>Ga0134128_10009586_pt1 | contig 11616 bp, 10 predicted proteins | sample KB31754_FD_96462 | JGI IMG/M metagenome (GOLD analysis project Ga0134128, IMG submission 96462) | Terrestrial soil microbial communities with excess Nitrogen fertilizer from Kellogg Biological Station, Michigan, USA - KB3-175-4 | ecosystem: Environmental > Terrestrial > Soil > Unclassified ...
ATGTCGGGGCACTTTCACCTCTCCTACGTGCGCAAACAGGAGAATGGCGGCGCGGTGGTGGCCGGCGAGCCAAGGGGCGCGCGCGAGTCCGCCGTGGCGCCGATCCTCGTGGCGCAGGCGTCATCGGTGATCTCGACGCGGTTGCGTGGAGAGCCCAACGCCTACAACCTGATCGACATCGCTGCGGGGGTCATCACGGTGGCGGTGCGCGAATGGCGCGGCCAGAGCTGGGCGACCCGCGAGACCAATATCGCGGGCGCCTAGGCCGAACCGCTTCACGGGCCGGCGAAGCGTCGCCCAGGTGAACGAAAAGGCCGCCCGATCGCTCGGACGGCCCATGATTGCTGCGGAGTTGGCCGATCAGAACGGCGTGTTGGCGTAGTCGAAGTCTTTGGCGTTGTCCTTGGTGATCAGCGTCGAGTTGATGATCATCGTGCCGTCGACCTGGGCGCCGGCCGCAAAGTGCAGCGTCGTCAGATCGATAGCCGTCGCGATCATGTTGGGGTTGTAGGAGACGTCGACCGGGACCTGCGTGCTGCCGGCCTCGACCATCTTCACCATCTGGTTCATGCCGGCGCCGCCGACCGCCCAGGTCTGCTGGTCGCGTCCGGCTTCCTTGAGCGCCTTGAGCACGCCGACCAGGGTGTCGTCGTCCTGCGCCCAGACCGCGTCGATCTTGGGATATTTGGTCAGGAAGTCCTGCATGATCTTGTAGCCGTCATCGCGGTTTCAGTTGACGAACTGGCTGTCGAGCACCTTGATGCTGGTGCCCTTGATGCCATCCATGAAGGCATCGACGCGCTGCTTGTCGATCGGGATCGGCGCGCCGCGCAGGATCACGATGTTGCCGCCATTCGGCATCGCCTGCTTGAAATACGCGGCGGTGGTAGCGCCGAGGCCCGGATTGTCGCCCGCCACGTAGAGGTCGGGGATACCGGGCTGGCTCAGCGCACGATCGACGATGGTCACCCACTTGCCGGCGTCCTTGACCTTCTTGATCGAGGCGGTCATGGCGTCCGGATCGCCGGGCAGGATCACCAGCGCGTCGATGTTGCGGGTGGTGACCAGGTCCTCAAGATCGGCCGCCTGCTTGGTCGAGTCCGGGGCGGTTGCCAGCACGTATTTGACGTTCGGGTAAAGCTTGCCCAGCCGGTCGATGGCCTGCTGCGCGAAGAAGTCGATGCCGCCCGTCCAGCCGTGGTCGGCGGTCGGTACCGAGACGCCGATCGTATAGGTCTTGTCCTGAGCGATCGCCGCCCCGGCAAAGAGCGCGCCGCCGGCGATAATCGCCGCAAGCGCTGTGGTTTTTAGAAGCTTCATGGACATAGTCCTCCCAAAAATGCCCCGTTGCGGGGCGTTGCATGAATCCGGCTAATTCGTCGTCTTGCGCGACCGCTGCAGCAGTACCGCGATGATGATGATCGCGCCCTGAAACGCCTGGTTGAGATAAGGGCTGATGAAACTTTGCAGATTGAGGATGTTGCCGATCAGTTCGAGGATGACGACCCCGACGACGGTGCCCCAGATCCGCCCGAACCCGCCGCGCAGCGTCGTGCCGCCGATGATCACCGCGGCAATGGCCTGCAGTTCCCAGAGCACGGCCGTCGAACTGTTGGCCGACCCGAACTTCGGCACGTAAAGCACGGCCGCAAGCGCCACGAGAAAACCCTGCAGCGCGTAGGTCATCAACCGCACACGATCGACCTTGATGGCGGAGTAGCGGGCAACCTGCTCGTTCGAGCCAATGGCCGCGATGTGCCGGCCGAACGTCGTCCGCCTCAGGACGACCTCGGCGATGATGGCGACAAGCGCAAAAATGATGATGGGCAGCGGAATGCCCAGCAGGTTGCCCGAATAGAGCGGCGAATAGGTATCGGAGGCCTGGGCGTTCAGATTGAGCGTTCCACCATTGGCCAGGAACGTGATCAGCGCCCGAAAGATACCCAGGGCGCCGAGGGTCACGATGAAGGGCTCAATGCGGCCGGCGGTGACCAGGATGCCGTTCGCCGCACCGGCGGCGGTACCGATCAGGAGGCCCGCCAGAATCCCCACCAGGATCGCCGACCAGCCGCTTCCCATCGACGGAACGAGGCTGTTGATGATGATGATCATCATGCCGGCGATGAAGGCAGCCATCGAGCCCACCGACAGATCGATGCCGCTGGTGGTGATGACGAAAGTTGCGCCGATCGCGATGATCCCGATGAACGAGGACCGCGCGACAATGTTGGCCAGATTGGCCAGGCTAAGGAAATGGTCGTTGAGGATTGCGCCGAGGATCATCAGCAGCGCAAGTGCAATGAGCGGCCCCAGGGCTCCGAGCCTGATCCGCGCCCAGCGCGACCGCGGTGCGGCGGCTTCCGTCGTCGGTGTCATGCTGCGGCTTTCCCCTCGATGCCCATCTGGCGGCGGACGATCTGTTCTTCGGTGATTTGGTCACCCTCGAGTTCGCCGACGATGCGGCCATGCCGCATGACGATGACGCGGTGGCTGAGCCCGATCACTTCCTGCAACTCCGACGAGATGAGGATGATCGACTTGCCCTCCGCCGCCAGCGCCGCGACGATGTGGTAGATTTGCTGCTTGGTGCCCACGTCGATGCCGCGCGTCGGCTCATCCATGATGATGATCCCGGGCTCGCTCTCCATGGTCTTGCCCAGCATCAGCTTCTGCTGGTTGCCGCCGGAAAGCTGCCCGACGCGAACCGTCGCATCGCGGGCCCGGATGTCGAAACGTCGTACTGCCCTGTCGAGGGCCCTGGTCTCGCTTGCCGTGTCGATGAACGGGCCGCGCAGATGGCGCTGGAGCGTCAGCAGGGTGAGATTGGGCCTGAGGCCCATATTGACCAGCAGGCCTTTGCCCTTGCGGTCCTTGGTCATATAGGCGAGGCCGCCGGCCACCGACTGCGCGACATTGGCGAAATGAGCCGGGTGGCCGTTGACGTCTATTTCCCCACCGGTCCGATGCGTGAGGCCGACAATCGCCTCGGCGACGGCGGTCCGCCCCGAGCCGATGAGGCCGGCAAAACCGAGAATCTCGCCTTTGCGCAGTTCAAAGGAAATGTCCTCGATTCCCTGCGCCCCGAGATGCCTCACCGACAGCACCCTGGGCGCGTCGACATCGGGCTCGTGCTTGGGCGGATAAAGGTTGGAGAGTTCGCGGCCGACCATCATCTGCGCGGCGGAGTCGGGCGTCAGCACGGCGGCATCGACCGTGGCGATCAACTGTCCGTCGCGAAGCACCGTCACGCGGTTGGCAATTCGCATCACTTCGTCGAGCTTGTGCGAGATGAAGACGATGGCGACGCCCCGTGCCGTGAGGCGGTGGATCTGTTCGAACAGGGTCTGGGTCTCCGCCAGCGACAGCACGGCAGTCGGCTCATCCATGATGAGCACCCGGGCCTCCCGGCTGATCGCCTTGGCGATTTCCACCATCTGCTTGTCGGCGACCGACAGCGTATCGATGCGCGCCGCGGGGTCGACGTTGACATGCAGCGTGTCAAGCAGCGCCTGAGCCTGCTCGCGCATCAGGCGCGAATCCATGAAGCCGAAGCGCTCGATCTCGCGGCCGAGGAAAATCGAGTCCACAACCTTCAGATGCTCGGCGAGGTTGAGTTCCTGGTGGATGAGCACAATACCCATCGCCTCGGCCTCGCCATTGGGCGGCAGCGTGACCTGCTTGCCGTCATAGACAATCGTGCCGGAGGTCGGCTGCTCGAACCCCGACAAAATCTTCATCAGCGTCGATTTGCCGGCGCCGTTCTCGCCGATGATGGCGTGGACCTCGCCCGGCCGAACGTCGAAATCGATGCTGAACAGCACCGGAATGTCGCCGAAGGACTTTGAAATCCGGTTCGCTGCAAGGATCGGCGGCACGGCGGTGCCAATGGTCTCCGACATCCGGATCAATCTCCCCGAGCGCGAAAGCCATTGGCTGCATTCTTCGCTCACCAACCGATGTAAAGGTTTTCATTTAACGTGTAAAGGTTTACATTCGGCTGGAAAGATGTAGGCTCCGGTAGGTGTCCGGCATCCCGCCGTCTGTTGCGGAATGGCGGCACGCCAAGCCGGATCGCGGCCGGCGGAGCGCTTGAGTGCACCAGCAGAGATTGGCCACGATCGAGGATGTCGCCGCGATCGCCGGCGTTTCCATCGCCACCGTGAGCCGCGCGGTGAACGAGCCGGCCAAGGTCGCCGACGGCACGCGCCGCCGCGTCAACGAGGCCATCGCCCGGACCGGCTACACCACCAACGCCATGGCGCGCTCGCTCCGCCTCCGCCGGAGCAAGATGATCCTGATCCTCGCGCCGGACGTCGGCGATCCGAATTTTTCCAACATTCTGGTTGGCCTTGAGACAGAGGCAAGCAAGCGCGGCTATGGCGTGCTGATCGGCAATACGCAGAACGATCCGATGCGCGAATCCGACTATCTGCGCTTCATCAGTTCCAACCAGGCGGACGGTCTTATCCTGCTCACCGGCCACCTGCCGTTTGGCTACAATCAGGATGGTCCCGAAGCGCGTCTGCCCCCGATGGTCGCGGTCAATGAGCCGATCGCGGGTGACGGCGTGCCATTCGTCGGGGTGGACAACTTCGAAGGGGCGCGCCTTGCGGCCGAGCACCTGATTTCGCAGGGCCACCGCCGCATCGCCTTCATCGGACGATCGACCAGCCGGCTGGTCAACGAATTGCGCGAGCGCGGCTATCGCGCCGCCCTCGACAATGCGGGCATCGCGATCGACCCGCTGCTGATCCTCGACGGCGACGGCACGACCGAAAGCGGGCGCCAGGCGGCCGAGCACATGTTCGTGCGAGACGTGCTGCCGTCGGCCTTCCTCTGCGTCAACGATGCAACTGCCCTCGGCGTCATCATCGCCCTCAACGCCCGCGGCTACGATCTGCCACGGCAGTTCTCAATCATGGGGTTCGACGACATTTCGTTCGCCAGCTTCGTTACCCCCTCGCTCACGACGATGAAGCAGCCGCGCTCGAAAATCGGCGAGGCGGCGATGGACAGGCTTCTCGCCGTCGTCGAAGGCCGCCCGGTCGAGCAACGAGAACTATTGCTGCGGAGCGAACTCATCCTGCGCAACTCGGTCGCGCGGTTCGCCGCCGGCGAGCGTGGCCCCGGCACGCTGCGAACGCCGCGGTCGTGATAATAACTCTCACCAGGGCCGCGTCCGAGGCTCGCTCAGCAGACAGATATTTTGAGAGAAATTTCTGGAGCGGGTGAAGGGAATCGAACCCTCGTCGTAAGCTTGGGAAGCTTCTGCTCTACCATTGAGCTACACCCGCACGGGTTTTCTTGTGCTGGAAAAGCCCAAACGCGTCAAGCGGGCGGCCGGTCTTAGCGGCATCTTAAAGGCTCGGAGTCGATTCTGGCGGCCGCAACAGGCGAGCGGACGATGAAGGCGACGGCGGCACCATATCCGGGTGACATCGCCCCGGCGGCAACCGGCCGGCTGAGCCTGTCTGCCCGGGCGCTGGTGGCGCTGGTCATGGCGGCAGCTTTCGCCTGGCAGTTGTCGCAGCCGCTCAATGGCGACGTATCGTGGCTGATGACGGCGTCCGAGCGGATGCTCGCCGGCCAGCGGCTCTATACCGACATTCTCGAAACGAACCCGCCGATGAGCACGCTGCTCTATCTGCCATGGGTGTGGCTCGGGCAGGTCACCGGTATCGCGGCCGGGGGCATCGTCATCGCGGCGACGCTGGCTTTAGCTTTGGTCGTGCTGTGGCTCGCCGACCGGATACTTGCAGCGGCCCATCTGCTCGAGCGGCGCGATGACTGGTGGTTCGTCGGCGCGCTGGTGCTGATGCTGCTGCCGGGCCAGGATTTTGCCGAGCGTGAGCATTTTGCGCTGCTGGCGATGGTGCCGATGCTGGTGGCTTTCGCGGCCCGACAGGCGAAGGTCACGCCACCCTTGTGGGCCCGGCTTGCCGCCGGTATCGGCGGCGGGCTCGCCATGGCGATCAAGCCGCATTTTGCGCTGGCGATCCTCGTGCCGGCGGTTTGGGCAGCCATCGCGACCCGCTCGTTGCGGCCGATCTTCTGCCTTGAAACCATCACGGCGGGGTTGGTCTTGCTGGTATTCTGGGCGATGGTCGGGGTGGCTTTCCCGGCGTTCTTCACCGATCTGCTGCCGCTCAGCGGCATCATCTATGCCGGCGATCGGTTGCCGTGGCTGGCGCTCTTCACCGGGCGTCCGACCTGGCCGTTCTGGGCCGTGGTGATCGCCGTGCTCCTGCTCTATCGGAGAGAACTGATCCGGCCGCTGCCGGCGATGCTGTTTGCCGGGGCGATAGGGTTCTTTGTCGCCTATCTCGCGCAGGGGAAGGGCTTTTCCTATCACCTGCTGCCCGCGACGGCGCTGGCGACCGTGGTCTTTGTGATGGCCTTCGCCAGCCGCAATGCCGGCGGACGTGGCGTCGCGGCCGCGGTGCCGAAACTGGTCGCGGTTGTGCTCGTCGCCCTGCCGATGATGACCGCACCAACCGACGCCGGCAACGCCACGCTGATCGAGTTGCTGCGGCCGCTCGGGCCAAACCTCAAGATCGCCAACATCACGCCGCAGCTCAACACGACGAGCCCGCTGGTCCGGCAACTCGGGGCGACGCTGGTCAATTCGGGACCGTTCATGTGGATGGCGCTCGGGGCGATCCGCATCGAGAACACCAACCCGCCGCCCGCTTTGATGGCCATGGCGCGGACGGTCGAACAGCACGAGCGCGACCGGCTGCGGCAGGATTTGCTGCGCCAGCCGCCGGACATTGTCCTCGTCGGCGCCGACACCTTTGACTGGCTGGGCTGGGCCAAACAGGACGCAGCGATCGCCGCCCTGCTCGCCGGCTATGATGTCGCCGGGCACGCCGGCACCGGCATCAACATGGTGACGGTTCTCGAACGCCGCGGTCTCGCGCCGCTGGCTCAGCCCGGATAGGCTCTAAAATGCTTGGAGAGTTTCAGGGTCTGCGCCTGATAGTTGGAGCGCAGGCCGGTGCCGTAGAGCCGGTCAGGGCGTTCCGCCATGCGCTCATAGACCAGCCGCCCGATGGTCTGGCCGTGGCCGAGCAGGAACGGCACTTCGCGGCTCCTGACTTCGAGCACGGCGCGGCTACCGGTGCCGCCGGCGGCCGAATGGCCGAAACCCGGATCGAAGAAGCCGGCGTAATGGACGCGGAACTCGCCGACCAAGGGATCGAACGGCACCATTTCGGCGGCGAAATCGGGCGGCACATGCACTGATTCACGCGAAACGAGGATGTAGAACTCGTCGGGGTCGAGGATGATTTCCCGACGGCCGCGATTGACCAGCGGCTCCCAGAAATCGAGCACGTCGAGCGCATCCTTCCTGTCGACATCGATGACCGCGGTGTGGCGCTTCGAGCGGAAGCCGATAAGGCCGTTGCGGCCTTCGCCGGCAAGATCGATGGAGAGCGGCACGCCCTCCCCGACTTCGAGGTTTTCGTCGAACACCAGCGTTTCGCGCGCATGCAGCGCCTTGTGTTCGTCAATGGTGAGGCGCGGATGGCCGGTGCGGAAGCGCATCTGCGACAGCCGCGAGCCGGTACGGACCAGCACGGGAAAGGTGCGTGGCGAAATTTCGAGATAGAGCGGGCCGGAATAGCCGGCGGGCACCGTATCGAAGCCGCGGGCGCCATCGGCGATGACGCGGGTGAAGACATCGAGCCGGCCGGTCGAGCTTTTGGGGTTGGTCGCGGCAGCGACTTCTGGCGGCAGATCGAGGCTTTCGAGCAGCGGCACGATATAGACACAGCCGCGCTCCAGCACAGCGCCATCGAGCAGAGAAATCTGGTGCAGTTGCAGTTCATCGACCCGGTGGGCGACGGTTTCGCCCGGCCCCGGCAAGAAGCTGGCGCGGACACGATAGGCCACGGCGCCGAGCCGCAGGTCGAGGCTTGCGGGTTGCACCTGATCGAGATCGAACGGGCGCTGGGTCGCGATGGCGCCTTCGACGGCAAGCTTTTCGATCAGCCGCGCCGAGAAAATGCCTTCCGGCCAGACGATGGGTTCTGCCATGCCGCTCTCCGCTCCCGTCTGCGATAGCAATCCAGCCCGTTGACGCCAAGCCGCATCGGCAGTAAATCGCCAGTTAGTGGTGATTTGGCCGGTCGCTTGCAGCCACTTTAAACAACTCGCTAAAGATCCGATTGAGCTGGCCACTCGCGCCGGCTCTTTGTTTTTCTGGGTGTAAAAATGTCCCGCGAAAAGAATCCCCTGGCCGATCCGAAACGCCGCTCGCCCGCAACCCTGCTGGTCCATGGCGGCACCGCCCGCAGCCCGTTCAACGAAACTTCCGAAGCGTTGTTCTTCAATTCCGGCTTTATCTATGACAGCTCGCAAGCGGCCGAGGCGACGTTCAAGAATAACGGCCCGGGCTTCATCTACTCGCGCTTCTCGAACCCTACCGTCGAAATGTTCCAGCAGCGCATGGCGCTGCTCGAAGGGGCAGAGGAAACGCGTGCGGTGGCGACCGGCATGGCGGCGGTGACCACGGCGGTGATGGCGCAGGTCAGGGCCGGGGACCACGCCGTGGCGGCGCGGGCGCTGTTCGGCGGCTGCCGTTTCGTCATTGAGGAATTCCTTCCCCGCTGGGGCGTCGAGTCGACGCTGGTCGATGGCCGCGACCCGGCCAATTTCGAAAAGGCCATGCGGCCGAATACCAAGATCGTCTTCATCGAAACGCCGACCAACCCGACGCTGGAACTGGTCGACATCGAAGCGGTGGCGAAAATCGCCCATGCGCACGGCGCGCTGCTGATCGTCGACAACGTGTTTGCGACGGCGCTCTGGCAGAAGCCGCTGGCGTTGGGCGCCGATCTCGTCACCTATTCCGCCACCAAGCACATCGACGGGCAAGGCCGCGCCATGGGCGGCGTGATCGCCGGCAGCAAGGAACTGGTGGCGGGCGACATCCACAGATTCATCCGCCAGACGGGACCGTCGATGAGCCCGTTCAACGCCTGGATATTGCTGAAAAGCCTCGAAACGTTGCCGCTGCGCGTCCGGCAGATGACCGAAAGCGCGGCGAAGGTGGCGGATTTCCTCGCTGGCCATCCGAAGGTGAGCAAGGTGCTTTATCCACACCACAAGGCGCACCCGCAACATGAACTCGGCAAGCGGCAGATGAAGGCCGGCTCGACGCTGGTGGCGTTCGAGGTCAAGGGCGGCAAGGAAGCGGCGTTCAAGACCGGCGACAATCTCGCGATCATCGTCACCTCGAACAATCTCGGCGATGCCAAGTCGATTCTCGCCCACCCGGCCACCACGACGCACCAGCGGTTCGAGGAAAAGGTACGCGAGGAAATGGGCATCACCCAAAGCCTGCTGCGCCTGTCGGTGGGGCTCGAGGATGCGGACGATCTGATCGCGGATTTGAGCTACGGGCTCGATCAGGCGTGAGGGCTGGCCGAAGTGCTTGCGTGCCCACCGCATTCGCCCCACCCCGCGTCATACCGGCGCAGGCCGGTATCCATCCTGATGCTTCACCGCAACCGCTGACGTCGCGGCGCGTCGTCAGGATGGACCCCGGCCTTCGCCGGGGTGACACGGTGGTTGGGGCGGGGACGAAGCCATCGCGAGCCTAGAGTCTCACCACACGCCCGGTATCCACTTGAACCGCGTGTTCCTTGCGAACTCGGCGTAGCCGGGGAGCTCGCGCTGGAGGGTGGCGTCTTCCAGGTTGGTGCGGAGCGCCAGCACGGCAATGACGACCACCGCCGGCAGCAGCGCCCACCAGGAGCCTAGCGACCACGCGATGCCGACCGCCATGAGGCTGGCGAAGCTGTAGCCGGGGTGGCGGACATAGGCGTAGGGGCCGGTAGCGACGACGTGATGGTCGCGGTCGGACTGGATGCGGACGCTCGGCTCGAAGTGGCGGTTGACGGCTTGCGCCCAGGCAGTACCGGCAAAGCCGATGACCAGCAGCAAATAGCCGAGGATCACCCACGCACCGGTGGCCGGCGCCCAGTGGAAGCGGCCATCGTCGAGGCCGGCCACCGGGAGAATGGCGGCGAAGGCGATGAGCAGGATAGGCATCAGCACGCGGTCCCAGCCCTTGGTGCCCTGCCCCGTCGGCCGCGCCCGGGCCACGAAAATCTCGGGATTGAGCCGCCAGAGCGCCGCCATCGAGGCGAGGATCAGCAGGACGAAGACGATCATAAAGGCCCAGCCGTGGCCCCAGCTCAGCGAGCCCGCCGCGCCGAACAGCAGGGCGGCCATCAGGACCAGCGTCACAATCAGGGAAATGAAGGCGCGGTTGAGTTCGGCGCGCGGCAGATCGGGCATCCGCTACCTGCCGAGCGAGAGCTTTACCACGACGTGCTGCCAGTCCGAGTAGCGCTCGGGCGGCAAGCGATAGGGCTGGCAGAGCTTTACCGCGTCGATCGCGCTTTTGGCGACGCCGGCGCTGGCGAGGCCGTTGATTTTGGGCGTGCCGACCACGGAGCCGTCACGCGCGAGGTCGAACCGGACGGAGACCGCACCGGTCGACCCGGGCGGCGGATTCCAGCAGCGGGCAATGGCATTGCTGACCAGCGGGGCGAGGTCGGTAGCGGGGGCGGCAAAGGCTTGGGCGCTGGCCGGAACAAGGATTGCGAAGGCTAGCAGGAAACGAAGCATCGTGGACTCCCCCAGATACCGGGAGGCTACGCCGGGCGAGTAACGCGCTCAAGGCGGGACTTGGACCTCGTCCTTCGACGAGCTCAGGATGAGGTCCTGAGAGGCAGGTGGCCCCAGCGCCCTCATGGTGAGCTTGTCGAACCACGAGGGCGACGCCGTCGCCGAACCAACCTAATGCTGCGTGCCGCCTTCGTCGAATTCTTGCGGCTTGAAGTGGTAGGCGGAGGAGCAGAACTCGCAGACCACTTCGATCTCGCCATCGACCGCCATGTCGGCGCGTTCCTCGGCGGTAAAACTGTCGCGCAGCATCGCTTCGATGCGCTCGGCCGAGCAGGTGCAGCGCTCTTCCATCTCTATCGGCTCGAACACACGCACGCCCGTCTCGTGATAGAGCCGAAACAACACGCGCTCGGCCGACAGATCCGGATCGGCCAGTTCGGCGTCGGACAGGGTCGAGAGCAGCGAGCGGACGCGGGTCCAGTTGTCGTCCTCGACGAAATCCGGGTCCGCCGTTTCGACGTTAGCGAAATCGCCATCACCGGGGAGATCGGCCATGTGCGTCTGGCCGTGCGGCGGCAGGTGCTGCACGAGGATGCCGCCAGCGCGCCAATGGGCATGCTGGTCACCACGCCGGGTGATCTCGGCGACGGCCATGCGAACGGCAGTCGGGATCTGCTCGGACTGCTGGAAGTAGCGGTGCGCGACCTCCTCGAGGCTGTCGCCTTCGAGCGCGACAATGCCCTGGTAGCGGTCCATGTGGGTGCCCTGATCGACGGTCATGGCGAGGTGGCCCTTGCCGAGCAGTTCGCCGGGCTTGGTGCGACCGGCCGCGATCGCCTTGTCCAGCGCCTCGCCGTCAAAACGGGCATAGCCGCGCAGGCCATCGGGTGCGTCGAGATCGACGACGATCAGGTTCACCGGACCATCGGTCTGGGTCTGCATGATGAAGCGGCCCTCGAATTTCAGCGACGAGCC
>Ga0134128_10009588_pt1 | contig 11615 bp, 9 predicted proteins | sample KB31754_FD_96462 | JGI IMG/M metagenome (GOLD analysis project Ga0134128, IMG submission 96462) | Terrestrial soil microbial communities with excess Nitrogen fertilizer from Kellogg Biological Station, Michigan, USA - KB3-175-4 | ecosystem: Environmental > Terrestrial > Soil > Unclassified ...
AGATGCAGGCCCCTGGTGTATTGATAGCCAACGCTGATCTTCCAGGAGCCGGCGATTTGCCGCTCGACGGTCAAGTTGCCTTGCTGTGCGTAGCCGAACTGGAAATTTTTTGCTACCGGCAGGACGAAAGGAAGAATGGGCAGGGGGAAACCTGCGGTCAGATAGTTTTGATTGGCGAACAGGGAATCCGAAAAGAAGGGATCGAAGCGCTGCTGGTTAAACAGGTAGCCCATATTGGGCAGCGCATTCAGGGCGCCCTGGAAAATCGTGGAGCCGTTGAGATTGGTCGGCGAATCCAACCCGCCGCAAATGCCGGCGCCGGGAAGTAAGCCGCAAGCGGAAGACGTGCCGCCCGCGGAAATCAATTGCACGGAGCGGCCGCCATCTGCGGTGGCGGAATCGAAGGCGACGGCCAACAGCGGATGATCGTAGAAAAGTCCGTAGCTGGCGCGAACCACGGTTTTGCCGTCGCCCATGGGATCCCAAGCGAGGCCGAAGCGCGGGGCTACGTTGTTGTAATCGCGGGGAATGCCTTCGACGATGCCAAGAGCCTTTTCGGCGTCGGCGTTGACGGTGGTGGCGGGCGCGAACAAGGGCGTAATCTCGACGTCATAACGCAGGCCGAAGTTGAGCGTAAGCTTGCGCGTGGCACGCCAGCTGTCCTGGCCGAAAAATCCCACAGGAATGTTGTCGAAAGGCTGATTAGATTGGCCGATACCCTGAATGTAAGTGGTGGGAATTCCGAGGCCGTAGGCTTGCAGCCCGGTGGCGCCAAACAACTGCACGTTGCCGCCTGAGGGCAGCGGCACGGAGTTTGGCAAATTGAAATTGGAGACCGCCAGGCCGCCGAAGTTTACGACGCCGCCATAGTCGAGTTCGAAGATTTGTTCCTTGCCGGAGCGCAACTGGACGAGATTGAAGTCCCCGCCGAACTTGAAGGTGTGGTTCCCGTGGACGATGCTGACCTGATCGGTGAACTGGAAGCGGCGCTCGATGCGATCGACAGTCGAATATGGCTCGCGACCGAAGTAGGCATAGCCCGGGATGTTCACTCCGATGTCGCTTCCGCCGGGGAGGTCGGAAAATCCGAAGTGTAATCCGCGGCGTGCAGCCTGAAATCGAAATTGATTGAAAGAAGAGTCGCTGACGATAGTGTCATGCTGGAAGGTCGCGGAAAGGTCGCGCGATTGATTGACACCGGTACGCGACCCGGCGTTCTGGCCGAATACCTGATTCTGGGCGGTGGATTGCACGCCGGTGACCAGCGAAGGCGATACGCCTACGCGCAAGAAGGAGCTGTTGCGGTTGCTCCATTTTTGATCGAGGCGTGCCGACCACAGACTGGTCTTTTCTGTAGTTGGGAAATTTCCACGCAGCGCGTTCAGTCCTTTGTAGGACGTGGGTAGCGGCACCACGCCCGCGGGCACCGGGGAGCCGCCCGGCCCGAATCCCGCGAATCCGCTGCACACTATCGCGTTCACAGTCGTTCCGCCGGGACACGACACCGGTACCGGAAATTGTGCGCCGGGGCCAGGATTCAGCGTTCCGCCAGAGAGTCCCGCCGCGATCGCGCCGAAATCCAATTTATTCAACGCCACGCTGGATGCCGAACCGAGCAGCAACCCGTATTGCACTGCCAGCGTTTGGTATGCAGGGATGCCGCTGGCCAGCAGCGTCTGCACCGCGCCAGCCTGCGAAGGTGTCAACTGCACGGAAAGCGGACCGGCAGAAGTCGGCAACGTCACGGGAATCATGCCCCAGGGGCCGCCACCACCCTGAGCTACTCCAATGCTGGAAAATCCTGTTTCTTCCCGCAGGGTGTCTTCATAAGAGAAAAAGTAAAAGGTCTTGTCTTTGACGATTGGCCCGCCCAAGGTCAAACCTGCTTGTACGCGCGTGAAGGCCTGTTTGGTGGGAATCAATTCGCCGGTTGTGGGATCGACCTGTCCCGAAAATGCGTTGCGCGCCTGGAAAGACTTATTGCGCAGGTAGCCGAAGATGTCGCCGTGGATATCGTTGCCGCCGCTTTTGGTGACGATGTTGATGACCCCGCCGGTCGCGCGGCCGTATTCGGCGTTGTAATCGCCGAGGACCAGCTGGAATTCCTGCACCGCTTCCTGCGAAACCGTGGCGCGGATTCCATTGATGGAATTGTCGACCGCATCGGCTCCGTCGACGCTAACGACATTGGAGCGTGCCCGTTGGCCGCCCACGTTCAAGCCGCTGGTCGGCGCCGGACCGATGGTTGGGGCCACGTCGCGAGCGGTCTGGGAGTTTGTCAGGGTGAAATTGATGTAGTTGCGCCCATTGATCGGCAAGTTGTCGATGCGGCGCTCGTCGACGGTTTGTGAGACTTCGGTTTTGGTGGTTTCGATGGGCGCGGTTTCCGTCGTTACCGTTACGCTCTGCTGCATGCCGCGGAGCTCGAGCTTGGCATCGAATGCAGCGTTCTCTCCCACGGTTACGGTGATCGCGTTGTTTTCAAAGGTTCCGAAATTCGCGCCACCGTCCACTGTCAGCTTGTATTGACCTGGAGGCAGTCCAACGAGGTTATAGCGGCCGTTGTCATCAGCCACGGTGGAGCGCTCGGCGCCAGTCACCGAGTTGATTACGGTCACCTTCGCGCCTTTGACGGGGAGCCCTTGCGGATCGGTTACCGTCCCGGATAGCGTTGCGGTATTCACCTGTGCCGCGACGCCGATCGCGGAGCTCAGTACCAGAAGGCACAGCACTACCCAAGTGCGCACACACGGTCTGCGTTGCATATCGCCTCCCGACGGAACCCATTCTGAAAGAACCAGCCGACGCATGCCGCTACCCCTAGCGGAGACGGAGTTACCCGCCGACTGCACGGCTCGCACGAATGGATACTTCGGGTTTTACTCCTAGAGTAATGGGCTTTCAACCGGAATCTTTGTGCGCTCAGGAGGTCTGCTGCGTATCGGGCACACCCCTGTTTGTAAGGGTGCAATCCGGACCGGCGCCGGCTCTTGGGCTGTGTAAGAGAATTAATTAAAGGAGAGAGGCTGGGTGCGAGTCAGCCGCGCTGCTCGGCCGCTTCGGTCGAGGCGTTACTTAGCGTTTCCTTGATCACGTCACGCTTGGCCGTCCAGGCCTTCAAGCCAGTGGCCAGCGCGATCAAGATGGCCGTTGCCAAGTTGGTAACAACCACCGCTTGAGCGTGAATGAGCAATCCGTAGGCCAACCATAAGCAAACGCCAAACAAGTAGAGGCTCAGCATCGCATAGGAAAGATCTCGCCCGCCCTGTTTCCAGATCTTGATCAATTGCGGCACGTAAGCGAAGGTGGTGCAAAACCCGGCTACCGTTCCCAGAACCACAATCATTGAATCCGTAGTCATCTGTTTACCTGCACTCTTGGTGTGTCTAACGTCAGGGCCTGGCAGACCGAAATTGGCTGAGCGCCATCTGTCTGTTGGAAAGGCCGACCTGAACATAGGTTTCCGTTCCTAGCACCTACAGTTTATCAATGGCATGCCCAGCCGCAGATGAATCCTGGAGCGTTTGTTCATTAACAATTTTGATCGATAGGGAAACTGAAGGCGATACTAGATATCCAAATGCCGCTGCACCAGTTTGCGGAGTTTTTCCCGGTCCTCGTCCTTCATGTGTACGAACTCGACGCCGGTGCCGTCGTGGCTGATATTGCGTACCACCGCGGTGAAGTGGATTTTTTTCAGTCCAGTGCGGACTTCCAGGCGAATGGAATCGCCTATGCTCATTTTCTTGGGCGACTCCAGGTACGCGCCGCCCAGGCTGATGGTCTTGACGCGCGCAACCCCCGCTTGCCCCGCATCGATCTGCGCGCGCAGCGGCGATTCCAACGGGATGCGCACATAGCGGCGTGGGACCACGAAATTCGCGCTCGACTGCGCCGCGGCTTCGTACGCCGCGCGCACCCGCGCTGATGACGGGCGATCCTCGATCAAGGCGAGGGCGTCTTCGGCGGCCGCGCGCAGCCCCATCGGCTCACGATAGGTGATGCCATCACGCTTTTCGGCCAGCATGCGCAACAACTCCGCAGCTTCCTGCGCGCGCATGCGTCCGAGCGCTTCGATGGACTTGATGCGCACGAATTGATCGCGCAAAGTTTCGTGTTCTCCAGCGGCGATTTCCATCAGTTGAGGCACCGAGGTGGTTTCCTGTGCCAGGCCGATCTGGTCGATCATCATCGGCACTACCAGAGGATGGGCGTCGGCCAGCAGCGCCGAGAAAACGAAAGCGGCGCTCTGCGCCGAAGCGGCGTTTGCCGGGCGCGCCAGTTCGCTGACCGCGAGGTCCTGCAAGTTCCATTCCCAGCTTGCCAGTGCGCGGGGCAAGCCGCGGAGTAAGCGGTCGGCATCGGCCGCGCCCAGCAATTTGATGGCGCCGCTGACGCGCTGCTTGCGCGCTTCGTAGAGTCGGGTCTCAAGAATGTTGAGCACCGGAACGCCGATGGCGCGAAGCAGTCGGGCCATCGCCGGAAGGAATTCCGAGCAGCGAGGTTCGCTCAGCAGCAACGTCAGGCGGTCCAGGAGGCGCTCCGGATCACGCTGCAGCAATCGCGGCAATGCCGGATCCAGCGCGCGAGTCGCGAGCGACGCATCCACCAGCAGGAGCCAGCGGTCCTGCGCCACCAACCGCCGCGCCAGAGCGGTCATGTGATCGTGCTCGCGATCCTTTGGCGACTTCTCCAGGCCATTCAAAATGCCTTCGAAGCCCACGTAGTCGCCGCGGTTCACGGCGATGCGCCCCAGCGTTTCCAAAAATGCCGCGAGCAACGCAGCGGTTTCCGGTCGCGATTCGCTTTCCAGCGCCTTCAGCGTCCCACGACTTAGATCTTCAGGTACCTGGTTCGGCCAAAGCGATTCGATCACCGCCGTCAATTCGTTCAAGCCGGCCGCGACGCAACGCCGCGCGCCCGCTTCTTCATTCTCGATTCGACGCGCGTAGTTCAACAGAATGTTGCGGGCTTCGCGTCGCGGGGCATCCGCTCCGGCATCTGCTAATTGCCCCAGCGTGTGTCGCAACGCCACGATGGGCACGCACCAAACATCCGGACCGCGCAGCACCGCGGATTTTTCGCGCGCGGGCAGCTCTAGCCAGAATTTCTCGAGCAGCTTCTCGCGGTGCGTCTCGGTCGCCCAAGTCGTCGCGAAAGCTGTCAGGTGCGCGGAGGCATGAGGTCCGGTGTACGCACCCGCGGTCACCAAGACATCGCCGAGCTTGTGCAAGGTGGAGCGCACGGCAATCGGCGTCAATGCGCCTGACGAAAATTCCGGCGTCATCATTTCGAAGATCAAATTTTCCGACAGTCGCAGCAGATACGGCTGTGGCTGCTCGCCTTGGCGCGGCGCGTACTGCGAGACGGAACTGAGCAGCAACCGTACAGTGTCCTGACTGGCGCTTTCCATAGCCCCGTGAATCGCTCGCGCCGCCTCTTCGGGCGACAATCCGCGCGCCACTTCAAGCGGCGGCGTTAACCGCGCCAGCAATCGAAGCGCGTCGATCAGATCCTCGATGCGCGGCGCCTGAATCGGCGCGTCGTCCGCCTCGCGAGGCGAATGACCGCCATACGCCACCAGCGCCGCGATCAGGCTCGACAGTACCGAATCCACTTTGCGCCCCGTTTGCGTATTGATGGAAATGCCTTCCACCCGATATGCCTCGAGCAAGTTCGCCCAGGCGTCCGCGGCGCTCGATTTTGCGCCGACTTCCGATCTTACCAACGTCGCTTTCACCAATTGTCCGAGGGTGTCGAGTTCGCCTACATGAAATTCCCGCGCGAACACCAGGGTGTGAATGTCAACCTTGTGCAGGTCGTCCGCCAACGCATGCAGTTCGCCGCGCGCGTCTGGCAGCGGCGTCTCGCTGACCTTCTGCGCCACGATCCCGCCCCGCTCCACGCGAAGCTCCAACCCGTTAAGCTTGGTCGCCACGCTGCGCAAGGCCTCGTAGGCGTTGTCTAGGCTCTGCAACGTATGAGGGTGATGGCGCTCGTACAGCCGAGCCGAGCGCATCAGCAAGTGCAGGCACCGCAACGCGCGATCGACCTCCGCCACGCTGGAGTCGTTCAGAGGCTCGCGCCGGGAACGCGCTACTGCGCTGACCATCGGCGCACCGCCGGCGCCCATGTCCGCCTTCGCCGCGTTGCGGCGTTTCTCATTGTTCATTAACGTGGTGGCACGAAATTCCAAGTCAATCCTCGCTTCGGCGTTGGGTGAAGCCTCCCCAAAGTGGCTAGATTCGGGGACTACCCTGCCCGCGCGGGCAAGGGAGGGCTAAGGGCGCACGGGCCCTACCAGGAATGCAAGCACGCCTCCGGCCCAGACAATTCTCGGATAACTCTAATGTTTACAATGCGATCTACGGATAGTCCTGGAACTCGATTGTCGAACGATGTTACAAAAGGTTACAGGTTGAGCAGTTTCGGACAGCGCTAGGAAGCCTACAAATCACGGGCGGCGAATGCCCTATAGCAATCCGTGGTCTTCTTTTGCGCCGTACTCTTGTTCCACGCTCTACACTTGCGTCGAAATTTCTCGCATCGCATCGAATCACTGTTCGCCATGAAACTTCTCGCACTCAGCGTCGGCCTGCCTCGTGAAGTCACTTGGCACCATCGTCTGGTGACCACCGGCATCTTCAAGCAACCCGTGTCCGGCCGCGTCGCGCTGCGCAAACTGAATCTTGACGGCGACCGCCAGGCCGATCTCACCGTGCACGGCGGCGAATTCAAGGCGGTCTACTGCTACCCGTCCGAACATTACGCGTACTGGAAAAAGGAATTGCCCGGCCGCGATCTTCCGGCTGCGGCTTTCGGCGAAAATTTCACTACCGAAGGCCTGTTCGAAGATTCGCTCTATCTCGGCGATCGCTTTCGCGTCGGCACAGCCGAAGTTGTGGTCACGCAGCCGCGCCTGCCATGCTACAAGCTCGGCATGAGCTTCGCGGACGATTACATGGTTAAACGATTCCTCGCCAGCAAACGCAGCGGCTTCTATGTCGCGGTCACAAAAGAAGGCAAGGTCGGCGCCGGCGACGAAATCGAGCAGCTCTCCCGTGATCCGCGTGCGGTCCCGGTCAGCGAAATCGCGCGCCTCTACGTAGCGAAGGCTTATACCGCCGCCGATGTTGCCGCGCTCGATCGACTCAACAAAGTCCCCTCCGTCCCCGACGCCTGGAAGTCCTACTTCGCCGACCGCCTGGATGAATCGACCTCCTAAACTCAACAGCAACTTCGCCGGACTGGCCAAGCCTCCCTGTAGGTATACTCTCGTCCAATAACGGGCCCCCGAAACTTTGCAGCCCACAACCGTTGAACGAACGGTGTCCAGCGCATGTCGTCAGGCATCTCTGAAGTTGGCCTTCGAGCACGGCGCCGTATTGCCTTGCGCCTGCTTCCTTTCGTATTCGTCCTGTATGTAATTGCATACATCGACCGCACGAATGTTTCGTTCGCTGGTTTGCGCATGAATGCCGATCTCGGCTTCAGCGAGACTGTTTTTGGTCTTGGGATTGGAATTTTCTACGTCACCTACGTCTTATTCGAAATTCCTGGAGCGCTGATCGTCGAGCGATGGAGCGCGCGCAAATGGACCGCGCGCATCATGATTTCCTGGGGTGTTGTCACCGTTCTAACGGCATTTGTTCGCACGCCCGGTGAGTTCTACGTGGCACGCTTGTTCTTAGGGGCCGCGGAAGCGAGCTTCTTTCCCGGGATGATTGTCTATCTGACGCATTGGTTTCGCGTGTCAGACCGCTGCCGCGCCATCGCCTGTTTGTACGCCGCCGTTCCCGCTGCGTCCTTGTTCGGCTCGCCTCTCGCGGGCTGGCTGCTCGGAGTTCATTGGCTGAATCTAGCCGGATGGCGCTGGCTCTTCATCGCCGAGGGAATTCCCGCCATCGTTTTCGGCTTGATCACCGTCTTCTATCTGACCGACCGGCCCTCGCAAGCGCGCTGGCTTCCGCAAGACGAACAGCAGTGGATCAATGAAGAACTCCGCTTGGAGGTGCAAGCCAAGAAAAGAGTTCGCGACTTCACGATCCTTCAGGCTCTTGGCGACCGCCACGTTCTCTTGCTCACGCTCACCTGGTTCCTAGCTCTTTCCGGCTATCTCGGCAACGTGTATTGGATCCCCACGTTCGTCAAGCGTCTCTCCGGACTTTCCGATCGCTCCGTAAGTCTCCTGATGCTGATTCCCGCCTGCATCGGTATCGCAGGCACGCTGCTCAACGGCTGGCACTCCGACAAGAGCGGAGAGCGTCAGAAGCACATGGTCGCTCCTCTCCTGTTTGGAGCGGTATGCTACGGACTACTGATCGTCGCTCACCCTGGCCCGGCAGTTTCCGTCTTTACTCTGCTTTTCGTCACCGGCGTCGTGTACGCCTACCTCCCGGTCTTCTGGTCCATGCCCACAATGATGTTGAGCGGCCCTGCTGCCGCCGCAGCATTCGGATTGATTAACTCCACTGGGCAACTCGGCGGGCTCGCTGGACCCTTCCTGATCGGCTTCTTCAATCAGCGCACGCATTCGCTGACCACGAGCTTCGCATGCGTCGCTTTGGCATACGTCGCTGCTTCCGCCCTTGTTCTCACGCTCAAGATCCGAAACCCACTCGATGCCTCGCCACTTGCAAATCAACCGGAAAATTGAGCGATGTCCATCAATTACTACGCAAGTATTTCCGTATGAGCTCCCAATAATGGCCCTTCCAGCCGACATACAGATGATCGTAGCTGCCCTCCGGAAATCCCGTGTGATCCAGCGTCACGCGGTGCCCGATCCCTGTTTCTTCAACTCGAATCCCGCAATGGATTAGACTCCCAACCGGTGCCGCCCCAATGCCTGGATCGCGCGCTCGTTCGGAATCAGCTCCACGTTGCGTCCGTAAATTACCTTCGCTGAGTAGAAGTGTTGCAGCGTTTTATGACAGTGAATCGTCGAGTGAGGCCTCGATCTCGATGCCCGACAAGGCCGGCTTACAGCTATCGCTGTATTCCCACGCGACTGACCGGTGGCAATGAATGTCGCCACTTTTTTGTTGCGACCACGTGGGAATCTCCCGTCAGTTGTCCGCGTTCGGGGTCGAATGACTGCGCCAGATCGTCGAGCTGAGAGTAGAGAAGATAACGGCCATCGGGGGAAATGGATAGGCCGTCGCTGAAATCTTTCTGGAATTTGAGCACGTCGCGGATCTGCCCGGAGCGAAGTCATAATAACGAAGAGAGTCAGGCAAGCCTGCCGGCAAGAAATAGATGCCTCCGTGCACGGTGGTCCAAGCATTCCAGTTGTTGACCTGCGGCAAGTTATGGAGCGGAAACGCAACATGGCCGCCTCTTAGTGAGATTCCGCATGTGTGGACTCAAAGGCGATAAGTCTTCCATCCGGCGAATATTGCGCGTTATTTTGGCGGCGGGTAGAGAAGATGAAGATGTGTAGACACACGATCAGAGTCGTACAAGTCTGAAGTCGCGGTTTTCCAGTGTGCGAGGGTGATTTGGGTCATGTGATCGGGATCCTGCACGCCAAGGATTTTCTGGCGGCATCCGATAACGCCGACGTTCGTGCGCTTGTGAAGACGCCAGTTGTGGCCCCGAAATCTATGCCCGCGCTCAAAGTTCTGGAGCAATTTCGGCAAACGACGGTGCACATCGCTCTCGCCGTGGGACGAGTACGGAAGTGTGCGTGGCTGGGTGAGCGCAACGGACATTCTGGAAGCTCTCGTTGGCGAGTTGCCCGATGAAATCCCGCACGAACACAACATGGTGCAACGCGCCGATGGCTCCTGGCTTGTGGACGGTAGTCTTCCCGTCAAAGATTTGAAAGGCCTGCTGCACGCGCGAGAGTTACCCGGTGAGGAAACCGGGAATTTCCATGGATGGAAAGCGAGTCGACAAGGTCTCGTCGTGCCTCATCGCGCCGGAAGCGACGAAGACTGACTAGATAATGAAGTCCAGCAGAAACATTAAGTCCAGCAAAAACAAAAATCGCAGCGCCACTAAACTAACAGCTTGTTGAAAAATACCGATCCACTGCAACTTTGATTTAAGGAGACTCGCGCTTCAACGATTAAAAAGACATGTTGAAAGAGAACACGGTCTGAATCACTGACATCCAGGAAAGCCAAAGTATTCGAACGATAGTCGTACTAGAATTGGCCCGAACCTTGTGGCGTCACATCGCTGCGGTCAGAAACGAGGAGTAGGTCAACTCCCACTTCCGACGCGAGACGATCCTGCGCGACTTTGACGATTCCTCGGAGCACATCGAGCTGCCGCTTCTCGGGTTGTGATAGGTCGATTGCATCACCGCGCCAAATGCCCCGGAGGGTGTAGTTGGTATCGATCAAAATATTAATTTGGGTAGGCTTTAACCTCTTTGTGCTCGGGATGCTGGCGCTGGACCTCGGCGTCTTCAACCGCAAGCCGCACAAGACGACGGTAAGAGAAGCTCTAATTTGGAGCGGTGTCTGGATCGGCTTGGCCTTGCTGTTCAACGCCGGCCTCTATTACTGGCTAGGGCCGCAGAAGGCGCTCGAATTTCTGACGGGGTACTTGATTGAAAAGTCTTTGAGCGTTGACAATATCTTCGTATTCCTACTTGTTTTCTCGTATTTCAAAGTTCCTGCTCAACATCAGCACAAGGTTCTCTTTTGGGGAGTAGTCGGTGCGCTCCTCATGCGCGCTCTCTTCATCGCCCTTGGCGTTGCTTTGATCCAACGGTTTCACTGGATCATATACGTTTTCGGTGCTTTCCTGGTCTTCTCTGGCATCAAGTTGGCAATCGAGAAAGATAAAGAGATTCGCCCTGAGAAGAACCCGATACTGCGGCTTTTTCACCGCCTCATGCCCGTCACTCAGACCTATGAAGAAGGCCGTTTCTTCGTTGAGCGGAGTGGACGTCGTGTCGCGACTCCGCTGTTCATTGTTCTTCTTGTGGTGGAGACAACCGATGTAATCTTTGCCGTCGACTCCATACCTGCAATCATGTCAATCAGCTTGGATCCCTTTATCATTTACACCTCGAATGTCTTCGCGATTCTGGGACTACGCGCCCTGTATTTTGCGCTTGCGGGAATGATGCAGTCATTTCATTACCTACACTACGGCTTGTCGGCAATTCTCGTATTTGTGGGACTCAAAATGCTACTCCTCGACTTGTACAAGATGCCTGTCGGCGTAGCCTTGGGCGTCGTTGGCGCTATCCTCGCGGTGTCTGTGGTGCTTTCGATGTTGCTGCCGGTCAAGACAGCGCGGCGAGATGCGGGCAGCCCCAAGTAACGTCGGGGTCTACGTGGGCTACGCCGCGGGAGTGTGAAAGACGTTTCAGATGCTGGGGGATGCCCACGCCGCGGCGCAGCGCGCCGTGGACGTTGTGGTTGCGTACTTTCAGCCGCACGCCCGTGGCGACACCGTCGCTCAGGTTCAATCTCTCGAGTTCGTTCCGCACGGCAAGGTCGATTATCCTGGGCGTACCTTTGAAGAGATGGACACCGCGGCGGTTTTGAGACGTAAGCCTCAGATCGCGTTGGTGGACGAATTGGCACACCCGAATATTCCTGGCTCAGAACGCGCCAAGCGCTGGGAAGACGTTCAACTCCTGCTGGATGCTG
>Ga0134128_10009589_pt1 | contig 11613 bp, 9 predicted proteins | sample KB31754_FD_96462 | JGI IMG/M metagenome (GOLD analysis project Ga0134128, IMG submission 96462) | Terrestrial soil microbial communities with excess Nitrogen fertilizer from Kellogg Biological Station, Michigan, USA - KB3-175-4 | ecosystem: Environmental > Terrestrial > Soil > Unclassified ...
AGAATGAGTGCGCATCAGCGCGGTCCTGCGCTCATCCTCGATCGCGCCGCGCACCGAGGTACCTGGCACGGGCAGCGGATCACCCTCGGCTGGGATCAGGTACAGGTCGTCGCCTTTGCGCGCGTCCACAATCCTTGTCTGCACGCCGCCCCACAGCAGGACGCCATGGTCCGGCGGCTGGCCCCCACCGCCCGGATAGAAGGCTGACCGGTCCAGGACGATCCCCTCTGGACTGGCCCCGAGAACCTGGGCCTCCCACTCGCGCAGCGTCTGGTCGTCCAGTTCGAGCCGGTGCGTGCGCCACTGCATTTCGCCCATGCAAGAAGCCTATCGGCGCAGACGCGAAGAGGCGCCCGCCTGCCGGTAGCCGGGGCCTCGATCGGGAGTGTGCTTACCGGTTGCGCCGCGACCTCCAGCTGACCCGGCTGGCCCGCTTCCGGCCGCGGGTCCGGTCAGCGGGCGCGGGGGGTGAGCACGCCGCCGGCCGCCTCGGCCAGCATGGTCATCTCATAGGCCACCAGGTCCAGATCGGCTTCGGCCGTGGTCACGGTGGCGAGACTCGATCCGTCGCTGATCGACATGATCACCAGGGTGCCGTGGCCCATGGCCACCAGCGTCTGGGTCACGGCGCCGCCGTCGAAGACCCGCGCGACCCCGCAGGCCAGGCTGACCAAGCCCGAGGTGATCGCGGACAGCTGCTCGGCGTGGCTGGGCGCTACCCCCTCGGAGACCGCCATCGGTACCCCGTCAGAGGACACCACCAGCGCATGGTCCACGTCGGAAACCCGCTCGGCGAAGTCCGTGACCAGCCAGCTCAGGTTCTGCATCCGGCCGCCTGCGGGATTCAACGCGCCACCCCTCCATCCAGTGCCCTGCCCAGCTGCCTGGCCCCGGCACCCAGGCACGACCGTACCTTGCCAGCCGGCCTTCGTGCCCACCCAGCTGGCCCCGCCCATTTCGGGCCGGCTGGCCCTCGTGCCCGTCAGCCCGGCCGGACCGGCCGGGCTACAGCGGCAGCACCAGGAGCGCGGCCGGGACGATCACCAGGGCCGCAGCCACGCCGCAGACCAGCGCGAGGGCGGGCAGGGAGAGCCCGGGAGCGGGGGTGAGCAGGCGCTCGACGCGGGTGGCCACCCCGCTGTCGCTCACCCCGCCGGCGGCGGCCAGCGCGCACGCCGGGGTGGCCGCGTGACCCGCTGCCCCGACCCGGATCAGCGCGGTGACCAGCTCGCGGGCGGGCCGCTGCCGCAGCGCGTGATCGTCAGCGAGCATCTCCACCAGCAGCGCGACTGCCGCGTAGGCCCGCTGTACCGAGACCGACCACGGGAAGGCCCGGCCCAGCGCGGTGAACGGGAGCAGCACCAGGTCGTGGCGCTCCCTGATGTGCGCCCGCTCGTGGGCCAGCACCGCGGCCAGTTCCGCCTGGTCCAGCAGGTCGATCGCGCCGGCGCTGATCACGATCTGGGACCGCAGCCCGGGGACGCAGTACGCGGCGGCCGCTGGATGGTCCACTACGAGCGCGCCGGGCACCTTGGGGTCCCCGTGGGCCAGCAGGCTGAGCAGGGCCCGGTGCCGCCGGCGATCCCGCAGCACGGCCCCCGAGGCGGCCAGCAGCACCCAGCTGAGCAGGATGAACAGCGCCGCCGCGGCTCCCAGGCAGAGCAGCCGCAGCGCGGCGACCAAGCCGGGCGGCTGCACCTCACCGACCAGGTCGTGCGCGGCCCGGTTCAGCACGCCGAGCGCGTCGCCCAGCACGCCTGAGCCGTCCGGGCTGACGCCCGCGCCGAGCGCGGCCAGGGTGCCGATAGCGGCAACTCCCCAGCTCAGGCCCATGGCCTGCCAGAGCAGGATGGCAGCGGCCGGGGACCGGTGCGGCCAGCGTGCGGTGGCCAGCCCAGTGACGGCCGGCACCAGGCCGATCGCTACGGCCGCCAGAACCAGCACGGTGGAATGCACGGCAGGTCAGCTCCTGGCGGAATCTCCGCCTGTCTCCAGGGCTCGCCGCAGCACCCGTGCCTCGTTGTCCGATACGCGGCGGGCGAAGCTGGCGAGCGCGGCCGACCGGTCGCCGGTCTGGTCGAGCGCGTGAAGCATCAGCTCGGTCACGTACGCTTCTCGGCTCGCCGTGGCTCGGTACAGCCAGGCCCGCCCGTCTCGCTCGCGCCGGGCGAAACCCTTCTTGGCCAATCGGTCCAGGACGGTCATCACCGTGGTGTGAGCCAGGTCCCGGTCGGTAAGCCTACTGCCAACCTGGCGGACCGTCAGCTGGCTCTCGCTCTCCCACAGCACGTCCATGATCGCTCGTTCGAGTTCGCCAAGTCGGTTCACGGCGTCACTCTACCTAGCGTGGTTATCACCTGATAGCCCCGGCCCCAGGTCCCCAGGTCAGGTGAGCCAGTACACGTTGTAATGCTCATGGTGCATCCTTGCGATCGGGATGAGGGGGATGGTCCCGGCGCTCGTGCTGGCCTGGAACATTAATGGCTTCCTGGCGGCGAGCGTGAGTGATCCGGTATTAAGCACCGGCATCGGCATGTCCGCCTGGGCGCCATAACCACCGCTGAGCACGACGGGGCCGTAGGTGACCGCCTGCACGGCCGGGTTGTCCGGTGCGGCGTCCAGGGCCAGCGTCATAGGCAGGCTCACGTCGAGTGAGTCACCTGCCCGCCAGTGCCGCCGGATCACCAGCCAGCTGCCGGGCGCGGTGCGCTGGGCCAGCTCGGTGCCGTTTAGCCAGGCCCGGGCCGGCCGGGCGGCCCAGGCCGGGATGCGGACCCGCAGCGCTATCCGGGCCGCCCCCGCGATGACCCGCAGGTGGGTAGCGGGCTCGTCCGGGAAGCCGGTGCTCTGCCGGAGGATCATCCGGTCCTGGCCCCAGGTCACCTCGGACGGGATGAACAAGTTGACGAAAAGGCCGTGCGGATCACGTGAATAGATCGTGTCGGCGAACTTGGCCTGGGTTTCCATTCCGGTGCCGTCGTCACAGGAGAAATTGCGGTAGTTGGTCGAGTAGACGTTAGGGTCCGTCCCTATGAACGGCGGCTGGCGCTTGAACGCGGCGGGCGACAGCCCGGTGTAGTAGATGTTGAAACCGTGCGCAGACCGTGGGTCCTGCTCGCCGAGCATCTGGTTGAACAGCACCCGCTCGTAGTAGTCGAGCAGGTCCACCCGGTGCGGCTGGTGGAAGTGCAGCAGCCTGGTCAGCTTCAGCATGTTGTAGCTGCAGCAGTTCTCGCAGGTGCGGTTGCTCAGCTGCCCGGCGATCACACCGGGCTCATGCCAGTGCTCCCAGTTACTGGTGCCGCCGATGACGTAGCAGTGCTGACCGGTGACGATCCGCCAGAAATTCGCCGCGATGTCCTGGTACCGCTCGTCCCCGGTCTCCTCCCACATCCGCAGGCAGGCGATCATTTTCGGGATTGTGGTGTTGGCGTGCCGGCCGGGCAGGTTGTCCTGGCCGCGGGCCAGCGGGTCGAACACGCTGGCCTGGTAGAACCGGGCTGCGGTGCGCAGGTAGGACCGGTCCCAGGTCAGCCGGTACAGGTTGGCCAGCGATTCGGCGATACCGCCGTGCTCGATGGTCAGGATCCGCTGCATATGCGGGTAGGACAGCCGCGCGGTGCGCCAGCCCACCCAGTCGCCCAGCCGGGCCGCCAGGTCCAGCGCCCGGGCGTTCCCGGCCAGTTCGTGCTGGTCGATCAGGCCGGCCATGATCTTGTGGATCATGTAATAGGGCGACCACACCTTCAGGCCGGCTTCCAGCCGCCCGAAGAAGCTCTCCGGGAAGGCCGACAGGTACCCCTCGTGGAAGCCGGTCATCCGGGCCCGGGCCTGGCACCGGGCCAGCTCGTCCACCAGGTGGCTGCCCTTGTCCGCGGCCGCCTGGTCCCCGGTGTTCGCGTAGGTGAGCGCCAGCCCGGACATCAGGTGCCCGGTGCAGTGCCCGCGGACCAGGGACCAGGGGGATTCCCAGCCGCCGCACGGCTCGGCCGCCGAGGGCAGGCCCACGTTCCGCCGGAACGAGCGCAGCAGCCGGTCCGGGTCCACGAACATCAGGTACGCCGTGTTGCGGGCCTGGTTGGCCCGCATCGGGCTGTCCAGCAGCCGGACCGACCGCAGCGGGAGCGCCCGGGCCAGCCCGGCCGTGCCGTCCGGCACGTAACCGCTGGACCAGCCACCCGAGGCCGCGCGCAGCCGGTCCGGGAGGACGCCGGAGAGGGCCGCCCCGGCGGCCGCACCCCCCAGCGCGGCCAGCGCGGCCCGCCTGCTCACCGGGTGGGAGGCCATGCCACCTCCCCCCGCGGGCTGCCCACCCGCGGCCGCTCCCCGGGTGACCCTCTTTGATCAGAACCCACACCAGCCAGAGCGTCAATGCCCGCTTCCTGGGCACCAAGTGCCCCACCCACCCCGGCCAGCCCGGCGCGAGGGTGGTCGCGAACCAAACGCGAACGTGGGTGCGAACCACTGGGTACGAACTAGATGTGGACGGTACGCAGCCGGGCTGGCACGGCCCACCACTGGTCGGGACGGTCGACGACCGGCGCGCCCAGCCCGTCGTCCATGACCCGGGCCAGCCGGAGCAGGAAGGCGGCGATCCCCGCGGCGCCCTGCATCCACCCGGTGCCGGGAGGCAGCAGCGGTGGTTCCTGGCGATGCTCCAGGAACCGCCACCGGGCGCCGGCCCCGTCGCGGATGGCCCGGCCGGCCAGGGCGTCGGCCATGGTGCGCGCGGCACGCACCAGCGCCTGATCCGCGCCGCGCTGCGGATGGCCGGCACTGTCGGCCTGGTCCGCGGCGTCCTGCGCCGCGTCGAGCAGGATGTCGCCCACCCCGGCGGTGCCGCAGCAGCGGCCGTCGTTGTCCCAGAACCCGGGGCGGAGCCGCTGGGGCACGCCCGCCGCGAGGATCGCGTGCAGGCACCGTCGCCGCAGCTCGGTGACCTCGTGCCCGCCGACCCGGCCCACCCCGGCCTCGGCCAGCGCGGCGAACAGCTGCGAAGTGCCCGCTGATCCGTGGCACCAGGTGTAGGTCACCGGGTCCACGTGCCAGCGGGAACGGGGCAGGGTGTGCGGGACCACGAACCCGTCGCCGTCCAGTGAGCCCACGGCCAGCAGGTGCTGCGCGCCGAGCCGCGCCGCGGCGATGAAGTCGTCACGGCCCAGCGCCGCCCCGGCTACCGCCAGTGCCGTGGCTACCCCGGCGGTCCCGTGCGAGTAGTTCGGCATCCGGGTCGGCGCGCCGGGCCAGATACCCCAGTCCAGCCCGTCCGCGGTCTGGTCGGCCGCCCGCAGCAGGGACTCACCGCCGGCCGCCGCGATCCGCCTGGTGTGCTCACCGCCCGCCCAGATCGCGGCCAGCACCACGCCCGCGGTGCCCAGCACCAGGTCCGTCAGGGGCGTGGTCGGCCCGGGCCCGACCCCCAGCGTGGTAGGCCAGCCAGCCGGGGTCATCAGGCCAGCGAGCCGGCCCAGCGCCACCTGCTCACGGCCCGGGCCGAGCAGCCGCAGCGCGGTCACGTCCCCGCCCAGCCCGCTGTACAGCGAGGGCTCGGTCCGGGTTCGCGCCATGGCCGAGAGCCGGGTCACGATGCCCGCCGCGAGGGCCTGCTCGGTGCCGCTGTGCGCGCGGTACTGGCCAATCTCGGCTAGCACCGGTGCCAGGCCAGCGATCCCCGCGTACAGCGAGTCGCGATCCTCATCTGGCCCAGCTGGCTGCCCATCGCCGGGGATCACCTCGGGCAGCCACGGGCCGCCGTCCTCCCGGACCTGGCCCAGTACCCAGGCCCACGCCGCCTCGCCCAGCTCCCGGTAGACCTCGCCCGCCGCCATCCCTGCAGATTACGGCGGCCTGCCGCGCGCTGGCCCGGCGGAGGGCGGTGCCGGCACCTGGGGCAGCACCCGGCGGCCCGCCATAGGATGGGCACGTCGACGGCGAGGGAGGACGCTGGTGTCCCAGGAATCGCCCCGTTTCCGGGCGCTGCTTGACGAGTTCGCACCCTACCAGCCGGGCCGCCGGGTGGTAGGGCCGGACGGCCGGTCCCACAAGCTGTCCTCGAACGAGACCCCGTTCGGCCCGCTGCCCTCGGTGCTGAAGGTCATCGCTGAGGCCGCCGGCGACGTGCACCGCTACCCAGACAACGGGGCCGCCGCGCTGACCGAGGCGATCGCCGCGCGGTTCGCGGTGCCCGCCGGGCACATCGCGGTGGGCTGCGGCTCGGTCGGGGTGACCCAGCAGCTGCTCGAAGCGGTTGGTGAGCCCACCGCGCAGGTGCTCTACGCGTGGCGCTCGTTCGAGGCCTACCCGACACTGGTCGCGCTGTCCGCGGCCGAGCCGGTGACCGTGCCGCTGCGCGCCGAAACGCACCACCTGGACGCGATGGCCGACGCGATCACCAGCCGCACCCGGGTGATCTTCGTGTGCAACCCGAACAACCCGACCGGCACCGTCGTGCACACCGGTGAGCTGGCCGCGTTCCTGGACCGGGTCCCGCCCGACTGCCTGGTCGTGCTGGACGAGGCGTACTCGGAATACGTGCGTGACCCCGGGGTGCCGGACGGCATCTCGCTCTACCGGGAGCGCCCCAACGTCGCTGTGCTGCGCACCTTCTCCAAGGCCTACGGCCTGGCCGGGCTGCGCGTCGGCTTCATGATCGCGCACCCGCCGGTGGCCGGGGCGGTGCGCAAGACCATGCTCCCGTTCAGCGTCAATGCGGTCGCGCAAGCCGCCGCGGTAGCTTCGCTGGCCGCCGAGGCGGAACTGCTCGAACGGGTGGACGCGGTAGTCAAGGAGCGGTCCCGGGTGGCCGGTGAACTGCGTGAGCAGGGCTGGTCGGTGCCGCCCACCGAGGCCAACTTCGTCTGGCTGCGGCTCGGCGCGGACACCCAGGAGTTCGCGGCCGCCTGCGCCCAGGCCGGGGTGGCCATCCGGCCGTTCGGCGCCGAGGGCGCCCGGATCTCGATCGGCGATCACGACGCCAACGACACGTTCCTCGCCGTGGCCGGTGGTTACCCCCGCCGCCACTGACCTGCTCGCCACTCACTCAGGCACCCGGCAGGCTTAACGAAATTACCCCGCGGCTGGCATCGGCCCGCGACTGAGTTGCCGGGGTCAGCGGGGGGCGCGGCGGTCCAGTTTCTCGGTGACCAGGCGGTAGAACTGCCGGGGCCGGCCCGGCTGTGGCGCGCGGCTCGGCGGCAGCGGCCAGGCCAGCCCCTCCTCGACCAGCCCGTGCAGCAGCCGCCGCGCGGTCCGCGCGGTGACGCCGAGCACCCGGCCCGCGGTCTCCGCGTCCACCACCAGTGCGCTGTCGCTGCCCGCCAGCTTGTCAGCCAGCCGGGACAGGGTTTCCAGGCCCCGCGGCCGGGCCGGGTCGGTGGCCGGGGCGGCCGGGTGGCGGGGCGAGGGGACCAGCGCCATGCCCTCCCGGTCCAGGGCGAAGCCCCGGGTCCCGGCGGCCACGTGCGACCGGGACAGCGCCGCCTGCGCGTGCGCCTCGGCATCCTGCGCGGTCCGGCCCATCCCGATGCCGACCTCGACGGCGATGCCGAGTTCGGTGCGGGCCCGCTCGCTGAACGGGGGAACGCGGAACCCGTCGGTCACCGCGGCCAGCGAGCCGCGGGTCGCGGTGACCAGGAAGCAGTGATCGCTGACCGGGCTGACCGTGGCGTGCATCCGCTGGGCCTCCTGGACCAGGAACCGGTGCACGGTGAGCAGCAGTTCCTCGCGGGCGTGCCGCGGGGAGGAACGGCGCGAGGTGTCCCGCAGCGTGGGCACCTCGACCAGGGCCACCGCCAGCTGGGCCTCCTCCAGCCTGCGGCCAGCGGCCAGCAGGGTGGCGGTGCGCAGGGCGGACCGGATCGCGCTGCTGGTCGGGCGCAGGGCGCGGACGGGAACGTCCGCCGCGGCCAGCCGCTGGGCCACAGACTGCAGGCAGGTGAACGCGACCGTGATCTCTTCCCGCCGGAACAGCCGCTCGTGGAAGGCGGCCAGCGTCGCCGCGCTGGCGACGTCCTCGCGGACGTGCACGCCACCCGCGGGCACGCCGAGCTCGCTGAACGCGTCCTCGATGTCCGCCCGGCTCAGCACGTCCACGCTGATCCGGCTGAGGTCGAGGTCCAGCTCCCGGGACGCGCGGAGCAATGCCGCGAACAGGGCGCTGCCGGACAGCGGCACGTAGGTCCCGGGGACGCGCAGGCTGCCTGCCCGGCGGGCGTACTCGTAGGGCACCTGGCTGGCGAACAGGCAGGCGTCGATGCCGGGGCCGAGACGCAGCACCTTGTCGGCGGCTTCCTGCTCGCTGCGGTAGGCCACGGCGATGAGCCGCCGGGCCGGCCCGGCGGAGCTGCCGTTGGCGGCCGGCGGCGCGGTCACCGCCGGGTGCCCGGGCGCCGCGGCGGGCATGCCGCCGGCCTGCACGGTCCCGGACAGCATGATCCGCTCCACCAGGTCATGGGGACCGACGATGCCGATGGTGAGTTCGCCCGCTGGCTGGCGCTGGCCAGTCACGGACACCCCCCCGGGGCGCCCGGCGCGCGGCTGACGGCGGCTGGCGGGCGTGCCCGCGTCGGCGGGCACGCGCCAGCGGATATGGCGGTCATTAAGCAGCCGCCGGCCGGGGCATGCCGCTGAAGCCCGGAAGTCATCAGGAGACCCCTTACGCTGCAACGATTGCACGATCGTATATTTGGTAACCCGCCAGCCGGGGCCGTGGAGGGGAATCGGCCGGCTGTTTCGTGCAACGTCACATTTTCTGCTGGAAGGCCCGGGGCTGGCTGCTGGGCAGCCTGCGGCCCAGGTCCAGCTACCAGTCCAGCCACCCGGGCCAGCTACCCAGCCCAGCGGGTCAGGTCAGCCGCTCTCCTCGGCCGTGATGTCCGCGCCCAGGGTGGTGAGCCGCTCGGCGACCGCGGCGTGCCCCCGGTCGATCAGGTAACCGGGTGCGACCACGGTCTCGCCTTCTGCGCACAGCCCGGCCAGGATCAGCGCGATCCCGGTGCGCAGGTCGTGCGCGACCACCTTGGTCCCCTTCAGCACGGACGGGCCGTGCACGATGACCACGTTGCCGCCGTCCACCTCGACCTTGGCGCCCATCTTGTTCAGCTCGCCGACCAGGGTGTACCGGCCGTCGTAGATGGTCTCCCGGATGTAGCTGCTCCCGTCGGCCAGCGAGCTGAGCGCCATGATCGGCGACTGCAGGTCGGTGGCGAACCCGGGATACGGGCTGGTGATCACGTTGATCGGGCGCAGCGTGCGCTCCCGCCGGACCTGGAGGACCGCGCCCTTGGTGGAGAACTCCACGCCCATCTGCTCCAGCTTCCAGCGGACCACGCCGAAGTGCTCCAGCGAGGCGCCGACCAGGTTCAGCTCACCGCCGGTGATGGCGGCGGCCATGGCGAACACGCCCGCGTCGATCCGGTCCGGCATCACCGTGTGCTCGGTCGCGGTCAGCTCGCTCACCCCGCGCACCGTCACGAAGCCGGTGCCACCACCGCTGATATCCGCGCCCATCTTGGTCAGGAACGCGATCACGTCGAGCACCTCGGGCTCGAGCGCACAGTTGTCGATCACGGTGGTGCCGGGGGCCATGCTGGCCGCCATGATCAGGTTCTCGGTGCCGGTGTGCGACGGCGTGTCCAGGTACAGGTGCGCGCCGCGCAGCTTGCCCGCCTTGATGTGGATGACGCTCTCGCCCTCGTCCACGATGGCGCCGAGCCGGGCGAAGCCCCGGTAGTGGAAGTCGAGGTTCCGGCTGCCCAGGTTGCAGCCGCCGATGCCCTCGATCACCGCTTCGCCGAGCCGGTGCAGCAAGGCCGGCACGAACAGCACCGAGCCGCGGAACCGGCGCGCGATCTCGGCGGGCAGCACCGGGCTGGTCAGATTGGAGGCGTCGACCACGAGAGTGCGCTCGGACTCGTGGAACTTCACCACTGCGCCCACGGCCTGCGCCAGTTCCACCGCCCGGCGGACGTCCTCGATGGGCGGCACGTTGCGCAGCACCGTGCGGCCTTCGGCGGCGAGCAGCGAGGCGGCGATCATCTTGAGCGCGGCGTTCTTGGCGCCCTGGACGAAGACCGTGCCCTGGAGCGGAATCCCGCCTCGCACGCGGTAGCAGGTCTCGGCGCCAGTCGTCATTGGGCTAAAGCTCCTGTCCCTCGGAAACGCAACGTCCCGGCGTGCGGCTGGCCCAGGCAGGGCGTTGCCTTGCGCCAAGCCCGCGGCGGCGGGGCCAGCCGGGAACCCTTCTGCACCCTCCAGGCCAGTATCCCACCGGGCGGCCCGGCCCCCCGCCTCCGCCGGGAACGCGGCTGCTGCGCCACCGTCCCTGAGCAGCGCGGGGCCACCTGCAGCCATGTCACGGCAGTCATACCCACTGCCGTCCAGTGATGCGCTCATATGCCTCGATGTAGCTCGCGCGGGTCTGCTCGATCACCTGATCGGGCAGTGCTGGGGGCGGCTCGCTGCCCCGATGTGCCCAGCCGGACTCGGGCGAGTCTAGCCAGTCACGGACGATCTGCTTGTCAAATGACACTTGTGGCCGGCCGGGCCGCCACTGGCTGGCCGGCCACAGCCGGGACGAATCCGGGGTGAGAACTTCGTCGCCCAGCCGCAGCCGGCCAGCCGGGTCGAAGCCGAGTTCGATCTTGGTATCGGCGACCAGAATGCCGTGCTGGGCGGCGATGGCGGCGCCGCGCCGGTACACCTCCAGGGTGATCCGGGCCAGGCTGGCGGCGACCTCCGGGCCAGCCGCCGCAGCCACCTCGGAGACCGGGATGTTCTGGTCATGCTGCCCGCGCGGTGCCTTGGTGGCCGGGGTGAAGATGGGCTCCGGCAGCTTTGACCCCTCGGCCAGCCCGGGCGGCAAGGGCACTCCGCACACCGACCCGGTCTCCCGGTATTCCCGCAGCCCCGACCCGGCCAGGTAGCCGCGGGCCACGCACTCGAACGGGACCATGGCCAGCCGGTGGCAGGCCATCGCGCGGCCAGCGAACTCGGCCGGGATCTCCGCATCGGCTAGATGATTGGGCACCACTTCGGCGAGTTGTTCGAACCACCAAAGTGACAGCTGGGTAAGGATCTTCCCTTTGTCCGGTATTGGCGTGGCCAGCACGTGATCGAAGGCGGAAATCCGGTCCGAGGCCACGATCAGCAGCAGCCCGTCCGTCATTTCGTATACGTCGCGGACCTTCCCGCTGTACAGCAGCTTCAGCCCGCCGGTCATCGCTGGCCTGCCGGGCGCCGGCGGTACGCGGCCCGCTGGCTCATGTGAGACGCTCCAGCCGGTCGAAGACCGGGCCGAGCCGGGCCACGTACCGCTCCGGCTGGCTGACCTCAGCCAGCCGGGCCTCGTCCAGCGTGACGCCCCGGGCGGCCGCCTCCGCGTGCAGCATCTCCCACAGCGGGGCCCCGGTCTGCCAGGTGGCCATCGCCGCCGCCTGGACCAGGGCGTACGCGTCTTCCCGTGACATCCCGGCGGCCACCAGTTCGAGCAGGATGCTGGAGGTGTAGATGAGCCCGCCAGTGGACTCCAGGTTGGCCCGCATCCGGGCCCCGTCCACCACCAGGCCCTGCATCACGCTGGTGGTCAGGTGCAGCAGGTAGTCGGTGGCGATGGCC
>Ga0134128_10009590_pt1 | contig 11613 bp, 11 predicted proteins | sample KB31754_FD_96462 | JGI IMG/M metagenome (GOLD analysis project Ga0134128, IMG submission 96462) | Terrestrial soil microbial communities with excess Nitrogen fertilizer from Kellogg Biological Station, Michigan, USA - KB3-175-4 | ecosystem: Environmental > Terrestrial > Soil > Unclassified ...
GGGAGGCGTTGCTGGATCACGTCGACATTCCGGCCCGCAACGTGCACGCGATGGCGGCCGCCGACGGCGAATTCGGCAACGACCTGGCCGCCGCCGCGCTTGCTTACGAGCAGATCCTGGCCGCCAACGCCGAGCCGGGCGATCCTGCCCCTAATTTCGATGTACATCTGCTGGGTGTCGGACCCGAGGGCCACATCAACTCGCTGTTCCCGGACACCCCGGCCGTGCGCGAGACAACCCGCTTCGTGGTCGATGTCGAGGATTCGCCGAAACCTCCGCCATTGCGAATCACCCTGACGTTGCCAGCAATTCAGCGGTCCCGTGAGGTCTGGCTGTTGGTGTCCGGCGCCGAGAAGGCCGAGGCGGTGGCCGCCGCCGTCGGTGGTGCCGACCCGGTGTCGATTCCGGCGGCCGGCGCCATCGGTCGCGAACACACGATCTGGTTCCTCGACAGCGGCGCCGCCGGCGAACTGCCGGCCTAGCCGGACCGCCGGTCGGCCTGCCCGTCGGCGTGGCCCCGCTGGTACTCCTCGAGTCGCCGGAGGATGTCGGTCGGTGCCGCGCGGCTGATCGCTACCGCACGGTGGTGGTCACAATCTCGTCGATGCATATCCGATCAGACGGATATCCCGTCCCGGCGGTTCCGTCGACCGTCATACTGAGCGGTATGGCAGACAAAAGCGCCGGTGATCGCCCAGCGCGGCAGCGGATCAAGACGCTCACCCAAGCGGCGATGAACGCCGACGTCACCGTCAACCAGCTCGAAGACGTGCTGGGTGGACTCGGGGGTACCTTGGGCGATCTGAACACGTCGCTCACGAACCTCAACAACGCCGTGGACCGTCTCGACGACGGCCTCGACCACTTCGAAGCCACCCTCGGCCGGATTGACGACCTGATGAAGCGGCTCGTGACACTGGTGGCGCCGGTCGAGGCGATCGTCGAGCGGATCGACTACATGGTCGGGGTGGGCGAGACGGTGATGTCGCCGCTGTCGGTCACCGAAAACGCAGTCCGCAACGCATTCAACGCCTTACGCAATCGCGGTAGCCACTAACCACTGTTGCGCAGCGCGCTGGCCAGACCGTTCATCGTCAGCAGGATTCCGCGCTGCACCAGTTCGTCGTCGTCGCCGGAGCGGTAGCGCCGCAGCAACTCCACTTGCAGGTGGTTCAGCGGCTCCAGATACGGGAAGCGGTTGAACACCGATCGGGCCAGCGCCGGGTTGTCGGCCAGCAGGTTGTCCTGACCGGTAATCAGCTGATGCGCCTTGATACTTCGCTGATGCTCGGCGGCGATCTTGTCGAACACCCGTCGCCGCAACGATTCATCTTCGACCAGTTCCGCGTAGCGGGCGGCCAGGCCGAGGTCGGTCTTGGCCAGGACCTGCGCCATGTTCGACAGCACGGTCTGGAAGAACGGCCAACGCTCATACAGCTCGCGCAGCGTTTCGAGGCGCCCCTCGCCACCGGCGATCCACTCCTCGATCGCCGTGCCGGTCCCATACCATCCCGGCAACATCACCCGCGACTGACTCCAGGCCATCACCCACGGAATCGCACGCAAGTCGGAAATCGACGATGTCTGCTTACGCGATGTGGGCCGGCTGCCGACGTTGAGCGATCCGATCTCGCTAACCGGCGTGGACTGCAGAAAGTACTCCACGAAACCGTCTGTCTCATGGACCAATTCGGAGTACGCACGTTGTGCCCGATCGGCCAGCTCGTCCAGAATCTCGTAGGCCGGGCCCGCCACGTCGCCCAGCCCCTCGACGTCGAGCAGGGTCGATTCCAGGGTGGCTGCCAGTAGCGTCTCCAGATTGCGTTGCGCCATCAACGGTTCGGCGTACTTGGCGGCAATCACCTCGCCCTGCTCGGTCAGCCGCAACGATCCGTTCACGGCGCCCGGCGGCTGAGCAAGGATGGCCTGATAACTGGGACCGCCGCCGCGGCCCACCGTGCCGCCGCGACCATGGAAGAGCCGCAACCGAATACCGGTTTTGCGCGCCGACTCGACGAGATCGAGCTCGGCCCGATAGAGCGCCCAGTTGGCGGCCAGGTAGCCGCCGTCTTTGTTGGAATCGGAGTAGCCGAGCATCACTTCTTGGCTGTCCCGGCGGGCCCGGACGATGGTCTGGTAGACCGGAAGATCAAGCGCCGCTTCGAGAATCGAGGCGCCCCGGCGCAGGTCGTCGATGGTCTCGAACAGCGGGACGATGCCCACCGGACAGTAGGGCTGGTCGGCCGAAGCGTCGAGCAGTCCGGATTCCTTCAGCAGGATGCCCGCTTCGAGCAGATCCGAGACGGAGCGGCACATCGAAATGATGTAGTTGGGCACCGCTTCCGAGCCGTAAATCTCCACGGCCCGAGCGGCGGCGGAGACAATGGCGAGTTCTTTCCGGGCCAGGTCCGACAGTTGCTCGTGATCGCCGATCAGCGGTCGGCGGGTGCTCAGCTCACCGGCGAGGATGTTGACCCGCTCGTCTTCGCTCAGCGACGCGTAGTCGGGATGGACTCCGGCCCAGGCCAGTAACTCCGCGACCACTTCTTCATGCACGTCAGAGTTCTGCCGCATATCCAGGCCAGACAGGTGAAAACCGAAGACGCGCAAGGCTTCTCGGAGCCGATTCAGCCGATCGTCGGCCAACAGCGTGCTGCCGTTGGCGCGCAGGGAGGCATCAACGGTGTCGAGGTCGGCCAGCATCTCCCCCGGCGTCGAGTACGGCGGCAAGCCCAGGTCGAGCAGGTTGTCCGGCTCGTGGTCCAGAATCTCCGCGGCGGTGGCGGTGAGCCGGCCGTGGACGACGCGCAGGGCACGACGGTAGGGCTCGTCGCCGCGGGCCGGCTCGTCGCAGGCCGCTGCCAGCGCGGCCAACTCGTCGGTGACCGCGACCAGGCGCGCCGACATCGACAGCTCCTGCTCGCACGCGCTGAGCTCGGCGAAGTAGTGGTTCAGCGCCGTGTAGGCCGCGCTGCCGGTGGCCAGCCGCACCACGTCGGCGGTGACGTTGGGGTTGCCGTCGCGGTCGCCGCCGATCCACGAGCCGGGCCGCAGAATCGGTTCGGTCAGCAGGTCCGCGTCGGGCCAGCGGCGGCGCAGTGCGTCGCGGACCGAAGCGTTGACTTTCGGCACCACCTCGAAAAACGCTGCCCGGTAATAGCGCAACCCGACCGCGATCTCGTCGGAGATCTGCAGCCGGGACAGTCGCACCAACGCGGTCTGCCAGAGCATCAGCACCTGGCGCCGGAGCTCGGTCTCGATGTCGCCGCCGTCGTCGGTTTCGGTCCGCCCGTGTGCATGCATCCGCATCAATTGGGTGATGCGGTGCTGGGTGTCGAACACCGTGCGCCGGCGCGTTTCGGTCGGATGCGCGGTGATGACCGGTGAGACCAGCGCGCCGGTCAGCGCCTCGGCGACGGTTGCGGTGTCTAGCTGGGCGGCGTCGAGCTTCAGATACGTCGCGGCCAGGCTGCTGTCCTGCGGCGGCTCGCCGTGAGCGACGTGGATGGCACGACGGCGTTCCCGATGGATGTCTTCGGCGACGTTGGCCAGCAAGGCGAAGTGACTGAACGCCCGGATGACCGGGATCGCTTGACGAATGTCGATGCCGTCGAAGATCTGCGCAACCTCGGCACGCTCGATCTCCGAGCGGCGCACCTGAAACGACGCGGTGCGGGCCCGCTCCATCAACGTGAACACCTCGTCGCCGTTCTGCTCGCGGACGGTGTCGCCGAGGATGGTGCCGAGGAGCCGAATGTCTTCGCGCATCGGCTCGGTCGCCTCACGCCCGATCCGGGTGCGTCGGACGGCACCGAAGGGCTCCAACGAGTCGGGTGCGTCAGCCATGCCTACCAGTATCGGGGTGGCCGGCCGACTTCGCCTTTCGTGGGCATTCCGGTCTCAGAGCGTGATGACGTGCAGGAGCGGCTGCAGGCCCTCGAAATCGGAGGTATTGCGGGTAGCCAGCGCTGCGCCGTCCCCGATCGCGATCGCCGCGATCATCAAATCGATGCGGCGCGTACCTCCCGGAGTCCGCCCTGCGATCGCGACGACGGAGCAGAGTTCGCGGTAGATATCGGCTTCGCGCTGGGTGAACGGCAGTCCGTCGCCATAGGTCGACCGGTGCTGTATGAGGTCGATGCGGGCCCGGGCGGCAATGTCAGGATCGGGATGCGCTGTGCCCTCGCTGAATTCGGCGAACACCAGCGCTGAAACCAGGAATTCATGGTCCCCAGGAGGTAGGAGCTCCCACCGAGGTTTGCTGATCAGCAGATTGGTATCGAGGTGAATCCTCACCGGTCGCGGTTGCCGACGCGCCCCGATTCGTCTCGACCGCGCTGGACGATCTCCAGCATCGCCTCTTCGTAGCCGGCAGGAGTGGGCTGGGCGTAGGTGTCGGCCTCTTCGATGTGGCTCAATGTGACGCCGTGCCGCCGTTGAACGGGGGGCGTGGATGGCTGTTTGGCGATGACAACGCCGGTGTCCTTGCCGCGAACGGTGACATGAAATGCCTGGCCGCCCTCAGCGGCATTGATTATTTCGGAGGCGTTTTGACGCAGCTCGCGAATCCCGACGGTCTCACCCATCCATCGAGAGTAGCACCTAAGTAGCACATCGGCGTCGCCGACACGACTCGCCTTTCGTGGAGTCAGGCGTTGTATTTGATGCGCAGCGCCATGCCGATGATGGCGACCAGCCAGATACCGACGACGAACAACGTCAGTCGGTCGAGGTTCTTTTCCACCACCGTCGACCCGGACAGGCTGGACTGCACGCCACCACCGAACAGCGTGGACAGACCACCACCCTTGGCGCGGTGCAACAGCACCAACAGGACCACCAGGACGCTGGTGACCACCAGGGTGATCTGCAGGGCCAATTCCATGGACGACACCTTACCGGGCTGCAACGGCCCGGCTCGGACCGGCGCTAGGAAGCCAGCGGACCCCAGTAGGTCTTGTCGGTGGCGTAGTCGAAGTACGCCTCGTGGCTGAAGAACGGAACGACGCCGCTGTCGATCGAGCTGCCCGAGATCACCGTCGGCGCCGTGCTCTGGTCGATGCTGTCGGTGCCCACCTGGTAGGAGTACAACAGCGTGGTGCCGTCGTACACCGAAATCGTGTCGCCCGACGCGACGCCGGAATGCGCGATCGACGACGGAATCGTTCCGTAGACACCACCGGAGTCGAGGTCGTTGGTCACCGTTCCGGTACCGATCACGGCGCCGTTGTGCGTCACTGTCTCGGTCAGATGGCCGACGATCGGCGATCCGTCGAGCCAGGTGCCACCGGTCAGCGGGTTGTCACCCCCGACGATCAGTTGTTTCTCGGGTCCGACCAGGTCGACGAGCACACCACCGTAACTGTCAAACGGGCTTTCGGTCGGCCCGGCTGTCTCGGGTCCGATGCCCAGGATGCCGTCGACGTGGTTGCTATCGAGGAAGCTCTGGAAGTTCTCGAAGATGTTGGCAGGGTTGGTTGACCACGAGAGAACTTCGACGTCGACGGGGCTGGTCGTGCTGAGCACGTCGGTGCCGTCGGTGCCGTAGTCGACGGGAACGTCGTTGTAAGTCAGGTAGAGGTACTCGACGCCGCCGCTGTAGCCGCTGAACCCGTAATTGTCTGGCAGTCCGAGTTTGAACAGCTCCTCTAGCGCCGAAAAGTCGTTGCTCCCGAGGTCTTGCCAGGGGACCACCAGGCCGCTCGAGCCGGTGTCGACCAGCAGGGTCGAGGGGTCGCCGGCACCGATAGCCGCCTGGATGGTCGGTTCGGTGACAATCTGCATGGTGATCGGAAGCGTGTAGCTGGCCGCAGCCGCAGCGGGCTCAGCCCCGGTCGACGCGGCCGCCAGCGCGGAATCTGCGGTTGGCAGCGCGAAATCGAACGAGGTATTCAGGCTGGCGAGCAGGCTGTCGGCCCAGCTGGTCAGGTCCAGCGCCGCGGCCGGGTCGAAGACCGCAATCGAGTCGGTCAGCGACGTCAGGATCGGCTGGACGATCGGGTCCAGGAGGTCTTCGAAGTCTGCCTTGGCAGGCGCGACGGAACTGGTCGCAACCGCGGCCGCGGCGATGAATGCGCCAGCCCCGACTCCGAGCCCGGACAGCAGGCGGTGTCGGCTCTTACCTGCGTGGTTTCCGCGGTGACGACGAGTCATGAGCTACTCCCGAGCAGTTGGCGGGACTGCGTCGCCGCAACCCAAACGATCCCTGTGTTCTTATCAGGTTCCGTTAAGGTAGCTGCGACTTTGCTGCCAGACAACCCGTGCGCATAACAAACTCATATTTTGCCGCGGGCGCCATCCGGATGGCTAGCCGCCGAATATCGTCGTGCCCGTGCCAACCGGCGTGTACTCCATCGAAATCGGACCCAGCAGGAACGGCTCGACTCCGCTGTCCATCGAGGATCCCGACACCACGAACGGCTCGTTGGCGGCGGTCACCGTGTAGTGGTACAGCTCTTCGGTGCCGGCCTTGTCGGCGTAGACCGCGATCGTGGTTCCCGGGTTGACCAAATCGGTGGACGAGTTGTACTCCGACGACGTGAGCAGGGATGCCGGAATGGTTCCGGTCACACCGCCGGAGTCGACGTCGTTGGACACCGCCTGCAGCGGACCACCGTCGATCGAGATGTAGTCGGTACTGATCGGCGCACCGCTGAGGGAGGTGCCTGTCACGGGCTCGCCGCCGACAATCAGTTCCTTGCCGGGAACGTCGACGGTCACGTTGCCGAAGCTCTCAAACGGGCTGGTCCCCGGGCCGGCGGTGTTTTCGCCGATGCCGAGGATGCCGTTGACATCGTTGCCGCTGAGGAAGTTCTGGAAGGCATCGTTAGTGAACAGGCTGCCGAAGTTCGATGGGTCCCAGGAATACACCTCGATGTCGACCGGGCCATTCGTGGTCAGACCGTCGGCGTAGGTAACCGGCACGTCGTTGTAGGTCAGGTAGATGTAGTCCACCCCGCCGCTGTAACCGCTCTCGCTGATGCCGGTGGGGAAGCCGAGGCTGTACAGAGCCTCAAGCTGCGAAACGAAATTCGACCCGAGGTCGGTGGACGGGATCACCAGGCCGCTGGATCCGGTGTCGACCAGTAGCGGCACCGAGGTGCTGCTGCCGTCGATCGCGGCGTTGACGGTCGGCTCGGTACCTTCTAACACCGTCAACGGAAGGTCGTAGGGGCCCGTCGAGGCGGCGGGTTCGGCTGCGGTCGCCGCGGCTGCCAGAGCAGAGTCGGTCGATGGCAACGCCAGATCGAACGAGCCCAGGCTGCTCAACAGGCTGTCAGTCCAGCTGGTGACATCCAGGGCCGCCGCGGGGTCGACGGCGGAAACCGCGTCGGCGAACGACGACAACAGCGGTTGGATGATTGGGTCGAGCAGATCTTCGAAATCGGCGTGTGCCGGTGCAGCGGTGATCGCGGATCCGGTCGCCATCGCGGCCGCGGCAAGCAACACACCGGCGCTCGCTCCGACGCCCACCAGCACACGGCGACCCGCGCCAGCTTTTCGGGCCTGCTTCTTACGACCAGCCATTGATGTCCCCCGGCTTGGTATGGCTCAGCTATGAGCACAACTAGACAAACCTATGCGTCTTTTAGGTTCGTTTTTAGCTAAGCGTGCCCACCTCATGATCGCAACCGGTACGCGACGGTTGTTCAGGCAACTGTCACTTTCGCGCCGCAGGCGAACCCTGCATACGCCGTCAAGGCAGCGGGCCGCCGGCCGCGATCGCGGACAGCGTCGCGAACTGCTCGCCATCCAGCGACGCACCCCCCACCAAGGCGCCGTCCACGTCGGCCTGCGCGACGATGTCGCCGATGTTCTTGGCGTTCACCGAGCCGCCGTAGAGCACCCGGACAGTCTCGGCGATCTGCGGTGACGCCAGCGCACCCAGCTCCTGGCGCACCGCGACACACACTTCCTGCGCGTCGGCGGCGCTGGCCACCCGCCCGGTGCCGATCGCCCACACCGGCTCGTAGGCGACGACAGTCTTGCCGATCTGCTCGGCCGACAACCCGGCCAGCGACCCGCGCAGCTGGCTCTGGCAGTGGCTGACGTGCTCGCCGGCCTCACGGACATCCAGGTGCTCGCCGATGCACACAATCGGCGTCAGCGCGTGCTTGAGCGCGGCCGCGGCCTTCGCGGCTACCAGCGCGTCGTCCTCGTGGTGATAGGTGCGCCGCTCGGAGTGGCCGACCACGGCGTAGTGGCAACCCAGCTTGGCCAGGAACGCCCCGCTGATCTCACCGGTGTACGCGCCAGAGTCATGCTGCGAGATGTCCTGGGCGCCATAGGTGAGTCGCAGCTTGTCGCCGTCGACCAGGGTCTGCACGCTGCGGAGATCGGTGAACGGCGGAATGACCGCGACGTCGACCCTGTCAAAGTATTTGTCGGGCAGCGAGAACGCGATCTTCTGTACTAGCGCGATGGCCTCGAAGTGGTTGAGGTTCATCTTCCAGTTGCCGGCAATCAGCGGCTTGCGGCTCATACCCACCGCCGACGATGCAGAGCGAAGCGATGGGGAGGAGGCGGAACAATCATGGAGGTCCTTTGCTCAGGTACTCAACACTTCGAGGCCGGGTAGCGTCTTGCCCTCAAGGTATTCCAGCGATGCCCCGCCACCGGTGGAAATGTGGGAGAAGCCGTCTTCGGGCAGACCCAGTGCCCGCACCGCGGCGGCCGAGTCGCCGCCGCCCACCACACTGAACGCGCCTTTGCCCGTCGCCGTGGCGATCACTTCGGCGAGACCCTTGGTGCCGGCGGCGAATGCCGGGAACTCGAAGACCCCCATCGGGCCATTCCAGAAGATGGTCTCCGCGTTGGCCAGCAGCTTGGTGAACCGCTTGACCGACCCGGGGCCGATGTCCAGGCCCATCTTGCCGTCCGGAATCGCATCGGCGACAACAACTTCCGATGGCGAATCGGCGGCGAATTTGTCGGCCACCACGATGTCCACCGGCAGGTGTAGCACATCGGCGTGGGTGTCGAGCAGTTTCTTGCAGGTGTCGATCATCTCGGTCTGCAGCAGCGAGGTCCCGACTGAAAGGCCCAGTGCGGCAAGGAACGTGTAGCACATGCCGCCGCCGATCACGATGCTGTCGGCCTTGGTGGCCAGCCGCTCGATCACGCCGAGCTTGTCGGAAACCTTAGAGCCGCCGAGGATCACGGCGTACGGCCGCTTCACCGAACCGGTGAGCCGCTCGAGCACGCCGACCTCTTCGGCGACCAGCGTGCCGGCGTAGTGCGGCAGCAGCGTCGCTACGTCGTAGACGGAGGCCTGCTTGCGGTGCACCACCCCGAACCCGTCGGATACGAAAGCCCCTGAGCCGCCGACTAATTCGGCGAGTTCCTGGGCCAGCGCCAGGCGTTCGCCGTCGTCCTTGCTGGTTTCCCGCGGATCGAAGCGGATGTTCTCCACCAGCAGAACATCACCGCTGGCCAAATTCGAGGCACGAGCCTTGGCGTCGACGCCGACGACATCGGCGGCCAACTGGACGTTCTTACCCAGTTCCGCACCGAGTTTCGCGGCGACGGGCGCCAGCGACAGCGCCGGATCCGGCTTGCCGTCGGGGCGTCCCAAATGAGCGGTCACCACCACTTTGGCGCCGGCATCGGCAAGTGCCTTGATGGTGGGCACCGAGGCGATGATGCGACCCGGGTCGGTGATGGCGCCGTCGTTGAGCGGCACATTCAGGTCGGAGCGAACAAGCACGCCGCGACCCGAAACCCCCTGTGCGAGAAGGTCGTCCAGGTTCGGAATAGCCACGGTTACAGTGACTTGCCGACCAACGCGACCAAGTCGACGAGGCGGTTGGAGTAGCCCCATTCGTTGTCGTACCAGGAAACCACCTTGGCCTGGTTGTCGATCACCTTGGTCAGACCGGAGTCGAAGATCGAGCTGTGCGGGTCGGTGACGATGTCGCTGGAGACGATCGGTGCGTCGTAATACTTGAGGATGCCCTTCATCGGGCCCTCCGCGGCGGCCTTCATCGCGGCGTTGATCTCGTCGGCGGTGGCGGACTTCTTCAGCTCCGCGGTCAGGTCGGTGACCGAGCCGGTCGGGATCGGCACCCGCAGCGCGTAGCCGTCCAGCTTGCCCTTCAGTTCGGGCAGCACCAGCCCGATCGCCTTGGCGGCCCCGGTCGAGGTCGGCACGATGTTCAGGGCGGCGGCGCGGGCCCGGCGCAGGTCCTTGTGCGGACCGTCCTGCAGGTTCTGGTCCTGGGTGTACGCGTGGATGGTGGTCATCAGACCCTTGACGATGCCGAACTCGTCGTTGAGCACCTTGGCGATCGGGCCGAGGCAGTTGGTGGTGCACGACGCGTTGGAGATGATGTTCTGACTGCCGTCGTACTTGTCGTCGTTGACGCCCAGCACGATGGTGATGTCCTCATCGGTGGCCGGCGCGGAGATGATCACCTTCTTGGCACCAGCGTCCAAGTGGCCCTTGGCCTTTGCGGCGTTGGTGAAGATTCCGGTGGATTCGACGACCACGTCGACACCCAGGTCGCCCCAGGGAAGGGCCGCTGGCCCCTCTTTGACCTCGAGCGCCTTGATCTTGTGGTTGCCGACGACGATGGTGTCCTCGCCCTCCAGGCTGACGTCGTACGGCAGCCGGCCCAGGATCGAGTCGAACTTCAGCAGGTGCGCCAGGCTGGCGTTGTCAGTCAGGTCGTTGGCCGCCACGACCTCGATTTCGGTGTCGGCTCCCGCGGCCTGCTGCGCCAGCAGGGCCCGGTAGAAGTTGCGGCCGATGCGACCGAAGCCATTGATGCCTACCCGGACCGTCACGTCGTTGTCCCCTCATTCGCCGATGTAATCCACGGATCAGCGTAATGGGGCGACAACAGAGTCGCGAATGGCGGTTGCGCCACGGCGGTAAGCGCCCGTGGTGAGCCGCCACCGTCAGTAGTGAACCGATCGCGGCGGATTACCGGGGCAAAGGGGGGGCGATCGCGTTGAGGCCGGTGATCTGGACGAAAAGGCCGAGGTCGACCAACAAGGAGAATGCACCAGCGGCGACGTCTGATTGGTGGACCGACCCTTCCACCAATCAGACAGCCACAACCAGGTCAGATACCGAAAGCACTAAATTCTAAGTCGAGCCAGGCGTCTAGCCAGGGGGGGAAGGCCGCGTCGATGGGGGCACCAAGCGCGGGCCCGAACAGGTCAGAGAACGGGTCTGCGTCCGCCAAGAAATTATCGACGGACATGTCTAACGAATTCGCAAGGGACGGCTGCAAAATCGCGTCAAGGTCGACCCACATCGGGCTGTTCCCGAATAGGTCAACGAACGGGTCCTGGTCCGGCTCGGCGCCCGCGGTGCCTACCGGGAGCGTCGCGGCGGCCAAGACGGCGCCGACAGCGACACCTATGCTGCCCGCGGCGACGGCCCAGCGGCGGCGCCGGCCAACGGAGCCTTTGTCATCTTTCTGCATCATTTCCTCAGACCTCCTCAGCGGACTAACGGAACGCTCACAGGTTAGTCTCAGTCGGAGTGCGAGTCAATACCAGATTATTCGCTATTTGTCAACTGAACAATAGTGTGATGTCAGTCACACTATTCAACACCGGTCAACACCGCCCCAGGGCAATAGTCAGCTTCCGGTTCCGACGCCA
>Ga0134128_10009594_pt1 | contig 11611 bp, 7 predicted proteins | sample KB31754_FD_96462 | JGI IMG/M metagenome (GOLD analysis project Ga0134128, IMG submission 96462) | Terrestrial soil microbial communities with excess Nitrogen fertilizer from Kellogg Biological Station, Michigan, USA - KB3-175-4 | ecosystem: Environmental > Terrestrial > Soil > Unclassified ...
CGATCTCGATGCGATCGATCACCGGTCGGTGCGGGTCGATGCCGAGCAGATCCCGGCCGGCGAGTTCAGAGAGCTCGGTGAGCGAGCTGACGCAGGTGAGGTGGCCTTGCCCGCACTTCCAGATCGGCAGCGGAACGCCCCAGTACCTCGTTCTCGACACCGCCCAGTCCGCGATTCTCCCGGCCTCGCCGCCTGGTGGCCGCGCGCCTGCCGGTCGCCAGGAAACCCGCTCGCCGCAGGTTCGGAGCCGGGCAGCGACGCCGGACAACCCCAATTGCCACGACGAAATGCGGCGATCGAAGAGCCGCGACCCGCAGCGCCAGCAGTGCGGACGGAGGAGTTCATGGGGCGAAGCGGCAAACAACAGACCGCGGTCCGACAGGTCGGTCACGATGACGGCATCGGAATCGGTCACGAGCAGACCGTTCAGCGCGGGGACGCATCGGTCGAAGCGCCCGTCCGCACCGATCGGATCGATAACCGGCAACTCACTGCTTAGCTCCGGTTTGGCATCGAACGCCGGCGCGAGCGGCAGCAAGCCGGTGCCCGCACTGACATCGACCGACCGGTCGGCCAGCACCTGGTGCGGACCGCTGGCGAACTGCCTGAACACGGCCTTGTAGGTGGCACCGGCCAGTTCGGCTCCGGTGACTCGTCCAGCGATGTGCCAGCCGTCTCCCAGCGCCCGCGCGAACGCATCCTCGGCCACGATCGCGCGTTCGTCGTGTCCGGCGCGGCGGCCGATCACGTAGCTCTCATCAGGGTGCACCGCCACGGCGACATTGCCCGCCAGCCTCCAGGGTTCCGGTGTCCAGATCAGCAGGTCGGCACCGGTCAGATGCGATCGGACGGGCGGCCGGTCAAGTCCCAGCCGTACGATCACCGCCGTGCCGCTCGCCTGCCGCCACACCCCGGAACCACGGAGTTCGTGATCGGCCAACGTCGTCTCGCACCGCGGGCAATACTTAGCGGTCCGCCGATCCAGGAAAAGCATTTTGGCGTCGAAAAATTGCCGGAGTGACCACCAGACAGACTCGATGTAGCCGCAGTCCATCGTGCGGTAGGCCCGGCCCGGGTCGGCGAGGCTGCCAAGCCGCTCGCCCAGCGAGCCGAACACTCCGGCGTGCCTCAGCGCGGATTCCCGGCAGCGGGCCGCGAAGGCCTCGATGCCGTAAGCCTCGACCTCGGCCCGACCGGCCAGGCCGAGTTCTCTGGCCACGGCGATCTCCACGCCAAGGCCATGGCAGGCCCAGCCGTGGCTGACGGTCACGTCGAACCCCTGCATCGCCTTGAACCGGGGGTACAGGTCGGCGAGCGCCAGTACCCGCAGGTGCGTGGCTCCTGGCAACCCGGCCGTGATTTGCGGTTCGACGTAGCACGTCCAGCCGGGGCCGGCCGCTTGGCGCGCGAGCAGCCGTGTAGCCAGGCCCGACCTGGCCCACCGATCGGCTACCTCGCGTTCGACGACAGGCAGGTCGGTCATGGCAGCCTGGCCACCGAGCGCGCGCGGGTCATTCCGCGGCACTTCTCACCCCCCAAAACAGGCCCGCTGGCGCCGTGCAGCGTTCACCATAGCTCACAGTGAATGAGTGATGACTCAAGGTGAATGGATGGTTGGGGTGAGGTGCCGGATGGGTCGCTGCCCGGACATGTTTGCGAATCTCCTGGTCACCACTTATCCTCCGTTGACACCTGTCAACCATGATCATCGTCTGCTCGGTGCGGCATGCGGACTGGCGTCCGCACACCGCAGCGAAGGGTGTTTGCTACACAGTGCCGAGGGAGGCGGGGGATGACAGCAGCCGCGCGACCAGACGCCGCAGGCTTTCCGATCCGGCAAGGTGAGCAGCGTTGGACTGATGCCGAGATTTCAGAGCTGGCCAGCCAGCTGGAGAAGGAGGCGGCCGAGGTCCGGTTGGAGATCACGCGCGCCGAATCCGATATCGCCGACCGGCTAGGTGACGCGATTAGCGACGCTGGCGATGATCAGGCCGACATCGGGGCGAAGGCCTACGAGCGTGAGCACGAGCTCGTGCTGACTTACAACGCGCGCGAACTGCTCGCGCAGACCGAGCGGGCGATTGCCCGGATAGAGTCTGGTACCTATGGATCGTGCGAGTCGTGCGGCGAGCCGATTGGCAAGGCGCGCCTGCAGGCGTTCCCCAGGGCGACGCTGTGCGTGAGATGCAAGCAGCGGGAGGAACGTCGCTGACTGACGCCCAGGCCGCTCCCATCAGCGACCCACTAGGTTCAGCCCCCGAGCCCGGCCGACGCCGGATCAACATCCTGCTAGCCGTCGCGCTGGCCGTGCTTGCCGCGGACCTCATCAGCAAGACGATCGTCGTGGCGACGCTGTCTGACCGGGCGCCAGTGCGGCTGCTCGGAGGCTTCGTCAAGCTCACCGTGTCGCGCAATCCCGGCGCCGCCTTCAGCATCGGCCCGTCGATGACCGTGGTGTTCAGCGCGATCGCGGTCGGCGTCATCGTGTTCATCCTGCGCACCTCGCGCCGGATCCGCAGCCTGGCCTGGGCGATCTGTCTTGGCCTGCTGCTGGGCGGCGCCACCGGCAACCTGATCGACCGGCTATTCCGCCATCCAGGGCCGTTCCGTGGCTATGTCGTCGACTGGATCTGGCTCCCGCACTGGCCGGTGTTCAACCTGGCCGATTCGTCGATCGTGTGCGGCGGAGTGCTGGCCGTGCTGCTCGCCTTGCGCGGCGTGCATATTGACGGCTCCAGAACCCGCCAGTCCGATGGAGAGCGGACATGACGATTCCCGCCCAGCGGCGCGTACCGGTGCCGGACGGGCTCGATGGTGAGCGCCTGGACGCTGCCATAGCCCGGATGTTCGGCTTGTCCAGGACCAGGGCAGCCGAGTTGATCGCCGAGGGTGCGGTGCTGGTTGCTGGCCGGCCGGCCGGAAAGTCCGACCGGGTGCCGGCCGGGGAGTGGCTGGACGTCACGCTGCCCGCTCCCGCTCCGGCGCAGCCCGTGCCGGCCGCGGTTCCCGGCCTGGTCGTTGTGTACGAGGACGCCGACATCCTGATCGTGAACAAGCCGGTCGGGGTGGCCGCTCATCCGACTCCCGGCTGGACCGGTCCCACCGTATTGCAGGGGCTGCTCGCCGCCGGGCACCAGATCGCGACCAGCGGTGCGGCCGAACGTCAGGGCATCGTGCATCGTCTCGACGCGAACACCACCGGCCTGATGGCCGTCGCGAAGAGCGAGCACGCCTACAGCGTGCTGAAGCAGGCGTTCAGGGATCGCGAGGTCGACAAGCGCTATCACTCGCTGGTCCAGGGGCATCCCGACCCGCTGCGCGGCACCATCGATGCTCCGATCGGCCGGCATCCGTCCGGGGACGGCCGGTTCGCCGTCGTCACCGACGGCAGGGAATCGGTGACCCACTACGACACGCTAGAGGCGTTCCGCGCCGCCAGCCTGGTCGAAGTCAAGCTGGAGACCGGGCGCACGCACCAGATCCGGGTGCACATGGCCGCGGTGCGGCACCCGTGCGTGGGCGACCGGCTGTACGGCGCCGACCCGGTGCTCGCGGCCAGGCTGGGCCTGGACAGGCAGTGGCTGCACGCCATCAGCCTGGCGTTCGCCCACCCGGACGACGGGCGCTGGGTCGAGTTCTCCAGCGACTACCCGTCCGACCTGAGTGCCTCACTGGAATTGCTACAGGCTGAGTCTTAAGCGTCCAGCGAGTTGACGGCGTCTGGTACGGCTTCTGTGCGTTATGGTCCTTGGGTGGCTGGCGGTGACAGGGGATTCGCGCATCTGCACGTGCACACCGAGTACTCGATGCTGGACGGTGCGGCCCGGCTCAATGACGTATTCAAGCAATGCAACGAGACGGGCATGTCCGCGATCGCGATGACCGATCACGGCAACGTCTACGGTGCCTACGACTTCTACAAGAAGGCCAAGTCGGCCGGAGTCAAGCCGATCATCGGCATCGAGGCCTATGTTGCGCCTGAGCATCGCGCGCATAAGCAGCCGGTGCGCTGGGGCACTCCGGCCCAGCGCGACGACGATGTGTCCGGCGCGGGTGCCTATACCCACCTGACGATCCTGGCCGAGACCACCGAGGGCATGTACAACCTGTTCAGGTTGTCGTCGCTGGCCTCGCTTGAGGGCTACTTCCGCCAGCCGAGGATGGACCTCGAACTGCTCTCGAGGTACTCCAAGGGGCTTATCGCCACCACCGGTTGCCCGAGCGGTGCGGTGCAGACCAGGCTCAGGCTCGGCCAGTATGACCAGGCCGTGGCGGCAGCAGCTCAGCTCCGCGACATCTTCGGGCGCAATAATTTCTACCTAGAAATAATGATTCACGGGCTCGAAATCGAGCGCCGTGCCGCCGACGGCCTCCGCCGCGTCGCCAAGGACCTGGCCCTGCCGTACCTGGCGACCAACGACCTGCACTACACCACGCCGGACGATGCCAAGGCGCACGAGGCGCTGCTGTGCGTCCAGACCGGCACCAACATGACCGACCCGAACAGGTTCAAGCTCGACGGCAATGGCTACTACGTCAAGAGCCCGGCCGAGATGCGGGCGGTTAGCGCCGACGACGAGTGGCAGAGCGGCTGCGACAACACGCTGCTGGTCGCCGAGCGGACGAACGTCGAGTTCGCCAAGGCCAGCCTGATGCCGCAATTCCCGCTGCCCGAGGGGGAGACGGAAGTCTCCTGGTTCCGCAAGGAAGTCATGGCCGGCATGGACCGGCGGTTCCCCGACGGCTACGACGACGAGCGCGCGCGGCGAGTCGCGTATGAGATGGGCATTATCGAGCAGATGGGGTTCTGCGGCTACTTCCTCGTGGTCGCCGACTTCATCATGTGGTCCAAGCGGAACGGCATCAGGGTCGGGCCTGGGCGTGGTTCGGCGGCCGGCTCGATCGTGTCGTACGCGATGGGGATCACCGACCTGGACCCGATCGCGTTCGGGCTGATGTTCGAGCGGTTCCTCAACCCCGAGCGGATCTCGATGCCGGACATCGACATCGACTTCGACGAACGTCGGCGCGGCGACGTGATCAGGTACGTGACCGAGAAGTACGGCGATGACCGGGTTGCTCAGATCATCACCTACGGCACGATCAAGGCCAAGGCGGCGGTCAAGGACTCGGCCCGGGTGCTCGGCTTCCCCTACGCGCTTGGTGACCGGATCACCAAGGCGTTCCCGCCGATGGTGCTCGGCCGCGATATCCCGCTGTCCTGCGTCTTCGACACCGACCACCCCAGGTACGGCGAGTCCGGAGAGATCCGGGCCATGTACGAGGCCGAGCCCGAGGTCAAGCAGGTGCTGGACACGGCGCGCGGTCTTGAGGGGCTGATCAGGCAGGCGGGCGTCCACGCGGCCGGCGTCATCATGTCCAGCGAGCCGCTGCTCGATCACATCCCGGTCTGGAAGCGGCAGGCCGACGGCGCGATCATCACCCAGTTCGACTACCCGAGCTGCGAGGATCTCGGCCTGCTCAAGATGGACTTCCTCGGCCTGCGCAACCTGACGATCCTGGAAGACGCGCTGGCTGGCATCAAGGCCAACAAGGATGTCGTCGTCGATCTCGAGCACCTGCCGATGGACGACAAGCCGACCTACGACCTGCTCGCCCGCGGCGACACGCTCGGGGTGTTCCAGCTCGAAGGCGGGCCGATGCGGGCCCTGCTGCGGTCCCTGCGCCCTGACCGGTTCGCCGACATCTCGGCCGTCAACGCGCTGTACCGGCCGGGTCCAATGGGCGCCAACGCGCACAACGACTACGCCGACCGCAAGATGGGCCGCAAGCCGGTCATGCCGATCCACAAGGAGTTGGCTGAGCCGCTGGCCGACATCCTCGATGACACCTACGGCGTGATCGTCTACCAGGAGCAGGTGCTGCTCATCGCGCAGAAGCTGGCCGGGTACTCGGTCGGCAAGGCGGACCTGCTGCGCAAGGCGATGGGGAAGAAGAAGAAGGAGATCCTGGAGAAGGAATTCGAGCCGTTCGCGGGCGGGATGCGCGCCAACGGCTACTCAGATGACGCGATCAAGGCCATCTGGGACATTCTCGTTCCCTTCTCCGACTACGCCTTCAACAAGGCCCACACCGCCAGCTACGGCCTGGTCGCGTACTGGACGGCCTACCTCAAGGCGAAATTCCCCGCCGAGTACATGGCCGCGCTGCTGACTTCGGTGGCCGGCGACAAGGACAAGTCGGCGCTGTACCTGAGCGAGTGCCGCCGCATGGGCATCAAGGTGCTGCCGCCCGACGTGAACGCCTCGACCGCGCTGTTCACCCCGGTCGGATCGGATATCAGGTTCGGCATGGCGGCGGTGCGTAACGTCGGCACCGCGGTCGTCGAGTCGATCGTCGAGACCAGGCTGTCCAAGGGCCACTACACCAGCTTCGCCGATTTCCTGCGCAAGGTGCCGGTCAACGTCTGCAACAAGCGCGTTGTCGAATCGCTGGTCAAGGCGGGAGCGTTCGATTCTCTCGGCCACCCGAGGCGCGGACTGATCATGATCCACGAGCAGGCGATCGACGCGGTGATCGACGTCAAGCGCAACGAGGCGATCGGTCAGGACTCGCTGTTCGGCGATGACGCCGCCGACGACGTGGCGTTCGACATCCCAGTGCCGGACGGCGAGTGGGAGAAGCAGACGCTGCTCGGGTTCGAGCGGGAGATGCTAGGGCTCTACGTCTCTGATCATCCGCTGCTCGGCATGGAGCACGCGCTGGCCGCCGAGACCGACTGCTCGGTCGCTCAGCTGCTGAGTTCCGCCGACGAGCCTGAGCGAAGCTCGCGCGGTGACCGGGGTGACAGCCAGGTGGTCACGCTGGGCGGGATCTTGTCCGGCGTCACCCGCAAGGTGACCAGGCAGGGTGCGTCCTGGGCGGTGGCGACGCTGGAAGACCTCGAAGGCGCGATCGAGGTGCTGTTCTTCCCGGCGACCTACCAGACCTGCATGCACCTGGTCGTCGAGGACGCGATCGTGATCGTCAAGGGTCGCCTGGACCGGCGGGAGGAAGTGCCCAAGCTGATCGCGATGGAGGTGAAGACGGCCGAACTGCCGACCGATGGCACCGGCCCTTTCGTGGTGTCGGTACTTGAGTCCCGCTGCGTCGCGCCGGTGATCGAGCGGCTCCGCGAGGTTCTCCGCACCCACGCCGGGCCGACCGAAGTGCATCTTCGCCTGCAGACCGGCCAGCGCACCAAGGTGATGAAGCTGGACGACAAGCTCAGGGTCAAGCCATCACCGTCCCTGGTCGCTGACTTGAAGCAGTTGCTCGGCCCGGCCTGCGTGGGATAGCGCGGCGCGGACTTGACCGAGCCGGTGATCGCAAGTGACCGAAAATCACGTACGCTGTTCGGCGAAATGTCGATGACAAGTGAAAGCCCATTTCCCTACAGCCCGGGCCCAGTGATCCCGGGCGCCGCCCCGGCTCCGCGCCGCCGCAGCATCGCTATCGCGGCGATTAGCACGCTCGTCGGCAGTGCCGTGCTCGGGCTGATCGGCGGACTGGTCTGGAGCGCGCTCGCGCCGCGCGTGACCTACGTCGTCGTCAGCCGCGGATCAGCTGACGTGACCAACGCCGAGACGCCGGCCTTCATCACCGGTGACGTCTGGTACTGCGCGATCGCGGTCATCGGCGGCCTGGTCATCGGGACGATCGCCTACCTGTACGCGATCCGCAGGTACGGCCCGGTACCGATGGCCGCCGTTCTGGTCGGCAGCTTCGCGGCCGGCTACCTGGCTCGCTGGGTCGGGCAGAACCTCGGCCTGGCCAACTTCAATACCAACCTGGCTTTCGGCAAGGTAGGCACAGTCCTGCACGCTCCGCCGGTCCTCGGCAGCGACCCAGGCACGGTGCTCTGGTCGGCCATCGCGCTCTGGACGCTCTCGGCCTGTCTGGTCTGTGGCGTGTTCATCACGTTGTCGGCGTTTGGCGACCGCAACGCGCCCGGCCGGGCGCGCTGAGACGTGCATTTCCTGAGCTGGCGGGAGGCGGCCCGGAGGAGGACGGCCCGCCTGGTGCCCGAAGCGATCAGGACGACCTAGTCATGCTGTGCCCGGGGCGCTCGGCTGGCGCCCGCTGATCGATCTTGCGCTGTCGCCCGCCGACGTCGGCCGGGGCAGGCCGTGGCCAGACCTGCCGCTCACCGCTGTGCTGCGGCTGCGCGGCGGATCGGTGGCCGAACTCGCGGTCGCGGGGGACACCGCCAGTGATGTCGAGTCCGGCCTGCGCGCCGGTGCCGGCCTCGTCGCCGGCGTCCTCACCGGGGCGGGCACCCGGGAAGAGTTCGAGCGGGCCGGGGCACCGCACATCCTCGACTCGGTCATCGACCTGCTGCCATTGCTCGGCCTGACCTAAGACCGGCCTGTGCATGCCAGGCCCGGATCGGCGCAAATTTTAAACCAATATTATTTTTTAACGCTTTGCGCGGGCTTTGATCGACTTCTTCCGAGGCCCGTCTAGCGGCGGGGCGGCGGGGCCAGGTAATCGGGAGAATAACGTTGCGATCGGCCGCGGTGCCCGCTCCGGCGCCGCCCTCGGCCGTGATCAGCTGCCTGACCTGCCAGTCGTTGGCGGCCAGTTCCCGGCCAAGCGCGGCCAGGTCGTCGGGCTCGGCCGAGCCCGTGTAGCTAGCTCGTGCCGCGCTGTCGATCACCGTGCAGCACAGCGCTAGGCCAGACGCCGTCTGGACCAGCTCGATGATCCTCGCCTGCTGCGGCCAGTCGATATGGGAGGCCGTCGTCACCTGCCAGAATCCACCAGGGGCGCTCTCATCGACGATCGGCGTCACGGAGTGGATGTGAGTGTGGCCGTTCACCCACGCGATCACGCAGGGATGCGAGAGGAGCAGATCGCGCAGCTCATCGGCGAGAATCCGCCGGTCCGCGCCCGGCGGCCGGTAGTCGTTGACCAGGGTCTCGATCGGATGGTGGCTGAACAGCACCGCCGGCCGGTTCGCGCACGCGGTCAGCTCCCGGTCGAGCCAGCCGAACTGGGTCTCATCGAGCGAGCCCTGCCAGCCGCCGTGCGGATTCACCGTATCGATCGCGATGCACCGCACGAGCCCAGAGTCGAAGGCGTAGCAGGCGGTGCCGTCGTCGGCGTTGCGCTGGGAATAGCCGTGACCGACCGGTGTTCCCGTGGTCTTGAAATGCTCGGCGACGTGCACCCGCCTCGTCACCGGTGTCCGGCCGGGATCGGCGGTGATGCTCAGCGGGCGACCTTGACTCAGTTCGAGCAGCGCTCGCGGGTCAGCCGCGGTGAACCCAGCGAGGGTCCGCGCCGCGTCCAGGCCATCGGGCGGCGTGACGAACTTGACCCGCCCGGCGGGGAACTCGCGCAGCCAGCCGGTAGCCGGAACCGTGCCCTGCATCAAGTTGTCGTGGTTGCCGTGGACCGCATACCACGGCAATCCGAGCCCGGTGGCCTGGAAAGGCTTGCGCATCGCGGTCAGCAGCCCGGGAACCTCGGGGAACCCGTACACCGACCGGGGCCGATCCTGGACGCCACCTTCCGGATGCCAGTACCGATCATCGGTGACCAGCGGGCTGGAAACTCCTTCATACTGGCCCGGGTCGCCAGAGTCCGGCTTGACCTGGCGCCCGTCGAGCAGGTCGATGTAGGCCCGCAGCTCGTTGAGCTGGCAGTTGTCGGTCGCGTCGCCGGTGACCACCGCGAAGTCGATGGGTGCTCCGCTGACCGGCGCGCGTTCGAGCGCGCGCACTGCGCGCACCATGGACTCGGCGACCTGGTAGGTGAGCAGTTCCTGAGCCCGGTAGCAGCCGATGATGCCGATCTCGGCGCGCAGCGGTGAGTCCGGATCGGAGTACCGGTCGAACATCTCGGCCCTGGCCGGGGACTGGTGGTCCATGACGTGCGTATCGGACAGCTGAGCGATCACCAGCAGCGGCCGGCCCGAGTTCCGCCAGTTCGCGGGCAGGCTCTGCTCGGCTAGCTCGGACCTCAACTGGTGCGGCTCACCGTCGCCTGCGACAAGGCGGCGATAGCCGCCTTCCTCCGGCTCGCCCGGCACCAGTCGCCGCTGCGTGGTTGTCATCGCGGCGTCACGAGCACCGGGTCCCTGCCCGGCAGGCTGACCTGGACCGAGGCGCCGGGCTGAACTCGCCCGCCTGCGTTCGCCCGGCAGCCGGTTCATCGTGCCGACGAACTCGGCCACGAAACGCGGTCTGCGGCTCGGCGTGCAGCTGATCAGGAACCGCAACCTGCTCGAATTTGCCGTCTTTCATCACTGCGACCCTATCGGCCATGGACAGGGCCTCTTCCTGGTCGTGGGTGACGAACAGCGTCGTGATGCCAAGCCGCTGCAGCGACCTGATCTGCTCTCTCGGCTGCAGGCGGACCTTCGCGTCGAGCGCGGACAACGGCTCGTCGAGCAACAGCACCTGCGGCTCGATCGAGTCACATTGATCTCGCCAGCTTCGCCGATGCCAGATTCGGTAATTGTCCAACCCGGTGAATCTGCACATTCACCCTTGGAAAACCCGGTGAATCCGCATATTCACCTGGGTCATAAAAGATCATCGGTTGGGTGTGCGCGGAATCGCGAAGAGTTTGCCGCGGGAACTGCCTGGGCGAAGAGTTTGCCGCGGAAAATCGCTGAAATGCGCCGCGGCAAACTCTTCGTGAAAAGATAAGTCTTCACTGAAATCGGGCAAATAGGACCGAATTCCTTGATCGTTAAGGGGCGGCCTTCGTCGAGGTTGTCGCGACCTGGGGTTGCCGGGCCGGAGTCGGGATGCTCACGGGGTTGTTCGGTCCGGCGGGCGGTTATGTGCGGATTCAGCCGGTCTGTCGTGAGTGCTGCGTTAGGAAGGCGGGTCGGGGATGGATCGGTTGCTGGGCTAGGGGGCTAGGGGGCTATGGAGTGCTCGTGGGCCATGGCTGCGCCTACGATGCCGGCGTCGTTGAGCATGGACGCGGGGACGATCGTCGCTCGCAGCGTCAGCTTGGGCAGGAACTTTTCGGACTTCTTGCTGATGCCGCCTCCGACGATGATGAGGTCGGGGGAGAGCAGCGCTTCCATTTTGTCCAGGTAGGCGTCCAGCCGGTGGGCCCACTTGCCCCAGCTGAGTTCTTCCTCCTCGCGGGCGTGTTCTGAGGCGCGCTTCTCGGCATCCTCGCCGTGGATCTCGATATGACCGAACTCGGTGTTAGGAATAAGCACGCCGTTGTGGAACAACGCGCTGCCGATGCCGGTGCCGAGCGTCAGCAGCAGCACGGTGCCTGGGTGGTCCTTGCCGGCTCCGAACTTAACTTCGGCGATGCCCGCGGCGTCGGCGTCGTTGATCACCGTCACTTCCAGGCCGCTCGCGGAACCCAGGAACTCGGTGGCGTTGACGCCGATCCAGGCCGGGTCCATGTTGGGCGCGGTACGGATCGTGCCATTCGTCACGACGCCGGGGAAGGTGATTCCAGCCGGTCCCTCCCACTTGAATTGATTGACCAGTTGCTTGACTACGCTTGCGACCGCGTCCGGAGTCGATGGGTGAGGCGTTGCCAGCTTGGTGCGCTCGGCGGTTAGCTGCCCGCCGCTGACGTCCACCGGTGCGGCCTTGACGCCGGTGCCGCCGATATCGATCCCAAGTAC
>Ga0134128_10009595_pt1 | contig 11611 bp, 11 predicted proteins | sample KB31754_FD_96462 | JGI IMG/M metagenome (GOLD analysis project Ga0134128, IMG submission 96462) | Terrestrial soil microbial communities with excess Nitrogen fertilizer from Kellogg Biological Station, Michigan, USA - KB3-175-4 | ecosystem: Environmental > Terrestrial > Soil > Unclassified ...
CCGGTGCCGCCGCCCGGCGCTCCCACCGCCCTGATTTTTTCTCCGCATCCGGACGACGAATGCATCATCGGCGCGCTCGCCCTTCGAATGCAGCGCGAAGCCGGCCTGCGTGTCATCAACGCCGCCGTCACCCACGGCAGCAACAAGGAGCGCCAACCCGGCCGCCTGCAGGAACTAAAAAGCGCCTGCCAATATCTCGGCTTCTCGCTGGAACAAACCGCCCCGAACGGCCTCGAAAAAATCAACCCCAAAACCCGCGCCAACGATCCGCAATACTGGGCCGCCGCCGTAAGAACCAGCGCCGCCTCTCTCGCCAAAAATCAGCCGCGCGCCATTTTTTTTCCGCACGAACACGATTGGAACAGCACCCACATCGGCACGCATTTCCTGGTAATGGACGCCCTTCAAACCCTGCCCGCGACCTTCCAAACCATCCTCATCGAAACCGAATTCTGGGGCCAGATGCAGTCGCCCAATCTGATGGTCGAATCCAGTGCTGAAGACGTCGCCAATATGCTCGCCGCGCTGTCATTTCACGTCGGCGAAGTGCGCCGCAATCCCTATCACCTGCGCCTGCCCGCCTGGCTGATGGACAACGTCCGTGTCGGCGCCGAACTCGTCGGCGGCCAGGGCGGCGCCGCCCCCGATTTCACCTTCGCCACCCTCTACCGCGCCCGCCAATGGAAAAACGGCCGCATCGAAGATCTCTATTCCGGCGGCAAACAAATCAGCCTCCGCGACTCAGCGCGTCTCTGAATCACGGCGAGAGCGGGAAGCATGCGCCACGTAGCGCAGACATTCCTGTCTGCGAGTTCGGCGACTTTCCAGTCGCTCGTTTCAATGCAGATGACAGTTCAAGCGCTGACAATGCCTAATCACTTTCTTACGCCCACGCTCGAAATTTGTTTTGCCTGACGCCCTCCGCAAAGCTACTTTTTCTCCGGCCTTGTCCGATGGTGTAATGGTAACACAGCGCCCTTTGGAGGCGTTATTCATGGTTCGAGTCCATGTCGGACAGCCACTTTCCACCGACTCACAACCTTCCGCCTCCTTAAACTGCGCTTGACTCGCGCGCATTTCACAGCAAGTCTTTCCGATACGTTGCAACACTTAACTGAATAAAGCATATGGCACTACGATTAGGCGATGTCGCCCCAAATTTCTCGGCTGTCACCACGGAAGGAACCATTGATTTCCATCAATGGCTTGGAAACTCCTGGGGCATCCTGTTCTCCCACCCGGCTGATTACACCCCCGTCTGCACCACCGAACTCGGCGCTGTCGCCCGCATCAAAAGCGAGTTCGACAAGCGAAACGTCAAAGTCATCGCCGTCAGCGTCGACCCGCTTGACTCTCATAACGGCTGGATCAAGGACATTAACGAAACCCAGTCCTGCACCATGAATTTCCCGATCATAGCCGACCACGACCGCAAGGTCGCGACCGCGTACGACATGATCCATCCGAACGTCGACGACAAAGCCACCGTGCGCTCGGTCTTCATCATTGGCCCGGACAAGAAAATCAAACTCACCCTCACATATCCGGCCAGCACGGGACGCAATTTCCTCGAACTCGTCCGCGTCATCGATTCGCTCCAATTGACCGTCAACAAAAAGCTCGCCACGCCGGCCGATTGGAAGCAAGGCCAGGACTGCATCATATCCCCATCCGTCTCGGACGCCGACGCCGAAAAAACATTCGGCGCCGTCCGCCGCGTGAAACCCTATCTCCGCTACACGCCCCAGCCGAAATAATTTCAACGAAGAAATATTCGAACGTTTGAAAGGCAGGAAACGAATCCCGTTTCCTGCCTTCCTGCTTTCCTATTAAATCCATCCCGATATTATTGTTAAATGACCTCGGGTCCCGCGAGAACCACCGCCAAACCCGCCGCGCTCCAGAAATCCACCGAACCGGATCTCTGGCAAGCCGCGCTGCCGGCCCTCCTTCTCGCGCTCATCGTCATCATCGCCTATATCCCCGCGCTCCACGGCCAATTCATCTGGGATGACGATTCCATGGTCACCAACAACCTGCCGCTCCGCTCGCTCACGGGCCTGTGGCACATCTGGTTCGTGCCCGGCGCCACCCAGCAATATTACCCGCTCACCTACACCAGCTTTTGGATCGATTACCATCTCTGGGGCCTGCATCCCTTCGCCTATCACTTCGAAAACATCTTCCTCCACGCCATCGACGCCATTCTCGTCTGGCGCATTCTGCGACGGCTCAATGTCAAAGGCGCCTGGCTCGGCGCGGCGCTGTTTGCCGTCCATCCGGTGTGCGTCGAATCCGTGGCCTGGATCGCCGAACGCAAAAATACGCTCTCCGTCTTTTTCTTCCTGCTTTCGACCTTCGCCGCCATTGAATTCTGGCTGCCGCGACAAAAAACGCCCGCCGCGAAAACCGCTCCGAACCCCGAATCTCCATGCTTCGGCCCGCAACAATTTTACTGGCTCGCGCTCGCTCTCTACGTCTGCGCGCTCTGGACCAAAACCGCCATCGTCGGCCTGCCTTGCGTCATCCTGTTGCTCACCTGGTGGAAACGCGGCCGCCTCCGCTGGAAAGACATCGCCCTCACGCTGCCATTCTTCGCCGTCGGCCTCGCCATTGGCCTATTCACCACCTCGATCGAACATCATTTCGTTCTCGCCGCCGGTGACATCGATGAATGGAAACTCTCTCTCGGCCAAAAATTCATCATCGCCGGCCGCGCCTTCTGGTTCTACTTGGGAAAACTGTGCTGGCCGCATCCGTTGATGTTCTTTTACCCGCGCTGGGTCCTCCATGCCGCGCAACCGCTCGAATATCTCCCGCTCGCCGCCGCCGTCGCGCTGTTCGTCGTGCTCTGGTGGAAACGCCGCGCCGGAACGCTCCCGCTACTGCTCGCCCTCGCGTATTTCGTCATTATGCTTTTCCCTGCGCTCGGCTTCGTCAACATCTTCCCGTTCCGCTACTCCTTCGTCGCCGACCACTTTCAATACGCCGCCGCCATCGGCCCCTTCGCCTTCGCCGGCGCCGGGATCACATCGCTCTTTCGAAAGGATCTAAATCGCGAGCGAGAAGCGACAAGCCTTACGGCCGATCATCACCCTCTCCGCCACGAAGTGGGGGAGAGGGACGGGGTGAGGTGGCGGTCAGGGTTCAGGGGAATACAATTTTGGCTCATCGCCGCCGGCCTGACCGTGCTCGCCGTGCTCACCTGGCTCCAAACCGGCATCTATCGCAATCTCGAAATCCTCTGGCGCGACACCATCGCGCACAACCCCGCCTCCTGGGCCGCCCACGATAATCTCGGCCGTTACCTCGTCCAGTTCCGCCGCTTCGATGAAGCCGAATCCGAATTCCACCAAGCCATCGCCATCCGTCCCAACGACCACATCGCCTACTACGATCTGGGCCTGGAAGCCGCCATCGAAGGACACCTCAACGACGCCGTTGCCGATTTCAACAAAACGCTCGAACTCAACCCGGACTTCGCTACCGCCCATTTCGAACTCGGCAATGTCTTCACCCGCGAAGGCGCCCTGACCAACGCCATCCAGGAATACAACGCCACACTCAAGGCCCTCCCCAAGCTCACGCTCGCCCATTTCAACCTCGCCAATGCGCTCGCCCAAAACGGCCAAACGGACGACGCCATAGCCGAATATCACCGCACCATTGAAGTGCAGCCCGATTACATCCCCGCCCACATTACCCTCGGCCGCACGCTCGCCGCCAAAGGAAATACCGACGACGCGATCACTCAGTATCACATCGCGCTCGCCATCGATCCAAACTCCGTCGAAGCCATGGCCGACCTCGGCAACGCCCTCGTCGCCAAAGGCCAGCTTGACCAGGCCGCGACCTGTTACCGCACCGCCCTGCAACTCGCTCCCGACAACCCCACCATCCATTTCAATCTATCCGTCGTCTTGCAACGCCAGGGCAAATCCGCCGAAGCCCAATCCGAGCGCCTAGCAGCCCGCCGCCTCCAAACGCAACATCAATAGTGGCACGGGCGTCTCGCCCCTGCGAAAACCGGAGCGCCCATCTCCTGATCGGCGCGTTCCAACTAAATCCAACCTTTTCGGGGGGTATACTCACTCCGTTTTCCATCCCATCCCCGGCCGACTTTGGGCTTTGGACCTTGGGCATTGGACTTTGGACATTCCGCGTCAATCCAGCGCACTCCAGCCCATTCAAACCATAAAAAAAGCAAATTTGAAATGACCACTGCCGCCATCCACTCAAATGTTGCCAACCCCGAAACAGTACCGCCAATATCCACTCGTGAATTTCCACGAAAAAGAAATTTCCTGGGCCGACCTCCCCGCCTGGCGCGAGCGCGTCCGCTCCTCCGGCCAGCGCCTTGTCGTCACCAACGGCTGTTTTGACATCCTTCATCCCGGCCACGTCACCTACCTCCAGGACGCCCGCAACCTCGGCGACCTCCTCCTCGTCGGCCTCAACGGCGACACCGCCGTCCAGCAACTCAAAGGCCCGGGCCGCCCGGTCAACAACGAACAGGACCGCTCCACCGTGCTCTCCGCCCTCGAAAGTGTCAGCGGCGTCTGCATCTTCGCCGAAAAAAGCGCCGCCCGATTCCTCAGCGTCGCCAAACCCGACATTTACGTCAAAGGCGGCGATTACACCCTCGAAACCCTCAACCAGGAAGAACGCCGCATCGTCGAAAGCGCCGGAGGAAAAATCATGCTTTTGCCTATAGTCCCCGGCAAATCCACCACCGCGCTCCTCGAGAAAATTTCACGACTCTGATTCATGCGTTTTCTGATGCTCAACTGGCGCGACCCGAAGAACCCCATCTCGGGCGGCGCCGAGCGCGTGACCCTCGCCCATCTCCTCGCCCTGGTCGAACGCGGCCACGAAGTCGTCTGGTTCACCTACGAATTCCCCGGCGGCGCGCGCGAAGAAATGTATCAGGGCATTAAAATCGTCCGCGGCGGCGGCAAAGCCGCCTCGATTGCCGGCAAAGCCGCGGCGATTTTCAAAGCCATGGCCTGGTACCGACGCCAGCCGAAATTCGATCTTGTCATCGACCAACACCACGGCTTCGCCTGGTTCGCGCCCTGGTGGTCCGGAACCAATTGCGTCGCCTACATCCACGAAGTCCTCGGCCCCATCTGGAACTCCTTTTATTCACCGCCCCTGAGCACCATCGGCCGCTGGCAGGAACGCTGGACCCATTGGATCTATCGCAACATTCCCTTCTGGACCCCGTCCGAATCCACCAAAAAAGACCTGCACGCCCACGGCGTCCGCAGCGTCACCGTCATACCCAACGGCATCGACATGACGCCGATTCCCGCGCTTGAAGAGAAACCATTGCAACTTCCCCTCCGGCTCATCTGCGTCGCGCGCCTCGCGCCCAACAAGCGATTCGACCATGCCATCCGCGCCCTAAAACTGCTCACCGATAGCCATATTCCCGCTCAATTGAAAATCGTCGGCGATGGCGAATTAAAATCCGAACTGGAGCAACTCACCAGAACCTTGAAGCTTGAAGACCGCGTCCATTTCACCGGCTGGTTGAGCGAAGAAGAAAAACACGCCGAACTTCGCCGCGCCCATTTCCTCGTCCACACTTCATTGCGCGAAGGCTGGGGACTGAACGTCATTGAAGCCAATGCCATGGGCACCCCCGCCGCCGTGTACCCTGTCGGCGGCCTGATCGATTCCACCGTCCCCGGCCAAACCGGCCTCGTCACCACCGCCGAAACTCCCGAATCCCTTGCCGCCGGCCTGGCAGAAATCGTAAAAACTCCGGAAACCTATACCCGCTACCGCACCAACGCCTGGCGCCGGTCCCAAACCTTCTCCTGGCCCACCATCCTCCCCCAAATCACCACCTGGCTCGAAAGCCACGCAAACAAAAAATAAAAGTGCCGGATACTAAACGTGAAAACTCCTGAACCAAAAGAGCGTTCGTCAAGCACGCTTCCGCCGAAGATTACGGAGCGTTGTGGCGCCACCGGCGAGAGTCAGGAGGCTTCCCAAAAGAAAGAGCCACGGCTCATTTTTATGCATGGCGCCAATTTGACGGTATTGCGCGACGGCGGGCATGACCAATGCCATGCCGATCAGCACGCCAATAACTCCCGCCCCGATCATCAGCTTTCGTTTCATATGTTTCCTTTCATCATTTCCGATTCGATCGAACTCTTCCTTAAGCCGGCCCGCCGTTCCGATGCGCCGCGACGCATTCGCAAAGGCCGACGCCACCGCGGTTCCAGACCGCACCTGGCGGCCGATGTCCTCGCGCAAGTGATTTTCAAGTTCATCGAGCACCGTGCGCGATTTGATGCCCGTGGTGAAGAGCTGCTCTCTCCAGGCGGAAATTGCCTTTTCAACGTCATTCATCGCGATTCTTTCGCTTGGCCAGTTCATCCAGGATTTCGCGGCGCGCGGTTTGAACATCCACTCCCAACGCACTCAGCACCCTGGCCGCAATGCCGCTGCCTTCGCGAATCAATCCCAGGAAAAGATGTTCCGTGTCCGCCCGTTGAGTGTGGCAAATTTGAGCTTCCCGAGTGGCAAGCTGAAAGGCCTTTTGCGCGCGTGGTGTGCACCTCGGCTCACCGCCGCCCGCCAAACCAAACGCACCGGAACCCATGAACTTTTCGATTTCCGCGCGCACGGATTCCGCGCTGACACCCGTTCTGCTGAGGACCTTTCGAACCGAACTGCCTTCCACTTGCAACAACCCGAGCAACAGGTGCTCCGTCCCAATAAAATCATGCCGAAAACGAACCGCTTCCGCCTGCGCAACTGTGAATGTTTGCCAGACTCCCGGCGCCCAGAAATTCGGCACCTCTGGTTCCGCGCCAAGGGAAAGGACAATCCCCGTGGTCACCACCGCCATGAACAACGACCAGAACACGACACTGACCACGATCCCCGACGGAATAAGATTGATGCGCGCAAGACTCACGTACAGCACGCCGACGAATGAAGGGATGATTATCGAACACGCCTTGCACACCGCACGTCCGCCTGGCAGCCTTGGCGCCAGACGGTTCAGCGCCGGAAGGAAGCCGATGTAAACTGCGATCGCTGCAACCAAAACCAAACCTGCGAGACGACCGACCAAGCCAGTGTCGGAAGCCATCAAATACCACCCTTGAGTCAAAAAAACGAACGTCGCGATGGCGGCGCAACCAATCCGCAAGTTTTTCTCGCTCAATCTCGCCTGCGGCCGGCTTAGCTTGACGAATTCTGATTGAAGCTGTCCCGCTGTCCCCATTTGAAGTGCTGCGTCATGAAAAGCCTGTTCCGGGCTGGTGCCGCCGCGCATCCTTTGTTCCACGTCTTCGCGCAGGTGTGATTCCAGCTCATCGAGCACCACCGGGGACTTGATTCCTTCAGCGGCCATTTGCTGGCGCCATTTTGTTATGGCTTGCTCGACGTTAAACATAAGTTTCCTTTCGAGCTTGCCGGCGGGCGGTTTCTTCAAGGCCGAAGGCAACGCTGCCAAGCAAGGCCGCCAAGGCCAGGGCCCACAGCAATGAAACGGCCATGATAAAGAAAGGATGCGGACCGATGGATGTCGGCGACAAACTTCCAAAAATCCTCGGCACGATGAGCCTGAGGAGGATGGCGCCAAACGCGTAAAGCCAGGCCACTCCCGCAAGGCTGCACACCAAGCCAACGGTCATCCGCAATGCGCGGCTCCGAATCGGCGGCAGATATCGATGACTGAATCGCCAGTTGATCGGAGCGAACAGCGTGACGGCGACCGCGGCAAATCCAAGAACGCGTTCGCCAAGCGTCATTTCCGAAACCGTGACCAGGAAGGGAATTGCCCAAAGCGCAAACATGGCCGCTAGAACGCACAACGCAATTCCGATGACCTTGCCCGGGCGGGCCTCGGCGAAACGTCCAACTTTGGCAAATTCCGCCTTGAGCAGACTGCTTTGTCCCATCCGCCGCGTGGCGGCTTCAAATGCTTTCGTATCGCTGAAGCCAGCTTTCATCCCGCATTCGATGTCCTCGCGCAGATGGCTTTCGAGTTCGTCGAGAACCGATGGTGATCTGATTCCTTCAGCGGCCATTTTCCGCCGCCATTCCGCGATTTTTTCTTCGAGGTTAGGCATATTTTTCTCCCCATAATTGCGTCAGCACATCGTGGACCTTGAGCCACTGCGTGCGCTGCTCGTTCAAGGCGTTTTTTCCGTCCTCTTTGAGCGAGTAATATTTGCGTTTGCGGCCGTTCTCCATTTTCACCCAGCGCGACTTGATCCACCCATTATTCTCCATGCGATGCAGCACCGGGTAAAGCATGCCGTCGGTCCATTGCAGATGATTGTCGGAGCGCGCGCGGACTTCCTGGATGATGGCGTAACCGTAGCTCTCGCCCTTGGAAAGTAGTGATAAAATCAACGCCTCAGCCGAAGCCGCGACGAGTTCCTTTGGCATCATAGGGACACTATGCATAGACAGGCTATGTATGTCAAGCCAGAAAAGCAAGGATTGATGGGGTGAATGAATTCGGCGGCTCGACGCGAGTGTTCCGATCAATCCAAAAATCCATTTATCCACTAATCCAGCAGCCTCCCGACACCCCGTTCGCGTCAAAAAACTTCTCGCAACGGCGGCTGACCTGGCGCACAATTATTCTTTCGGCGGTACCTCCATTTTTGATCGGGCCGCCTCGATTTTTTACGATGAAAGCCAAAATTATTGTTACGCCGAAAAAGGCGGTGCTCGATCCGCAGGGCAAGACCGTGCAAAACGCGCTCGAACACATGGGTTATCGCGGGGTGAAAGCCGTGCACGTGGGCAAATATCTCGAGATCGAGCTGGATGGCACGGATAAGGAAGCCGCGCGGCAACAATTGAACGAGGCCGCGCACCGGTTCCTGAGCAATCCCGTCATTGAGGACTATAAACTGGAAATAGAATAAATCAAACGTGATGCGTGAAACGTGAATTCACGTTTCACGTTTCACGAATCACGTATGAATTTCGTTGTCTTACAATTTCCAGCCTCGAACTGCGACCAGGACGCCGTCCATGGCGTGCGCGTGCTCGGCCATTCCGCCCGGCTGCTCTGGCACAAGGAAAGTTCGCTCGGCGACGCCGACGCGGTGCTCGTGCCCGGCGGTTTCAGCTATGGAGATTATTTGCGCTGCGGCGCAATTGCGCGTTTCAGCCCGGTCATGCAAGCTGTGAAACAATTCGCCGAAAATGGCGGCTTGGTTATCGGCATTTGCAATGGTTTCCAGGTGCTGACCGAAGCAGGCTTGCTGCCCGGCGCGCTCATTCGCAACCGCGATTTGCAATTTCATTGCGAGCACGTGTTCCTGAAAACCCTCACGAACGATTCCCCGTTCACCAGCCAGATTCCGTCTGGAAAAATCCTCCGCGTGCCGATCGCCCACGGCGAAGGCTGCTATTTCGCTGATGAGCAAACGCTCGCAAACCTGAAAGCGAACAACCAGATTTTGTGGCATTATTGCGATGCGAATGGAAACGTTTCCGATGCCGCGAACCCGAATGGCTCCTTGCAAAACATCGCCGGCATTTGCAATGACCGACGCAACGTGGCCGGCCTCATGCCGCATCCGGAACGCGCCTGCGAACCGATTCTTGGCAGCGCAGACGGAAAACTGATTTTCGAGAGCATGATTTCCGAGTTGCAGAGCCGGCTGGCGAAGGCGGCCTAAGCAATGAAAATACGGGAAATCATTCGGCAGATTGAGGCTGACGGATGGTTCCTGGTGCGAACCCGTGGAAGTCACCGGCAATATCATCACCCCGCCAAGCCGGGTACGGTCACGATAGCCGGCATCCAGGACAGGATTTGCACCCTAAAACTTTAAATAGTATTCTGAAACAAGCCGGACTTAAGTGATTATGCGATACACGATCATCATCGAACGCGGGGAGCAAAATTTTAGCGCGTATGCTCCAGATTTTCCAGGTTGTGTTGCCGCCGGTGGTACTGAGCAGGAGACAATTTCATTGATGAAGGAGGCGCTTGCAATGCATATCGAAGACATGCGGCAGCGAGGAGAACCTATTCCGCAACCGAGCCAAGCCCGTGAAGTGGAAGTAGCGGCATGAGATGAAATACCAATTGGTTCTTCAGTTCCCCGCTGACTCCATAGCGGATTATGATGAACTCATCGAGATCGAGGATCTGCTGACGGAAGAACTGGATGGTCGTGCCAAAGTCGATGGCCACGATTTTGGTTCAGGTGAAATGAACATTTTCATATTTGCCGATGATCCAAATAAAATTTTTGAGACCGTTAAACCTCTTTTGCAAACGCGTGCAAACTTTGAAAAACTTATTGCGGCTTATCGAGAAACCGAAGGTGAGCAATACTTAACCATTTGGCCTGAGAATTCTCAGAAGCCCTTCAGCCTTTCATGACCGAACCCGCCATTACACCTGAATTAGTTGCCAAACACGGCCTCACGCCGGAGGAATACGCGCATGCCAGGGAAATCCTCGGCGGCCGCGAACCCTCTTACACCGAGCTGGGCATTTTCTCGGTGATGTGGAGCGAGCATTGCAGCTACAAGAACACGCGCCCGCTCCTGAAAACCTTTCCCACCAAGTCGCCGAAAATTCTCGTCGGCGCGGGCGAGGAAAATGCCGGCATCATCGACATTGGCGACGGAATGGCGATTGCGTTCAAGATCGAATCGCACAATCATCCAAGCGCGGTCGAGCCGTTTCAGGGCGCGGCCACGGGCGTCGGCGGCATCGTGCGCGATATTTTCACGATGGGCGCGCGGCCGATTTGCGCGTTAAACTCGCTGCGATTCGGGCCGATCGTTGAAGTAGGAGACGACGTGAGGAGTCTCACTTCAAATGGCAAAAAAGATCAGAGCCTCGTCACCTCGGCTGCTACGGAAGAACACGGAGCCACTCTGCGCGAAGCCACCCTCCCGGGCGCGGGCAACGCCACAATCGAAGATCGCCAATCGGCTATCGGCAATAACAAACGCTTGTTCGCCGGCGTCGTCAGCGGCATCGCGCACTACGGCAATTGTTTCGGCATTCCGACCATCGCGGGCGAGGTTTATTTTGATAAATCCTACGAAGGCAATCCGCTCGTGAACGCGTTCTGCCTCGGCGTGCTGCGGCATGAACAGATTGCGCGCGGCGCGGCCAAGGGCATTGGCAATCCCGTGTTTTACGTCGGCCCAGCGACGGGCCGCGATGGCCTGGCCGGCGCGGCATTTGCCTCTCAGGATTTGACCGAGGAATCCGCCGAACAACAACGCGGCGCCGTGCAGGTCGGCGATCCGTTCATGGAAAAACTCGTGTGCGAAGCGTGCCTTGAACTGCTCGCGACCGGCGCGGTGGCGGGCATCCAGGACATGGGCGCGGCGGGTCTGACCTGTTCCACCTGCGAAACCGCCGCGCGCGCCGGCACGGGCATTGAAATCGAACTGGACCAGGTGCCGCAACGCGCGCCGAACATGTCCAGCTACGAAATCATGCTCAGCGAATCGCAGGAACGGATGCTGATCATCGTCCATAAAGGCCGCGAAGCGGAAGTGAAACGGATATTCGACAAGTGGGATCTGCCGTGGGCGGAGATTGGCTCTGTCACCGACACCGGGCTGATGATTGTGCGAAACCACGGGC
>Ga0134128_10009598_pt1 | contig 11609 bp, 7 predicted proteins | sample KB31754_FD_96462 | JGI IMG/M metagenome (GOLD analysis project Ga0134128, IMG submission 96462) | Terrestrial soil microbial communities with excess Nitrogen fertilizer from Kellogg Biological Station, Michigan, USA - KB3-175-4 | ecosystem: Environmental > Terrestrial > Soil > Unclassified ...
GAATACCATCATTTCCAAACCTAACAATTTCATGTAACGCATGTTGCTCTCCGTAGAAACAATTGTGGGCAGACAAATGCGACCAAGGCGTGCAGCCTGTCAACCGTTCTCTTGCTCATTCTTGTATTCGTTTTCCACCACCGCGGCGGACTGCGTTTCTCCTGAAGTAATCGCTGCTGGCTCATCCACCCGGGCGATACGAACGGCGCGTCCGGTTGTCTCGTCGATCTCAATCAATGCCCCGTGTAACCGCACCTCGCCGGCGGCCACCGGAAATTGCGCAGGCAAATTCGACATGAAACGCTGCACAATTGGTTCGACGGCCCGACCTATAATAGAATTCACCGGCCCGCACATTCCGGCATCGCAAAGAAAGGCCGTGCCACCGGGAAAAATCTGTTCGTCGGCCGTCTGGACGTGGGTGTGGGTGCCGAGAACGGCGGAAACTTTGCCATCGAGAAACCGGGCGAGCGCGATTTTCTCGCTCGTCGTTTCGCCATGAACATCAACCACGATGATCGAAGTTTCCGTGCGCATTTTCGCAATCGCCCCTTCCATCGCGTGAAATGGATTCTCCAGGATGGGGAGCATGAAGGTGCGGCATTGCACATTGATCACGCCCACTTTCCCTTTTGCCGTCTCCAGTACGATCGCTCCGTGCCCCGGCGCGCCTTCCGGATAATTAATCGGGCGGAGCAAGCGTGGCTCGGTGTCGATGAAGCCAAAAATCTCCTTCTGGTCCCAGATATGATCGCCCGTGGTAATGACCGAAACGCCCGCGCGTAAGAGATCGATCGTGATTTTCCCGGTAATGCCTCGCCCACCGGCTGTGTTTTCGCCATTCACGATGATGAAATCGAGCCCGTATTTTTCCTTTAATTCCGGGAGGCGCGCGATCACCGCGCTCCGGCCCGGTTCGCCAACGATATCGCCCAGAAAAAGAATCGTTAGCATTCACCGATCATCGTGATTATTGAACGCGAAGTCCAGATGGTCCGTTGCGTTCTCCTTCTTTTCGCGCTTTTCAATCTGGGCCGGCTGAGCGCGGCGGAGATCAGTCCGCTGGCCGACAACCCGCGCTGGCCGACGCTGGAGCGCTACCAGGAAACGATCACCCGCGACGATTTTACCCGCTTATTGCAAAATGTTTATGCCACTCGCGGCTACGACGACTTGATTCAAATTAACGAGGATTCGGCGCGGATCGTGGAGGATGCGGCGGCACAGACGTTCCTCACCTTGCAGTTCGCCAAAGAAACCCCGCGCAAGCTGCCGGCGCATTATTGGCGGCGCATTGATAAACTGCAGCGCGCTTCTGCAAAACAACCGCTCAGCGGATTGAATGTCACACTTGATCCGGGTCATCTCGGTGGACGCCGGACGAAAAAAGAAAAGCGTTGGTTTCAAGTGGACGACAAGCCGCCGGTGGAAGAGGGCGAACTGACCTGGCGGGTGGCGAAGGTTCTGGCGCCGAAATTGCGCGCTCTCGGCGCGGAAGTTTCCTTCGCCCGGCGGCATGATCGTCCCACGACGCCACTGCGTCCGGATGATTTTCGGGAAATCGCCCGGGAAGTCCTGGCGAAGACCGGGGTAAACGAGCCACGGCAAAATTATGAGGCCGACGATGTGGACAAGGACAAATCGATTCGGTGGCAAAGCGAGCTGCTGTTTTATCGGCAAAGTGAAATTCGTTACCGCGCGAAGAAGGTGAACATGAAATTGCAGCCTGATCTGGTGCTTTGCCTGCATTTCAATGCCGAAGGTTGGGGCGATCCGAAAAATCCGACGTTGATCGATCGCAATCATTTTCATGTGTTGGTGAACGGTTCTTACTTGCCAGAAGAGATTGCCCACGATGACGAGCGTTACGAGATGATCCGGCGTTTGCTCAGTCGCACTTACGAAGAAGAACTGCCGCTGGCCGATGCGATGGCTGCGACGTTTGCGCAGGAAACCGGGTTGCCGCCCTACCAATATACAACCGATACGGTGACGAAAGTGGGAACGAGCGGATACGTGTATGCGCGCAATCTGCTGGCGACGCGCGTTTTTCGATGCCCGGTGATTTATTTCGAGCCGTATGTGATGAACAGCACGGAAGGCTTCGCGCGAATTGAAGCGGGCGATTACGATGGCACTCGCGAATTCGATGGGGTGCAACGCAAAAGTATCTTTCGCGAATATGCGCAGGCCGTAGCGGACGGCTTGGCCGAGTATTGCCGCAGCGTGCGGGTGGTGAAATAACTCGCGCGGTTGCTTCTTTCCGGGGAGCGCAGGCTGCCAGCCTGCACTCGTCGGCAGCTTGCCGACGAGAATTCGTTTCGGCTAGCAGCCTGCGCTCCCCAGAGCCGCAGAAGCGAGCAGGGAATCTGCCGCTCAGGACAGCGGCAGCTACAACTCCGCGATCCCTTTCCGAACATCTTCCATCTTCACATCGTTTGAAACATGCGCTTCGCCAATTCTGGGCGTGACGACGAATCGAATTTTGCCGCCAAGGAATTTTTTATCGTGCACAACCGCGGCGACTACCCTTTCTCGATCGACTTCAGCAGGCAGTTGCGTCGGCAACTGAAACCGTTTTAACAGCGCAACGACATCATCCCGTTCCTGAGAAGAAAGGCCCGCTCTTTTTGTCGAAATGTCGCAGGCCGCCACCATCCCGATACTGATGCAATCGCCGTGCGGAATTTTGAAGTCGGTGGCGCGTTCAATCGCGTGTCCGACGGTGTGGCCAAAATTTAGCAGCGCGCGTTCCCCGGAAATCTCGCGAACATCAGCCGAGACGATCCGGGCTTTGATCGCGATGTTACGGCGAATCAGCGCGACGAATCCGTTCTTCGACTGCGTTCGGGGTGACAGGGCGCGAAACATTTCAGCGTCACGGATGATCGCGTATTTGATGATTTCTGCGTAACCCTGGCGCAATTCTTTTGGCGGCAAGGATTCGAGGGCTTTGACGTCCACGATAATCAACGCGGGATGATGAAAGGCGCCGATCAAATTTTTCCCAGCGTCAAGGTTCACTCCGGTCTTACCGCCGATTGAGCTGTCGACCATGGCGAGCAGCGTGGTCGGGATTTGAACATGCGGAATGCCGCGTTGAAAAATGGCAGCAACAAATCCGGAGATGTCGCCGATGACGCCACCGCCCAGACCAACCACAAACGAACTCCGATCGAGCCCCGCCTCGATCAACTCGTCGCAGATTCTCTCGACTTGCGTGAGCGACTTCGATTTTTCGCCGGCCGGAATTCGGACCAAATGCGGTGAAAACTTCTCCGCGGTGAAACTTTCAGAGATGCGATCGCCGAACAATCGCGCCGAGGTTTCATCGGCGATAATGGCGCAACGATTTCCGCTCATCACCTTGCGAGCGAATTCGCCAGCCTTCGCCATTGATCCATCGCCGACCAGCGCAGAATAACGAAAACCGCTCCCAGAAATTTCAATTGCGTCCGAGTTCACTTGACAAACGACTGTGCTATTTCATCTAACAGTACCATGGCTGATTCTTTCGAGCCGACATCGCCTCCTCCGGCGCCCGAGCCGATTCCGCCAAACCCGAATCCGCCTCCCGAACCTCCGCCGCGTGGAGGGACCACACAATCGACCGGGTTGCCTTCCAATATTGCCGCGGCGCTGGCCTGTATTCCGTTGGTGGGCGGGCTCATTTTTTGGTTTCTGGAGAAGCACGACAATTTCGTGCGGTTTTACGCGATGCAATCAATCATCTTTGGTGGCGCGTGGGTGTTGTTTTGGATCGTTTATTCGATCGCGTTCGCAATCCTATCACCAATTCCCGCGGTGGGTCTGGTATTCCGTATTCTTCTTTGGGCAGTTTGGTTAGTAGTAGGAGTGGCTTTTCTTGTCGTCTGGATCATCGCGATGATCAAAGCATTTTCAGGATCGCGCTGGGAAATCCCATACATCGGACCGATGGCCCGGAAATACGCGGGGGAATAGGCTGCAGCGGAACACAGGCATTCTTGCCTGTGCGCCCAGCGGGCTTTTAGCCGGCTGTCTCTATGTACACGGGAAACAGGCAGGAATGCCTGTTTGGCGCACAGACTTGGAAGTCTGTGTTCCGTTTTGGGTGGCTCGACGGAGTCTCGCCCTACCGATTACGTGAGCAACTTCACCACGATTTCGGTCAGCACCAATTCCTGATCCAATTGGGTGGTGACCAACGCCAGGTTTGCCTGCAAACATGCTTCCATTCCCCGGACTAGTTGGTCGGTTTCGAAACGATGCGCGTTCATCGCGGCAATTCCGAGCGCGTAACCGTTGAGCGTCCCATCTTTTTTTCGCGGTAAATGTTCCGTTTCCTTCGCGGGCAAACGGTTGAGGGCGGAAATGAAAGCGAACGGCGCGTGTGGACGCGGAAGCCGATGGCGTTCCATCAGATCCTTGGCCAGAAGAAGGTTGCGGATCGTCGGCAAAATGGTGGCGAGCAAAATGCCAATGGCAGTTTCGCCCTGGTCGAGTAAATCGCGCACGAGATTAAGCGCAAGGGTGGCGTCGCGGCGCGCCAGCGCATTGCCAAGTTCGAAAATCACCGCCGCGCGCGAAATTGGCACCAGCGCACGCACTTGCTCGGTTGTGACCGCGCCCTCCGGCGCATAGAGCACTAACTTTTCCAGCTCGTTCGCGACAACGCCGGAGTCACCGCCGGTAGAAAGGACAAAAAGTTCCAGCGCTTCCTCTTCAAATTCTAAACTGCGTTTTTTCGCCTCGGTCCGCACAATTTCACCGGCATTTTCTTCCCAACCGCTGCGGTTCAGATCGGGCTCGTCGAAAATTTGAGTGTCGGCCAATTTCGTCAGCGTTTTGTAAAACGACCGGCGTTTATCCGGATCGATCGCGCTAAGGAGAAATGTGACGTCATCCGGCAGTCCGCCTTTGAGAATGGCGCCGAGCTCCTCCAAGGGCTCGAGGACATTGACGGATTTTCCTTTCACATCGTCGGAAAGAAAATTCGCGCTTTTGAGCCAGACCAGCTTGCCACCCCCGAAGAATGGGAGTGTTTGCAGCGCCGCGATGGTCGACCGAATCGCGGTGGCGGCACCGTCCACATTGTCGGCGGCGCCATCAATGATCTCGAGTCCGAATTCACCCGCCTCGGCCGGCGCGAGTTTTTGGGCCAGTTCCGCCGCTTCGCGTTTTACCCTCGCCTCGTCGGAACCGACGATCGCACGAATGTTGGCAGTTGACGTTTTGGTTTTGGCTTCAGGCATCAGAGCCTATTTCATCGCAAACGCGCGCTGGTTCAGCAAGCGATACCATAGGATTTTGCGAGCTGAAGGTGGATCGAGCAGTCCCTGCTCGATGTCGAAGTCAGGCGGCGAGACCGCATTTATTTTAGCATCGCCCGACGGAGCGGCCGATCCACCTTTGTGGCAGTCATTCCTCCGCCTGCTGCAGGCTCGTCCCGAAATCCTTGGCCGCATATTCGCGGAACTTTTCTTCGAGCGTCGCGACGGTCGCAAACTTGGCGGGATAAAAACGCGGTAGCGCCGTTTCGAACGGCTGATGCCGGCCCAATGCATCGAGCAGTGCCAGGAAGCTTGGTTTATCGGTTGCGACCAGAAAACGCACCAGCCGCTCCGATTCATCATAAAAAGTTTCGACATTGTCGGAAGGTGGCCGTGTCAGGCGCGTCAATGTTGCCAGCGGAATCATTTCCTCGGTCGCGATTGCCTCCGAATGCGGCTTGGAAATGTAACCGCGCGCGCGCTGATAACTGGCATGGGCCGATTTCGAAATGTATTGCGCGATCCCTTCATTCAACCAGCACGGAATCCCATCGGCGTAAAATCGATGAAGCACGAGATGGACGATCTCGTGCCCAAGTAGATTACCGGAAAATTTTTGTTCTGGATTACGGAGAATGAACAGGCTGCCCTGGGAATGAATGCCACCGGTCCATTTCTCCAGTTCGCCCAGACCCTGAAACTGCTGCCAATCCTCCGGGCGCTCGAAAATGTAAACGTTCGATTTGATATCGGTCAGCGGCTGGTCGCGCTCCAATTCCTTCGCCACCACGCGATAGTGAAACTCTGCTTCCACGGAGATTGGCGTCGCCACATAGCTGTGAGCGAAATGATAAATGTAATGTTCGGTCTCGCCGTGTTTCCATTGCGTTGGATTGATGCTGAGGGCTCTTTCCCCGAGCGGGTTCGGATCCCGCTGGCTCAGTTGAGAGAACTCAACTTCTGGTAACGAATTCAGCCCGGTCTGCGCCATCGCCGCCGCCAAGGTCGAGAGCAAGGCGAAGAGGAGCGGAATTTGGCGCATCGAATCTCATGCAGCTAATCTCATGCGAGGGCGGGCGTTCAAACGGTCATCCCGAGCACGGTCGAGGGATCCCGATGCGTTACCTTAAAGCTTTCATGGCGGGATCCCTCGACTGGCGCTCGGGATGACTGAGCAATTAAACGCGGGAGCGTCGGCGGCCGTTGTTTCGCGTGTATTTCACCGGCCGGCGTTTAGGTTCAATTTTCGATAGGCCGGTACCGCTTTTCACTTCCATGATTTGGTCGCGCAACAGCGCGGCCCGCTCGAACTCGAGATTGGCCGAGGCGCGCTGCATTTCGTCTTCCAACTCGCGGAGTAATTCCGTCAGATCGAAGTTTCCACCGGCTTCGTTAATGACGGACGAGGCGATCTCGCGGCCACGCAGGATTGTATGCAAACTTTCCTGCACTGCGCGGCGCACCGTCTGCGGAGTGATGCCGTGTTTTTCGTTGTATTCCATCTGCTTGGCCCGGCGATATTCCGAAATCGAAATCAACGCCTGCATGCTGTCGGTCACGACGTCGGCGAAAAGAACGACTTCGCCGTTGATGTGGCGCGCGGCGCGGCCGGCGGTTTGAATAAGAGAAGTTTGGCTGCGCAAGAATCCTTCCTTGTCCGCGTCGAGAATACAAACTAACGAGACTTCGGGAAGATCGAGCCCCTCGCGCAACAGGTTAATCCCGACCAGAATGTCGAAATCGGCGGCGCGCAAACCACGCAAAATTTCCACGCGTTCAATAGTGTCGATGTCGCTGTGCAGATAGCGGACCTTCAATCCGACATCGCGCAGGTAATCGGCCAGATCCTCGGCCGTGCGTTTCGTCAGAGTGGTGACGAGAACGCGTTCCTGCTGTTCAACCCGTTGACGGCAGAGCTCGATGGTATCATCGATTTGATTCTTTAATCCGCGAATTGTGATCCTGGGATCGAGCAACCCAGTGGGGCGAATGATTTGTTCAACTACGAGCGGTTTCCCGGGAGTATGGACATCGAATTTCTCCGGCGGCTCGTCCGTGCGCGACAAATGTAGGGCAGGCGCGCCGCCTGCCGAACCGCTCGAGGGCAAGCGACGCGCTTGCCCTACAGTTCGGCGGTCATTGACCGCCGCTACAGATTCCCCCGGCAAAACGAATGGCACCAACTCGTCCTCTCCAATCCGGGCCCGTTTGTGTGGAACGTAGCCCGCGTTGCCAACGATACTGTTCTGAATTTCGAACTCGGCCGGCGTGGCGCTGACGTAAACAAGCTGATTCGTCAGCTTCATAAACTCGGGAAAATTCAATGGCCGGTTATCCAGCGCGCTGGGCAGACGAAATCCATAATCGACCAGCACCGTCTTGCGCGACTTGTCCCCTTCATACATCCCACCGATCTGCGGAATGGTCGCGTGCGACTCATCGACCACGGTCAGAAAATCTTTCGGGAAGAAATCGATGATAGTGTAGGGCTTTGAACCGGGCGGGCGGCCACTGAGATGCCGCGAGTAATTCTCGATCCCGCTACAGAACCCCATCTCCTGCAACATCTCGAGGTCATATTCGGTCCGCATTTTCAGGCGCTGCGCTTCCAGTAATTTGTTCTGGGATTCGAGCACCTTGATCCGATCATCCAGCTCCGCCCTAATTGTCGTTAGGGCGCGGTTCAGCTTGTCGGCCGGAGTGACGAATTGTTTTGCCGGGAAAAATGTGATGATGCTGAGCGCCTCGCGAGCATGGCCGGTCAGTGGGTCGAATCGAGTGATGGCATCGATCTCGTCGCCGAAAAATTCGATCCGGACCGCTTCTTCGTCGGCTGTGGCAGGATAAACTTCGACGACGTCGCCGCGGACGCGGAACCTGCCCCGCGAAAAATTCATGTCGTTACGCTCGTAAAGCATGTCGACTAACCGCCCAAGGACTGCCTCACGGGTGGTGTGCTGTCCTCGTTTTACGGTCAACAACATCCGTTCATAATCCTCCGGCGAAGTGATGCCGTAGATGCAGGAAACGCTCGCGACCACGATAACATCGCGCCGGCTCAGCAGCGCACTCGTGGCTGACAAACGCAAGCGCTCGATCTCTTCGTTAATGGACGAATCTTTCTCGATGTAGGTATCGGAGCGCGGGATGTAAGCTTCCGGCTGGTAGTAATCGAAATAGCTGACGAAATACTCGACCGCGTTACGTGGGAAGAATTGTTTGAACTCGGAGTAGAGCTGCGCCGCCAGCGTCTTGTTGTGAGAGATGACGAGAGTGGGCCGGTCGATCTCGCGGATCACGTTTGCGATGGTAAAGGTCTTTCCTGAGCCGGTAACACCGAGCAGGGTTTGGTGCTGATTCCCAGCCTCGAGCGATTTCGCCAGCTTCGCGATCGCTTGCGCCTGGTCGCCCCGCGGTTTGTAATTGGATTCCAGCTGAAACGGCATTGTGAAAAGTAGCATTGCGATCACTCGCCGGAAAGGGAAGGTGGCCGAAACTCGCCCTTTCTAGCAACAATTTCGGGGCTTGCCGTGAGCCCCGTCGAGCGGAAGAGACGCCCTAGCCTCCTGCGTAGGGCCCGCGGCTTGGAGAGAAGGCCCAAATTGACCGTGAACTGCCGTAATTACCTCGAATTCGTCGGCATGCTCGCTGCTTTATTTGGTATGGATGAAAAATAACGGCTTCGCGAACATCAATCCGGTCGGCCTAATAATGCGGGCTATCTGCGATTGTTTTCGTCTTAAGACGAAAAAACGCGCCCTCGATCATTCGACGAACGATCGTCGTGAAGTCATCGGAAATGTTTATCCGCGGAACAAAGTACCAGGCGCGCTGGTGATTTCGCAGCCGCCGGTGCGTCACTCTCCCCGAAACGCCTAGCCCTGCTTGTAGCCTTGCGCCCGAGCATGGCTCCCTGACCGATCGTCCCGCGGCCACCGCGTTTTTCCCGTCTGCCACGCTCACCCGCCGGTCTCTAAACGCGTGGCAACACGGCGCAAATCGTCCAACAGAATTTCCATGTCGTGTCGCGTTGTGCGGTAATTCATGACGCAGCCACGGAGACTGAATCGGCCGCGCAGTCGCGCATTGGAAAGGTAGGAACTGCCATCACGCTGCAACGCCAGCAACAAGCGTTCATTGTGAGCGTCGAGTTGTTCCTCGATTGTTTCGCGTTCGGACGGGCTAGCCATCGCCAGTGCGCGCTTCAATCGTGCAGGCAGGTGGCGAAAACAAAAAATCGAGAGCTCGACCGGCGCTAGCATTTCGAAGTCCCCGCTGTTTTGTAGCAGCTTCTCGAAGTGACGAGCGCAACGGAGATCCTTTTCAATTGCTTCGCTCAGCGCCCGAAGGCCGACGCCTTTCAACAACATCCAAACTTTGAGTGCGCGAAAGCGCCGTGAAAGCTCCGGCCCGTAATCCCAAAAGGCAAAAGCTTCATCCGCTTCCTGCCCGATGACGCGGGTATATTCCGCTTCGTGGGCGAAGGTGGCGCGAGCCGCCTCTGGATCGCGATACAGAATGCAGCCGCAATCAACTGGAAGGTAAAGCCATTTGTGGGGATCGAGCGCGAGCGAATCCGCTTCCTTGATTGAGGCAAACAAAGGGCGTGCTGATGGTGCGAGCGCGGCGAATCCGCCGTACGCACCGTCAACGTGCAGCCAAAGATTGAAGCGTTGCGCAATGTCGCTGATCGGTGGAAGCGGATCGAAAGCGCCGGTCGCGACCGTTCCAGCGTTGGCCACTACGCAAATCGGCAAATGTCCGGCGGTGCGATCTTCTTCAATCGCGGCCACGAGTTCATCGAGATTAATCTTGTAACGTTCATCGACTCGGATCAGCCGCACGTTGTCGCGTCCGATGCCGAGCAATGCGGCAGCTTTGGCGACGGAATGATGCGTTTCTTCGGAAGCATAAATACGCAGCGGTCGGCTGCAGGATTGCGCCCCTTTGTTTTGAATTTCCGGCGGCGCTTTGGCGCGTCGTGCGGCGGCCAGTGCAGCCATATTCGCCATCGATCCGCCACTGACAAAAAGTCCAGCGGCGTTGCGGTTAAAACCGATGATTTGTTTGATCCATTCGATGGTTAGCCGCTCGATTTCAATCGCGGCCGGGGCCGAACGCCAGGCCGTTAGATTCGCATTCAGCGTCGATGCGAGCAGATCGGCGAGAGCGGCAATAGCTGTGCCCGGCGCCTGCACATAACCGAACATGCGCGGATGACCGTTATGCCGGCTCAGGTCGATCAAAGTGTCACGGAAAATGTGAAGGAGTTCGTCGAAGTTAACCGGTTCTTCTGGCAAGCTCGAATCCAGGTGCTCTCGTATTTGGCGCGAACTGGTGTGAGGATAGACGGGGCGATTTCGAATCGTGCCGAGATATTCAGCCATGAGTTCGGCGGCCGCGTTTGCCCATGACCGAATTTGCTCTGGAGAAGGATCGAGCAAGTGAGCGGGAGACAAATTTTTTGAATCGTTAATCATGTCTCAAATCGTGGGCTTGCTTGCACCTGCCCGTTAACTTTCACCTACTCTCATCTGGAGAAGTGCAAGAGAAAGGTAAAGTGTAAGTGCAGGTCGAAAAGCCCAAGCTACAAAAACGGTCGCGTTCAGCTCGTCGCCGCCATTGGATCATCGGGCAAAATGCCCGCTGGCCCCAAAGTCAAGATGGCTGTGCCACTGTCATTTGCGCTGTTCCACAACCGAGCCGAACAAAGAAACAATTAACTACTCGGCGTTGGATTACGATTGGGGTAGGGCGGGACCGGTGGTAGTTCGTAGCGTTTCGTCTTTAGCTCTTCCTGAATTTCCTGGATCGCTCGGTCCAGCTGCTGATCTTCCCCGCGGAATTCTTTGGCCGGATCGTTGTCTACCACGATGTCGGGATCGACCCCGTGGCTTTCAATGATCCAGCCCTTGCCCTCTTTTGAGTAGGGCGCGAACTCCGGCTTGAAGAATTGACCGCCGTCAACCAGCGGCAAGGAATCGCGAATACCAATGACGCCGCCCCAGGTCCGCTTACCAATCAGCTTACCCAGGCCAAGCGCTTTGAATCGGTAGGGAAAAATGTCGCCATCAGAAGCGGAGAATTCGTCGATCAGCGAAACCATTGGGCCAAGAAAGGTTTGAGGCGGATCAGTCGTTGGCATGCCATTGCGCGCAATCCCGACCATGACGAGGGCGCGTCGGAGCCGTTCTATCACGAGAGGAGAAACAAATCCGCCGCCGTTACCGCGGACATCGACAATCAGCGCCTTCTTTCGAATTTGCGGGAAGTAGAGCTTGGTAAATTCATTCAAACCGGGCCGTCCCATGTCGGGAATATGAAGGTAACCAACTTCGCCGTTGGTCTTCTTACTAA
>Ga0134128_10009601_pt1 | contig 11608 bp, 31 predicted proteins | sample KB31754_FD_96462 | JGI IMG/M metagenome (GOLD analysis project Ga0134128, IMG submission 96462) | Terrestrial soil microbial communities with excess Nitrogen fertilizer from Kellogg Biological Station, Michigan, USA - KB3-175-4 | ecosystem: Environmental > Terrestrial > Soil > Unclassified ...
TAACCCTAAATCCACATACCATCAGTATGTTAATCTTATTAACATCTGCGTCGTTATGAATAATGTCATTAAACGTATTAGGCTCCATTTGGTATAACCCTACAGCTGGACCGTTCTCTTGCTTAACGAAAGTTCCAAGCCGACTCTCTACAGCTGCCGTTGCTACTAATAGCTCTTCAGCACCAGGAGAGTAAAGACCAATGGACTTTAATGGTGGCTGTATTACATATTTTCTTAACTGATTAACGTCAATCATTTTTTTCTATGCCTCTTATTGATAATTCGCTTCTTATCCATCAAGTGTATACGAAAAGCATCCATCCACTCTTTTGTAACTATGTATTTTTCAGGTTCATATATAACCTCCATTAGACGGAGTGGACCCATTATTTGCTCATCAAGCTCCTGTGGAGTAATTGGCATTATTTAAGCTCCCAAGTAATCATTAACTTTCTCAATAGCTTCCTCAACATCCCCCACTATAACAAAGGCTTGATAATCTTGCTCTCTTAATAGAGCCATCATGCTTTCTTGAGCCTCAGATGCCTTTTTTCCTTTGGACTTAAACTCTATAAATAATCCATGAAAGTTCTTAACCGGATAGGCAATAAATACATCTGGAACCCCCTTCTTTAGGCCGGCATCCTTCATCTTCTTTCCAGCATGCCAGGACCTTCTGCCTTCATTAGGGATACTAAATGACACTTCCCGGACTCTTGGGTGCTGATAAGCAAGCCACTTCATGAACTCAGTCTGTAGCTTCTGCTCCTCGTTATTTCTCTTCTTCTTCCATCCGTAATCAGCTAAGGATGAGCAATAATTATTCATCGATTGAGACTTTAGCTCTTAAAATCCTATTATAACACGATAAATACTGTGATAATAAGTGACCACGATTGGTAATCAATAGTCCTAATTCTTTGTAATATCTAATTGAATTATTTGTAAGCCATAAACCACGTGTAAATAAAAACACAACTATATCATCAGGTTATCAACCTATTTTTTAACGATTTCTAGAATTTCCCGATCAAGATATCTCTGACATTTTCAGTCAAAAACAAAATAGTCCTCACTTATTTCAATCGAATCATTGATAAAGTGTTGATCCTATTTACATGTTTATCAGGACAGATGTATGGAAAGCGAGTACACTAACGTAAACGACTATGAAGGAATTCCAGACACAGCAAAGCGAGTTTTTCTCTCAATGCTGTCCAAAGGACCAGGAATGATATTTGAGATTAGCGAATTAGCAAGGTCATTAAACCTATCATCACCAACAGTATGGTTATCAGTTAAATTACTAAAAGACCTTCAATACGTAAAGGGCAGAAGAAGAAACAGCAGAACTGAATACCTTAGGGTATCAGGAGAACACTTCGCATAAAAGTAACATAAATAACATAACAAGATAAAGAGGTACGTTATGAGTTCGGAAGAAATCCCATTACAAGGGAAAGAAGAAAGTAATCCACTAAACTTTATAGAGGCGTTCGACGGAAGCGAACCATTCGTAATGAATCCAATAAGGCTGATAGCTGACAAAAGACTAGATGGAGATTCATTCAAGGTTCTTATCTACATGCTTAGCCGATGCAAAGGGTGGCAGTTTAATACCTATGACATAGGTAACTTTATTGGGTTCGACCAGAGACTTGTCCGCTCTAGACTAAACATCCTAGAGAAACTTGGGTACCTAATAAGGACTCAAACAAGGCTCCCCACCGGAAGAATGGGACCAATGAATTATATCGTCTCACACAAATCTATCTGTGGAAAACCTGTGGACAACTCTACTGATAATGTAAACAGAAATTGCCAAAATGCCCTAGAGCCACACGGTGCTGACCGGACATACATTTTACCGCGTGCGGTGAAACCGGCTTCCGGTAAACCGGAACGCGGTAAACCGGAAGACGGTTTTTTGTCGCATAACAATATTGATAATAATAATATTAATAATAATTATATTGATTTAAAAAAAATCGACGAATCGTTAATACTAAAACCCGCGCGCGCGCATAGTACTAATATAGGTTTAGTTGGAAATCTAGGTAGCACTCCGTACGCGATCGACGACGACGATTTTAAAAAATCTGGGAACGGAGATGAGCTTGTGGCTAGGCAGCTCAACGTGAAGCTCAAGGACAAGATTTCTGTTGCAGACCTCCGAACCCACATCGAGCGATACGGCGTCGAGAAAGTCTCAGAAACTGTTCTGACTTTAATCGAGAAGGGGATTTTAAATAAATGCTCACCAGGCGGTTATTTGCAGTCTACCCTAATGAGAGGTGGAGCAACGACTCAATCGACTCACCACGAGCCTGAAAAAGGCCTTAAAATCGATTCAGTAGCGGCAACATCATCTCCAAAAGACAAGCCAGAACAAAAAGAGACAAAATACACGATTGACTGGTGGCACACCCTAGATGAAAAATCAAAGCAAGTCATTATCGAAAAGTGCAACGTCCCGTTCCAAAATCTTTCGAATATGATAAATGGTTCTAACTTAGATATAATGTCACCTAACTTTGGTATAGACAAGGCAAATGGGTCTTGGATATTTAAGACAATAGCTGACATATGTGAGAGGTATAAATTAACAACTGAGAAAAAGGAAAATAACGAAATCAAAATAACTAACAAAGGTATGAAGCTAAATGCTCCGTTTGTTAGACCAATCAAGGATGTGTTAGCTGACTTTAAAGAGCTTAGTGATGATTTTGTGTAAAGGTGGCGGATTCGAGAGGTTTAAAAAAAAGGGTAGAGGCAAATTGCCCCCACCCTTTTACGTTGGATTTAACTGACAAGAACATCGTCCGCAGCGGTTACTAGGCGCCTAGACGATTATGCAATTCGATCCTAAACATTTGGTTATTGGCTTGTCAAGTTTTTATTTAAGGAACTCGTGAAATGACAGACGAAGAGATTGTAAGAGTGCTCGTTAGAGAGATATTAATTTGTGATGATTATATCAGAAAAAATAGTAAGCAAGTTGAAATATTATCTTCTAAGCTATTGGAGGCAAACTCTTCTAGAATTGGACTCTATTATGCAATTAAAAAGATTTTTCCAAATTTTGTAGAATTTAGCAATGACGAAAATTGGCCTTTTGAAGACAGGGTAGACCATATAATGAAGCTAAACGACCCGTCGCGCCTATAATTAATCACGCCTCCAATATCTACGGCCGTTTACTTCACACAGACATGCTTCTTTTAGCATGTCTTCTATACAAGACCTTACTAATTTATCCATACTAATACCTTCCATGTTTGCGCGAATTGCAATATCTTTTCCAAGCTGTTCTGGAAATTTTATCTTGCTTCTCTTAATCCTTCCTTTTTGTCTAGCGACAGGAGTTACCTGTTTTAATAATCTTTTTATAACGGCATCCCTAACATGATATACCATTGGCTTATTTGTAATCTTACAGTACTCTTTCATCATTAAAGTTAGCTTTGGATGAATAGTAACGCTTATCTCTCGAATTGACTTCTTGTCTTTCATTTGCACACCTCTATATTCTCTCTAATGTAAGTCTTTGAACCGTCTCTATGCTGATATTCATGCATTATGAATTTAACTTCTTCAACATACTTATTAGCTATTTTATTTAACCTATCTAAAACATCTAATTCTTTCTTTCTAAACTGAATAACGTTTGACATTTGGAGCTCCAAATAATATAATTAATAGGCCGAGCTATGATAAAGTTTATGCACACAACAATATCATAGCTCAGGCCTTAACGATACTCTGTAATGAATATGTTTTGGTAGAACCCATCACTACAGAGTATCTCCACCTATAGAAACTTTGATACTGATGAATATGTTATCAGAACCAGAGTTATTATAAGCGCTATATTAATAGCCCAATATCTCTTCTCTTCATTAAACTGCCTTCTTACTTCTCGAAAAGCTTTATCTTCGTCGCTTTCCCATTTTGTTACGTTTAAGTCTTTCATGATAACTCCTGTATTAATTAATTGGGTGTCAATCTCCAACTGATTAATCGGATATCTCTATTAAGATTCATCTTCATACTGCTGCCCACATCTTGAGCATGTATAAGGACCCCTAGTAGTTTCTAAGTATGCATCAATCATCCTTTTCTTTTGATCATAAAACCACTCGCCGGCTCCTTCTCCCTTTAGGGCATCTACCTCCTTCTGAAGGTCATCAACCAACTTCTCTAAATATTGGATTCGACTTCTTGCCATGTAGCCGTCTTCCTGCATAATGATTTTCTCCCTACATCTTTGACGTAATCCTCTGGATAGTATTGCTCTCTTTACGCAACTCTTTTATGTTTTCCGCTGCGATTCTGAGGTGTTTCTCTATAGCGAGAAGTTTTTGCTCAATATACTTGCTGGTGTCCTCAGATTCTCTAAGCCTATTATACTCCTCCATATAGCCATCTATCTCATCTAACAATTGATACATACTCTTACGCGTCATGTTTAAATACCTCCTTAATGTAGCTAATTGCTATATTATTAGCGTCTTCAATGTTAAGGATATTCTCCTTGATAAAGCTCTCTACTTCTTTACCGAGATAGTATATCGTAAAAGTCCCCCCTTTGAACAACTCCCATCTAACCTCATACTCTGGACATTCATTGTGTGAAAATACCTTGTACGACGGATTAAACATGGTTAGTCTCCTTTGGTTTCTCCCTTGATTTTTAAACCTATTTCGTCAATCTGTTTTATTAAAATATCAATTTTAGCTTTTATGTTTACAATGTCTTTTTCAAGCATTGCGCGCACCTTACAGAAGGTAAACTCATCATTAAGCTTGTCTTCTATGAAGCTGGTAAGAAAGTTATTAAGCATATTCATATTCTCTAGCTGATTCTTAAGAGCCTCTTGTAAATGCTCTAACCGGAAGAACTCTTCGTTCATTTGATTTCTCCTTTGTTTACAGACATAATTGCATCGTTTAAGAACTGCATTGTGACTTTCTTCTCTGCTATTTTCATGTAAAGCTTCTCTAAATCCATGTACATAGATGCTAGAGCGCCTTGTTTATTCTTGTCCAAATATGGCGGCATCTCAGATTGGTGGTGTGAATTCAATTTATCTATAGCACCCTGTAACAAATCAATGTTGTCCTGAATCTGCCTCAACTCTTCTAGAAGACTGTCTTTCTTTCTGATGAAATAGCCTAATACGACTCCTTCAACTTCTATCTCTGTCATATAACTTCCTCCGTTAAGTTATAATGCTCAAACAATACCTTTTCTTCGTATTTTAAAAGCTGGTCTTGTGATTCCTGTAAAAGGTTCTCCTTTATGTATAGCCTGCTTTCCAGACCGGCTATAGATTCCTTAATCTCATTGACATCACTCAGCAATGTATTTGTTAAGTGCGCCCACTTGCTTCTTATTTCTTGAAGCTCTTCAAGAGATGGATTTGTTGATTTAGGACTCATTTTTACTCTCCTGTTGCCATGCCTATTGTTTGATTTCTCTCTAATACTGATAGCTCCCTATATAACTTTGATGCTTCTAGATACAGAGAGGCCATATTTTTAGATTTCCATTCAAATGTATGTGGTGATTGACCACAGGCACCAGGCTTGCTTGGGTCTTGTATTCTATCTTTAATTTGGTCGCCTATTGCGGTAGTCATTTTGAAGCTCCTAATTTCTCAAGCTTCATCGCTAGTTCATCTAGCCTACTAATTGTGCGCTTAATCTCTTGATACCGCTTACGCTCAAGCTCTCTTTTGAAACTGTAAGTGTCGTAGTAGTTGTCTTCATGTCTTTTAGCAATTTGTTCACTCATGTTCGCTCTCCTTGTTATTGCCTAAGTCGGCTATGATTGCGTCTATTAGCTTTATTGATGACTTTTTGTTGTCCATCCTTAACCTAATGCTCTCTATTTCAATAATGCCATGTATGCTTTTCAGAGATTCTAAGCGCTTAACTATAACTGTAATGTTTTCTGCATGCTCTTTTATCTCTGCCTTAAGCTTCTCCCTAAGCGCTTCCAAATGTTGCATGTTCGCTCTCCTGAAATTAGTTGCTACAATTAGGACTATACGCCGATTTACAAGTATGTCAATATGTATATACAATAATAATTAAAATATTTGTTTAAAGTTAGTTAGTTTGTGTTATTATGTTTTTCTTTTGTGGTTGCAGGAGGGGCGTTATGGGTGTTTTTGATGAGGTTATTAAGCAATATGAAGTACTTAAAGCAGCTGAGTCTTCAGTTAAATCGTTACCAGGCCATAGGCCGGCTCATGTAGAGCTTGGCACACGTATATATAGGGACTCGCTAGAGCTTCCTGCTGATGCGTCTATAGCATTGATTACAGGCCTTATATGTGGCGTTTACAGGGACTATGATGATAAGCAGATTGAGTACTTCAAGAGCATGATTAATAAGTGCATCTCTGAGTGCGAAGAGGCGTTAAACAGAAGCCGCAAGGAGGTAGCATGAACATATTCGATGAGTTTATGAAGGAATTCGAATCGATGGGGTCCTCTGATGGATTAGATAGGGAGGATGCTCGTAAGTTGACTTCTATGGCGTATAGAGATGCTAAAGGCCTTAATACAGAGGCTCTGTTTGCCATAGTTCATGGAGTTATAACTAGCATTGCTAGAGATTTCGAAGATGGGGATATCACCAAAGAAAAATTTTATGGGTTTATGACCTCTGTAGCCCAAGTGTGCGAATATGCTCTGGTGGGCGACAAGAATACATTGGAGGTTGCATGACCGACTCTACAGCAGACAGTGAGGCTTATATAGCCAAGACTCTCAAGTTTGTAAATAATCAGCTAGAGGGAGTGCCTTTCCTGGACAGGAAGCTGTTAGCTTTATCTGTAATTACTAGTTCTCTTCCGATATCAGGCAGTAACGAAGAGAGGGCTCTTTTCCTTGCGGATATAGTTAGCGTATTTGATGCATACAAGCTTTTTCAGAAAGATGTTCTGCACGAGAATGGGGATGTCCATGTTCACTAATATAAGCGAATGTAGTAGAATAGCTGATGGTTTAGGGAGGACTAGTGGTGAGTAACAAACAATACGATACAGTTAAAACAGGCGTATCTGGTGCATTTGATAGCTCTGTTATAAAGGTGGTGATTAAGGTGGATGAAATTGAGCACGCTACTTTAGCGCTAACTGTTATAGAAGGCATAAAGGACATGATTAATTCACATGAGGAGTCTAAAGATGCTTGATATTGCATTAGGTTGCTTCCTGGGTTGGTTCCTGGGTTGCGCTGCCTGGAATCTTATATCCGGGGCGCTTAGTTCTGTGCGAAATGAACTACAGGCTAATGATAACCGGAAGAATTTTGAGGATTTTATGAGAAGGAGCCGGACTCCTGAATACTTAGGTAGTGATACTTATAAGTCGACTATTTATAGACAGTGGCCACAACTTCAGTGGGGTTCGTTCAATCATATGAATAGTTTAGGCAAGGAGTACAAAAATGAGCAATAAAGAAGCGCATTCACTAGATTCAGAAAGGGTAGTATTGGGTTATCTAATGTCTCACTGGAAAGATTGCGAAGATAATTGCATCGACTATATTGAAGAGAATTTAGTTGATTATGATTTTTATGAGCCTTTTCACGGGAATATATTTTCCCGTATTTTTGATATGATTAATGGTGGATTTGAAATTGATGAAATTAAGGTAGATAGTGTTTGCAAGGAAACAATAAGCCTAGGCTATCATGGCGAAGTTCCGGATGGAGAGCCTAAATGGCTTTCTAAGAGAAGAGTTGACCTAGAAATGTTTTTGGCAAAAATGGTAGATTATTGTTACCGATTCGGATGTGTAAAGGCACATGTAGACATAATCAAAGCACGCTCCGAATTTAGGAAGGTTCAGAAGGCTGCCAATGCGACTAAAGTCGATAAAGCGCTAGAGCTTGATGCGTCAGAGCGATACGTACTTAAATGCCTTCTATCTTGCATGAGTTATAAGCAATTTTATGAAACGTTTGAAAGCATAAGAGGCATCATTGATTATAAAGATTTTAGCACTGAGGCGTATAGACATATATATTGGGCTATTGGTCATCTTTGTGATGAAGAAAGAAGTTCGCCTAAAATAAGTGACGTTGCGTTTGTTATGGGTAATAAGATAGATAAAAAGTATTTACCGACTGAATATAGCGGTATTGTTAGGTTTCTTGATGATATTTTATGTGATGATTTATGGCTATGCCCAGATTGCGAGTGCGGCGGCTCTAGATGTGATGACATAAAGCATCATGCTGAAATAATCAAAGAGGCCTCAGAGAAACGGAAGCTTAAAGAATCGCACCCCGCAATCGAAGAACTTTTAAAGTATATTGCTTTTGTAGAAAATTCTTATAAGGAGGGTGAAGAACGATTTAATGAGTGCAATAAGGAAATAGCAGAACTGCGCAAAGAACAGGGTGAGATTTCGAGAGGAAGAGCCTACGATTCAAAGATTGTAGAGCAGTTAAAGGAAGCTGTAGATATATTGAGAAAGGCTTATGCGTAATATAAAGTTAAAGACTTCTCTTATTATTGACGATGATGTTTATGAATATACTAGACATGTAGGAGAAGATGGTCTAGAAGCGATTAAAAAGCCATGGGCAGAATCAAAATTCATCTTCCAGAGATTATCTTATTCGTTCTTTAGGTTTCTGGAGGAAAATGGAGTAGTACCTGAAAGATGACAGAAGAAAGAGGAGCTTGAGAAGGTTTATGTCGAATAAGGTAACCTTAAAGATATCTCTTGAGGTTGATAGACGAGTTCTTCAAACGAGTATTGGCATTACTGAGAAAAACTTTGAATCTCTTGCGAATGGGCAAGCGGCAACTTTCCTTATGGCAAAGTACTCAAGGTTATTTATAAATTATCTAAAGGAACAGGGAATAATAAAAAAATGACAAACCCAACTCCAGTACGAAGGTGGCAGCCTGGGCAATCAGGTAACCCATCAGGAAGAGCTAAAGAAGTAGCAATGGCTCTCCGGGCCGGTAGAGCTCAGTTCTTGAAGGAATACCCACGGATGAATGATCTATGGATTAGGCATGGCCTTGGGGATATTGAACTAGAGCCTTCTCAGCTACATGTCATTGAGAAAATTTACGATAGATACTTTGGAAGGCCTTTTCAGTCAATAGACATTGATAGCGAGGAATTCAACAGCGACGACGCTAGCTCCATTCCTAACATGACCCATCAAGATATGCAGATGTATCGTAATAAGATGGTCATGGAGCTAATTTACACCTTAAATGAGGACGGAAGGCTAGACAATATGCTTAGGCTTATAGAAGATGGCTGGAGACCTGACTCTATTGATGTAGAATCTGTTACAATTACGCAGGAAGAGCCTAAGAAGCCTAAGAAGGCTAAGCAGTTGGCGATAGAGGGGAAGAGGTGATTAACTTTTGTCTAGAAGATTACGAAGCCGTGATGGATGGCTCTACTGATGAGCAGATTCGAGAGAGCGTAAGGAAGTTAGTATTAGATAAGATTCCTTTTATTAAGCTATATCTTGGAAAGGATGGCGTAGATGGTTTCATTAAAGGCTATGAATGTATGCTTGGAGAACGAGAGGTTCTTGGTAAATATTACAATATTAAAGATAATATTAATGTTATTATAAAGAGCATTTCTGATAGTCCAAGGTATGAGCTTGAGCATACGTTGGTAAATGCACTCCGGTTAACTCTAACTCTTAAAGATTCTAGGTGGAAGAAGTGACGGAAATCAAAGACAAAGCCTACTACGTTAATAATGTCATGATGGCTTTAACTGAGATGCTGATAGCAGCCGCTTATGGTGAGATTGAGATAGAACGCCATGAAGATGATACTATTGAGAGCCTGTCATACGCTTTGACTGGTAAGGAGATTAAGGATTACATGAAGAATGTTAGAGGGAGGCAAAGTGAGCAACTATAAGTTTAGAGTGTGGGATAGCATTGAAAAGGTTTTTATATATCCAGACATGGTATACCTTAAAGATGGTGAAGGCCTTGTGTATTTTGGAACTCCATCAGTTGGTGAGGTAATAGGAAAAGTCTGGCATAAGAGAGAAGAGAACCCATTCATTCTAAACCTATGTACTGGATTAAAGGACTCTGAAGGCAATGAGATATATGAGGGTGATGTTATAGAGGACAGTCTTGGAACAAGAAGGCAGATATGTTTTGGAAAATATTTATCTAAAGGGTGGAGGGGTTTTGATTCTGAGAACTGTGACGAAGATTCTGAATACAATAATTTTGGATTCTATGATGTAAATATTGATCTTTTTTATTGTGACAAGGGTATATATGATCCTTTTGACAATTATGATAAATCTTATAAAATAATCGGAAATATATACCAAAATACTGAGCTTTTTGATACAGAATATGAAGACGAGGAGGAGTAATTAAATGTTTGAATACAGCGATAATGATGACTCTGACGCACCTACAGAGCCAAGAGAAAATTGCAACTCAGATGAGGACGATATTGTTGATGACTATGTAGACGAATACACCATAGATTTAGAAGAGCGCATAATTACTCTTCAGATTCAGTTAAATTCTTTAGTTGAGCAGTCTGAAATAGACAGGTCTAGAATAGAAGGCTACGACTCTATTATTAGCTTCCAGGCTGAAACCATTAGTGCTCAAGCTCAAACTATTAGAGCTCATGAAGAGACAATATCTGCTTATAAGGTTAAGGTTAAGTGAGCGCAGAAATAATAGAGTCGCTCGAGGCATCTGGAAAGCATGGTGTAATAGTTTTCTGGACAAACAAGCGGGCCAAGTATCTACCAAAGACGTGTCAGAACTGTATACATTGTAAGTGCAAGCCTGGTACGCATTCTAAGAGAGCTTATGAGCCTTGGCCTGATGAATATGTATGCGCGCCTAAGGCGTGCGATGAGTGTAATAAATTATTTGATACCCTGTACCATCGGGCTCAAGAGAAATATAGCTTTGGATGCAGATAAAATGATTAAAACCCCGCCGCCAACTCCAGAGCAGCTGCAAATATTGAAGGCAAACCTATCAAACCTATTACGGTGGTATTGCATGGAAGACGACTGCGAAGCATATATTTGTAATAATATTATGGAACATAAGGGAAGATGGGATACCATATCGAGTGGGCAGACGCAACAGGGCCATACTGCTCCATATCGTTTGCACAAAGAAGAAGATAAAGTCTGCGAAAAATGCGGAATTCCAACTGACGATAATTTTACTCACGTGTCTCTTAAAGAGCATGTAGGTCCGTCTTACAGCGAGCTTATTCAGATAAGCGATACAGTAAGGCTTTATATCTATTATAGAAAGGATGAAGATAACTATATTATTGGGTTTTATTTTAAAGCTCTATTGGTGAGCGGTTGTAGGCCTGCTAAAAAAATGCCAGATGACTGGTATGATGAGAACGAATCGATTGAGGTTTTGTATAGTGGGCACGTATCATGGGACGGAATAAGGCATCTATATATGGGCTCAGAAGAAACTAAAAACGATGGCTATATCTATTACCCTAACCTGGACGACCATATTAAGATTTTCACTGAGATAAAGAGACTATGCTCTGAGCATGGGCTGGAGGATTAGCATGGATTTATCAGA
>Ga0134128_10009603_pt1 | contig 11607 bp, 10 predicted proteins | sample KB31754_FD_96462 | JGI IMG/M metagenome (GOLD analysis project Ga0134128, IMG submission 96462) | Terrestrial soil microbial communities with excess Nitrogen fertilizer from Kellogg Biological Station, Michigan, USA - KB3-175-4 | ecosystem: Environmental > Terrestrial > Soil > Unclassified ...
GCCTCGGCCGCTCTCGCTGAAATTATCGCCATCACGGCGGTTTGACGCTCTTGCTGCTTTGCAAGAGCGTTTTGCTGCGTCTAGACTTCTGTGATGGCATTGAGATTCCCGCATGCAATCCTGATCGCCGCGGTGCTGGCCGTGGCGCCGTCGCTGGCCTTCGCGCAGGACAATCCGCGCGCGCCCAAGCAGAGAAAATTGCCGGAAGCCCCCAGCAAGCTGCCCAAGGTCGGCGCCGACCGCACCAAGGGGCTGGATTTCCTGTTCGGCGCGCTGAAGGCAGCCCCCGACGAGGCGAGCGCCAAGCATGTCGAAGCGCGGATCTGGGCGATCTGGATGCAGACCCCGAGCGATACCGCGGCGCTCCTGATGGTCCGGGCCAAGGCTGCGATGGACGCGCAGCAGACGGATGTCGCGCTGAAACTCCTCGATGCCGTGGTCAAGCTGCGGCCTGACTATGTCGAGGCCTGGAACCGGCGCGCGACCCTGTACTACCTCAAGAACGACTACACGCGCTCGCTCGCGGACATCCAGCAGGTGCTGGCCCGCGAGCCTCGGCATTTCGGCGCGCTTGCCGGTCTCGGCATGATCATGCAGGAGATCGGCGACGACAAGCGTGCGCTGGAAGCCTTCCGCAAAGCGCTCGCGATCAACCCGCATCTGGAAAAGGTGCCGGAGCTGGTCAAATCCCTGACTGAAAAGGTCGAAGGCCGCGATATCTGATCGCTGACGCGCGGAGCGCTGATCGTGTGCCCGTCCTGTTTGCGGCCGCCGCCACCGATTTTGGAGGCGGCTCCCTTGGGTGGTCGGCCGTCGCGGGACCCACAAGTCACGCGACGATGCCAAACTTGCCGCTCGTCGGTTCCGTCCTGTCCCCGGGACAGTCTCTCGACGAGAGTGACGGAAGCTAATGCAGGATGCTGTCGCCCCGTTCGGAAAAGCCGTAATGCGCGGCGGCTGCGTAGAGCTGCGCGATCTCGGCTTCCAGGTGCTCGTTGACGAGCAGCAGCGCCTTCAGCGCGCCGCGCAAGTCACCGTTGCAACTGGCCACGATCTTGTCGATCGCCGCTTCGTTAGGTCCGATACTCATAAAACCTCCTCTTTCCCCGCGGGACTTGATTTTCCGCGCCCGATCCGCGTCCTGCCGATCACGGTGATGCATCGGGCCCGCTTACACCTTGAAGGCGTGCGCCCGAGTGTCAGAAAAAGTGCTGACCATGGTTATAAAATGGCCGATTACGCGCGTATGACAGGTCTTCGCGTTAATGTGGGAAAACTCCACACCTTTGACGCGAAACCACGGCGCCGCGGCTGCGTAGTTGTAGAGTGGCCAGGAAAATTTCAATGATTCCAATTGTCGTCGTAGCGGCGCTGGCGGTGCTTGCGCTGATGACACAGGCCGGCATTTTTGTGCTTGAGCGGCTCTATCCGGCGCAGGGAAGGCAAATCGATGTCACCGGTGCGGCGCTGAATGTGGTCGAACTGGGGCGGCGCGACGCAGCGGGTCCTCCGATCGTGCTGCTGCACGGCGCGAGTTCGAATCTCGAGACGATGCGAAAGCCGCTCGGCGAGATGCTCGCCCGGCATCATCGCGTGATTCTGATCGATCGTCCGGGACACGGCTGGAGCCCGCGCGAACGCGAAACGGATTCGACGCCCGAAGTGCAGGCTCGGATGATCGAGGAGGCGCTGGCGAAGCTGAACACGGGGCCTGTCATCGTCGTCGTGCATTCGCTTGCGGGCGCGCTTGGCGCGCGGATGGCGCTTGATTTTCCGGAGCGCGTGGCGGGCCTCGTGATGCTTGCGCCGGTCACCCATCCCTGGTTCGGCGGCGTCGGCTGGTACAACAAGGTCGTGACCACGCCCGTGATCGGTCCGCTGCTGGCGCATACGATCACGCTGCCGCTCGGTCTCATGCTGGCGCGGCAGGGCGCGCGCAACGTCTTCCTGCCGCAGGCGATGCCGGAGAATTTCGTGAAGGACTCGGCGACGCTGCTGCTGCTCCGTCCGCGCGAATTCCTCGCCAATGCGCGCGACCTCGTGACATTGAAGGAAGCCGTCGCCGGGCAGGCGCCGCGCTATGCGCAGATCAGGACCCAGGTCACGGTGATCGCCGGCGACGTCGACAAGACGGTGTCGACCAGCATCCATTCGCGCCCCTTCGCGGCGACCGTGCCGAACGCAAGACTCATCGTGCTGCCGGGGGTCGGGCACATGATCCAGAACGCAGCGCCCGATCTCGTGGTCTCCGAGATCGAGGCCATGACGGCGCGGATCGGGCAGGGCAAGTCAGCCGCGGCGGGCGGATAGCGGGAAAGCAGGGCCGAAACGGCCGAATTGCCGGCGGGATTTGTCGATTTCTTAATTAAAACCAACGCATGCTGCGGCCTTTCCGGCCAACAGGAAACGGTCAGGCAGCATGGGCATTCATTCCGCCGGCATGGCGCAGGGTCACGACGACGCCAATCTCAGGCTCGTCCGGTTTTTCAGCATCTGCCTCGGCAGCCTGGTCTTTGTCTACGCGCTGCTGGCCGTGCGCCTGTTCCTCGATGGAAGCAGCTTTGCAGCCTCTGATTGGGCCCTGATCGCGCTGCGGGTGCTGCTCGGCGCGGCGGCGCTCGTCGTCATCCTCTATCCGGCCTGGCTCGCGCGCCCGCTGGAGCAGCGGATCGGCGAAATGGGCAGCTTGTTCGATAGCGGCTTTGCCGACGCGAGCGCGAAAGAGAAGCTCCGCTTGATCGTGCTGGTGACGATGGTGAGCCTCCTGCTCGAGCTTGTCATGATCCGCTGGCTCGCCTCGGTCTTCCCGGTGTTCTCGTTCTTCAAGAATTTTACCCTGCTCGCATGCTTCCTCGGCCTCGGCGCCGGCTATGCGGTGGCGGAGAAGCAACCCTGCGCGCCGGCGCTGGTGCTGCCGATGCTGGCCTCCTTCGTCGGCGTGATCACGCTGCTCCGCTACGACGTCGGCGCCAACACCGATGTGTTCTCGGCGCTGCCGATGCAGGAGCAGACATCGATCTCGATCTGGATGGACAAGCTGAACTGGCTTTCTCTGTTACAGCACGGCGTGCCGCTTTACCTGCTGCTCGGCATGAGCTTCGTGCTCTGCGCCTGCATCTGCTATCCCGTGGGCCAGCTCTGCGGCAAGCTGCTCGGCGCCACCGATGCGCTGAAGGCCTATGGCCTCAATTTGATGGGCAGCATCCTCGGCGTGCTGGTGCTGTTCGTGATGAGCCTGTTCTGGCTGCCGCCTGTGATCTGGTTCGCCGCGGTCGGCGGCGTCCTGCTCTGTTTCGTGCTCGCGCGCGACGCCAGGCGCCTGCCGCTCGGCGTCGCAAGCTTCAGCCTGTTGATGATGGTGCTGGCCTGGCCGGTGCAGACCGACATCCAGCGCATCTATTCGCCCTATCAATTGCTGGAGAAGATGGCGAAGGCCGACGGCTTGATGAACATCCTCTCGGGCGGCTCCTATTACCAGAAGGTCTTCAACCTTTCCGAGGCCAATCGCGGCCACGAGCCGGAAGAAGACAGGTACGTCCGCGCCTATTACGAGTTTCCGTTCAATTTCAAGAAGCGGCCCGAGCGGGTCGCGATCGTCGGCGCAGGCAGCGGCAACGACGTGGCGGCGGCCTTGCGCATGGGCGCGGCCCACGTCGACGCCATCGAGATCGATCCCGCGATCGTGTTTCTCGGCCGGAGCTACCACCCCGAACATCCCTATGACGATCCGCGCGTCAACGTCATCGTCAACGATGCCCGGAACTTCTTCCGCACGGCGCATCAGGAGTACGACCTGATCATCTACGGCGTGCTGGATTCGCACACCGCGCTGAGCCACGCCTCCAACCTGCGCGTCGATTCCTACGTTTATACAAGAGAGGGCATCACCGAGGCATTCAAGCTGCTGAAGCCGGACGGCGTGATGTCGATTGCCTTCGCGCTGCCGAACGAATCGCTCGGCTTCAAGCTGTCGCATATCCTCTCGGGTATCCCCGGCGCCGGCAAGCCGCTCGCGGTCCGCGTCGGCTATGACTCCAAGACCACGACCGCCTTCGTCACGCAAAAGGGCCGCGACATCGCAATGCCCGATGCCTCCGCCTTTGCCGCCTACGGCTTCGAGAACGTATCGAGCCTGTTCGCGCGGCCGTATCCGGAAGCGAGCATCCCGACCGACGATTGGCCGTTCTTCTACATGATCACGCGCACCTATCCGGTGAGCTATATGCTGGCCCTCGGCATGGTGCTGTTGCTCTCCACCATGTTCGTGCGCAAGACCATCGGCTGGACCGGGCCGGTGGAGCGCTCCTATCTGCCGTTCTTCTTCCTGGGCAGCGGCTTCATGCTGGTCGAGACCAAGGCGATCACCGAGCTCGGCCTGCATCTCGGCGGCACCTGGTTCGTCATCGCCGCCACGATCGTGCTGGTGCTCGTGATGGCGTTCCTCGCCAACTGGATGGTCCAGCGCAAGATCGCGCCGCGCACGAGCCTCGCCTATGTCGGCCTGCTCGCGAGCCTGATCGTCGGCTATTTATCCGCACGCAACCACGATTTGATGGCGTTCGGCTCGCCGCTCTTGAGCCTCGGGGTAGCCTGCGTAGTGCTGACCATCCCGCTGTTCTTCTCAGGGCTGGTGTTCTCGACCCTGATCGGCAAGCCGGGCTTCAACATCTCCACCGCGCTCGCCTACAATCTGATGGGCGCGCTGTTCGGCGGGCTGATGGAATACAATTCGATGTATTTCGGCTTCGCCTTCCTCTATCTGCTCGCCATGGGCTTCTATGGCCTCGCCTGGCTGTTCTCGTTCGAATCCGCGGCCGCGACCCGTCGGATCGCCGCCGCCGCGCGCGGCTCGTAACGGGCTCATGGAAGCTTCGACACAAAAGCCCCGGCCGCGAGGCCGGGGCTTTTTCGTTGCGCGCTCGACGCGCCTACTTCTTCTTCCCGTCCTTGTCGAAGGACGAGACGTAGGCCCAGAGGTCGCCGGCTTCCTTCTCGTTCTTGATGCCGGCGAACGCCATCTTGGTACCGGGAATCTTCGCCTTCGGATCCTTGATGTATTCGAGGAACTGCTCCTTGTTCCAGGTGATGCCGGAGTTCTTGTTGGCGTCGGAATAGGAATATGCCGGCGCCGAGCCGGAATGACGGCCGTCCAATCCGTTGAGCTCCGGCCCGACCTTGTTCTTGGCGCCTTCGCCGATCGCGTGACATGCCAGGCACTTCTTGAAGGAAGTCTCGCCGGCGGCGACGTCCTGCGCCAATGCGGTGGATGCGGTTGCGAATGAAGTAACGATAGCCAGCGCGCTCAAGGTCAGTATTTTCATGGGGTGCTCTTTGTTTCGTCCCGGAGGGAAGTGGTTGCTTTTGGCATGGTCCCGCTGGACAGGACAAGCCACGAAACCCTGACAGGTTTCATGACGGCGGACTTGTCCCAGAGAGAAGTCGGGATTGGCGGGTTATGCGACCTTCGATTAACCTACCCAAGCCGCATCGGACATGGTTGATTTGCCGTGACAAATCGATGAAGCGGCGAAGCCGGAGAGAACACCCATGGCGATCATGATGCCGGAGGCTGACAAGGCCGTATTGGCGCGCCGCGAGGGGATCGTGACGGCCCTGCGTGGGATCGTGCCGGGCGAGGGCGTGATCGACAGCGCGGACGAGATGCGCGCCTACGAGACCGACGGGTTAACCGCCTACCGCCAGCCGCCGATGGTCGTGGTGCTGCCGGATACCACCGAGCAGGTCGCGAAGGTCCTGAAATATTGCCATGAGCAGGGCATCAAGGTGGTGCCGCGCGGCTCCGGCACCTCGTTGTCGGGTGGCGCGCTGCCGCTCGCCGATGGCGTGCTGCTGGGACTCGGGAAATTCAAGCGCATCCGCGAGATCGATTTCGACAACCGCGTCGTCGTCACCGAGCCCGGCGTCACCAATCTCGCGATCAGCCAGGCGGTGGCGCATGCCGGCTTCTACTACGCACCCGACCCGTCGTCGCAGATCGCCTGCTCGATCGGCGGCAATGTCGCGGAAAATTCCGGCGGCGTGCATTGCCTGAAATACGGCATGACCACCAACAACGTGCTCGGCTGCGAGATCGTGCTGATCAGCGGCGAGATCCTGCGCATCGGCGGCAAGTCGCCGGAGAATTCAGGCTACGACCTGATGGGCATCATCACGGGCTCCGAGGGCCTGCTCGGCGTCATCACCGAGATCACCGTGCGCATCCTGCAGAAGCCGGAGACGGCGAGGGCGCTGATGGTCGGCTTCGCCGAGGTTGAGGCCGCCGGCGAATGCGTGGCGCGGATCATCGGCGCCGGCATCATCCCGGGTGGCATGGAGATGATGGACAAGCCCGCGATCCACGCCGCGGAAGCCTTTGTGCATGCCGGCTATCCGCTCGACGTCGAGGCGCTTCTGATCATCGAGCTCGACGGCCCCACCATCGAGGTGGACGAGCTGATCGAACGGGTGGAGGCAATCGCGAAAGGATGCGGCTCGACCACCTGCCAGATTTCCACTTCGGAAGCCGAGCGCAACCTGTTCTGGGCCGGCCGCAAGGCGGCCTTCCCCGCGGTCGGGCGCATCTCGCCGGATTATCTCTGCATGGACGGCACCATTCCACGCGGCGCGCTGCCGAAGGCGCTGACGCGCATCCGCGAGCTGTCGGAGAAATACGGCCTCGGCGTCGCCAACGTGTTCCACGCCGGCGACGGCAATCTGCATCCTCTGATCCTCTATGACGCCAACAAGCCCGGCGAGATCGAGAAGGCAGAAGCCTTCGGCGCCGACATCCTGCGCTGCTGCGTCGAGCTTGGCGGCGTGCTGACCGGCGAGCACGGTGTCGGCATCGAGAAGCGCGACCTGATGGGCGAGATGTTCACCGAGATCGATCTGAACCAGCAGCAACGGCTGAAATGCGCCTTCGACGCGCAGGGCCTGCTCAACCCGGGAAAAGTGTTTCCGACCTTGCATCGCTGCGCCGAGCTTGGCCGCATGCATGTCCATGCCGGCAGGCTGGCGTTTCCGGATTTGCCGCGGTTCTAAAAGCGCGATGAGTCCGGGACTATCGCGCTTTAGCTCTTTGTTTGGGCATGATCTTTTCGGAAAGCCGTTTCACACTTCTCCGGATCATGCCTTAGGAGACGCTTGCGGACACGTGACGTTCGTACGAGGCTCGATTGCTCGTGCGGCCCCATACCCTCCATCGTGCAGCCTTGCTTTTGTCAAAACTGCACGGAGTGCTATAAGTTCGCGACATAGTGGAAGTCCGACCGCCCTCCTTTGTGTGACACCTGGAGGGAAAGGAGCGCCAATGAATTCCACGCCGAACCCCACGACAGGTAACCCGGACACCGTCCTGGCCGCCCGCGCGGATGAGAGACTCGCCCATGCCTATGAACAGATTGCCCACGCGGATGAACAACTCGTGCGCTTGACCGAACAGCTTTCCAAGATGGAACACGATGCGCCGCGCCATCCTTCGGCGGTCTCCGGCTTGCAGCCATCGCGCGGCAGGGCGGCGCTGCGTGGCTTTGTCGGTCTCGTCCTGGCGGCGTGTATCGGTGCCGCGGCTTTCGCCTTGCAGTCGTCGCATGGTGAAGAGGCCAGGCTGACGCTTGCGCAGTGGGCCCCGAACCTCATTCCGGCTGCGCCGCAGTGGGTGGCAACGCCGGCAAATTCGGCGCAGCCGGGCCCATCTACCGTCCAGCTGCCGGCGGTCGAGGCAGCGCCTTCGCAACCGGCATCTTCGTCGCAGACCGCGGCGCAAGACGTTGCGCCAGCGCCCGGGCCCTTGTCTCCCGAGCTGACGCAGTTGCTGCAGACGATGGCGCACGATCTCGCCGTCGTGGAGCAGGGGATCGAACAGCTCAAGGCGAGCCAGGAACGAATGGCCACCGACAATGCAAAGGCGATTGAGGAGTTGAAAGCGCGCCAGGAGCAATTGACACGCATGGCTACCAGGCCTTCCGACGCAAAGCCTTCGGCCGTCAAGCCCTCCGAAAAGCCCTCCGAGCAGGACCTGCGGACCGGAACGACGGCACCCGCACCGCGGCCCCGGCCGGTTGCCAACGCCGCGCACAAGCCTCCTCCGCCGCAAGCCAGGTCGACTCCTCAGCCGATACAACTGCAGCCAAAGGAGCAGTAAAGACCGGGATGGCCGACATCGCGGTGGGCGTCCCTGTGAAAGCGGCGAACGACGCTCCGCGCGCGCCGCGGCTCGCTTTCATCGACAACATCCGCTGGTCGATGATCGTGCTGGTGCTCTCCATGCACGCCTGCGACACCTATAGCCCGTTCGGCAATTGGTACTATGTCGACCGCGCGCCTGCCGGGCTCTGCACCAAAATTGTCTTCGGCGTTTACCAGAGTTTTCTGCAGGCCTTCTTCATGGCCTTGCTGTTTTTCGTTGCCGGCTATTTTTCTGCCGCCGCCTTCGACCGCAAGGGTTTTGCGCCCTTCTTGCGCGACCGTTTCCTCCGGTTGGGCCTGCCGACACTGCTCTACATGTTCGCGATCGGGCCGCTGACGCAGTATTTCCTGTCGTGGACCTGGGGCACGGGCGGGTTTGTGCATCAATGGCTGATCCATCTGAAGGATGGCGAGTGGCTGTCGGAGACCGGCCCGATGTGGTTCTGCGCCGCGCTGCTCGCGTGTTCGATTCTGTATGGCCTGGTCCGCCTGACCGGATGGCGGGAAGCCGCGGTCGGCCTTCGTTGGGACGGCGTGGCACTGTTCATTGCCGTCATGGCGCTCGCGACCTTTCTCACCCGCGTCGGCATGCGCGAGGACAAGTCGGTGCTCAACATGCACCCCGGCGATTTTCCGCAATATTTACTGATGTACGTGGCCGGCGCGTATGGTTTTCGGGGCGACTGGCTCACCGGGCTGTCCGATCGCTTCTGCTTTCGTTCCGCGGCACTCGCCCTTGGCCTTTCGGTGCCGCTGTTCGCTGCGCTGATCCTGTTCGGCGGCGGCTTGCAGGGCGAAACCGCCGCCTATTCCGGCGGCTTCAACGCGGTTAGTGCCGGCAAATGCGTGTGGGAAGCGCTGGTCTGCGTCGGCATGGCGCTGTTGATGCTCGCGGTGTTCCGCCGCTGGTTCGACGCCCAGGGGCCGGTCGCGCGTCTCCTCTCCGACAATGCCTTCGGCGTCTACCTGATCCATCCGCCGGTCCTGATCGCCTGCGCGATCATGATGCACCCGCTGATGTGGCACCCGATCGCAAAGGCTGCGGCGCTCACCGGGCTTGCGGCGGTCTTGAGCCTTGCGGCTTCCGTGCTCGTGTTGCGGAAAACGCCGCTACGCGCGATCGTGTAGCGGCGACTTCGCAGGCGCTACAGCCGCGCGTCAGGGTACAGGCGCGACATCGTCGCCGGTGAGAAAATTGATGCTCTCGCGCCACAGAGCAAGGCGCATGGATTCGAGATGCATCAAATGGGTGCCGCGGCTGATCTTGATATCGCGTTTGATGCGGGACTGAACGAGAGCATCGAACAGCCAGCACGCATCGGCATCCTGCATCAGGTTGTCCCACTCGCCGCGGATGATGGCAACCGGCGTGCGGATATTTGAGGGATCGTAGGCAAGCCGGCCATGCCAGGCTCTGACGATCTCGCTGAACGGGCCGGCCGGTATCTTGACGCCAGCCGGATCCCGCGCGCGGCTCTCCGGATCGCTGTCGAGATAGAGTTTGCTCCATTCGTCGAAGTGCAGGCGCGAGAGCACCGGCCCTTCATGCGCCGGCACATCCTCGATGAAACGATTCCATTGGGCCTCGGGCGTCACGATACGCCAGGCCGGAAACGCAGGGAGCGTTTCAAGGCCTCGTGGCTCGCGGCGCGCGATCGGCGCGAACAGGACCAGCCGGTCGATCAGCGAGGGATGGGCGGCCGCGAACAGGCCCGTGGGCATCGATCCCCAGGAGTGCGATATCAGCGACAGCCGTTGGAGGCCCTGGTGTCCGAGAATGAAGCGGACCGCGGCCTCCAGTTGTCTTGCCGCATCCGCCGCGACGCAGAGCGGCGCATGGTCAGCGGCCGGCCGCCCCATCTCCGGATAGCGATCGGAATGTCCGAAGCCGTGGAAGTCGAGACCCCAGACGTCGAAGCCGGCATCGTTGAGCGCGTCACGCCACGATCGGCCGTCAAAACGGTGCGCGATGGAGAGCGCAGAGGGGAATGTCGCGCCGTGGACATAAAGCACGGCCCGGCGAGGCTGAGATTCGCGCTCCGGTGCCGGCAGGAATCGCAGGAACAGCGATAATCCCTCGTGCGGACCCCCGATTCGGAAATGTTGTTCGCGGCGATCGAGTTTCGATGCGATTGGATAATGCTTCATGTCTTCGACCTGTAAGCGTAAGGCGTCGGCTTGCCGCCCAATGCTGGCGGCGGTGGCCGTCTTTCGGAACTCGATTCGACCGGGATCGAAATGAGTTGGGTTCTGAGAGGCCGCCGGAAGCGGATCCGGCGGCCTTTGCGGGTCTTTAGAAGGGTGGGGGTCAGAGCAGCGCGTATTGCGCGCGTTCGCGTTTCGCCAGCAGCGGCAGCGCTTGCCCCGCGATAAAGGTCTTGAAGTGCGCGCTCTCCTGGTGCGCCTTGAAGGCGGCCTCATCCCGGAACAATTCGTAGAACAGGAACTGCGCGGGATTTTCCTTCGCGCGCGAGATCAGGAACAGTTTTGCGCCTTCCTCGCACTGCGCCTCGGGCAGGAAGCGATCCAGAATGGCGGCGACCTTGTCGGCTTCGCCGTCCTTCGCCTCCCACTGCGCGACGACCAGAAGGCCGCCGCCTTCGACGGCTTCATTGACGGTTTTCTTTTCCACTGCATATCGGCCCATCGTGTCACTCCTCGGTTTCGGGGGGTATCCGCGAGTGCTTCCTACGCCCTCCGAACGCGCCGATATTTCGATGGATGACGAAGTGTGCAGTAAACGCTTCGATCGAGGTCGAAGCGTGGTGGCAGGGGGCGCGAAGTTTTTCGCAAAACAGCCCTCCACTTTTTCCCGTCATGCTCTAGAAGGGGCGAAGGAGGGCGGCGATGCGAGGGTGTTGCCGCGGGGATGGCGTGGGCAGAGCAGGCGGTTGGCGTGGATATCCTGAAAATACGTGACGCCAAGGACGTCGAAACGGTGGTCCGGGCGGCGATTGCAAGCGAGCAGCCGTTGGAAATCATCGGCCATGGTTCCAGGCGCGGCATCGGCCAGGTCATGGCGACCAATGCCGTGCTCGACCTGTCGGCGCTCAACGGCGTCACCTCCTACGAGCCGAACGAGCTGATCATCACGGTGGAAGCGGGCGCGCCGCTCGCCGACGTGCTGTCGCTGATCGATTCCAAGAACCAGCAATTTGCCTTTGAGCCGATGGATACCGCGCCGCTGCTCGGCACGGCCGAGCTTGGGACCGTCGGTGGCATGATCGGCACGGGGCTGGCCGGGCCGCGTCGCATCAAGGCGGGCGGGGCGCGCGACCATCTGCTCGGCGCGCATGCGGTGTCGGGCTTCGGCGACAGCTTCAAGACCGGCGGCAAGGTGGTGAAGAACGTCACGGGCTACGACCTCTGCAAGCTGCTCGCGGGTTCGTTCGGGACGCTCGCGGTCATGACGGAGGTGAC
>Ga0134128_10009604_pt1 | contig 11606 bp, 9 predicted proteins | sample KB31754_FD_96462 | JGI IMG/M metagenome (GOLD analysis project Ga0134128, IMG submission 96462) | Terrestrial soil microbial communities with excess Nitrogen fertilizer from Kellogg Biological Station, Michigan, USA - KB3-175-4 | ecosystem: Environmental > Terrestrial > Soil > Unclassified ...
CGCCGGGTCTGATGCCAGCTTTTGCTCCGGGGCTGCCGGGCAAGACGGTCATCACTTCCAGCCCACGCCCAAACGAATCGAAGATGAGCCCTGCGCGATTGAAGACTTCGGGCTGAGCCGACTCTTTTGTTTTTTCAAAATAAACTTGGCCGTGCACGCAGTCGAAGACCTCAGTGAAACGGCGGAAAATGTCTTGTCCGATGTTGCCAGCAAAATCTCTCTTATCTGCCGGATCTATGCTCAGGTGCGCGATGAAACTTGGTGCGGTCACGTCGCCGATGCGCATGGTAGAGACCCGTGCAACATAGGCTTGCGGTGAAGGGCCGGCAACTCCGCGTCCATTGTAGGCCAGGAAGTGAGCGCCTAATGCTTGAACCAAATTGTTCTTCACCGTAAAGCTGGTGTCCGTCCATGTCCCGACCTCATTGCCCGTGTCGAGCTGAAACCATCCGGAGGCGTCCTCGATGGAAGCGTGGACCAACAACGCGTTATCCTGGATTCGAAGAGGCACGGCCACGCCGGGACCGGAGTAATGAAAGCTCGGACCAGCGTAGAAAGTAAGACGTTGATGCTCGAAGTCGATTCTGACGCCGAAGCGCCGCAACAACTCATAGCCGACGAGGAATGCGGGAGCGCCATTTTCGTCCGGCATATCGATCACGTAGAAAGTCTGATCACGAAGGACAAGATCTCCAATCTGGAGAGTATCGACTTGCGTTTTGTGTACCTGTGCGTTTGCTGGACTGGAGGTACCGAGTTCAATCGTTTCTGCATGCGGCTTCAGGCCGAGCTTACGGGCCACGCTCGCGGATACCACGCTGACCCCCGCCCCAGTATCAAAGACTACCCGGAACGGTCCTTTTCCGTTGATTAGTGCCTGAAAGATGAGTCCGCCCTCGGCGGGCACTGATACCTCGCCCGAAGGCGGCATTTGGTAATCCTTCGGCAGAAGAGCCGACCGCCGGCTATCCGCAAATCCACAGTCGCAAAGGAAACAGATGAAAAGGGCGTTAAAGATAAGATGCCATAGAAGCGCGCGAACGCTGGAAGCATGGCCTTGGTCGCTTGTTAACATATAAGCGTGAATTCATTTCGCACACTAACATGGTACGTCGGCGAGAAGTCCTTTGAGCAATAATACCTCACTTAATGCGCGCTTTTCGTGATCTGACGAGTTCAGGGCAAGTCAGTTACAGAGTGTTTTGCACTACAAAGCTCGGAAAAGTACCGGTCTGCAAGGGACAAACTTCAGTGTCCGTGGAGAAAATGGGGTCATGGAAAAAATATGGAGCCGACGGAATTTAAAAATGAAACCAAACCCCAGGACAAACCCAATGATTGTGCACCCGCACCCGTCCCACCTCGCCGCCTCATTTATACTAAGTTGTCCAACGGCTCACATTCCGCAAAGGAGCTTCTCACGGCCCCTCCCGCAGTTGATTATGCCCGCCAAAATCAGCAACGCTTTTTAAGCGAACTCAAAGAGTTGCTCCGTATTCCCAGCATCAGCACGATGGATGAGCATAAGGAAGACGTGCGCAAAGCGGCTGAATTCGTGGCCTCTGATCTCAGGCGTATCGGAATGGAAAATGTCGAGGTCATCGAAACCCAGGGCCATCCGCTGATTTACGCCGACTGGCTGCACGCCGCCGGCCAACCGACAGTGCTGATGTACGCGCATTACGACGTGCAACCGCCCGATCCGCTGGACGAATGGATTACGCCGCCCTTTGAGCCTACCGAGCGCAATAGCAATGTCTACGCGCGCGGAGCGGTGGATGACAAGGGCCAGTTGTGGATGGAGGTCAAAGCGCTCGAAGCTCTCATGCAGGGCCACGAAGGCAAATTACCCATCAACGTAAAAATTCTGCTGGAAGGCGAAGAAGAAGTTGGCGGCGAAGCCATTGCCGAATACCTCCGCAAGCAGAAATCCAAACTGAAAGCCGATTTCGCTCTCGTCTGCGATACGGAATTATTCGCTCCCGACCTGCCCACTTTGTGCGTGGGATTGCGAGGGTTGGTTTATACCGAAATTGAAGCCATAGGCCCAAAAACCGACCTTCATTCCGGCGTGTACGGAGGGGCAGCGCCCAATCCTCTTTTTGCCTTGATTGAAATTATCAGCAAGCTGAAGGATGCCAAAGGACGGGTGCTGATTCCCGGTTTTTATTCCAAAGTAAAAGCTCCGACGGACGCCGAACTGAAGACCTGGAAGAAACTTCCCTTCAACGAAGAGCACTACCGAAAAACCGAAGTGGGATCAACGGTGTTGACCGGCGAACCGGGATACTCCGTTCTCTACCGGACATGGGCTCGGCCTACGCTGGAAGTTCATGGGATGCCCGGCGGATTCACCGCGCCTGGAGCTAAAACCGTGATCCCGGCAAAGGCCTCAGCCAAAGTCTCCATGCGGCTGGTGCCTAACCAGGACCCGGAGGAAATTCTGAAGCGCTTCAAAAATTACATTAAGAAGCTCACTCCCAAGGGTATCCAGACAAACATTAAAGTATGGAGTAAAGGGCCGGCTTGCGTGGTTGGCACCGATAACCGCTACATTAAAGCGGCCACGGAAGCATTGCACGAGGTCTTCCGCAAGAAAACAGTTTTTATACGCTCCGGCGGCTCCATTCCCATCGTGACCGACTTTCAGGATGTGCTGAAAATTCCTAGCGTGATGATGGGATTCGGCCTGCCCGATGACAATCTGCATGCGCCGAACGAAAAGTTTCACATCCCGAATTTCTATCGCGGGATTGAATCCATTTGCCTGTTCTTTGAAAGGCTGGGCGGACAGTAAAAAAGAAGAAGAACCGCTTGGCGCTCCGCCTTATAAGCCGATGACCCTCAGAGCGAGGGATATGCAGCCTGAGGCCACAGAGTTCACCGAGCAAGAATGCATGCGCAGTTCTCCGTGTCCTCTGTGCGCTCAGTGGTAAAACGTTTTTGCATACCCGAATCGCCACTAATCGTACTTCTCGTACAAAATAGACTTCCGGTCCCAGCCGAAAGATTTGAGCAGGTCGCGGTTGGCCTTCACCATTTTCTCCAGCCCGCAAATATAAGCGTGCATCTCTCCGCGTCCGTGAATAACTGCGGGAACATGCTCCTGCACATACCCACGCAGGCCTTGCCAGTTCGACTCCGCCCGGCTTAGTGTCGGCAAATAATGGAAGTGCGGATGTTTGCCAGCAAGCTCCTGGAACTCCTGATGATAGTAGGTGTCAGCTTCTGTGCGGTTTCCAAAGACCAGCCAGAATTGCTTGTACTGGTGCCGTGACGGATCGGCAAGCAGCCAGTGCAGCATTCCGCGGAACGGCGCGATGCCAGTTCCTGTCGCAATGAAAATCGTGTCGCGTAGCGGCAGCCGCAAGATGAAGTCGCCGAACGGCCCCTGACAGCGAATTTCCTGCCCTTCCCGCATGTCACAGAGAAAATTCGACATAAAGCCGTCCTGCACGCGGTTCAGGCATAGAGCGAAACGGTTGCTCTCCTCCGGCGCTGACGCAATCGAATAGGCGCGAGTAATCTCTTCGCCTTCCGGGGTATTCTGCTTCATGGAGAGCCACTGTCCGGCCACAAAACCAAAGCGTGGCGCCTGCACCATTTCAAACTCCAAGTGTTTGGTGAAATCAGAAAGCGGCACCGCACGGACCAGGCGCGCAGTATAGGTCTGAAAGGGTGTCATCATTTGAGTAGATGATTTTCATCTTACCAAGACGCAAAATACTGGCTTGGATCGTTATCTTCAACATCTGCTCCACCGCACAACAAAGTCACTCAATTTTTACAAAGATTCACATTCCCGAGATTCGTCCAAGCGTAAGATTATTGTTGTAACCTTGAGGAACTCTGGCCCGAAATAATCTAATAAGTGAAGGAGTCTCCCCTATGCCAGCAGCAAAACAGTCCACTCCTGCGGGTTTCCACACCGTTACTCCTGGCCTCGTTGTGCGGGGCGCTGACAAAGCCATTGAATATTACAAAAAAGTATTTAACGCTCAAGAACTCTCCCGCATGATGGGAGCTGATAACAAAGTAAGTCATGCCGAACTGAAGATTGGAGATTCCATCATTTTTGTTTCAGACGAATTTCCAAACATGGGTATCGCCCGCTCTCCGCAAAGTCTGGGCGGATGTACCGGCACTCTGCACTTGTACGTGGATGATGTGGACCATGTTTATGAACAAGCCATTTCCGCCGGAGGGAAAAAGGGTTCTCCGGTTGCCGATATGTTCTGGGGCGACCGTTACGGAACATTCACCGATCCTTTTGGCCTTAGCTGGGGCGTCGCCACCCACAAGGAAGATGTCTCTGAGGAAGAAATGAAGAAACGAGCGGATGCTTTTATGGCCAGCATGGCTGAAAAAAAGACCGCTTAGGCCTGCAAGATAGAACTAAACTTCAACAAAAACGGCCCGCCATATTAGCGGGCCTGTTTTCTGTTTTCCTTTATTTTAATTTCTTATTCCACCGTTACCGACTTGGCTAGATTTCTTGGCTGGTCTACATCGCAACCCCGGCGCACGGCAATGTGGTAGGCCAAAAGCTGCATCGGGATGATCTCCAAAATAGGCGAAAGTTCTTCCGGCGCATGGGGAATGTAAACCACATGGTCGGCGGCGTCCTTAATGTCTTCATCCCCTTCAGTCGCCAGAGCAATTACTCTTCCTGATCGCGCTTTGACTTCTTTGAGATTGGAGATTGTCTTCTCGTAGCGCACTTTTGACAATTCGTTATTAGGATCGCAGGTCGCAATCACAACCACGGGAAGATTTTCATCAATCAGCGCGTTGGGGCCATGCTTCATTTCTCCCGCAGGATATCCCTCGGCGTGAATATAGGAAATTTCCTTCAGCTTAAGCGCGCCTTCGAGCGCAATCGGATAATGAATGCCACGCCCGAGGAAGAGAAAATCCTGTGCGCGCACATATTGTTTTGCCAGTGCCTCACATTCTTCTTCGCAGGTCAGCAGGTGCTCCAACTTACCGGGCAAGCGCATCAGTTCGTCTACCGCAGCGCGTGCCTTTTCCGGCTTCAACGTCCCCCTCACCTGGCCCAGATAAAGCGCGAACAAGTAGAGGGCCGTGAGCTGGCCGGTAAAGGCTTTGGTTGAAGCCACGCCAATTTCCGGGCCGGCATGGGTATAAATTGTTCCGGAAGCTTCGCGGGTCATCATGGAGCCGACCACGTTGCAAATTGCCAAAGTCTTCGAGCCTTTGGCCTTGGCTTCGCGCTGCGCGGCAATCGTATCGGCGGTTTCGCCCGATTGCGAAATCAACACGGTAATTGTGTCCGGACTAACCAGAGGATCGCGATAGCGCCATTCACTCGCATAATCCACTTCCACCGGAATCCGCGCCAGGCTTTCAATCATGAACTTTCCAGCCTGCGCCGCATGCCAACTGGTGCCGCAGGCAGCAATATTGATCTTTTTTGCCGCCTTGAATTCAGCCTCTGAAATTTCCATCTCATCCAGAAAAACTTGGCCCGTCTCCTGCGAAACTCGGCCCAGCGTGGTATCGCGCACGGCACGGGGCTGCTCATAAATTTCTTTGAGCATAAAGTGCTTGAAGCCGCCCTTTTCCGCCATGATGGGGTCCCAGGTAACGTGCTGCACCTGGCGGACAATGGGCTGCCCGTTGAAATCGGAGAGCTGCACGCCCTGCGGCGTGATCACCGCAAGGTCGCCATCGCCCAAAAAGAATAGATCACGCGTGTGGTACAGGATTGCGGGAACATCAGAGGCAACAAAATATTCGTCGTTACCGAGTCCAATTACCGCGGGAGGCCCGTTGCGAGCGGCCACAATTTTGTTCGGATCGTTTACCGAGATCACGGCCAAAGCGAATACGCCGGTCAGCTGCCCTACCGTCTTGCGCACCGCTTCTTCCAAAGACATCTTGTGCCCGTTGGATGAACTTGCCAGATATTTTTCGACGAGATGGGCAATGATCTCCGTATCGGTTTCAGTCGTGAACTTGTGGCCTTCTTCTACCAGCTTCTTTTTGAGCACTACGTAGTTTTCAATGATCCCGTTGTGCACCACCACAATGTTTCCGGTGCAGTCGCGATGAGGGTGGGCATTTTCCTCGGTTGGGCGGCCGTGTGTGGCCCAGCGCGTATGCCCAATGCCGTAGGTGCCGTCGAGCGGCTTGAGACGGATGACCTCTTCCAGATTGCGCAGTTTGCCTTCAGCACGGCGTATCTGCAATCCATCGCCGTTCCCTGCTACGGCAATACCTGCGGAATCGTATCCGCGATATTCCAGCCGGCGCAGCCCGTCAATAATGACCGGCACAACCCGCTTCTTGCCTACGTAACCCACAATGCCACACATGATGATGTCCTCGCTTCGGCGGGGGAACCGAATTCTCTACATATATAGATTCAGCATTCTGCGGCTTGCACCGCCGCAATGCAATGCTGGCTGATTTCGGAATATGCCCCGGGAAATATGCCTGTGCACTGCTAGTCAGGCTGCCGGAGGTCTCAATTCATGAATCCGCGACGTGGCGGGATCAATCCTCGAGCGAAAACCGGTATTCTTCTATCACAGGATTGGTGAGAACTTCGCGCGCGATGCGTCCGACTTCGGCTTCTGCTTCCGTGCGGTCCAAGCCATCGCCGAGGGAAATCTCGAAGTATTTGCCTTGGCGAACATCCTCTAAACCCTTGTAGCCCATCTTCTTAAGAGCGCCCTGGATGGTCTTGCCCTGCGGATCCAACACACTCTTCTTGAGGGAAACGTACACGTAAGCTTTCATGGGAGCAAGAACATTATACGTCAGAACGTTACATGAGGAACTACCCCTTTGGGGGATAGAAATTCCTGTTCCACGGCGTTGCAATGGCAATAATATACTTACCGAATCGTGCGATAAGTGTAAAAATTACCAGACAATTTGGGAGCGTAAGTCACCGGCAAGCTGGCAGTAGTGCTCGTGCGAGCCCTGTTTTGTGGATGCCGAGCCAGGAGCATCGTATGGCGGTCTTTGTGTCCGTCCCGACGAAACGGATGGCGGTCATCATCGAAGTAAGTTTTGGCACGGTGGTTGGCTAATGCCGGCGACGGATTGGTACGAATATTTTGCTCCTGCATGGCAGGAGCGTGTCCTAGATACTAAGCCCAAAATTCCATACCTCCACATGACCGATATCCGCGATCCAAGTTGGTGCAAGGAACGAGGCATCTCGTGGGATCAAGCGCAGGAAAAAATGGACATGGCAGCGATCTTGATTTCACAGATGGGCAGCTTGCGACCTGTTACGGTCAATGCGAACGCAGGCATGTTTCTTGATGCACACGGCAAGAAGAAGATCATGAAAAATGCTGACGGACCAAAACCGTCCCGATTCCTGATAGATCACTACTGCTTCAATGCATACGTGTTAACTGTGTTGAACTACATTCATTTGAAGCACCCGGAAACGGAAAAAGTAGATTTCTTGGTAGAACGCAAAGATGGAGTCTTTGAAAAGCTCAAGCAGTTTTACTCTTCGCTTGAAGGTTCTCTTGAGTACATAGGCCATCCTGAACTTCGGAAATATCTTGGCGAACTAAAGGCGGCAGGCAAATGCCTTGTGCCCCTCCAAGCCGCGGATATGCTGTGTTGGCACGTTTCTAGAGCCGACCTTGGACTGCTAAAAGGTCGCGATGCAAATCGGGCCGCCACAATTTTCCATGGCAGAAGCGGGCCTATCATGGATTTGCCGGATAAACTTCACTTTACTTTGGCGCGTGCATTCGCGAAGAGGATGGATGAAATAGAAAACGGAATTTCAAAAGATCGACGCAAGAATGAGGAAAGTAATACAGGTTCCTCACGTCAAACTGAAGGCCGCTCTGGAAGCAAAATGCGGCAAAAGGAGAAGCCTAAGGATTCCACTTCGGGCCGATTCAGGATAAAACGCGGCAAAGGACAACTTACGTTTTAGCCGTAAAGCAAAGGCAATGCCTTTATCAGCTGACTCACTCTCCTAAATGGCTCTAATAATTTCCCGTGCGGCGTTCAACCCGCAGGCTCCCGTCAGGCCGTTCCCCGGGTGCGTGCCCGATCCGCACAAAAACAGGTTCTTGACGGGCGTGCGGTAATTCGCCCAGCCCAGAACTGGCCGGGCAGAAAATATCTGGTCCAGCGCAAGCTCTCCATGAAAAATGTGCCCTCCCGCCATGCCGTAAATGTCCTGCATGTCCTGCGGCGTAATAATCTGATGGGTAAGGATCAGCTCAGGCAGATTCGGAGCATAGCGGGCCAGCGTTTTCACGACCGCCTGCCCCAGAGCTTTGCTCTGTACCTCCCAATCATTTGACTTCAACTTGAACGGCGCATATTGCACGTATACGGACATCACATGCTGTCCGGCAGGCGCGAGCGATGGATCAAGCACGGTGGGAATTAAGATTTCAAGAAATGGGTTCTTCGAAAACGCGCCGTACTTGGACTGATCGAATGCGCGCTCCAAATAATCCACCTCTGGTCCAATGTGAATTCTTCCCTCCAGAGCATTCACTCTGCCCGCAAGCGCGGTGAACTCAGGCATTCCCGATAACGCCAGATTCACCTTCGCCACCGTCCCCAGCGAGCGGTAATTTCCAATCTTCTTTGTGAATTCCGCCGGGAGGTTCGCCGGACTCATCAACTTCAAAAATGTGTTTTTTGGATCGGCATTGGAGACGACCGCGTCACCGCTGATTTCCTCGCCGCTGTTGAGCACAACTCCGCGGGCCATGCCTTCCTCGACGCGTATTTCAATCACACGTGTATCGGTGCGGATCTCAACTCCAGCCTCTGCTGCGGCAGCAGACATGGCCTGCGTCATGGAGCCCGTGCCGCCACTGGCGAACGAATTGCCGCCCGCGATGGTTCCATCCGCAGCTGCACGCAACAACATGACCATACCGCTGCCGGCAGAATGTGGTCCGAGAGCGGTTCCGAAGACGCCACGCGCCGCGATGACCGCCCGCAATAGCTCGGTCTCAAAAAACTCAGCGGTCAAATCGGCCACAGGCATGGGCAGCCACCGCAGCAATCGGTAAATGTTTTTCTTGCCCAGCTTGCGCATGGCGCGCACATCTTTCCATGCGCGCCATAAATCCTCCACGTTGAGGCGGTCCATGTCAGGCGGAAGCTCGACTGCAATCTGATTCAAAACTTGCGCGATGCCAAGAACTATCTGTTGAAATTCCGCGTACCTGGTTGCGTCTCTCGCGGAGAATGCTGCAATCTGCTTCACCGACCGTTCAATATCGGGGTAGAGCGTTAAGGCCTCGCCATCAGGAGAAATGGCCGTAACGCTCGTCTGCGCCTGTAGTAGTTTGAATCCATGCTTTTCCAGGCGCATGTCGCGAAGAATTTCCGGCCGCAGTGCTCCCGCAGAATGCGCCAGCATCGAGCAGCGAAAGCCGGGATAGAACTCCTCCGTAACCGCCGCACCGCCCACCTGCGGACGAGATTCCAGAACAAGCGGCTTCATTCCAGCCTTGGCCAGATAAAACGCCGTAACCAGCCCGTTGTGGCCTCCTCCAATGATGATCACATTGCGCTTGTCTGTCATAGTTGAACACTACATTGAGCTGCTATCTTAACGCTATCTGTTCAGGAGAATACGTTGTGAGAGCATTGAAATGGATTGTCCTATTGATCGCCGGGGCCGTTATTGCCTGTTTGCTTCAATACACCGTAGCGTACTTCGAAACACCAAAAATTGTGGCGGCGGTCGAACAATCGGGCAACCTGCCGCTCACGATCGATGATTTCCATGGCTCTCGGCTCGACTGGCTCCTGAAGGTGCAAGATCCGGACTTTTATCACCATCATGGAGTGGATTGGTGAATGCCGGGCGCAGGGCATACGACGATGACCCAGGGATTGGTGAAGCGGCTATTCTACCCAGCAGGCTTTAAGCCGGGATTTCTGAGATGGCGCAAGATCCAGCAGACCATCATTGCCGTGGCGTTCAACTCCCGAGTTTCCAAAAACGAGCAGCTTCGGCTATTTGTGAATCTGGCTTACATGGGGACACTAAATGGGCGCCCTATTGTTGGTTTCTCACAAGCCGCACAAGAATATTTTGGTAAGAACTTCCAGACTCTAAGTGATGAGGAATACCTCTCGCTTGTTGCCGTCCTTCTCGCTCCGGAACGGTACTCCCCAGCAACACATCTGGCCGCCAATCAGGAACGTGTTAAGCGGATTCATCGGCTGATTGCAGGCGCGTGCAAACCAACCGGGTTAGCTGATGTCGAGTACGTTAACTGCTCGCAATGAGGATGAAAGGACATGAAGCACTCGGCCGTAGAAGTTGCGTGCACACTTAAAAATCCTTCAAGATTTCCAAAGCAGCCAGCTTTCCCGGGGCGCCCATAATTCCTCCACCGGGATGAGTGGCCGATCCGCACATGTATAACTTTTTAATCGGTGTACGGAATTGCGCCCACCCCGGCAATGGCCGGAAGCAGAAGAGCTGCTCCAGCGAAAGTTCTCCCTGAAAAATATTGCCTTCGCTCAGTCCGAATTCGCGCTCCAGATCGGCTGGCGTGAGCACCTGCTTATGCAGAATGATGTTCTTGATATTGGGAGCGTATTCAGCCAGCGTTTCAATCACATTGTTGCCAAAAGCTTCCTTCTGCGTCTCCCAGGTCAGGCCCGCGCGCAATTTGTACGGAGCGTATTGCACGAAACAAGACATCACATGCTTACCCGCAGGAGCCACCGTGGGATCGCTCAGCGACGGAATCACAATATCAATGTAAGGACGGCGGGAGAACTCTCCGTATTTCGCGTCGTCGTAGGCGCGCTCCATATATTCCATGCTGGGGGAAATCGAAATGGCCCCGCGCAGGTGCGCGCCCGCTCCGGGCAGGCATTTGAAGTCCGGCAAGGCATCGAGCGCAAGATTTACCTTGCCCGACGATCCGCGATACTTAAAGCGGCGCACCTCTGCGAGAAACTCTTCGGGAAGATTTCCGCGTTCCATAAATTCCAAAAATGTGTGCCGCGGATCTACGCTCGAGGAAATTACATTCGCGTAAAATTCGTCGCCATTGGCCAGCGTTACGCCCCGCGCTGTTCCGTTCTTAACGATGATCTGTGCCACTGCCGCTTCCGTGCGGATTTCCACTCCAGCTTCGCGGGCCGCTTCTGCAATGGCCTGAGAAACAGACCCCGTGCCGCCACGTGCCAAGCCCCAGGCGCGAAACTGCCCATTGATTTCGCCCATATAGTGATGCAGCAATACATAAGCTGTTCCGGGCGAGCCCACTCCTGAAAACGTGCCGATAATTCCTGAGGCCGCCAAAGTCGCTTTGAGCACATCCGTCTCAAACCACTCCTCCACGAAGTCAGCCGCGCTCAAGGTCATCAGCCGCAGCTGATGATATTTTTCATCGCTCGAAAGATTACGGAACCTGCGCAATAACGAAAACCATTTCGCCAGGTCTTTCAAACCTCCCGGCGAGGCCTCAGGAGGCGTCATGCCCAGCAACGGCTTGACGAATTCGCACATGGCCAGCATGGTTTGATTGAAGTCGTCATAAGCATCGGCATCATGCCGGAAATGGCGGGCGATTTCATGATGGGTCTTTTCATGATCGTTCACGCGCCAA
>Ga0134128_10009606_pt1 | contig 11605 bp, 11 predicted proteins | sample KB31754_FD_96462 | JGI IMG/M metagenome (GOLD analysis project Ga0134128, IMG submission 96462) | Terrestrial soil microbial communities with excess Nitrogen fertilizer from Kellogg Biological Station, Michigan, USA - KB3-175-4 | ecosystem: Environmental > Terrestrial > Soil > Unclassified ...
ACCGTTGCGAGGCCGGTCAGGGTCTCGACCACGAGCGGCCCGATCGTCTCGAGGTCGTAGCCGCCTTCCTGGACGACGACGGTCGGGAGCCCGAGCCCGCCGAGGATCCGCCCGGCCTCGCGGGAGCCGGCCGCCGTCACCTCGACCGGGCTCTCGGGATCGCCGGCGGCGGCTGCGACGCCGAGCGCGACGACGAGCGCGTGCGCGGGCGAGGCGAACTCCGCCGCCTCGCGAACGGCCGCGAGCCAGCCGTCGTCGCCGGTCCCGGGTGCGAGCGGCAGGTTGAGGTTCGCGTCGTCGTTCTCGGCCGCGAAGCCGAGGAAGTGCGGGAACCAGCCCGCGCCCGGGTCGACGTGCACCGACGCCGTGCGCACGTCGCGCCGGCCGAGGAACAGCTCCTGCGTCCCGTTGCCGTGGTGGGCGTCGATGTCGACGACGGCGACGGGTCCTTCGGTCCGCGAGAGCAGCCCGGCCGCGGCGATCGCCGTGTTGTTGAGGTAGCACGAGCCGCCGTAGAGCGAGCGCGTGACGTGGTGACCCGGCGGCCGGCAGCAGGCGTACGCGAGCCGCTCGCCGCCGGCGACGAGGTCGACGGCGGTCAGCGCGACGTCGACCGCCGCTCTCGCAGCCTCCCACGTGCCCGGCCCGATCAGCGTCATCGTGTCGTAGGCGAAGAGCCCCGGCCGCGCCCACACAGCTGCGGGAGTCGCAGGCGTCCGCCCGCCCGTCAGCTCGGAGCGCGCGAAGAGGTACGGCACGACGCGATCGGAGGGAAGGGTCGCAGCCGACCACTCGTCCCACGCCGTGCGCAGGAACTCGACGAGCCCCAGGTCGTGCACCGCGAGCAGTGCCGAGTCGTCGTGCGCGACCGCGGCGACCTCGCGCGCGCCGGCCGCGGCGAGTGCCTTGCGGATCGCGACCGCGCGCGCCGGCACCTCCGTCGCCGTCGTCCGCACGCCGACCCACACCTCCGCCACCGGCTCGTGCCGGAGGCACTCGTCGCTCCAGGCGAACGGCAGCATTACGCTCGCACCATGTCACGGCCCCGCGACGACGGCATCGTCATCGGAGCGCTCGGGCCCGGGCCGCGGAACTCGATCGCCGACGTCGGGGTCGCGGTCGGCCACGTCACCGTCGAGCGGACGGGCGTCACGGCCGTCGTTCCCCCGTCGCTGCCGCTGCCGGCGGGGACGGCCGTCCTCAACGGCGCGGGAGAGCTGACCGGCTCGCTCGAGATCCGCGAATGGGGCCTGCTCGAGACGCCGGTCTACCTCACGTCGACGCACGCCGTCGGCCGGGTGTACGACGGCGCCGTCTCGGTGGCGATGGCGGCAGACTCTCGCGTCGGCGTCGACGACGTGGTGATCCCCGTGGTGGGCGAGTGCGACGACAGCTGGCTCTCCGACGCGCGCATCCCGCACGTGCAGCCCGACGACGTCGCGCACGCCGTGGCCGCTGCGGTGCCTGACTTCGAGCAGGGGGCCGTCGGAGCGGGCGCAGGAATGAGCTGCTTCGACTGGAAGGGCGGCATCGGCTCCTCGAGCCGGCGTGCCGGCGACCACACCGTCGGCGTCCTCCTGCTCACGAACTTCGGCTCGAGCGAGCAGCTGCGCGTCGACGGCGTCCCCGTCGGCCGGCTGCTCGACGAGCGGCCGGACGAGGCGCCGGCCCCGGGCGGCAGCTGCATCGCCGTCGTCGCCACCGACGCGCCGCTCACACCGGCGCAGCTCGAGCGGCTTGCGCGCCGCGCCGGCCTGGGGCTCGGGCGCGCCGGCTCGGTCGCTCACCACGGCAGCGGCGAGATCTTCGTCGCCTTCGCCACGTCCGACGAGCGCTCGTACGCGGACCGTGACCTGAACCCGCTCTTCCAGGCCGCGGTGGACGCGACGGAGGAGGCGGTGCTCTGCTCCCTCTGGGCGGCGGTCGACACCGTCGGCCGTGAGGGACGACTCGTCCGGGCGTTGCCGCGCCGGAAAGTGCTCGAGCTCTACCGCGGCCGCGGCCGGTAGGGCCCGCCGTACAGCGGCAGGTCGAGCCCCGGCCCGACCCGGTCCATCTCCTCCCAGAGCTTGTTGATCCCGAAGCTGCCGCGCTCGCGGACGCGCTGCACCTGGTCGAGGTCGAGGACGGCCGTGACGAGCTCCTCGGCGACGCCGGCCTCGTAGCGCACGGCTCCCTCCGGGTCGATCACGAGGCTGCGCCCGTTTCCGACCGGCGCGGCCGCGTTGACGTTGACGACCGCGACCTGGTTCACGATCGCGTTCGCGCGGGCGACCACGGTCTCGGCGTCGCGGTCGGAGGTGCCGGTGAGCGTGAGCTGGAAGATCGCCTCGGCGCCCTGCCAGGCGAGCGAGCGGAAGATCTCCGGGAATGCGCCGTCGTGGCAGATCGCGATCCCGAAGCGGCCGATGCCTTCGATGTCGAAGCAGACCGTCCGGGTGCCCGGCTGCGTCGTCTCGTACGGCTGCCAGGGGAAGCACTTGCGGTAGCTCGCGACGAGCTCGCCAGTGGGCGAGAGGACGACGGCGGTGTTCGCGACGGCGTCGCCGACCCGCTCGTAGACGCTGCCCGGAACGATCCAGAGCCCCGTCTCGCGGGCGAGCGCGCCGAGCCGCTCCGTGAGCTCGCCCGGCACGTCGACGGCGAGCTCGTGCGGCGAGACACCGTCCTCCTCGAGGAGGGGCGGCAGCGCCATCAGATGGAGCTCCGGCGCGAGGACGAGTTCCAGATCGCCGAACGTCCTCTGCAGCGAGCGGACGTTCCGCTCGAGCTGCGCGAAAGTCGCGTCCGGATCGCCGGGGACACCGGCCGTCTGAAGCGCGGCAACGAAGAGCGACCTCCCGGCCATGGCGTGAGATGCTATTCCGGCGATGGCGACGCGGCTGACCTACACGACGGGAGCCCGCAGCCCCGAGCTCGATCGCGCGTTCGAGACGGCGCTCTCCGAGGCACGCAGCGAGCGCGAACCGGAGCCGCTGGCGCACCTCGTCGCCGGCCGGGACGTCGCGGCGGGGGACGCGTTCGCGCGCGAGGATCCGTCGCGGCGCGAGCAGGTGGCGAGCCGCGCGCACGACGGGGCGGAGCTCGCCGCCGAGGCCGTCGCGGCCGCGCGCACCGCTCAGCGGGAGTGGCGGCGACTGCCGCACGCCGAGCGCGTCGCGCTCCTGCGGGCGACCGAGCGGCTGATCGACGAGCGCAAGCTCGAGCTCGCGGCGACCGTCAGCATGGAGGCGGGCAAAGTGCGGACGGAGTCGATCGCCGAGGTCGAGGAGGCGATCGATCTGGTCGAGACGTACTGCCGTCAGGTGGAGTCGGCCGACGGCTTCGAGACCCCGTTGGGGCAGCTCTCGCCGGACGAGCGCAACACAGACGTCCTCCGCCCGTACGGCACCTTCGCCGTCGTCGCGCCGTTCAACTTCCCCTTCGCTCTCGGGTTCGGGATGACCGCGGCCGCGCTGCTCGCGGGGAACGCCGTCGTCCTGAAGCCGCCGGAGGACGCGCCTCGCTCGGGCGGCGACGTCGCCCGCCTGCTCGCCGAGGCCGGCGTGCCCGACGGCGTCATCTCGCTCCTGCACGGCGGCCCCGAGACGGGGCGGGCGCTGGTGGGCTCGGGAGTCGACGGCGTCGCCTTCACCGGCTCGGCCGAGGTGGGGCGTGAGATCGGCCGCCGGCTCTCGGAGGGTCCGTTCCCTCGGCCGGTGCTCGCGGAGATGGGCGGCAAGAACGCCGCGCTCGTCGGCGCGAGCGCGGATCTCGACGTGGCGGCCGAGGGTATCGCGAAGGCGGCCTTTGGCTACTCGGGCCAGAAGTGCAGCGCCTGCTCGCGAGCGATCGTCGTGGAGGAGGCGCACGACGGGCTGGTGGAGAGGCTCGCGGAGCTCGCGCGGACGACAAGCGTCGGCGACCCGGCCGACCCCGAGGCCGCAACGGGGCCGGTCGTGAACGCCGCCGCGGTCGAGCGGTTCGAATGGTCGGTGGAGGCAGCGCGCCGCGACGGTACCGTCGCGGCGGGAGGCTCGCGCGGCGACGACACAGGCTGGTTCGTCGAGCCCACCGTCGTCTCCGGCCTTCCGCCCGGGCATCCGCTCACCCGGGACGAGCTCTTCCTGCCCTTCGTCACGGTCGTGCGCGTGCCCGACTTCGACACCGCGCTCGCCGAGGCGAACGCCGTCCCGTACGGCCTCACCGCCGGCGTCTTCTCGCGGGACGAGGACGAGGTGGATCGCTTCCTGGACGAGATCGAGGCCGGCGTCGTCTACGTCAACCGGCGGGCGGGAGCGACCACAGGTGCGTGGCCCGGCATCCAGTCCTTCTGCGGCTGGAAGTCGAGCGGCCTGACCGGCAAGGGCGGGCTCGGGCCGTACTACGTGCAGCAGTTCGCGCGCGAGCAGAGCCGCACGATCGTCGAGCAGTGAGCCCGGCGTCGCAGCGCGTCCTCGAGCGCATCCGCGCCGTCGAGGGGACGGGCATGCGCACGTTCTGGGAGCCCGAGCCGCTCGTCTGGTCGCGCACCGAGGGTTGCCGGGTGTGGGATGCGGACGGCCGCGCCTACCTCGATCTCTACGCCGGCTTCGCCGTGGCGAACGTCGGCTACTGCCATCCACGCGTGACCGAGGCGATCCGCGAGCAGGCCGGCGTGATGACGCATTGCCCGTCGGCGGCCCCGTCCGAGCTGCGGGCGGACCTCTACGAGCGGCTGCTCGCCGTCGCGCCGCCCGTACTCGACCGTGTCCTGCTCGCGATCACCGGAGCGATGGCGAACGAGACGGCCGTCCAGCTCGCGCGGGCGGCGACGGGCCGGAGCAACGTGATCACGTTCTCGGGGACGTATCCGGGGCGGAGTGTCGGGGCGGTGCGCTACGCCGGCAAGCACGCCTACAGGCAGCCGTTCGGGATCGCCGCCGACGCGTACTTCGTCCCCTTCCCGGATTCGTACCGAAGCCCGTGGGCGGGGGACGGCGACCCGGGCGAGACCGTGCTCCGGCTGCTCGAGAGCGCCCTGACCGACCCGGCCTCGGGGGTCGAGCCACCCGCGTGCGTCCTCGTGGAGCCGATCCAGGGAAACGGCGGGGTCGTGATCCCGCCCGCCGGCTTCCTGCGTGGCCTGCGCGAGCTGTGCGACCGCACGGGCACGCTCCTCGTGTTCGACGAGATCCAGTCCGGCTTCGGGCGCACCGGCCGGATGTGGGCGTCCGAGCACGACGACGTCGTGCCGGACCTGATGACGGTGGGGAAGGGGATCGGCGGCGGCCTGCCGCTGGCCGCGATCGTGGGACGCTCGGAGCTGATGACGACGTGGGAGCCGGACGCCGTCAGCTCGACGTTCCTGGCGAACGCGCTCCCCGCCGCTGCCGGGTGCGCCGCGCTCGACGTGCTGCGAGAGGAAGGGCTCGTGGAGCGCTCGGCGCGGCTCGGCGCGAGCGCCTTCGAGCGTCTGCGGGCCGAGCTCGCCGGGAACACGACAGTCGGGGACGTCCGCGGCCGCGGGCTCTTCCTCGGGCTCGAGATCGGCCCGTCGGAGCCGGAGCCCGGCCTCGCGGCGCAGGCGCAGCGCGCGTTGCGCGACCGCGGCGTCCTCGTCGGGCGCGGCGGCCGCCACGGCAACGTCCTGATCCTCGCGCCGCCGCTCGTGATCGAGGAGGACGCGCTCTCCGGCGCGCTCGACGCGATCGTCGAGGTTCTCTGAAAAGGGGAGGGGAGCGCCGAGGCGCTCCCCTCCCGGCCGGTCAATTGAACCGCGTGTCGCCGAACGTCAGGGCGCTGATCTCGTCGACCGTGCCCGCTGCCTGGTCCGCGTCCGCGATGACGAACGCGCCGGTGACGACGGCATCGCCCTCGGCCGCCTGTACCCCGTCCCACGACAGGTACGTGTTGCCGTTGTCGATCGCCCAGGCCATGTCGCCGCCGTTGAGGCCGGAGTTCGACGGGTAGCCCCAGAGGGTGTTTCCGTCGTCCAGCGTGATGAAGTAGCGCGGCGAGCCGGCGTTGTAGTCGTCCGTCGTGAAGCTCGGCGCCCCGAGATCGCCGACGGCGACCCCGTCCACGTGGTGCAGCGTGATCTCGGCGAACGACCCACCGCTCGACCCGAGCGTGAGATCGATCGCGGAGCCCTTGCCCTGCGACCAGCCTGCGGACGCCCCGTCGTTGCTCGCGCCGAAGGAGAGGTTCGGCGACGGACTGGCGGACGCGCCCACCGCAAGCGTGAGCGCCGCGATCGTGGGCGCGGCAAATGCGAGCACCCACTTCGGGTTGACGTGCTTGAACATGATCCCCTTTCGTCCTCGTGACCCGATCCGATCTCACCGGGCAGGCCCGGAAGAATCGTCGTATTACGATGTTAGGGGACGGAGCGAGAATTGCAAGGGCTGGCTGCCTTCAGGTCGACCGCAACGTGTCGGAGATCAGGCGCGCGTAGTTCCAGCACGCGTACGGCCACGGATGCGTGCCGTCCGAGAGCATGCTGTTGGTCGAGCTTCCGTACCAGTCGGCGAGGTGGGCCGCCGGCCAGTCGTGGAGCCAGCCGCCGAGCGCGCGATTCGATTCCTCCTCCCACGTCGTCGCGTTGCGGACGTTGACGACCACCACGTTCGGGATCCCGTGCAGCGCGCGGCGGAGATGCACGAGGTCGCGGTAGTAGAGCGGGCCGTTGTTGCCGACCTGGATCACGATCGACTTCGGCAGCCTGTGATGCCGGCGCAGCCGCTGCAGCTCGTCGATCGTGTCGTCGATCTGCCGGCCCACGGTCGCGTCGACACGCACGCGATGGTGGAGCGCCTCCCGCAGCTGGCGCTTGCAGCCGAGCATCACCGAGTCGCCGAGCGCGAGGATCCGGCCGCGTGGGAACGGGCCGAGCTTCGGCTTCGGCTCGTGGCCGGCGGGCTGCGTGGAGATGCTCGAGCGCGGATCCGTGCCCGTGTGCGAAGGCTTCGGCTTCGTGGTCGCGTGCGCCTTCGGCGGGGCGACGTAGCTCGTGACCGGATTCAGCGCCGCCGGTGTCACGAAGAGGACGGCGAACGCCGCGACCAGGGACATCGCTCCGGCGCCGACGACCTCCAGCCGGAGCCGACGCGAGTACTGCGCGAGCCGCCGCTGCAGTCTCCGCGTCCGGATCGGCTGCTCGACGAAGCGATACGAGAGCGCGGCAGCCGCGAGGACGATGGCCGCCTGCAGCACGAGCACGCCGGGGCCTGTCCACGAGATGTCCAGGCCCGGCCGCATGAGCGCGACCACCGGCCAGTGCCAGAGGTAGATCCCGTAGCTGCGCTCGCCGACCCAGCGGAGCGGCGCCACCCCGAGTGCCTGGCCGAGTCCGGTCGCCGGATGCGCGACAGCCGCGACCAGGACCGCGAAGCAGAAGGCAGCCGCGAGGTCGCCGCCGCGGTAGAGCGTCGGGTCGAAGTCCTGCATGCGCAGGAAGAGGAGAACGGTCCCGACGAGCGCGGCCACGCCGAGCAGCTCGAGCAGCGGCAGCGCACGCCCGGCCCGTTCGATCCACGGCCAGACGAGCGCGAGCAGGATCCCCATCAGCAGCAGGAAGGCGCGCGTGTCAGTGCCGTAGTAGACACGCGACGGATCGCTGTGCGGGTTGTAGAGCAGCCACATCGCGAGCGCCGAGCCTGCGATGCCGACGATCACGAGCATCGGCAGCCTCCGGCGGCCGAGCAGCACCAGCCCCGGCACGAGCAGCAGCGGCCAGATCACGTAGAACTGCTCCTCCACCGCGAGCGACCAGAGGTGGTTCAGCAGCGACGGGCGCCCCATGAGGGTGAAGTACGAGTGGTTGGCGATGATCAGGTGCCAGTTCGTGTAGTAGAGAAGCGAGCTGACCGCGTCGCCGCGCGTCCGGCCGAGGTCGTCGCGGGCGAAGATCGAGGCAAGGATCAGCGCCGCGAGCACGACGACGACGAGCGCGGGCAGCAGCCGCCGCGCGCGGCGCATCCAGAACCGGCGCAGGTCGATCCGGTTCCCGGCCTCCCACTCGACGAGCAGCAGCGACGTGATCAGGTAGCCGCTGAGCACGAAGAAGAGGTCGACGCCGAGGAAGCCGCCGGGCAGGTAGGGACTTCCGTCCGCCCGTGGCCGCGCGTGGTAGAGGAAGACACCCGCGACCGCGAGCGCGCGCAGGCCGTCGAGGCCCGGTCTGTATTCCAGGCGCGGCCCTCTTCTGGCGACTGGCTTGGGCATTTTCGGCAGCAGCTTAGGGTCCGTCTCGGCGAGCCGCCAGAGCGATTTCCACGAGCTCTGCGAGGCACGCCGCCGGCTCGGCGAGTGCGCGCTCGGGACCGTAGCGCTCGACGAGCGAAACGGCGTCGATCGGGCTGCCCGCGGTGACGTCCCCCGCGAGGACGAGCGTCTCGACACCGGCAGCGTCCGCGCGGGCAAGGACGCGGCCCACGACCTTGCCCGTCAGCGAGGTCGCATCGACGAGACCCTCGCCCGTGACGACGAGATCCGCCCCTTCTAGGTGCTCGTCGAAGCCGAGCCGCGAGGCGACGAGGTCGAAGCCGGGGAGGAGGCGCGCGCCCTTCGCCGCGAGACCGCCTGCGAGCCCGCCGGCCGCGCCGGAACCGGGCAGGTCGGGGACGTCGAGCTTCGCGAGCCGCTCCCGCAGGATCCGCACCTGGTCGGGCGTCGCCCCCTTCTGCGGCCCGAAGACGTCGACGGCGTCGAGGAAGCGCGCCTCGACGTCGCACGCCACGTCCAGCGGCGGCAGCCGCGGTGGGAGCGCGTCCACTGCGCCCACTCCGCCGTCGGTCGAGGCGACGCCGCCGACCGCCACCACGATCCGCGTGGCGCCCTCCGCGACGGCCGCGGCGACGAGCTCCCCGACGCCGCGGCTCGTCGCGCGGAGCGGGTCGTTGCCCTCGGCGCCGCCGGCGAGGGTGAGCCCGCAGGCTTGCGCCGCCTCGATCAGCGCGGTGCCGTCCTCCTCGAGCCGCCACTCCGCCTCCAACCGCTCTCCGAGCGGCCCGGTCACGGTCGTCCGCCGGTTCCCGCCGCCGAGCACGTCGAGCGTCCCTTCGCCACCGTCGGCGAGCGGCAGCTCGGCCGCCGACCAGCCCGCGCGGGCAGCGCCTGCCGCGATCGCCGCCGCCGCCTCGCGTGCGCCTAGGGTGCCGCGGAACTTGTCGGGGGCCGCCAGCAGGTGCATCACGCGCGGATTGTCGCTACCGTGCACGCTGCACTAGCACTAGAGCGAGTACCGGTCGCGCGCCCGTCGCGCCTCCTGTCCGTTCAGAACTTCCGCGGAGGGAGGTGTTTCAGATATGGCAACCGGAACCGTCAAGTGGTTCAACGACGCGAAGGGGTACGGCTTCATCACCCCGGACGAGGGCGGCAAGGACGTTTTCGTCCACTTCAGCGCGATCAGCTCGGAAGGCTTCAAGACGCTCGCAGAGGGCGCGCGCGTCGAGTTCGAGCCGGCCGAAGGGCAGAAGGGCCCCGAGGCCCGCAACGTCATCCCCGTCGGGTAGCTCGCAGGTGCTGCGCACCTGCTCGCTCTGACAAAGGAACTCCGCCGGCCGGAGACGCGGTCTCCGGCCGGCTTCGTGCTGAGGGCACATCGGGTTTGCGACTTGGTTCAGGCGGCAGTTCCGTCGCGGCCGAGCAGGCTTCGCGTGCTCGGCCGCTTGTCCGCGGCGGCATAACGCAGCGCTGTGCCGCCGTCTCGGCGCCGATCCTTCCGGCCCGCGGAGTTGCGTCTCTCAGCGAGCGAGGCGTCAGCTTCGCGAGCTTGCCTTGCCGCCCTTCCGGCCCGCGGCCTTCTTCTGGGCGGTCGTGCCGCCCTGGCGCGAGTTGCTGCGGGAGGACGAGGACGAGCCGGACTTCTTGCCGCCGCGGCTCGAGGCGCCGGGCGAGTTCGCGATCCTCGCGGCGCGCTCCTTCGACATTCCCTTTTCCTTCAGCTTCTCGTACTGCTTCTCGTTCTTGACACTCGGTCGCTTCCCGGTCATGCGATCCTCCTTGCCGTGACCGTGGGTCCCGATTCGACAACGGCTCCGGACGGGATCGCGATTCGCCTGCTCGCGCCGGGCGACGACTCTCGCACGCTGATGCTCGTCCCCTTCGAAGGCGAGTGCCCGGTCGGGTTCGTGCTCGCGCACGAGCTGCCGCGCCGGCACGGCATCCCGGCGAAGCTGTTCGTCTACGAGGTCGACGTGGCCGAGAGCCACCGCAGCCGCGGGATCACCTCGGCGCTGCTCGCGCGGCCGGCCGGGCCGCCGGCGAGCGGGGCATCCCGGCCGGCTTCGTGCTGACGGAGCCTGACAGCGGGCCGGCCAACGCGCTCTACCGCGGCGTCGGCGGCTCGACCCACGCGGTGAACGTCCTCTGGGAGTTCGAGTACGGGGACGGCTAAGGTCCCGCACATGTCGATTCGCGGCAGACCCTGATCCGCCCGGCGTAGCGCTGCGACCCTCGTCGCGGCGCTGCTCGCGATCGAGCTCCTCGACGAGCTCGTCGGCGGCACCCGCGCGGCCGCATGGCCGGCGATCCGGCACGACCTCGGCCTGAGCTACGCCGAGATCGGCCTCGTTCTCGCGGTTCCCGGCTTCGTCGGCAGCGCGCTCGATCCGCTGCTCGGGGTCGCCGGGGACACCTCGAAACGGCGCGCCCTGATCTTCGTCGGAGGGCTGGGCTTCGCCGCTTCGGCCGCCCTCACGGCCGGAGCCGACGGCTTCTGGCTGCTACTCGCCGCACTTGTGATCGGGAACCCGGCCACCGGCGCATTCGTCTCGCTGGCGCAGGCGACCCTGATGGACGCGGACCCGCCTCGCCGTGTCCGAAACATGGCGCGCTGGACCCTGGCCGGCTCGTTCGGCTATGTCGGCGGCCCCGTCCTCCTCGCCGCCGCGGTATTGCTCGGAGCGGGCTGGCGCGGCGCGATCGCCGCCCTCGCCGTCGCGTCGCTTCCGCTCGCTTTCGCCGCCCTCCGCTTCCCGAGCCCTCGGCCGGAAGCCGCGCCGCCGCTGCGTCGTGCGGTGCGCGAGGCGCTCGTGGCAGTGCGGCGGAGGGAGGTGCTGCGCCTGCTCCTCATCCTCGAGGCGGCCGACCTCCTGCTCGACGGCCTCCACGGCTTCATCGCCCTCTACCTCGTGTACGGCGCCGGCCAGACGCAGGCCGTCGGCGCGCTGGGCGTCGGAGTGTGGACGGGCGCCGGCCTCGTGGGAGACTGGCTGCTCCTGCCGCTGCTCCGCCGGACGGGCGGCGCGCGGGTGATCCGCTCGACGGCGTTCGTGTCGCTCATCGCCTATCCGGCGTTTCTCCTCGTCCCCGGGCTCGGGCCGAAGCTGGCACTGCTCGCAGCGCTCGGCCTGCTCAACTCGGGCTGGTACGCGATCCCGAAGGCGTGGCTCTACGACGCGCTGCCGGACCGGAGCGGGGCCGCCGTGGCGGTCGGCGGACTCGGCGGGCTCGCCGGGGCTCTCGTCCCGTTGCTGCTCGGCCTCCTCGCCGGCGCCGCCGGCATCGCCACGATGATGTGGGTGCTGCTGCTGGCGCCCGTGGCGCTCTTGGCGCTCCTGCCACGCGGCTAGACTCGCTCGGTGCGCTCCGAGCGCGTGACCACACCTCGCTAGTCGGCTTCCGGGTCGTCCTCTCCGTCCGT
>Ga0134128_10009607_pt1 | contig 11604 bp, 10 predicted proteins | sample KB31754_FD_96462 | JGI IMG/M metagenome (GOLD analysis project Ga0134128, IMG submission 96462) | Terrestrial soil microbial communities with excess Nitrogen fertilizer from Kellogg Biological Station, Michigan, USA - KB3-175-4 | ecosystem: Environmental > Terrestrial > Soil > Unclassified ...
CGGCTACTTCGCGCAGATCCCGGTGGAGGGCGCCACCGGCTCCTCCACCATGCCGCACAAGGTGAACCCGATCCGCTTTGAAAATGCCGAGGCGAACCTGGAGATCTCCAACGCCCTGCTCGACACCCTGGGCGCCACGCTCGTCACCAGCCGCTGGCAGCGGGACCTTACCGATTCCTCGAGCCAGCGCAACATCGGCGTCGCCTTCGGCCACTCGCTGCTGGCCATCAGCAACGTGCTTGGCGGCTTGGGCCGGCTCGACACCGCGGAGGCCGTGCTGGCCAACGACCTTGACCACAATTGGGAGGTGCTCGCCGAGGCCGTCCAGATGGTGATGCGCGCCGAGGCCATCGCCGGGGTCCCCGGCATGGAGGACCCCTATGAGCGCCTCAAGGACCTCACCCGCGGCCACCGGGTGGATGCCGCCCGCATGCAGGAGTTCGTTTCCGGCCTGGGCCTGTCCGACGGCGCCCAGGAACGCCTGCTGGCACTCACGCCGGGCAAGTACATCGGCATCGCCGAGTCACTGGTGGACCACCTGGCGAAGTAGCCACTCCCTCCCCGAACGGGCACATAACGGATGTGTTGCGGCCCAACACCCCCGATAAGTGCCGGTTCGGGAAACGTGAATTCAATTATTTGGGCTGCTGCGAGCGCTAATGGACCAGCAGGCCAACATACACCTGGTACGCGGCCAGTAAGAATACAAAGAGGCTGGCCAGCATCGCAAACGCCCACCCGATCCGTCGCCGCTGGGCACTCCGGACGGCACGGCGCAGCGTTTCGAACCCGGCCATCAACGCCACTGGGTCGCCGTCATCCGGAGAATCACGGTGCCAAAGGCCGGGACGGCTAGCCGCAGCCGCAATCCCTTGTGCCTCCCCGGCTGAAAGGAGCCGCGGCCGCCGGCTGAACCATCGCAGCAAGCCGCGGCTGGAGAGCACTTCCACCCCATCAGGTTTTTCCTTGACATTTAGCTCGGCGGGGTCAACCACCACTATGAGGGGCGTCACTGCCACGGGCTGTCCGGTTGCCTGGCTGAGGAGCTTGGCCGCCCGCTTTGCCTCAAAAACTGAATTGCGGATGTGGGGCTGCCTGGCACCGCTGACCATGAGTGTCCGGCCCGCAACCCAAACCTTTTTCCCGGAATGGTTCTTTGTGTTGACCGTGAAGACACCGGTCGGGCCAATAACTATGTGGTCGATGTCCGACGTTCCCGCGCCCACCGGAACAGCATGCAGCACCGTGTATTCCGGACCCAATCCGGCCAGGACGCGCGCCACTTCGAGCTCGCCCAGGGCGCCCCGGTACCAGGATTTCGTTTCCCGGGACAGCGGGTCGACCCCAAAAAGGCGCCGCATGAAACCGCGGGGCGGAACACGCGACTGCCCATCCAACAGTTCGGCAATGACTGACTGTGCGGGCATCCTGTCCCGCAGGTCTCCTGGCCCTGGCCGGTCCCTGCCTGATTCGCCTTCGACGCTGGGTGCCAATTGATTTCCCCTGCCCGGCGGGAAAAACGCCCGACTGCGGTGTCATGGCTTGGTCCGCCTGGTTCCATGACCCTACGGCACCCGGAGCGGCACGGCCAGCGCCTCCCGTTGCGTCAATACCGGCGGTCCCACAGGGCATTGAACCTCTCGCGCTCCACATCCCGGCGCCACCGCCACAACTTGCACGGCTGGGTGGAACCGTGCCGGACTTCCAGGCAATCCGGCACCGCATAGGGTAGGCCGCAATCCGGGCAGCAGTCCGGTCCCCAGACGGCCGCATTGAACGTCACACCGCGTTGAAGAAGGTGGCAGTCACCGTACACCCCCATCCCCAAGAGCCGCCGGTGCAGTTGCGTGGCCCTCGGTGCGTTGAACTTCTGATAAATGGCTGTCATCTCAAAGCCGGACTGCTTCAACAAGGACATGCCCCGCATGAGAAAGCAGATCAGGCACTCGTTGGGCTGCGGAACCATGAAGGTGCCGGTCAATTCCCTGAACACCTGCGCCACTTCATTATCTGTTCCACCTGGCCCAACAGCGCCCGGTCCGTAGTTGTCTTCCATGGACTTTTCCTTTCGACAATTCCACCCTCCCAACCCGGGGAACATGGCAAAAGGGCCCCATCCAAAATTGTGGGAAAGGTGCCAGCCAGCCCCGTCAGTGGAGGACTCAATGCCTGTCTTCACACGTTTCAACGGTAAATTCAGCTCATGAGCAACGGCGATATTACGTTTCACACCCGCAAATGGGTCCGTCCTGAAGACCTCAACGCCAATGGCACCCTTTTTGGCGGGAGCCTGCTCCGCTGGATTGACGAGGAAGCGGCAATCTATGCGATCGTCCAGCTGGGCAACGGCCTGGCCGTGACGAAGTACATGTCGGAGATCAACTTTGTTTCCTCTGCCGTGCAGGGCGACCTCATCGAGATGGGCCTCACGGCCACCCATTTTGGCCGGACCTCACTAACCATGCGCGCCGAAGTGCGCAACATGTTCACCCGCGAGTCCATCCTGACCATCGAAAAGATCGTCTTCGTGAACCTCGGGGCGGATGGCAAGCCCGCCCCGCACGGCTATGACACCATCACGTACGATCGTGACAGGGTGCCCACCAAGCACCTGGAGCAGTTCCATCCCCACGACTGAAGCCGCCCGGCCGGTTAGTGGTAACTTCCCCTCCGGAAGGCCCCCCTGCCGTCCCACAGTGAACAGGGGCTGACGGAGCCTGTGCCGACTCCGTGGCACGGTGGCTTGTCCTCCGGCTCCGACATCCCAAAGCCGTCGAAGTCGTCCCCATAGTCCTGAACGTTCCAGAGGGGCTCGTTGGCGCTGACAACATTCATGATGATTTCGCAGTCACAAAATCCTCCGCAGGCTTCCAGCTTTCGCAGTGTCCCCCGCGACCGGGGCGCCCGGATGTCCAAGTATTGCTGGGCCCACTGGAAGCTGAAGCAGCCGTGGAGTTCCACCATTCGATACACATAACAAAATAAGCATTCATTCTCGAGGATGCGCGTCAGGTCGACGCCAAGCTCGGCAAGTTCACGTTGCACTTCGATCGGCAATTCAGATTCCATGGGTATTCCTTTCCATGGACCAATAATTGCCCGCACCATGGCCCTCCAACAGGCGCCCCAGGGAAATTGTGGACAAGGGCTCCCCTGGCCCCGCCTGTGCAGGGCCGAGGGGCCCACACGTCACCTGACCCGCGCCTCCTGGAACGCAACGATCCGCTCAACACCCTCGCGGACGGCGTCGTACCCGGCGGCAAAACTCAGCCGGACTGTCCCCCGCCCGCCCACGGAATCAAAGTCCGGGCCCGGCACCACGGCAACCCCGGCGGACTCCAGGACAGCCGAACAATAGTCGAGCGAACTGGCGAAGCCGTCCATCGCGGAACCGAGGCCCGCGTAGAGGTAGAACGCGCCGTCGGCGGGCGCCACGTCGACCCAGCCCAGCCGCCCCATGTTCGCCAGCAGGTAGTCCCGGGTGCGTGCAAACTCCGCAACGGCCCGCTCCGCCTCGGCATATGACTGCCCGGTGAAAGCCTGGACGGCCGCCAGCTGGGCAGGAGCTGGCGGGCACAGTGCCACATTGCCGGCGAGCGCATCAACTACGTCTTTGAGGTCGTCCGGGACGATGGCCCAACCGAGCCGCCACCCCGTCATTCCCCAGAACTTTGAAAAGCTGGAGATCACCACTGACGTCCGGTCCAGCTCCCAGGCGCAGACGCCGCGGGGGTCGGGTGCGCCCGGTTCCGGGTAGGTGATGCCGTGGTAGATCTCGTCGCTGATGAGCCGTGCAGAGTTGTCCGCACACCAGGCGGCCAGTTTCGACAGCTCGGGCCGCGAGACCATGGTGCCGGTGGGGTTGGCGGGTGAGGCGAGCATGAGCCCGGCGAGCGGACCGTGTGCCCTGGCCGCGGCGTCGAGCAATTCCGGGGTGGGCTGGAACCTGGATTCAGGGCCGCAGTCCAGCTCAATGACCTCGATCCCCAGGGCCCTCAGGATGTTCTTGTAGGCGGGGTAGCCGGGGCGGGCCAGTGCCACGCGGTCGCCGGCGTTGAAGGCGGAGAGGAATGTCAGCAGGAACGCGCCGGAGGATCCCGTGGTCACGGCCACGTTGCGGGCCGGGATGTCCACGCCGTACCAGCGCCGATAGTGCCCGGCGATGGCGTCCCGAAGCTCCGCGATGCCGAGGGCGGGCGTATACGTCAAGGGTGTGCCCGCGGCATGAACCGCCGCGGCCGCCGCAGAGACGTCCGACGGCGCTCCCCCGCCTGGTTCCCCCGCGCACAGTGAGATGACGTCCCTGCCCGCGGCCCGGAGCTCGGCCACGCGGGACAGGATGTCCATGACCTGGAACGGCGGGACCTTGGCCCGTGCGGCAACGGTCAGCGGACGGTTCATGGCAGGCTCCTGGCGTTCGACGGCGGCATGCGGCGGCCAAATGAAAGCGGTGCCGCCCCCTCAAGCGTGCCACATGGACGCCACGGCTCTCCTTAGGAGAGCCCCTTGCCGATAATCGGGATTCCTGTCGTCGGGAAGGCGCTGGGGAAGATCGACGGCGTGGCCACAGGTGCCGGTTCAAGGGCCACCTTGGCGTCGTCGCCCGGGATGAGCTCCACGGTGGTGCCGCGAACGGCGACGGTGAGCGGGCCGGCGTCGTGCCCTCCGGCAAGGCTGAAGGTAATGGAGTCCTGGACCAGCACCACGGAGAGCAGCACGCCGCGGACCGTCAGCTTGAAGGACAGGCTGTCCCAGCCGGCGGGCAGGCGGGGGTCGAAGTGGAGCATGTCGGCCTGGTCGCGCATGCCGGCGAAGCCGCACACCAGCGAACTCCAGATCCCTCCCGCGGAGGCGATGTGCACCCCGTCAATCGTGTTGGCGTGGGTGTTGTCCAGGTCGATGAACACGGCGTCGGTGAAGTGCTTCAGCGCGGTGTGCCCGTAGCCCACCTCGGCGGCCATGATGCCCTGCACGCAGGCGGACAGGGTGGAGTCGCCCGTGGTGATGGGGTCGTAGAAGTCAAAGGCGCGCTGCTTTTCCTCAGCGGTGAAGTCCTGCCACTGCAGGAACATGGCCAGCACGGTGTCCGCCTGCTTGAGGACCTGGTGGCGGTAGATGACCAGCGGGTGGAAGTGCAGCAGCAGCGGGTACTTCTCCCGCGGCGTGGCCCAGTCCCACGGCTCCAGGGTCATGAAGTCGGCGTCCTGGCTGAAAACGCCCAGGTGGGAATCGTACGGCAGGGCCATGCGCGCGGCGGCCTGCGCCCACACTTGCTGCTCGCGCTCCGTGACGTCCGGGCGGCCCTTGACGGCGGCCGCCTTGCGCAGGTTGAAGCGGGCCATGACGTTCGTGTAGAGGTTGTCATTGACCACGGCCGTGTATTCATCCGGGCCGGTCACGCCGTGGATGTGGAACATGCCGTCCTTGCCGAAGAAACCCAGCGACACCCACATGCGCGCCGTCTCAATGAGCAGGTCGTCGCCAATCTCCTGCTGGAAGGTGGGGTCCTCGGTGGCCCATTCGTAGCGGTTTGCGGCAAAGGCAATGGCGGAGGCAATGTGGAACTGCGCAGTGCCGGCCGCATAGTAGGCGCTGGCCTCCAGCCCGTTGATGGTCCGCCACGCAAACAGGGCCCCGTCCACACTGAGCTCGGCGGCGCGCCGCCGAGCGGTGGGCAGCATCTGGTGGCGGGATTCAAGCACCTGCCGCGCAGCCTCCGGATTGGTGTAGGTCAGGTAGGGCAGGAGGTAGATTTCCTGGTCCCAGAAGTAATGCCCCTCGTAACCGGAACCGGTGACGCCCTTGGCGGGGATGCCGGAGACGCCTGCCCGCGAGGTGGCCTGTGCCAGTTGGAACAGGTTCCAGCGGACAGCCTGCTGCAGTTCGGGTTCGCCGCCGATGACAATGTCGGCAGTGTCCCAATACTGACGGTAGTGGGCCGTACTGTCGGCGAAGATGTCGTCAACACTGATGAGCGCCGCGGCTGCGGCTGTCGCCAGTTCCTCGCCGCGGTCCTCGGCAGCACTCTCCCCGGCAACTGCGTAGCTGACGCTTTTTGCCAGCCGGAACGTTTCGCCGTGCTCAATGGCCAGGACGTAGCGGACGGTGGATTCGTCCGGCGCCACCACGGTTTCAAAGGGCTGGACGTCGGAGTTGATCTGGTGTTCCACAGCCACGGCCACGCGCTGGTGTGACGCCGCCGTCTCCCACGCCAGGTTCAAGGTCCCGTCTACGCCCTCCAGGGACAGCGGCTGCAGGATCCTGTCGGCATGCCGGCCGGGGCGGCGCGGATCGTTGAGGGCCTGGTCGCTGGCGGGCTGGTCCTGGCGGTCGACGACGGCGGACACGACGTCCGCGTACACCTCCCGGTCCGCGGAAATCACCAGGTCAATGCCTAGCAGCCCGCGCGCCTCAAAGCCGACGGCGCGGCGCACCCTGGTCTTCACCGTTGCGCCGGAGCGGGCCGCCCAGGTGACGGCGCATTCGTAAATGCCCGTGGCAAAGTCAATGCTGCGCCGGTATTCCAGCACCTCGGATTCCGCCAGCGTCAGCTGCTCGCCGTCAATGCTGACGGTGAAGTTGCTGGCGTCAGGGACGTAGACAATCCGCTGCCCCGTGCGGGCAAAGCCGTAGGCGTTTTCGGCGTGCTTGATGTCCCACGTTTCATAAAAGCCGTTGATGAAGGTGCCGGGGAGCACGCCGCTGCCGCCCAGGGTGTACGAGCCGCGGATGCCCAGGTGGCCGTTGCCGAGCGCCATCAGCGTTTCCATGGTGCCGTCGTCGTCGGGGTTGTGGGACGCCTCCACCAGCTTCCACGGATCGCAGGGGAAGCGGCGGCGGTCTGAGCTGATCAATGCCATGGGAAGGTTTTCCTTTGAAAATGCTGCGGTCAGGGTGTTGGGAGGAGCTCGGAGAGGTCGTCCACCACGAAGGTGGCGCCGGCGTCGAGCAGTGTCTGGTGTCCGGCGCCGCGGTCCACGCCGATCACGGCGCGGAAGTCACCCGAGCTGCCGGCCTGCACGCCGGAGACGGCGTCCTCCACCACGATGCAGTCCCGCGTGGGCACGCCCAGCAGTTCCGCCGCGTACGTGAACGTGGCGTGATCCGGCTTGCCTGGCAGCCCGTGCCTGGCCGCCACCTGCCCGTCCACCACCACGGGGAAATCGCCGTCGAGCCCGGCGGCCTTCAGCACGGCGGGCGCGTTCCGCGAGGAAGAGACGACGGCGAGCTTGAGTCCGCGGGCGAGTGCGGCTTCCACGAACCTCACCGACCCCGGGTAGGGTGCCACACCGTCGGAGGCGATGATGGAGTTGAACACAAGGTTCTTGCGGTTGCCCAGCCCGTGGACGGTATCGTGGGCCGGGTCGTCGTCCAGGGGCCCCTCCGGCAGGGTGATCCCGCGCGAGGCGAGGAAATCCCGGACGCCGTCAAAGCGCGGCTTGCCGTCGATGAAGTCGAAGTAGTCGTTGCCGCTGTAGCCGCGGTGCCCCGTCTGTGCCAGATAGCCGTCAAAGAGCTGCTGCCACGCCAGTTCGTGGACCAGTGCGGTGGGTGTCAGCACGCCGTCGAGGTCAAAGAGAAGGGCGGTGGCGGCGGTCCAGTCGCGGGTGGTGCTTTCAGTCATGGTTCCGGCTCCTTCAGCGCTTGCGGCGGGTGGTCTTGCGTTCAATGAGCTTCACTCCCAGCATATGCCGGGACCCTTCAGTCGGGACGAGGGGAGCCTGAAGCCTTTCACACATCAGGTTGGCGGCGAAGGCGCCCTGGTCGGCCACGGGCTGGGCCACCGTGCTCAGCCCCATGAACCAGCTCATGGGGTGGTCATCCAGGCCCACAACGGAGACGTCCCGGGGCGCAGACTTTCCGTGCTCCCGCAGCGCCATGAGCGCGCCAAACGCGGCCTCATCGCAGGCCGCGAACACCGCCGTGGGCAGCGAACGGTTGGCCAGGATTTCCGTCATGGCACGGCGCCCGCCTTCAATGGTGGAGCCGGCCGCCACCACCAGGTCGGGGTGGACAGTGAGGTCGTGGGCAGCCAGGGCTCGGTGGAATCCGGCCAGCCGGTCCCGGGAGGAACACACTGACGTCCCGGACATTTCGTGACCCGTGAGCACGGCCAGGTCCCAGTGCCCCAGGTCCAGCAGGTGGCCGGTGGCTGTCCAGGCAGCCTGCTCGTCATCGATCCCCACGTTGTCCCACGGCACGTGGCTCATGCCAACGCTGACCACGGCCAGCGGGGAGGCATGGAGGGCAGCAATTTCATCGGCGTCGAGGTCCACGTTCAGCAGCAGCACGCCGTCCACCCGCTGGGACAGGGCGGTCAAGTCGCCAAAGAGCTGCTTGCGGACGCTTGGCTTGTTGCGCAGGCTGATCAGCAGGGGGTCCCACCCGCTGTCGGCAAACACTTCTTCGGCGGCCTCCACGGCCTGGGCGAAGAACCAGGAGGTGGCCGTCGGGGCAACAATGGCCACGGAGCCAGTGCTCCCGCCGGCCAGCCGTGCCGCGGCGGAGGATGCCTTGTAGCCCAGTTTCTCTGCCGCCTGCGTCACTTGCTGCTGGGATTTTTCGGAGACGTTGGGCAGATTTCTCAAGGCCCGTGAAACGGTGCAAATGGACAGCCCCGACAGCAGGGCGACGTCCTGGATGGTGGCGCGCTGGGATATCACCAATTGATGCGGACCAGACCTTTCCGAAAAGTGTTTTCCGGTGGACATGCCGCACCGTCAAGCACCACTGTAAGCGCTTATATTTTCCGCCGTCAATACGACCCGGCGGCGGATTCCGGCGCAACCCCCGTCCCGCCCACGGCATAGTCTTGACCGGTGACCGAATTTACCGAACGCAGGCCCTTTGAGCTGGTCCAGCCCATCATTTTGCTCGTGGACCGGGTGGACCCGGCGGACCAGGATGCCGGCATCGCCGCGGCCGCCCTGGCGTCGGTCCGGGCGTACCTGCAGGTGCCGGACAACCCCGTTTGGCACACCTGGGCGGAAGGCGCTTTCGCGAAGTCCGTGCGCCGGGCGGACGCGAAAATGTTCGCCAAGGTGCTGGCGGCCTTCCCCGACCACGCCCTGGTCGAGGTGGGCGCCGCCCGCGCCGCGGGCCTGTGGCCCATGCCGGCCGATGCGATGCCAAAGCTGCTGGCCAAGCTCCAGGTTTCCGGCACCCGGCTGCCCGGCGGCGAACCCCTCCCGCCCCAGCCGCTGACCATCGTGCTCAACGGCTCGCTGGAAATGTCCACGGGAAAGGCCGCCGCGCAGGCCGCCCATGCCCTTTTTGCCTGGCTGCTCGACGCCGGACAGCCCGCCGTGGCTGGGTGGGCGGATGCCGGGTTCCCGGTTGGCATTGTTCATGCGGGCGCCCGGGAATTCCGCAAGGGTGCGCGCCGCGCTGCCGGGCCTGTCATCCAGGATGCCGGGCGCACCGAAATTGAGCCCGGTTCCGCCACTGCATATGTGGTCACGGGGTTCGGCCGGCACTAAGGTCCGGGACAAGCCCGGCAGTGGCATTCGGATTGGACCGGCCAGCTCCAGGGCGGCCCGGCGTGGACCATTGTCGGGGCCCACAGGCCGCACGGACCCGCTGAGTGTGAAGGCACGCCCGGGCAGGCCCGAACTTCGGCGAGCGGGCGGGGAGGAATGCCGCGGCCATCGTCCGCCCTGATCTGGAAAACGAATGGTTCATAGATCTTGCTGACAATTTCACAGTCGCACGGGGAGCCGCGCACGTTCGCCGGCAGGGACAGGTCCGGGTGCCGGAGGGTGAATCGCACCAACAGATCGTGGCCGCGGCACCCGCCGTGCAGCCGCCGGCGGATATAGCAAGCCAAGCATTACGCCGGGAGGCGGCCCACACCATGACCCCATACCGAAATGTGGACGGCGGGTCGGCCGGCCACGCCTGTGGAGGACCCACGCCTCAAGCAAGGAACGACGCCGGAACCCGGGTTCCGGCGTCGTTCCTTGGAAAAGTGGCGACAGCGGGGGCGCTACTCGGCAGCGGCGAGCTGGCCGCAGGCGCCGTCGATCTCCTTGCCGCGCGTGTCGCGCAGCGTGGTGGGGATGCCGTGCTCGATCAGCGTGTCGATGAACTCCTGCATGACGTGCGGCTCGGAGGAGGTCCAAATGGAGCCGGGAGTCGGGTTCAGCGGGATGGGGTTCACGTGGACCCAGCCGCGGCCGCGCTGGTTCAGCTTCTTCGCGAGGAGTTCGGCGCGCCAGGGGTGGTCGTTCATGTCCTTGATCAGCGCGTATTCAATGGAGACGCGGCGCCCGGTGACCTTGTAGTAGTTGTAGGCGGCGTCAAGGGCGTCGTCCACCTTCCACTTGTCATTGACGGGGATCAGGTCGTCGCGGAGTTCGTCGTCGGGCGCGTGCAGGGACAGCGCAAAGGTGACCGCAACGCCTTCCTGGGCCAACTTGTTGATGGCCGGGACCAGGCCCACCGTGGAGACGGTGATGCCGCGGGCGGACATGCCCAGGCCCTCGGGCGCCTCGGCGACCATGCGGTGCACAGCGTTCATGACGCGCTTGTAGTTGGCGAGGGGCTCGCCCATGCCCATGAAGACAATGTTGGTGACGCGCTCGGCGTCGTGCCCGCCGTCACGGCGGAGGTTGCCCAGCCCGCCCTCGGCGATGACCCGGTTGGCCTGGACAATCTGGTCCAGGATCTCCGCCGTGGACATGTTGCGGGTCAGCCCGGCCTGTCCGGTGGCGCAGAACGGGCAGTTCATCCCGCAGCCGCACTGGCTGGACACGCACAGGGTGACGCGGCCGGGGTAGCGCATCAGCACCGACTCCACCAGCGAGCCGTCAAAGAGGCGCCACAGGAACTTGATGGTGTCGCCGTTGTCGGTGGTGAGGCGCTTGACCTCGGTGAGCAGCTTCGGGAACATGGTGTCCACCATCTCGGCGCGGCGTTCCTTGGGGAGGTCGCTCATGCGCTCGGGATCGGTGGTGAAGTGCTGGAAGTAATGCACGGAGAGCTGCTTGGCGCGGAATGCCGGCAGGCCCAGCTCCTTGAACTTCGCCTCGCGTTCGGGCAGCGTCAGGTCCGCCAGGTGGGTTGGCGGCTGCGAAACACGCGGGGACTTGAACTGCAGCAGCGGGCGTCCCTCGGGTCCCGTGGCCTGCTTCCAGCCCTCGGTGGCAGGCTTGACCTGTGCCGGACGGCGGGCGGGGCGCGTGGTGGTGGCAGTCACGGCGGGCGCGGCAACAGGGCTGGGGGCGTTTTTGGGGGAAGTCATCCTTTCCATTCTCCACTACAACGCCCCGCATGTCCCGCCCGGGCCGCGAAGATCACATTCCGCCCGCCCCGCACCCCGCCGAGATAGCGGTACCACGCCGAGACGTGCGGAAAATTCTTGCCGGATTCGGCGCTCTTCCGCTATCTCGGCGAAGGAACGGGATGGAACAGGAACGGCGTCAGTCGACAAACTCCGATTGCGTCTCAATGAACGCCCACTCGCGCCGCGTGAGCGTGCCGCCCACCACCTCGCCACCGGCCGCCCTGACAGCAGCCAGCACGTGCTCGGGAACCGTCTCCGCTTCCAGGTTTTCGCGCAGCCACTCCTTGGCCGCCAGGTCCATTTCAAGCCACCACAGATGA
>Ga0134128_10009610_pt1 | contig 11603 bp, 13 predicted proteins | sample KB31754_FD_96462 | JGI IMG/M metagenome (GOLD analysis project Ga0134128, IMG submission 96462) | Terrestrial soil microbial communities with excess Nitrogen fertilizer from Kellogg Biological Station, Michigan, USA - KB3-175-4 | ecosystem: Environmental > Terrestrial > Soil > Unclassified ...
AATCAGCACCGTCACGATGCCGGTCATCATCGATTGCGCGCGAAGATTTTGCGTGCCGAAGAAAAACGTGAAGCCGACGGTAAGGAATGCCCCGCCGAGGAGGATCAGCCAGAGTACGCCCGGCACGACGCCGGGAGAGGCGACCAATCTTGCGCGCCGCGCCTGCGTCAGAAGGTCGAGTTGATGCAGCAGTTCGGAAAGCACGACCTTGCTGCGCGCGTCGGCCGGCACGACCTGAAGGGCGCTGGAATAAAGGTCGTTCAGCGCCTTGGTCGCCTCGGGGCTGCCATGCCCTGCCGCCATGGCCGGCCAATCCTTATCGATCGCCACCTGCAGATAATTGGTGAGACTTTGCTTGAGGGCTCCGCTTGAAGTGCCCCCGAGGCTATCGGCGAGACGGTAAATCGTCGCCGACGCGCCCGCCTCCTGCGCCACCTGGCTTTCCGAGTCGCTGAACCTTTCCCACACCACGATAACCGCAAACGCCAGCAGCACCGCATAGAGTACGCCGACAACGGCAAACTTGAAGCCGGCAACCTCGTTGTTGGTTTGCAGCGCCTCCAGCGTCATGGTCCGGCGGATGAGAAACGGCGCGCTCATGGCGACCACCGTTGGCAAAATAACCAGAACCACGCCGCTCAGCCAAAATGGCATTATCGTGAAATAGCTCATGTGACTTATGCTCCCCCGCCAGGCAGGAGACTGCATTTTCAGGCCATAGACAAGCGCGCCGGAAGTCCGTCGGCAGACAATTGCTGTGCCGTTACAGGCTGCCGGGAAACTCCCCTTGTCGAATTCCCCCGCCTGTTCGTCTATCCAGTGCAGGGTGGGGCAGGCTGCCCGTTCAAAGGCCGTGCAGGAGGAAGTCATGATGCAATATCTGGTCGCCATTCATCATCCCGATGACTACGACCCCGCCGTCGAGGACGAAGCGATGGCGCGCGATATCGACGTGCTCAACGACGAGATGCAGGCGGCGGGCGTCCGGATTTTCGTCGGCGGCTTGCAACCGGCAGGCATGGCGGTGTCGGTGCGGGTGAAGCGCAATGGCGAAGTGCTCGTCACCGATGGGCCGTACATCGAGACCAAGGAGCACATCGGTGGCTTTTGGGTGCTGGAAGCCGCTGACCTGAATGAGGCGCTGACGTGGGGGCGCAAGGCCGCCATCGCCTGCCGGGCGCCGGTCGAGGTCCGCCCGTTTCACCGGCAGCCGACCTGACGGAAAGCGACTGGCTGCATCGAGGCAACGCATCTCTGAAGGGCAGGGCCGGGCCCGATCATGTATTCCGCGATAAATGCCTTGACAGTTATATTTCCATATGTGCATATAACCGCATGAGCCCATTTGAAGCCATTGCCGAACCCAATCGCCGCGCCATCCTCGACCTGTTGCGGGCCGGCGAACGGCCGGCCGGCGATCTCATCGAAGCCACCGGCCTTAGCCAGCCGGGCGTCTCCAAGCACCTCAAACTGCTGCGCGAGGCGGGTCTGGTCAGCGTGCGGCCGGATGGCCAGCGCCGGCTCTATCGGCTCGAGCCCCAAAGGCTCGCCCCGCTCGACGAATGGCTAAAACCTTTCCGGTCCTTCTGGGCCAACCGCCTCGACGCCCTCGAACACCATCTGGAGAAAGAACAATGAGCACTGCCACCGCCACCCGTCCCGCTGCCCTGTTGAGCGACGCCCCGCTGGGCGAGCTCACCGGCACCCCCGACGCCATGAGCATCGTCTTTCACCGTCACCTGCGGGCGCCGATCGAGAAAGTCTGGGCCGCCCTGACGATCCCCGAACGGCTGGCCGACTGGTTCGCCGAGGCCGAAGTCGATCTGCGCGTCGGCGGCACGATCCGGCTCAATTGGACGGAGACGAACCAGGCCGAAGTACGGATCACGGTGTGCGATCCGCCGCGCAGCCTTGCCTGGACCTGGCAGATCGGTGGCCACGACACGCTGGTGCGGTTCGATCTGACCCCCGAGACTGGTGGCTGCGAGCTGACGCTCACCCATTCGGGGTTCGCACGCAACGGGGCGGGTGTCCGCGCCGGCTGGCACGCGCACCTCGAAGGCCTGCCCGCCGCGGTCGAAGGCCGCGCCACGCCCTGGGCGGTCAAGGAGGCCCGCGAAGCAGCGCTCCGCGACGCCTATCCGAAACTTCCGGCCTGAGCAGAGGGCAGGCCTGCCATCCGCCGCTCATCAATCGCGCAGACAAGGTGTGTCATTCGGGCCATAGACGGCCTCGATTCACCGATGTAGGACGTTCCGAAAACGGGACGACCAAAAGATGAAGCGATCGATTGACTTGGGCTTCGCCGAGCGCCGCCAGGCCGCCGACGAAGCCAGGAAAAAACTGCTGGCCAAAGTGGCGCCGGCGCTGAAGACCGATACGCCCGAGGCGATTGCGCGGCGCGCCGAAAAGGCCGCCGCGGCGGCGGAGCGCGACCGGCGGCGCGCGGAGCGGGACCGCATAAAGCGCGAGACCGCCGAGCGCGAAAAGATCGAGGCCGCGGCGCGAGCCGAGGCCGAAGCAGCAGCGGCTGCCCTGGCCAAGATTGCCGAGGCGGAGCAGGAGGCTCGCGAAGCGGCGGAGCGCAAGGCCGAACGCGACAGGCGGTATGCGGCGAGAAAAGCCCGCCAGCGCTAGTTGACGTAAGCCGGTCCCCGGCTAACCGCGGCGCGCAAGCCAGATCGTATGCCTTGCGCCCCGCTTGCCGTTTGCTCGCACCTGCTGCTGCTCGACGGCAAAGCCCGTGCGCACAAGCCGGTCGGTAAAGCTTGTATCGGGGTGCGCCGACCACACCGCCAGAACGCCGCCCGGGCGCAATGCCGCCCACGCGGCCTCAAGCCCGGCAGCGCGATAGAGCCAGTCATTGCTGCTCCGCGTCAGGCCGTCGGGACCATTGTCAACGTCGAGCAGGATTGCGTCATACGCCGCCTTCCACGCCGAGGAGATGACGCGAGCCACGTCAATCTCCTCGATACTGACGCGAGGGTCGCTGAGGCTGCCACCGAAGATGGCAGCCATGGGCCCCCGAGCCCAGCCGACAACCGCGGGCACCAGTTCCGCGACCACGATCCCGGCCGCCTGCGGCAGTTCCTCCAGCGCCGCGCGAAGAGTGAATCCCATGCCGAGGCCACCGATGAGGACTCTTGGATGGTCACGATCTTTCAGGCGTCCGCAGGCAAGCCGGGCGAGGGCGCTTTCGGAGCCGCTGCCCCGGCTGTTCATCAGCTCGTTGCTCCCGAGCATGATCGAGAACTCCGCCCCGCGCCGCATCAGGCGCAACTCGCCACCGCCGGGGACAGTTACGGCATCCAGCTCGACCCACAGGACCATCGGTACTCTCCTGGCTAAATCGACGACACCATCAGGCTCACGCCTGTTATCGTCGAGCGGTCTATGCTTTTGTCCCCCGTGAACGAAGGGAAGCGCGATGGCCGAGCTTAGCGGCGCGGGCTGGGAAATGCTGGTGAAACGGCTGCGGATGCACACCAATGGCGAGCAGCACCGCACCTATGGCCGTTACAGGTTGTTCATCGATGGGACAAGGACAGGCATCGAGGGGTTCATGTGCGAGAGCCATGGGCCCGGCGACAATGACACACCCGAGAACGGCAAGCGCGTCGCGCCAGGCCGCTATCCGGTGTTCACCCATTTCGGCCGCTATCGGACGATTGGCTATGCCGGTGATACCGCCCCGCCCGGCGCCGACCCGATGCCGGCCGTAAGGCTAGAAGAAACCGGCATGCGCACCGATATCCTCATTCATCCGGCCCGTCCGCCCAAGGCAAAACTCTATCTTGCCAGCATCGGCTGCCTCAATCCGGCAGCGGCCCTGGCCCCGGACGAGGACAACGACGTCTGGGAATCGCGGCGGCGGACAATCGAGATCATCGACAGCCTCAGAGCCTTTTCGGCTGAGTCGTTTGTCGCCGACGAAAGCCTGCCAATTCCCAATGCGGCCGTCATCATCGAAGGCGAGCCCTAAGGCTTTGGCACTCGGGCAGGGTGCGCATCCTGGCTGCGCATCTAAAGCACCTGGATGTGCCTTCTTGTGGCATCGCTCATCGGCTTTTAGGCGTGACTTGGGCTAACCCTCGGCGCCGGCCTGTTCTCCGGCCCGTCGCGTGATCTGGCCCGCGCGCGCGTTGTCGATGGCCCCGGCGAACCCGCAAGGCGAGTTGGGGCCGATCGAGGAAATATGTCAAAAACTATCGTTATCGTCGGCTTTGGGCCGGGCATTTCGACGGGCGTGGCCGAAAAGTTCGGTGCTGAAGGCTTTTCCGTCGCGCTTGTCGGCCGGAGCAAGGACCGCCTGGATGCGGGTGTTGCAGCGCTCAAGACCAAAGGCATCACCGCCGGCGCCTTCCCGGCGGATGCGGGCGATCCTGTCGCAATCCGCGCGGCCATCGGCAAGGCACGGGCCCAGTTCGGCCCAATCACGATCATCCAGTGGAACGCCTTTGGCGGTTTTGACGCAGGCGATCTGCTGACGGCCGATCCGGCGGCGCTTCATGGAATATTCGACGTCGCCGTGGTTGGCCTCGTCGCGGCGGTGCAGGAAGTGCAACCCGACCTGAAGAGCACCAAGGGCGCGATTCTCCTTACCAACGGCGCGTTTGCAGACCTCGACCCGCAGGTTGACGCCTATGCGACGAGCAGCAAAAACACGGGCATTGCGCTCGCCAATGCCGCCAAGCACAAGCTCGCCGGATTGCTCGCGCAGGGACTCAAGGACGACGGCATCTATGTTGGCGAGGTGATGATCGCCGGCAGCATCAAGGGCACCGCTTGGGCGGGCGAGAACGCCATCGACCCCGCCACCGTCGGGAATAAGTTCTGGGAGCTGTTCCAGGCTCGCAGTGAGACTGGCGCCCGCCTTTCCTGAGACGCCATCGCGTCCGGTATGGCCCGCCTGCCAAAGGCAGCATGGCCGGATGTTCGCATCCGGCCCCCCCGCCGCCAAGGCAGGTGAGCCAGGGTTTTGGCCCCAAAAGCAGCCTTTTCGGCGTCATTGCGACCAAAATCTGCTCCTGGCAAGGAATTGCTTAACCAAGTTTGCCCATCATTTGAAGCAATAGACAGCGGCCGGAAGCGAGGTGTTCGGCCGAAGCATCGATGACTTTGTGGGCTGTCGGGGACCCGGGTCAGGCACCCCGCTTGGAACGAGTAGTAGTATGGCGTTAGCGAGTACGAGCTGGGACGATTTTCCCACCGGCAGACCTGCCCGAGCGTTGGCAGGATCGCGCAAAACCTTCTTTAGCCCGCTTGTCGCGACCGTGGCTCTGGCCGCATGTCTGGCCGCCGCTGTGCCGCTGTTGCAAACGGTCGAGGGCCTGCGCCCGGCTGCGCCCGAGGCTTCTCCGGCGAACACGGCCGTTAGCAGAAGCGCTGCTCTCGCCGCGGCTTCACGTGCCCTGTTCGAGCGAGACGCGGAGAATTTCGCCCGCGATACGCTGCGGCTCACGGCCGCCGCGATGGCGTCCGAGATTGCCGAAGCCCAAAAGCTCGGTCCATTTGCGCCCGCCGTGCGTGGCGTACGGCAGGGTCCGCCATTGCAGCAACGCTTTAGCTCGCGGCCCGCCAGCTCGCCGCCCGTGGCGGTTGATCGCGCCGGCAAGGAAATTACCGACACCTTCGCCGCCCTGGCGTCTGTTCACGCCAAACCCCTTGTGCTCGCCTCGGTTCAACAGGCGCCTTTGGTGCCAGCCACGGTTCGGGCCGCGCCGCCGCCGGTCGTGGCCCCCGTAGTTGTCGAGCCGCCTTTGCCGATGTCTGCACAACCGCAGCCCTTGGCTCCGGCAGCTATCGAGGCGGAGCCTTCGGTTCTGGCATCTGTCCATGTCGAGCCTTCGGTGGTGGTTCCGCTGGTGCCGGCGGCCGCCGGCGACGAAACGCCGGTCGTGCCGGCGCCCCGGCTGGCGCGCCCAAGTGAAAATGCGGCGGCCGTGGCGGCGATCGACAAGCCGATGGACCAAGCCTCGTTGCCGCTTGGCCGCAGCATTCCACCGGCGATCCCGGCGATCGGCCGAAACGATGGAGTCGCCATCTACGACATCAGCGCCGCGACGGTCTATCTGCCCGATGGCGAGCGTCTCGAAGCGCATTCGGGGCTCGGCTACATGGTCGACAACCCGCGTTACGTCGACAGAAGAAATACCGGATCCACACCGCCCAATACCTACAAGCTTGTGCGGCTCGAAAAGCGGTTCTTCGGCGTGGAAGCGCTTCGCATGGTCCCCGTCGACGGCTCCAAAATGTACGGCCGCGATGGTTTCCTGACCCACACCTATCTGCTCCGCGGCCGGCCTGCGCAATCGAACGGCTGCGTCGTCTTCCCCGACTACCAGCGCTTCCTCGATGCCTTCAAGCGCGGCACGATCAACCGCCTCGTCGTGGTGCCGAGCCTTGCGGGATCGTCGCTGCGCGTCGCCTCGGCCGGCGGGCGCTAAGCGCCGCTCACCTCAGCCTCTGCATCAACCGCGTGAACATCATCAGCCCTTCCGGCCACGGTCCATGCCCGGAGGCCTCGTTGATGTGTCCGGCAGCGCCGGCGAGGTGAAAATCCGATCCCCAACATGCGGCGAACTCGGCGGCGCGCTCCGGCGAACTGAGCGGATCGGTGGTCGAGGCAATCAGCATCGAGGGGAAGGGCAGGGGATCGCGCGGCACATTGCCGAACGGCCTAGCCTCCGGCGGTACGTTCGGATTGAGCTCGATGTCGGGCGCCGAAACGAGGAACGCGCCGCGCACCTTGGTGTCCCTCAGCCATTGCGCCGTATGCACGACCGCGGAAACCGCCAGCGAATGGGCGATCAGCACCACCGGCCGCGCCGCCAGCGTGATCTTCCGGTCGATCGTCGCGACCCATGGCTCAAGCTCGGGATGGTCCCACTCGTCTTGCTCGACGAACTGCGCCGTGGAAAACCGCTCGCCCCAGCGCCGCTGCCAATGGCCGGGGCCGGAATTGCCCAGGCCCGGCAAAATCAGGATATCGGCCTCGGCGATCTTCATGAGCGGTCTTCGCGGTCCATGTAGAAGCCCGTCATCTCGCCAAGCCCGGCCTTGCGGTAGTATTCGACGGCCTGCGGATAGGCCATCAGCACGATGCCGATGCCCGGTCCGAGGATTTCTTTCATCTTGTGCAACATGCCGGTGCCAACGCCGCGGCGCTGCTGATCGGCTCGCACGACGAGATCGGCGAGATAGCAGACCCATGCGCCATCGGTGAACGCCCGGGCAACGCCAAGGATCGTGCCCGTTTCGCTGTCGCGGGCCGTCACGATCATATTGGAACCCGCCAGCATCGCCGCGATCCGCTCGGCATTGCCGAGCGGCCGGCGGTCAGCCATGTAGGTCGTCGACAGAACGGCGCGATAATCCTCGACGCCGAGGTTCTGTTCCCGCGCGTAAACGACACTCATGCGGCGTCGGCTCCGAACACCCGCTCGAAGATCGCGTCGACGTGTTTCAGGTGGTAAAAATCATCGAACATGGCGTCGATTTCGGCGCCGGAAAGTTTGGCCGAGACATCCGGATCGGCCTTGAGCAGCCGGGCGAAGGCGCCGGCCCGGTCGCCGTTCATCCGCCAGACTTCCATGGCGTTGCGCTGCACGGCGGCATAGGCATCCTCGCGGCTCATCCCGGCCTGCGTCAGCGCCAGCAGCACGCGCTGCGAATTGTGCAGCCCGCCCAGCAGGTCGAGATTGCGCTTCATGTTCTGCGGATAGACCAGCAGGTTGTCGATCAGCCCGGTCAGCCGCGCCAGCGCAAAATCGAGCGTCACCGTCGCATCGGGCCCGATCATCCGCTCGACCGAGGAATGCGAAATGTCGCGCTCGTGCCAGAGCGCGACGTTTTCGAGGGCAGGGGTCACCATGCCGCGCACGAGCCGGGCAAGGCCGGTGAGGTTTTCGCTGAGCACCGGGTTACGCTTGTGCGGCATTGCCGACGAGCCCTTCTGGCCGGGCGAGAAGAACTCCTCCGCCTCCAGCACCTCGGTGCGCTGCAGATGCCGGATTTCCGTCGCCAGCCGCTCGATCGAGGAAGCCACGACGCCCAGCGTTGCAAAGAACATGGCGTGCCGGTCGCGCGGAATCACCTGCGTCGACACCGGCTCGACGGCGAGTCCGAGCTTTTCCGCGACATAGGCTTCGACCCGCGGGTCGATATTGGCGAACGTGCCGATGGCGCCGGAAATCGCCGCAACCGAAATTTCCTGTTGCGCCGCAACCAGCCGCGCCCGGCTGCGCGAAAACTCGGCATAGGCCTCGGCGAGCTTGATGCCGAAGGTAGTGGGCTCGGCATGGATGCCGTGGCTGCGGCCGATGGTGATGGTGTACTTGTGCTCGCGCGCCCGCTTTTCGAGCGCGACCAGCAGCTTGTCGACATCGGCGATGAGGATGTCGGAGGCGCGCTTGAGCTGCACCGACAGGGCGGTGTCGAGCACATCCGACGAGGTCATGCCCTGATGCAGGAACCGCGCTTCGGGCCCGATGAGCTCGCTGAGATGGGTCAGGAAGGCGATGACGTCGTGCTTGGTGGTCCGCTCGATCTCGTCGATCCGCTCGACGTCAAACGTCGCCGCGCTGCCCTTCTCCCAGATGACCTTTGCGGCTTCCTTCGGCACGACGCCGATCTCCGCCAGCGCCGTCGTCGCGTGCGCCTCGATCTCGAACCAGATGCGGAAGCGTGTCTCGGGCGACCAGATGGCCACCATGTCGGGGCGTGAATAGCGCGGGATCATGCCAACCTCGGGGAATTGCCGCTGCTCTGCTCCCCTCCCCCTTGAGGGGAGGGGTCGGGGGTGGGGGTGGGCCACAAGCTCCGAGTAAGAGTTTGCCGCCCACCCCCACCCGGCTGCCGCCACCCTCCCCTCAAGGGGGAGGGGAGCAGGGGCCGACAAGCCGAGCCATTTCGAACAGCAGAGAAAGTACAGGCTCTCATGCCGTTATCGTCTTCGCGGCATTGCGAATGGCGCTGATGCGGCTCGCATACGTCTTGGGGTCGTTGCCGGCGAACACCGATGTCCCGGCCACGAAGAGATTTGCGCCCGCAGCCGCCAGCGCGCGTGCATTATCCACCGATACCCCGCCATCGACCTCGAGATCGATATCGCGGCCGCCAATCAGGTCGCGGGCCTCGGCGAGCTTGGTCAGCGCGTCGGGAATGAAGGCCTGCCCGCCAAAGCCCGGGTTGACGCTCATCACCAGCACGAGGTCAACGATGTCGATGACATGCCGGATGGCCGACACCGGCGTCGCCGGGTTGATCGCGACCCCCGCGCGCTTGCCCTCGGCGCGGATAGCCTGCAGCGACCGGTGGAGATGCGGGCCGGCCTCGGCGTGCACGGTAATGCTGTCGGCGCCTGCCTCGGCGAAAGCCGCGAGAAAGGGATCGGCCGGCGCAATCATCAGATGCACGTCGATGGTCTTTTTCGTCAGCGGCCGGATGGCTTTGACGATCAGTGGCCCGATGGTGATGTTGGGCACGAAATGCCCATCCATCACATCGACATGGATATAATCCGCCCCGCCCGCATCGATCGCGCGGATTTCCTCGCCCAGCCGCGAAAAATCGGCGGAAAGGATCGACGGCGCAATGCGAATGGGCTTGGTCACGGACGCCTCTTGGCTCGGGGCGTAAGTCAACGCTGACTTACGAGGTTGCTTACCCCCCGCCGTCACATTCTGCAAGGGCAGGAGCTTTCACCCGACACTCTCCGATGCAGGGGAGGGCTGCCTAGGCGCAAGCGAGCATTCGCGGTGTGCAAAATCAGGAATCGCGCAGGATCTAACCGCCCCATTTACCGCAGCGCATAAAACCTATGGAACTGGACCGTAGCGGTTTTCGCCTGCTGTTCCACGCAACAGGAACAGAACAATAAACAGGTAAATACCTAGCAGCAGCCAGATGTACATAATTCCGGAGACCGCAACGTCAGCCACACTGATCGTATTGTGGAGCGGGACGGTAGTTCCGTAGACCGAGTAGGCTAGGCCGAACAACCCAAACGCTACTAGATCGTACCCTGAGTTGTTCCTGTCGTGGCGACGCCTTAGGCCGAGCGCCAACCAAGGATAAAAGAAGATAAATTGAAGTACCACGCCTCCGGCCGGATCAAGGCGCTGTTCAATCCCGGCGTCGGATTGGACCGACACCATGCCCAATCCGAAGAACATCAAAATGACACTGAGCGCAATGAGAAGCAGCAAGGCACATGAGTAGGCACCGCGCCCTAGACGTCCTCGTGTGCTGAAAAGCCATTTCATGGAGCAGGTTCTACCAAGCCTGTAAGGACAATCATCGAAGCGAGGTGGCGTGTCTAAGTGACAAGTCGACGCAATTGGTGCGGGACGGGCTGGTATTTTGCCAGGCCGCACCCCCGGCTACACAATGCTGCTTGTCTGCTGCGGCGACTTGTCGCTTCGACCCGGGGTCGTCCGAAATGCTGCGTGAGAGAGGAGCGGCGCAAATGATCAAACGGGCGACATGACGTTCTTCTTCAACAGGTTGTGCTACGATCCCTAGATAGAAGGGTGTCGGAGAGTCCAGTGAGAGTCGAACATCTTGTTGTTGTTCTATGCGGTGCCATTTTGTGGGGACCGTCCTCTGCCGTTGCTCAGAATTCAGGCGACGTTGCGAATGCTATCCAGGTGGCCAAAAACGCCGCCGACGAAACAATTTGGTGGTTCGTGGATGCGTATATTTGCCGGCCAGTTCTTGGTGAAACGCAGTATGAAAATGCAGGTATGACGCTTGGCGCGCTCCTCGCGCGCGCCAACAAAACCAGGGATCAAGCGGTTGCCCGCCTCGACAAAATAGAAGTAGCGGTCGAGCGGAAGTTCACGGATCGATGGATGGCAGCGTCGGGCTTTGACCCGCAGATATGCGCCTCGCTTGTGGCGAGCCAAAAGCACAAAGCCGACGTTGCCTCGTCCGCTTTGAATGACGCCGTCCAGCGATGGCGTAACCTACAAGCTTGGGCTGCGCCGCTTCTTCCCGGCGATTAGACGCCGGCTAGCGAGGTCCCACCCCATCCATCATCTGTGGGAAGGCGCCCTCGGTGCAAATATCTCGACTATGCACTGCGTCAGCGACCTTGGTTGGCCGAGCGCATCCGCGTGGATAGTTCAGGTGAAGAAGTCGGCCTAGGCGCAAAGCACACCTAGTCCCGTGATGTTGGTGGTTACGCCCCCTCACATTCCCGCCAAATCCGCGTCATTGGCTTGCACCCGCGCCGCAACCGGCTAAAACCCCGGCAGCGTCTGGAGCAAAGATGTTTGGATTTTCACTGCCGCTGGTATTTGGGGCGGGGGTGCTGAGTTTTCTCAGCCCCTGCGTGCTGCCGCTGGTGCCGCCTTATCTGACCTATATGGGCGGCGCGAGTTTCGAGCAGTTGCGCGACGGCGACCGGGGCATCCACGCCCGCGTCGTCTTGACCTCGATCTTTTTCATCCTCGGCTTTTCGGCGGTGTTCATCACACTGGGGGCGACCGCCACCGCGTTCGGTCAACAGTTCCGCCAGGCATTGCCGATCCTGACGCCGCTTGCCGGCATCCTGATCATCGCGATGGGCCTGCATTTCCTCGGCATTTTCCGCATCGCGT
>Ga0134128_10009613_pt1 | contig 11600 bp, 9 predicted proteins | sample KB31754_FD_96462 | JGI IMG/M metagenome (GOLD analysis project Ga0134128, IMG submission 96462) | Terrestrial soil microbial communities with excess Nitrogen fertilizer from Kellogg Biological Station, Michigan, USA - KB3-175-4 | ecosystem: Environmental > Terrestrial > Soil > Unclassified ...
CGTGATGACCGGGATCAGTGCGTTGGGAAAGGCGTGGCGGAACAGGACTGAGGTTTCGGTGATGCCTTTTGCTCGGGCCGTTCGCACATAGTCGCTCGACAGTTCCTCGATCATCGAGCCGCGAACCATGCGCGTAAGAATCGCCGCGAGCGCTGCGCCGAGAGTTGCGGCCGGCAAAATTAAGTGGACGATCCCCCCGCGTCCTGACACGGGCAGCCATCCAACTTCAATTGAAAAAATTAAAATTAAAATTGGACCCAGCGCGAAGTTGGGAACGGAAAGGCCCAGCAGGGTGAAAAATGACGTGGCGCGATCCGCCTGGCTGCCACGGCGGCGCGCGGAATAAACTCCCGCAGGAATGGCGATTGCAATACACACCGCGAGCGCAGCGAGCGACAATTCCAGAGTTGCGGGAAACCGCTGCAACACAATGGGGCGAACTGGCGCCGAGTAGCGCATCGAGCGGCCCCAATCGCCACGCGCCAACCCTTCAAAATATCGAACGTATTGCACGCCAAGCGGCTGATCGAGTCCCAGGGTGTGCCGTAATTGCGCGAGATCTTCCACACGCGCATCCTGCCCGAGCATTTGCAACACCGGATCGCCCGGCACGATATGAATCATAAAAAAAACCATCGTGAGGATCAGCCAGAGGGCTGGCAACGTGTAGAGAAGGCGCTGAAGGAAATGGCGGATCATTTTTGTTTGAGCACTTTCGTCGTCGCAGGCTTTGTGTCAGGCAATGGCGTTGAGCCAGTGCGTTCCGCAACCGCGGTTAGTCGCTGAATTTTTACGCGCGCCACTCTGCGACGATCCATTTCCACGACGGTGAAACGGTATCCATTGAAATCAAAACTTTCTCCGCCTCGCGGGATGAAGCCGAGGCGGGCAAGAACAAAACCGCCAACCGTCGCATACGAGCGATCTTCCGGCAGGACAATGTTGTACTGCGATTCCAGATCGCGCAGGCCGAGCGAGGCGTCGAATATCATCGCAACGTCCGCGCCCTGGCCGACGACGATGGGGCGCTCGATGACGTCAAATTCATCGTGAATCTCGCCGATCAATTGTTCCAAAATATCTTCCAGCGTGAGCAATCCAAGTATCGTTCCGAACTCATCCACGACCATAGCCATCCAGCCACTCCGGGTCCGAAATTCCTGGAGCATTTCGCTGACGGGCTTGCTCTCCGGCACGATGGCAATTTCGTGGAGCATGCTGCGCACACTGAACTCAGCGGCCTTCCAGCCTTCCTCCGCGCGGCGTTCGCGGTCAAGCAGCACCCACACAATATCTTTTATGTGAATGTAGCCGAGGACCTGCTCGCCCACCCCCTCAAACACGGGAAGGCGTGACCGCTGCGTCGTGACGAAGATACGCATGACATCATCGAGCGACGCATCAGCCGTCACGAAGTGAACATCCGGCCGCGGCACCATGAGTTCCCGCACTTCCATCTGATCCAGCTCGATTGCGCCCAGGATGAATTTCTCCTCGTCCCTTCCCACCAGGCCGCGTTCGCGTGCCTGCTGAATCTGAATCTGCAATTCTTCCGCGGAGTGCACCTGCGTGTGGCTCGCGCTCCCGGAAAATCCCAATCCGCTCAGCACCCAGTGGCTAATCCCATCGAGCAGGCTGATCGCCGGGCGAAACATTTCCAGATACCACTGAAAAGGTGGCGCGACCAGCAGGGCAACGCGCTCCGCGCGCTGCAGGCTCATGCTTTTTGGCACGAGTTCACCCAGTACCACATGCAAGATCGTTAGAAAAAGAAAGGCAGCGGCAAGAGAAACCGCGTGAATCAGAACGACCGTGTGCGTGCCGGGAATATTTGCGACGAATGGGCTCAAGACCGAAGCAAGTGTGGACTCGCCAAGCGCGCCGAGACCCAGACTGGTGAGCGTTATTCCCACCTGGACACCGGAGACTACGCGATCCAGCTTGCCGATTAAGTCCAAAACAATTTTTGCCCGAAATCGACCCTGATCGACAAGTTGACGGACGCGCGAATGGCGCACCGCAACCAGTGAAAACTCGACTGCCGCGAAAAATCCATTCACGGCCACCAGAGCGAACAATCCGAGGAGTCGCAACCCAATCAAGCCGGCAAGTTCCTCCGAGGGCTCATTCTAGCAGCCGCTTCCTCCCATCTGAAAGGACCGGGTACGCGCATGATACGCAAGAGTGGCTGTCGAATCGGTCCCAGAAACCATTCCGCAGCATAAAGCGGTTGTTTCGGTTCTCGCGCGTGCATTAGAATGTTGTCTTCGTTTACCAACTTTTTTGATTGCTGCTTTACTGAAATCGTGGACCATGACAACCGTGAATCCCGCATCGAGTAAAAAACCGGAGCCGGGCAAGAAGCCGGACTTTGAGAATTCCCTTGCGCGCCTCGAGGAAATTGTGGGTAAGCTCGAGAATGCGAATTTGTCCCTGGACGAAGCCATGAAACTGTTTGAAGAAGGCGTGCAACTCTCGCGCGACTGCCAGACGTATCTGGGGCAAGCGGAAGGCAAAGTGGAAATCCTGCTCAAAAAAGCGGGAGGCGAACCTATTGCCGAGCCCTTCGATCCCGAAGCCGAGGAAGAATCCTGATCCGCGTCGGCAAATGAGCGGCCGAGCCGCGTTCCTCTGATGACCCTTCCCATATTTTTCGAAGAAGATCGGGCCGCGGTTGACGCTGCCCTTGACCAGCTAATGCCTGGTGAAAACACGCAGCCTGCGTCCATCCACAAAGCGATGCGTTACAGCGTGCAGGCCGGAGGCAAACGTGTTCGGCCCATCCTGTGCCTCGAATCGGCAAGAATTTTTTCCGAGGATGTGGCTCCCGTTTTGCCCGTTGCCTGCGCGCTTGAATTTATTCATACGTATTCGCTGATTCACGACGATCTGCCGGCACTCGACAATGATGATTTGCGGCGCGGAAAACCAACTTGCCACAAAAAATTTAATGAGGCCACGGCTATCCTCGCCGGCGATGCATTGCTGACCCTGGCATTCGAAACGCTTGCCAATGCACCGGTAGACCCCGAGCGCCGCGTTGCCATTCTTTCCCACGTTGCCGCATCGGCGGGCACGGTAAATGGAATGGTCGGTGGCCAGGTTGCGGACATAGAGGCGGAGGGCCGCTCGATCCAGCCAGAGGAACTCGAATATATTCACCGATCAAAAACTGCTGCATTAATCCGCGCCTCTGTTGTTGCCGGCGCAATGAGCGGCGGCGGCGAAGAAAAAGACGTCGAACGTTTAAGGCGTTTTGGCGAAACCATCGGTTGGGCGTTTCAAGTGGTTGACGATATTTTGGACGTGGAAGAATCGTCCGCGTCTCTCGGAAAAACGGCCGGCAAAGATGTGGCCCAGAAAAAAGCAACATACCCTTCGATCTATGGTTTGGAGAAATCTCATCAATTTGCCAAGGAGTTGGAAGAGCGCGCCATGGCCGAAATCGAACCGTACGGAGAACGAGCATTGCGCCTGCGGGAATTAGCGGACATGATCGTTCACCGTCGCGCGTAATCGCGACGAAGCGGGTTCCTTCGTGGGGTCGTAGACTCTGCGTGAGAACTGCAGCATCCGACCTTCAGCGGCTAAAGCCGGACGGATCTTGCGGGGCCCATGTCGTGGCTAAAGCCACGACCCACAATGATTTGTCAGTTCTCACACAGATTCTGTAACCGCACCTCTTCCGAGGCTAGGGTCCGAATGTGGTCTTGCTCGATCCTTGGAAGTAAGTCAGCGAATTTTGCGTAATTGCGTTTGACCCTGGAAACGTGCGCGAACCAGTTAATTTTGGCCTTGCATTTTCATCTAAACCCTCGCCTCCGATGGGGCGAGCTACAATCGTTCCGTGATCGTCGCCAGCGATTTAGATTAAACCCAGTGCCGCCAAAACAAAAAATCGCCAAGAAAAGACTCGATCTGCTGGTTGTCGAACGCGGCCTCGCCGAATCTCGCGCAAAAGCGCAGGCGATGATTCTGGCTGGAGAAGTGCGCGTGAATGGAGCGCGAAGCGACAAGGCAGGCGCGCAAATTGGCGAAGACGTACGTTTGGAAGTCAGCGGAGCTTCGGCAAAATATGCCAGCCGCGGAGGTTTCAAGTTGGAGGGCGCGCTCGAAGATTTCAGCATCGATGTGAGCGGCAAAATCTGCCTGGACGTGGGCGCATCCACGGGAGGATTTACCGATTGTCTGTTGCAACATGGCGCGAGCCGCGTTTACGCGGTTGACGTGACGCCGCAACAGATGGCGTGGCGGCTCGTACAGGATTCTCGAGTCACCCAGATCAAGGCCAATGCGCGCAATCTTCGACCAGCGGAAATTCCGGGCCAAGTGGATTTCGTTACCATGGATGTTTCTTTTATTTCCGTGGCGAAAGTGCTTCCCGCCGTTGTCGCCGCGGCCGGCCTTGACGCTGAATACCTGATTTTGGTCAAGCCGCAATTTGAACTCGATCGCGGAGATGTCGGCAGCGGAGGAATTGTACGGGACGCTGCCCTCCACGACCGCGCAATCGAGCGCGTTCGGCAAGCTGCCCTGGTTGCGGGATTGAAAGTCAACGGCGTTCGTCCAAGCCGCCTCACAGGCGCCGAGGGCAACCAGGAATTTTTTCTATATGCAGGGAAAGACGAGTAGATTTTCGTGGCGTCCGCATCGGAGATTTCTTGCTTTGGCAATCTTCGTTGAAATCAGCGAAATAGAAATGCCTTACAGATGCTAAAGTAAATGTTCGCTTTGGCGGCGTTTCGGCAAAAATAAAATGATCAAGACAGTTGGAATCATCTCACGGCCACGGCGCGAAGATGTCGCGCTCGTGGTCCCACCCCTCGTCAATTGGCTGCAGGCCCATGGCGCGGACGTGGTCTGCGATTCGGAAACGAGCGATTGCATCCAGCCGCTCGCCGCGCAGACTCGCAAGCGGGAAGATATCCCCGGGTCCACGGATTTGTTGATCGTGCTCGGGGGCGACGGAACTTTGCTGTCCGCCGCGCGCCTGGCGGCCGAACGCAAGGTTCCGATCCTCGCGGTGAATCTGGGCGGGCTCGGTTTTCTTACAACTGTTCCGCAGGACGAAATTTATTCCATTCTGGAGGAGCTTTTCTCCGGACTGCATCGCGTAAGCGAACGCGTCATGCTGGACGCGGAAATCGTTCGGGCGGGAACCGTCATTCGGCGGCAAATTGCTTTGAACGACGCTGTGCTGAATAAGGCGGCGCTTGCGCGCATTATGGATTTGGAGTTGCGCGTGGACGGCGAATACGTGACCACGTACAAATCGGATGGCCTGATTATTTCAACGCCTACCGGATCGACCGCCTATTCTCTCGCCGCAGGCGGGCCGATCGTTTATCCAAGCGTTGAGGCCTTTGTGGTAGCTCCCATTTGCCCGCATACACTGACGAACCGCCCGATTGTGATTCCCGATTCGGCAACGATCGAGATTGATTTTAAAGCGGAAGACGACGCTGTGTTCCTGACACTCGATGGTCAAATCGGAATTGAACTCGTCCGAGGGGACCACATCCGTGTACGAAAAGCCATGAACAAATTGATGTTGGTACGCCCGGCAAAAAAAACGTACTATCAGATTCTACGCAGCAAATTAAAATGGGGCGAACGATAGAATCGCCTATCGGCGTAAATTTGTACGCCGAATCGAGGCGACCGTCGCTGACGTCATGCCTACAATTCTTTTCCGGCCAATCGGCCTTCACGAACTCGAACTCTTGTGGGATTCAGGAATGAAAGAATTCCCGCAGCGTTTGGAAAATCAACCGATTTTCTATCCCGTTGTGAATTTAGAATACGCCCGGCAAATCGCGCGGGATTGGAATACACCGGATGAAAAATCCGGATTCTCGGGTTTTGTCACAAAGTTTGAAGTGTCTTCCACATATCTTTCCAAGTTTGAATTACATACGGCCGGATCGGCAACACATCGCGAATACTGGATCCCGGCGAAAGAACTCAGCGTGTTTAACAAAGCGATCAATGGCCAAATTTCCGTGGAAGAAGGATTCTTTGGATCGGATTTTGTCGGCTACCGGGAAGAAGAGAATGGTTTTAAAGATTTCAACGCCATCGAACAATTTTCCGCATGGCTAAAAATGACCGATCAGGACGATTTCAGCTCGCGGGTTTCCGCACACCGCAAAGCAATTTTCATGAACTGCCTGTTTTGGCTGACTACGGACATTTCCAATCTCCGATGCACGAAGGAACAAAGAGACACGTTCCTCACTGTACTGGTGAATGCCTGGGAAGCGGATTCCATCGGCGTGCCTCTTCCGATCTAGTTTAGTAACAATTAGAAACCAGCTTGTTCTGTCGACATCCTGAAATATGGTGCCGCCGGCGCCCCTTCAGGGCGCAACATTATTCGTTTCGTCTTCATACCCAGGGCGTTGCCCTGGGCTAGGGCGCCCCGGCGCTTTCAGTGCCGGATTCTTCAACATGCCCACCATACAATTGCCTAAACAACGTAATCGTTCGCTACTTTGCGGATGCTGCCCCCAATTTTATTTTGCGGAAGCGCGTGGAGGCTGGCTGTAGCCCGGTTCTTCAGAGGCGCGGCTTAGATTCCCCGGCGGCAGTCTCGACATGTGAACTCTAAGTCCCCGCCTCTGAAGAACCGGGCTACAGCAACTGCGGCGCGCGAAATGGAAGGCCAGCGATTTGATCCAGGATTCCAACACAGCCGACTCATCTCAACACAGTTGGCGATGCAGCCGGCCCTTGCAGAATTATTCTCCGCGCACAAGGTCGGCGCGCGACTCGCGGCGACGGATTAACTTGGTCTTACTTCCGTCGACTAAAATTTCCGCGGGACGCGGGCGAGAATTGTAGTTAGAGGCTTGCACGGTTCCGTAGGCTCCGGCTCCCCACAAGACGACCACGTCTTTCGGCTTTACTTTTCCCAGCGGCCAATCCTGGACGAAGCAATCGCCCGATTCACACACGGGACCAACAATATCCGCGCGATCGCGCGATCCGGAACCGCGCCGAGCGCGCGTGATGGGATGCGTCGCATCGTACAGAGCCGGTCTCATGAAATCATTCATGGCGCCGTCGACGATCACGAAACTCTTCCCGCGAGTGTCTTTGTTATACAAAACCTGCATGATGAAAACCCCGGCTGGGCCAATCAGCGAACGGCCGGGCTCAATCAATAAGCGGCAACCTAGCGGGTTAACAACGCGCGCAAGTTCCGCGGCCCACGCAGCCGTTTCCGGCGGCTGCTCCGAAGTATAGCGAATTCCCAAACCGCCGCCGCAATCGACGTACTTCAGCGGTATCCCTGCGTTTGCAAGGTCACGCACAAATCCTGCGAGGCGCTTCAGTGCGCGGCGATGAGGATTTACGGAAAGAATTTGCGAGCCGATATGCGCGCTGATTCCCTGCCAGTCAATCCAGCGAGAACCGCGGTGTTGCAGGTAAAGATCGCGGGCGGTTTCCCAGTCAATTCCAAATTTATGGCTATGGTGTCCGGTTGCGATGTGGGGATGGCCTCCGGCTTTGACGTCCGGATTGACACGAATGGAAGCAGCGGCGCGCACACGAACGCGAGAAGCCTCTGACGCCAACAAATCCAGCTCCGCGGACGACTCGATATTAAAAAGAAGAATTCGCGCGCGAAGCGCTTCCCGGATTTCTTCGCGCGATTTTCCGACGCCGGAAAATACAATGCGATTTCCCGAAACGCCGATGCGCCGCAAGCGGTACAACTCGCCCCCGGAAACTATATCGAAAGCGCTGCCCATCGCGGCAAACACGCGCAGAATACCCAGAGTTGAGTTTGCTTTTGCCGCGTAGCAAATGGTGTGTGGAATCGCGCCGAATGCGGCATCCATGCGGCGGTACGCTTGCTCGATGCTCGCGCGGCTATAAAGATACGCGGGCGTGCCGAATTTTTTGGCGACCGCCGCAACTGGTACGCCCTCGCAATAGAGCTGCGAGCCTCGATAGGAAAAACCCGGCGTGTACGTGACAGGATCAATCATTGTGGAAAGCGCGGCGCGAGAAGCGCTCGAATGCGATGCGGACCCGCTCACTTTACTTTCACAACCACCAGCGTGCGATCGTCCGTGATGGCTCCTCCTTGTGTAAACTCATCGACTTCCTGCAATAAGCGATCGGCCAAGTCGCTTGAATTCATATGCGAGTTTGCGGCCAATAAATCCTTAATGCGGTTCGTGCCGAAAAATTTTCCTTCGCGGCTCGCTGCTTCGGTCAAGCCGTCTGAAAAGAATAAGAGGATGTCACCGGAGGTCAGGCGCACACTCCACTCCTCGTACGTTGCATCGTCAAAGATGCCGATGGGAAATCCGGAAAGTTTAATTTGCTCGACGCGCCCATCTTTCCACAACAGCGGCTGTGTCTGCCCTGCATTCGCCACACGAAGTTTGCGCCGTCCCTTTTGCCATGTGGCGAAGCAAATTGTCATGTAGCGCCCTTCCACGCGACGATCGCACACCAGTTGATTGAGCAAGCGCAAAAGCTCCGCGGGCTGCAATTTCTGGGGCGAGAGACTGCGTAAAATTCCCGTAGCCACAGCGCCGTAGAGGGCCGCGGCGGTTCCCTTGCCACTAACGTCGCCCAAGGCAATACCCAAATTTTGCGTACCATAAGATAGAAAATCATATAAATCGCCGCACACTTCGCGCGCGGAATGAATTCGAGCCGTGATATCGAGCCCGTAATCGGTGGTCGGAACCGGGCGCAGCAACGCGGTTTGCAAGCGCTGAGCGGCTGTCAACTCACGCTCCATGCGTGCTTCGTCCTTGGCCAGTTGTTCGTACAAGCGGGAGTTTTCCAGGGACACAGCCAAGTGCGCGGCAAGAATCATCAACGTCTGTTCATGATCGTCCGTGAAATAATTTATCTGCGGACTTTCGAGATCCAGAACGCCAACAACACGGCCCTTGTGAATCATCGGAATCGCCATTTCGGAGCGCGTCTCCGGATTCACCATGATGTACCGCGCATCGAGCGTAACGTCGGGGATACGGACAGGCATCTGCGTAGAGATCGCCGCCCCGACAATTCCCTCGGTCGGACTAATCCGCAGCTTTCCTTGAGCGCTCTGGCCATACTTCATGTCCAGACGATGACGAAGCATATTGGCCGCATCGTCATACAATAAAATTGCCAAAATTTGATAGTCGATTACACGTTTTACGAGTTCCGCAGCGCGCCGCAGCAATTCTTCGACGGCGAGAATGGAATTCGCTTCGCGGCCAACTTCGTTCAACACTAGCAGCGTGTCCGCCTGGCTGCGAATACGCTCAAATAGGCGGGCATTTTCGATGGCGGTCGCCAAACGGCTAGCCATCAGCGTCAGAACGCTTTGCTGATCGCGCGTGAAATAGTCGACTTGTGTGCTTTGAATGTCCAGCACGCCAATCGCCTGCCCCTTCACCATTAACGGGATCACCATTTCGGATCGCACCGAATCGATAATGTTGATGTAGCGGGGATCTTCACGCACATCGGGCACGCGCACGGCGCGTCCGGTTGCAGCAGCCGTTCCGGTAATTCCCTGCCCGATGGGGATCACCCATTCTTTGCCGGCCTCTTCGCCGTAGCCAATCGTGAAACGGTGATACAGCGTATGCGCCGATTCATCGACGAGCAACACGCTGAATATTTCGAAATCGATCAGGCGCTTTACGAGCGCAGCGGTTTTTTTCAACACTTCGTCGAGGTTCAGCGAGGAATTGATTTCCTCGCCGATCTCGACCATCGTTGCCAGAACTTCCGCCGGAACATTCAGCGGCATTGGAGTTTGTACGGGATCCATAATTAAATAATTCACAATTGCGCGCCACGCTCGAAACGAACGCAACTCCCCAAGAGTCACATAGTATAGCAGGTGGAGATTGCGGTCTCGTAAAGAACAGGTGAACTCTGTGCAGGGTTTTGCGTTTCTTTCAGGATGCGCAACGATTCAAGAGATTTTATTGCAATGGCTTACGAAGATTCCCGCCTCTGAAGAGACCCCGCTCCAAGAGCAGCGGCCCGAACAAAAGCACCAGGCCATCGTAGAGTTAGTATAACCCGAGACTTCGGACTCGGAGATTCAGATGCCCGCCGCAAAAGAAAATGCGTATCTTCTCGGCGCGATCATGAAGCATTCTGAATGGCACGACGGAAACGATATCAGGCAAGAGTTAATATGAACTGGAGGCAGGGACTCCAGAAGTTAAGGCGGGCGATGATGCCGGTTCCCTCGCTTGTTCCATGATCTTTACACTTGCACTTGCGCCGATTCGCGTTGCGCCGGCACACACCATTTTCTTTAAATCATCAAACGTCCGCACGCCGCCGGAAGCTTTTACGCCGATTTCTGATCCCACAATGGCGCGCATGATCGCCACATCTTCAACCGTCGCCCCACCTGTGCTGAAGCCCGTCGAAGTTTTAACAAAGTCCGCCCCCGCTCTTTTACTTGCCAGCGCCGCGCGTACTTTTTCCTCAACCGTGAGCAAAGACGTTTCAAAAATTACTTTGCAGATTGCGCCGCCGCGATGCGCCGCTTCGACAACTCCGCGAATATCGGATTGCACCACATCGTCCTGTCCGGATGTCAGCGCGCCAATATTAATCACCATATCAACTTCCTGCGCGCCGACTTTGATGGCTTCCTCAGCTTCATGAATTTTTACCTGCGAAAGCGTCGCGCCGAGGGGAAATCCAATCACGGTGCAGACTTTTACTTTCGTGCCGCGCACCAGTTCCGCGGCCAGAGGCACGTTCCAGGGATTCACGCATACGGAAGCGAATCCAAAACGCACGGCTTCCTCGCAAAGTTTGCGGATGTCATTTCGCGACGCATCGGGCTTCAAGAGCGTGTGATCGATCAGGCCCGCAAATCCGGATTCCAGTTCGACGACGGATGGGCCGCAGGAGATGCGATCGGCTCCCGCCTCGACCACTGCGCGGGTTTTCCTGGCGCATTTCTCTACGCAGTTCAGGTCGCAGTCGGGGCAAATTTCGTCGTCGGCGTTCGCAGCGCGCTGAATATTCGCATTACCGGGCGCACCGAGGTAACGCATCACCTCTTCCGTGACGATTCGTACGATCTGTTCGAATTCGCTCTGCTCCACTCGATTTACCCTTATGTGGCGTTTCAGGAATATTTGTGAAATTTATGCCAGTTGCATCCACTAGAGAAAACCCCGCCCCTGGACAGGCCTGCTGCAAAATGCGCTGGCACGGCGGCTGCGTTGCTATTCGGCCCGCCGCTTTGCTGCGCGCTCTTCGATGGCTCGAATTTTGTCCACGCGGCGTTGGTGGCGCCCTCCGGCAAACGGCGTCGACAACCACAGCGCGACAATTTCGCGTGCGGCTTCCGGTGCGATCAACTTTGCCCCGAGCGTCAGCACATTGGCATCATTGTGCTCGCGGCTGTTGCGCGCCGTCGCGCGATCATAGCATAGCGCCGCGCGCACTCCCGGGACCTTGTTAGCGGCAATCGAACTGCCGATGCCCGCGCTATCGAGCACAATTCCAAGCCACGCTTCGCTTTTCGCAACGGCATTCCCAACAGCTTCCGCAAAATCAGGATAGTCAACGGCTTCCGAGCTGTTTGTGCCAAGGTCCAG
>Ga0134128_10009614_pt1 | contig 11599 bp, 11 predicted proteins | sample KB31754_FD_96462 | JGI IMG/M metagenome (GOLD analysis project Ga0134128, IMG submission 96462) | Terrestrial soil microbial communities with excess Nitrogen fertilizer from Kellogg Biological Station, Michigan, USA - KB3-175-4 | ecosystem: Environmental > Terrestrial > Soil > Unclassified ...
AGGCGCGGTCGAGCTGCTGCTGATCCCTTATAAAGACCATTTGGCGGAAAGCTTGGCGGGCGGCAATCGCCAGGTCGAAGGCTTCGCCAGCACCGAGTCGATCCTGGTCTTCGTCGCGGCCGATCCAGCCTCACGAGGCGAACTCTTCGCCATGGATAAGGACCGGACCGAGCGCCAGCTCACGTCGCTGGCCGCCATCGCGTCGCGCCCGATGGAGGAGATCACCACCACCGCGCCTGACGGCTACCCGGTGCACGGCTGGATCGTCCGGCCCGAGGGCCCAGGTCCGCATCCAGTGCTCCTGATGATCCACGGCGGACCGGCCACCCAGTACGGCTGGCGGCTATTCGACGAGTCGCAGGTCTACGCGGGCGCGGGCTATGCGGTCATCATGGGTAACCCGCGCGGCTCCTCCGGCTACGGGGAAAAGCACGGGACCTGCATTGTCGGCAACGCGGCCGCGATTGCCGCCGCCGACCTGCTCGCCCTGCTCGATGCCGGACTGGCCACCGGAGGCCTGGACAGCTCCCGGGTAGGCGTGCTCGGCGGGTCCTACGGCGGCTACATGACCACCTGGCTGTCAGCTCACCACGGTGATCGATTCAAGGCCGGGATCAGCGAGCGCGCGGTCAACGCGATCGACAGCTTCCACGGCTCGAGCGACATCGGCTGGTTCTTCGGCGCCGAACTGTGGGGCGATGACCCGGCCGGCTGGGCCGCCCAGAACCCGCTCAGTTTCGCCGACCAGATCAACCTGCCGCTGCTGATCATTCACTCCGAGCACGACTGGCGCTGCCCGGTCGAACAGGCCCAGCGGCTCTTCGTGGCGCTCAAGCTGCGCGGTGCCCCGACCGAGATGCTGCTGTTCCCGGCCGAGAGCCACGGCCTGACCCGCGACGGCCGGCCCAAGCACCGGGTCGCTCGATTCGAAGCAGTACTCGACTGGTGGGCCAGTCACCTGTGAGGCCCGAATACGGCTGCGCCAGCCCACCCGCAACACCACCACCACCAGGCGGCTAGCTGCCGGTTTCAGCATCGTTTTAGCGCCGTTCCAGCGCCTTCTCAGCAACGAGAACTGGTCCCCGGGTTTCGGGCCTCCGTTCACCGACCAGAGGATCGTCTCGCTGGTCGGCGGCACCGGCGCAACCCACCGCTGCCTCGACGTGTCCCACGGAAATATCGTCGCTGGCGGCGTCGTCGGGCTGTACCGCTGCTTCGGCAGCGATAACGGCGCGCAGGAGTGGACCGCCATCACGGCCAGCAACCTGCCCTGACCACACGCACTGACAAGAGCGCGAAGCCCGTCGTGCAACTTCGGTTCACGGCGGGCCTTCGCCCGCCGCCGGAGCACCGCCGCATTCACGCGGTCTTCGTAATGACCAGTACACCGGCCGCTCGGACTGCGCCCAGGCGCTGGTACAGGTGGTCGCAGTCGGCGTCGAAGCTGGTGAAGTCGCCCGGGCCAAGTTCGACCGGACTGGCGGCCGGTCCCACCGCGACGCCGCCTTCGTAGAGGTGCAGGTGCTCGCGCGTGCCGGCGGCATGCGGGGCGGAGCGCTGCACGGAGGAGCCTCGCAGGGTGAAGTCGTAGATCTCGGTCCCGCCGCGATGATCGCTGATCGTGGCCAGCAACCAGGCCTCCACCGCAACCCCGGCGACCCGCGCTCCCTCGCCTCGCCGCAGCACCCGAGGTAGCGCGGCCGCCTTCGGTTCGGCGATGAGTTCGGCCAGCGGGGCGTCGAGCGCGTTGGCCAAGGCGTAGAGGGTCTCCAGAGTCGGGTTGCCGCCGCCGGCCTCAAGCTGGGTGAGCGTCGCCCGGGCCAGTCCGGCCCGACGAGCGAGCTCCACCGCCGGCAGACCTCGGGATCGCCGCAGCCGGCGCAGGTTGACGGCGAGCGGCGACTGTTCAGCTGACCCCATATCGCCTATTCTAACAGTCAGCATGTCTATTATAGTGGTCATCGAAGGAGGCTCCAGTGGTGGTCAGCAGGTTGCGGCAGATCCCTGGGATCGGGGTCAACGTGGTCGGCGACCGCGCCGACGCGACGGCCGATCCGAGCATGCTTCGCCTCGAGAACCTGGACACCGACCTGCGGCCGCCGGCCATCGCGCTGGAGGCAACGCGTCAGGCGATCGACTCCGACGCGGCGAACAGTTACCTGCCGTTCGAGGGACACCGCGAGCTGCGCGACGCCGCAGCCGCGCACGTGGAACGGCTGAGCGGGCGCCACTGTGACCCTGACCGCGAATGTGCCATCGTCGCCGGCGGGCTCAACGGCATCCTCAACGCGCTGCTAGCCGTCGCCGAACCAGGCTCGGAGGTGGTGCTGTCCGACCCGATCTACGCCGGCCTGGTGAACCGGATTCATCTCGCCGGAGCGATCCCGAGGCACGTCCCAGCGCGGCCGACCCCGGCTGGGTGGCGCACCGACCCCGTCGACCTCGCCGCCGCTGTCGGCCCGCGCACCTCCGCCGTCCTGCTGATGGGACCGGCCATGCCGACCGGCGCGCTCCTCGACCACGACCATCTGGACGCCCTCGCCGACCCGGTGCGGCGGCACGGCGCCTGGGTGATCTACGACGCCGCGATGGAACGCATCCGCTTCGACGACCGCCCGCCGGTCCAGCCGGCCGGGCACGCGGCCTTGTCCGAGCGGGTCATCACCGTCGGCTCGGCGTCCAAGGAACTGCGCATGATCGGATGGCGGGTCGGCTGGGTCGTCGCGCCCGCCGCCATCCTGGCCGACATCGCCCTGGTCGGGATGACCAACGTGGTCTGCCAGGTTGGCATCGCCCAGCAGGCGGTGGCCGCGGCCCTGTCCGCTCCGGACGCCGACTCCGATGTCGCCGCAGCGACCAGGATCTGGCGCGACCGTTGCGAGCTAATCCTGGACGAGTTGGCCGCCTACCCGATGATCCGCCCAGACGGCGGCTGGTCGGTGCTCATGGACACCGCCCCGCTGGGCCTTACTCCGGAGCAGGCCTCCGAGCGATTGTTCGACCTCGGCCGGGTCGCCGCGACTCCCATGACCGGCTGGGGACCTAGCGGTGAGACCTACCTCAGGCTGGTCTTCGCCAACGAGCCAGTCGAGCGCCTGCGCGACCTGCGCATCAGATTCAACGCGGCATTCTGATTACGGCAACGCCGGCCAATTTACTTGATGCGGGTAGATTTACTGCAATGCCACTGTCTCCGCTGCGACCAGGCGACCCGCTGCAGCTGGGAAGCTACGAAGTCCTCGGCCGCCTCGGCGCGGGCGGTCAAGGGGTCGTCTATCTCGGACAGATCCCTGATGGCGACCGGGTCGCGATCAAGGTATTGCACTACGACGTCGATGAGGCCTTCCTGATCAGGGAACTGGCCATGATGCGCCAGGTCGCCTCGTTCTGCACCGCTCGCGTCCTGGACGCCCAGGTCACCGGCAATACCTGGTACATCGTCAGCGAGTACATCGATGGCCGCTCGCTCGCCGATGTCGTTGACCATGACGGGCCAATTACCGGCGGTTCGCTGGAACGGCTCGCGGTCGGAACCGTGACCGCGCTGACCGCGATCCATCAGACCGGGGTCGTGCACCGGGACTTCAAGCCCGCGAACATCTTGCTCGGACCGGACGGGCCCAGGGTCATTGACTTCGGGATCGCTAAGACGCTCGACATGAGCACGAGCGCCGGAGAGATACGCGGTACTCCCGCCTATATGGCGCCCGAGCAGATCAACGGGCAGACGGCCGGGACGGCGGCGGACATGTTCGCCTGGGCCGCCACGATGGGGTACGCGGGAACCGGCCGCAGCCCGTTCGGCTCCGACACGCTGCCCGCGATCATCATGCGAGTGCTGCAGGAACAGCCCGATCTGCACGAACTGACCGGAACGCTGCACGAGATGGCAATGGCCTGCCTGGCCAAGGATCCGGCCGCCCGCCCGACGGCAGCCGAGGTGCTCATCCGCCTCCTAGGCCACGCGCCCGCCGCCCCGATGCAAGCCCTGCGCGAAGGCACCGTCCTGGCGGCCAACATCAACCTGCCGCCCGCGGCCGCCAACCTCCAGCCAGTAGCGCCACCCGCTCTTCAGGCCCCGGCACCGCCATCGCTACAACCATCACCGGCACAACCACCCGCGAGCTACCCGTCGGCCGCCGACCACCCACCGCCCGCAAGCTACCCGTCGCCAGCAGCGGGCTATCCCCCGACCGGGTCTCCGTCAGGGGCACCGTGGCCGGGCGGCGACCAGCCACCGGTGCCGCCCAGGCGGCGCTCCAGCGCCCTTACGCGCGTTGTGGCCCCGATCGCCGCCGTGGTGATCGTCGCGGTCGGCGCGGTCATCGGACTGGCGCTCACCGGAGCTCTCTCTGGCGCGAAGCACGGATCGGCGCCGACGACGACCCCGATCAGCAGCTCGGTTAGTCCGACTCAGAGGATCCCGAAGCCCACCCCGACCAGACGAGCACGCACCCATGCCAAACCCGCGCCCCGGCCGACCACCCCGGCTCCGGTCCAGGCCACCCCCGCACCCGTCCAGACCAGCCCGCCGCCCGTCCAGACCAGCCCGCCGCCGACCGGCAACGGCCCGATCTCCGAGATCCCGGCCGACCTCGGCGGCCAGTGGTCAGGGATCGGTCACCAGCCCGGAGACGCCCAGACGCCGACTTACACGATCGTGATGTCGCTGTCCGGCGGCGGAACCACCGGCAGCACGTTCTACTCCTCGCTTAGCTGCCATGGGACGCTCACCCTGCTGTCCGGCTCCACGGCGAACTCCGTCCAGTTGCGCGAGCAGATCACCTCGGGCGGCTGCACCACCACCGGCGTGTTCACGGTGCACCTGAAGAACGGCCAGCTGGTCTTCAGCTACGCCCCCGGCGACACCGGACCAGCCTCCTACGGCACCCTGCACAGCTAACCCAACAACCACCACGTTCCGTATGCTTAGGCTGTATGGATGTTCTCTTCATCACGAGTACGGCGGTAGTAACCGCTGACCCGCCGCTCAGCCGCAAGCTCTTCATCGGGGCGCTCGGCCTGCCGCTAGAGGGTGAGGGCGACGGCTACTACTCCAGCGGGAAAATCGCGGGCAGCAAGCACTTCGGCGTCTGGCCGCTGACCGAGGCCGCCCAGGCGTGCTTCGGCACGCCGAACTGGCCCACGGACCGGATCACACCCCAGGCGTCGATCGAGTTCGAGGTCGCCGATGCCGCCGCCGTCGCGGAGGCGGGCGCGGAACTTCAGCGCGCCGGTTATGAACTCCTGCATCCGGCCAGGACGGAGCCGTGGGGACAGACCGTTGCCAGGCTGCTCACCGAAGACGGCCTGATCGTCGGCATTTCCCACGCCCCCGCGCTGCACGAAGGCTAGGTCCTGCCCCGGCGGTGCTCCCGTGAGCAGCACCGTTGCCTCTGCGGTGTTGCTGGGGCGACACCAGGGAGGCCACGGTGCTGCTTGGTCCAGACGACGTCTTGGCGACACGCCAGCGCCCATTAATCAGCGCGCTCTATGTCCGCGCAACCAGGGCTATGTGGTGTGATCCGGAAAGGCGCCCTCACGAGCGACCCGTCGTGCGGCGAGGTCTCGCCGTGGCGGAGCCGCCGGACCGGGGGTCACCGCTACCGTGCCGGTTAGCGGCCCGTGAAGCGGGGGTCGCGGCGCTCGACGAACGCTTTCGCCGCCTCGCGGTGGTCCTCGGTCAGCCCGGTGCGGATGTGGTGGGTGACCTCAAGGTCCAGGCATTCGCCGAGTTCTCCGCCGACCGCGCGGTTGAGATTTTCCTTCATGTAGCGGTACGCGATTCGCGGTCCGGCGGCGAGCCGCCGGGCTCGCGCCTTCACCTCGGCGTCGAAGTCGGACGACGGGAACACCGCGTTGACGATCCCAAGGCGCTCGGCGTCGGCCGCCGTCAGCCGGTCGGAGAAGTAGTACAGCTCCTTGGCCTTCGCGCTGCCGACCAGCTGGGTAAGGAACCAGGTGCCGCCGTAGTCGCCGGCGAAGGCGACCTTCGCGAACGCGGTCGTGAGAACCGCGCTGTCGATGGCGTAGCGCAGATCGCAGGCCAGCGCCAGCGACAGGCCCGCGCCGGCGGCCGGACCGCCGATCGCCGCGATCGTCGGTTTAGGCATCTGCCACAGCCGGCCGCTGGTGGCGCGCTGGCGGAGCCGCTGCCGATGAACGGCGTCGTCTAGGCTGCGCTCGCGGTCCGCCGCGGATCTCTGCGCCATCGCCTTCACATCGCCGCCGGCGCAGAAGGCGCCGCCGGCTCCGGTGAGCACGACGCAGCCGACGGCGTCGTCGACCTCGACTTCGGCCAGGACCCGCTCCAGGGCCTTCATCATCGGCTCGGACATCGCGTTCCGCCGGGCCGGCCGGTTCAGCGTCAGGGTGACGACGCCGTCGTCGTCGATCTCTGCGAGCAGGTCTTCGGTGCCGGTGTCGAGCTGCGTCACGCCGATCCGCCTCCAGGTGTTGCCGCTGTGTTGTCCCGGGGAGACGACCCCCCGGACGCCCCTGAGGCAGAAATGAACCGCACGCCAGCGATCTGGACCGGCGGCCGCTCGGTCTCGGCGGTGAGCCTGACCTCGGTGATGCCTTCGCCGCGACCTGAGGTCACGGGCACGAAGCGCAGGTCCTGCCGAGCCGCCGCGAGTTCGACGGTGATCGTCTCGCCGTCGCGGGCAGGCGCCAGGCCGAGCGCCTGCGCCCAGCGAGCGGCAGCGCCGGCTGGATCGGTGACCTCGACCGTGATTCCGGCGAGGCCGCCGGCGGCGTGCCGAGGGGCCTGCCCGATCCATTCCGGGCCGGCCCAGTGCCACGATTGCGGCGGGTCGGCCCAGTCCAGCGACACGATCGCACCGGGCACGTCTTTAGGGTGCAGGTGAGTGCCGGCCACGTCGGGCAGGTCGGCCGACCAGACCACCCGGATTCCCGCTTCGGCGACTCGGCGTCGGGCCGCCGACAGATCGGGCATCTGGAAGAGCGCCATGTAGCCGCTGTCTCCGCCCCGGCTGGCGAGGTAGCGGCCAGCGGTGGTGACCGGCTCGACCGGAGATACGACTTCGACAAAGGTGTCACCGGCCGCGAACACGGCGTTGGCCAGGCCGAACTGGCCGACCCCGGGATCGGCAAACGGGTCGGCCCAGCCGAAGGTCTCCTGGAATTGCCTGGCCGTAGCGTCGAGATCGGCGGCCACGACCGCGATCTGACGTAGTCGCGGCCCGGAAAGCATGATCAAACAGTACGCCACCCAAAGCCGCGCCATCCAGGACCAATCGATGCGAACTCCCGGCGCGGGCACGCGGACCTGGCTCTCGGCAGCCGGCCTGGCGGCCTTCGCCATCACGCTCACGAGTACCCCGTTCGCGCAGGCCGGAGGGCGTCGGCAACATCGCGTGGTCAGCCGATCCGAGCGGCGGAACCTCGAACGGTACGGGTGCGAGGACTCCGACTGGCCCCGGTCACGGTCAGCTATTCGGACGACGTCCAATGCACCGCAAAGCTTTCTCCCTCGAAAGGCTTTTCAAGCGGAGAATGCGCCTTCACTGTTTCGCATCCGGGCAACCACGTGCTGACCGCGAGCCGTTCCGGCCAGGAAAGCCTCAGACGTCGCCGTAGTCGTCGTGCCAGCGCCACCACGCGTAGGGCGGGGACTGCGGGTAGCCCTCGGGCGAGTCCTCCCACTCCTCTTGCCGCCCGAGCGCGGTCAGGTCCAGGTAGCTCCAGGTGCCGCCCATCGCCTCATCGCCGCGGTTGTTGATGAAGTAGGTGCGGAAGACCCGGTCGCCGTCCCTGATGAACGTGTTCGTCCCGTGCCACTCATCCACGCCGAAGTCGGCGTCGAACTCGTCGGTCATCGTGTACCAGGGGATGAACTGCCAGCCCATCCGTTCCTTCAGCCGGGCGAGCTCGGGCTGGCCTCCGCGCGAGGCGAACACGAGCGTGGTGTCGCGGGCGTTGAGGTGGATCGGGTTCGCGACCTGATCAGCCACGAGCGAGCAGCCCGGGCAGGCATGTTCCGGCCAGCCGTGCACGCCGGGCTCGAAGAACGCCCGGTATGCAATCAGCTGCCGACGCCCGTCGAAGAGGTCGGGCAGGCTGGCCTTGCCGTTCGGCCCCTCGAAGAGGTAGTCCTTGTCTACTTCGAGCCAGGGCATCCGGCGTCGTTCGGCCGCCAGCGCGTCCTTGGCCCTGGTCACTTCCTTCTCTTTCACCAGCAGCCGCTCTCTGGCCGCTTCCCACTCGGTTGGCGTGACGATTGATGGTGTCTTCATTTGCGATGCCTCCTGCCTGCTTGTGCTGCGTCAACTTCGGTTGAGGTGGTCCTTCAGCGCGTCAAGCTGACCGTCCCAATCGCGGGCGAGTGCGGCTAGGAACTGTTGCGCCACCTGCATTGGAGCCGAGCGGAGCCGGTACCGAACCCGGCGCCGTTCACCCGGCTCGGCGATCACCAGGCCGGCCTCGGAGAGCAAGGCCAGGTGCTTGGCGATCGCCTGCCGCGTGATCGGCAGCCGGTCGGCCAGGTCGGTCGCCGTGGCCGGTCCGCTGGCCGCCAGCTCCGCCAGGATGGCGCGCCGGCTCGGGTCGGCCAAAGCGACGAAGACCTGCTCGGCAATCGCCTCGATATCAGGCGACATGGTCAGGCGGCGTCGAGGTATTCGACCAGCTCGCCCAGCTCCTTGGCCCAGCCATCGGTGTTGCCGTCAAACGCCTTGCGGAAGGCGTCCTCGGACAGCTGCGCGAACCCGGTCTCGACCACCGTCAGCCGCGTGCCGCCCGCGCCGGCCGGCTCCAGCGTGAACTCGACGTAGGTGCGGCGCGGGTCATCTTCGGGAAGCCCGTAGATGTGCCAGGTGAAGCCGAACACATTCGGCTCCTCTACTCGCTCTACCCGCATATCCGCGGTGTGACCGCCGCTCCACGTCATGCTGGCCGATCCGCCCGGGCGGAGATCGATCTTCGCCTCGTTGCCGAACCAGCTGCCCAGGCCCTCAGCCGTGGTCAGTGCCGCCCACACCTTGGCGGGCGGATGCGCGACCTCGACGGTCCGCTCGATGCGATCAGGGAATCCCACGAGAACCTCCACAAGTAGCAACTGAACAGTTGCGACTGTATAGCAACCTAGAAGTTGCGTCAAGCGGAGTGGGGCGTCGGATCCATGGGCTCACCGACTACATCGACACCGAGTTGATCACCAGCCCTCTTCGGCGCGCGGGCCTGAGTCACGGAGTCCCCAATCGCATCACCGACCACATTCGGTCGTTCGGGATCAATTTCCCGTCCGGGTGAATCTGCGGATTCACCGGGTTTTTCACGGGTGAATGTACAGATTCATCGGGTTGACCTTGGCGCCGATGAAAACGCACCAGTATCTCCGGCCTCATTGGCACCAGGAGCCGCATTCCCCCGTGCTGCGCAGTAGGTACCGGGGGGGTGCGGCGCTTGCAGCTACCGATTCCCAGCCACGGGTTCAGGACCACGTATCAAGGCGGGAGGTGCGCGAGTTTTGGCGCAATCGTCGGCACCCCGGTGTTGAATTTGGCTGAATAAGTAAGCGTCGGCGACTGCCGCGCTGCCCCTGCTACGCCGAAGGCGGGGAGCTTGCTTTCAGGTGGGTGTCGAAGAAGGCGACGATGCGGCCTCTGGCATCGCGGGCGGCCTCTTCGTTGTAGCCCGCTCCTGGCAGCAATTTCGCCACGACCGACATCATGGGTGACAGTTTCTCGCTGGTGTTCACGTGGTCGTTGAGGAATCCGTGCCCGGCGCTCGGATACTCCTTGACGTCGTGCTCGACTCCGTTGGTGATCAGGGAAGCGTCCAGGCGGGCGGCCGCGCCGCGCAGGATCGGGTCCTTGGCGCCGAACGAGCCCACGATCGGACACGACCCGGCCAGGGCACTGGCCGTGTAGGCACTCTTGGTAGCGCTGCCGTAGTTGACGCTCGAGGCGGCGAAACCGTGGCCAGGGGCGGCAACCAGCGCGAGTCCTCCGCCCATGCAGAAACCGATCACCCCGACGGTGCCGGTGCAGTCCTCGCGGCCTGCCAGCCAAGTTCTGGCGGCGTCGATGTCGTCGAAGGTCTTGCCGCGCCCGGACCGGGCGTCCCGAAATACCGAGACCATGCAGGCCACCTGGTTGCGCCCGCGGAACAGGTCGGGCACGACCGCCAGGTAGCCCTCGCTGGCTAGCCAGTCGGCCTGGGACCGGACGTCGCTGGTCATCCCGAACGCGTCGTAGATCACCACGACCCCGGGCCAGGGGCCTGGCCGACCGTCCGGCGTGGCCAGATATGCCGGGAGGTTGCCGGCCGGGGCCGAAATCGCCTGCATCGTCATGGCGCAAGCTTCGCACGAACCGGGTCGTGCGGGACCGCACCCCAGACAACCCGCCCCTGCGAGGAACCACGGGGAAAGTTCGTTGTTGCGCCGGCCACGACGAACTTTCCCCGTGGTGCTGGCCTCCCACGGCCATTGCCCCGGACGCCGCCAGCGGACGGCGCCAGCGGACGGCGCCAGCGGCTCGGCATCCGCCGGCTAGGCGTTCTCACTCGGCCGTTCCGCCCACAATTGTTCCTGGGGTCCCCGTCCGGCCTGAAGAAGGAGTGCCTGGGATGAAGATCAAGTGGGCAGCGCTTGGCTGGATGCTGATCGGCGCCGTGATCGCGAGCGCGTCAGCGTACGGATACGCCGTGATCAGCGCCCACGTACCGGGCAAGGTCATCTGCGCGGCCAACCCGTGCAAGATCCAGATGAGCCGCAATGGCTCGGCCGGGCTCGTGATCCAAGACGTCGCCGGGCCGCGCAACGAGAATCCGTTCCTGATCATCGATCCCCACGGCCTGGCCGAGTTCTGGCAGAACACGGCCGGCGCCTACGAGGGCCCGAAGGGCGAGATCTGCACCACGAACCGGAACCTCGGCCCCATCGCCTGCCTGGGCAGCAACGGGCAGACCGGCTGGGTCAGCATCGGCAACCAGGTCCTGGACGCGGCCGACATCGCCTGGCTGCACCAGGCCGAGGCCGCCGCCGGCCAAAGCTCACCCCCGCCACCAGGCTCCCAGCACTCCGGCTGACGCCGTCCGTGACGCCTGAGCTACCCGGTGCGACCCGCCAGAGCCCGCCACGCCCTAGCAGGGGCTCCCTGAGGCCGTAGCTTCCCAAGACGGAACAACACCAGGCGGGCACCGGTGCGGCCAGAACAACACCTGCGGGGCACCCAGCCATGTGGGCGCTAACAACAACTCCGACTGCCACCTGACGACGTCCATACCGGGAAAAACTACGTCTAGACCGGGCTACAACCGCGAGTTATGTTAGCGCTAACAAATCCTCAAAACGGGACGGAGAGATCACTTTATGACCATCCTGTCGCGTCCTTTACGCCTGCCACGAACCGCGTGCCTGCCACGAACCGCGCGCCTGCCACGAACCGCGCGCTGGCCGGCTTACCTACTGCTCGCCGCTGCCTGCCTGGGCCTCGCGGTCGGCCAGGTCACCGGAGCGGCCCCCGCCCGCGCCGCCGGCACGGGCCCCTGCGACATCTTCGCCGCCGCCAACACGCCCTGCGTCGCCGCGCACAGCACGGTCAGGGCTCTCTTCGGCGCCTACGGCGGCCCG
>Ga0134128_10009615_pt1 | contig 11598 bp, 7 predicted proteins | sample KB31754_FD_96462 | JGI IMG/M metagenome (GOLD analysis project Ga0134128, IMG submission 96462) | Terrestrial soil microbial communities with excess Nitrogen fertilizer from Kellogg Biological Station, Michigan, USA - KB3-175-4 | ecosystem: Environmental > Terrestrial > Soil > Unclassified ...
CGCGCCGACGAAGTTGCCGTACTGGTCGTAGCTGCGGGTCCGCGTGGCCGTGAACTGCATGCGGGTGCCGAAGCCGTCGGCCAGGATCTCCTGCCAGGTGAGCTCCACCCCCGAGTACGTGCTTTCCGCGCCGTTCGCAGGCGCGGTGATCGTCCAGAGGAAGGGTTTACCCGGCACCGTACCCGGCGGCCCGCCGATGTACTGCAAGGTCCCCAGATCGACGTTGGTCGAGACCGCATCGTAAATATCGTCCTTGACCCTCTTGGCGAATACATCCGCCGTGAGCGCGGAATGCGGCGAATAGTACCACTCGAGCGACAGGTCGACCTGGTTCGCGCGGATAGGCTTCAACCCCGCCGTGCCGTTGTAACTGAGCTGCGGCGTGCCATTCTCGGCATTGTTGTTCGAAGTCGGCGCGAGCTGACTCAAATCGGGCCGCGCCATGGTCTGGGCCACCGCCAGCCGAGCCTGCAGCTGGTTTCGGACCACCCAATAGGCGAGATTCAGCGACGGCAGCGCCAACGTGTAGCTGCCGTTGCCGCCGAGCGCCTGCGAGGTCCCGTATTGGACATTCCATGTCTGGGTGCTGCTCGCCGTATTCGAGGGCGTCCACAGCGATACCGGCACGGCCGATGCGGTGTCGGCGGTGGTCGTGGTGTGCACCATGCGGACGCCCACATTACCCGACCAGCGGGATCCGCCAAAATCCGCCTCCAGATAACCCGAGATGGTTTTCTCCGTCACCGCGTACGAATTGAAGGCGTTGACCTGAGGCAGGGTCAACGCGAAATCGAAGGGCGTATAGGGCCCTGTGCAGGGCTGGGTGGTGCAATAGAACGGGTTGGGCTTGCCGTCGAGGCTCTTGAGGAAGGCGAGCAGCTGCCCGGCGTTCAGTTGCGGGAGCACCATCGGATACGAGCCACCGGCGCCCTCCATGAAGTTGGGCAGGCTCATCAGCGAGACGACATTGAAACCCTGCGAGCCGAACGAATAAGGGCTGCATTGCACCGGGCATCCGTACGTCTGGTAGAGTGTCCCGTATTGGCCTGAGCCGTTGGTCCAGTCGTTGTCCGAGTCGACCTGCTCCTTGTCGCGGTGAGTACCGCCCACGCCAAACATCACCTGCTCCAGGATCCCCATGTCGGCCCGCCAGGCGCCGCTCAACGTGAATCCCGTAATCTTGTCGTGCACCGAGAAGCCGTTGAGGCCCACATAGTGGGTCGACCAGTATTTGTTGTTGTTCAGAAAGCGGGAATTCATCAGTGCGGTATACGAGCAATAACCGGCGTTGGTGGTGCTGTCAGTTCCCGCGGGACAGGCCGATAGCCCGATTTGGCTCGGCGGCACGACCACGTTGATGTCCGGCAGGCTGTTGGGCTGGTCGGCGAAATTGAGGATGTCCTCCGCAGTGGGCTGGTCGTTCACCAGGCCGGCGGTCACGAAGGTATCCTGGCCGCCCTCGGGGCGGCTCGCGGTGGAGCGGTAGAGATCCGCGCCGAAGGTGAGGCTGTCGGTGGGCTTCCACTGGGCGTTGAGGCCATAGAGGAAGGTGTCGACCTTGCGGTTGATGGTGTTGTTGACCATCTCCGGCTGGAAGTTATCCACCACCATCGAGGTGATGACGCCGTTCTGTATTCCCGGGTTGTTCTCGAACGGCGTGCCGTCCGGATTTGCGGCGAAGTAGTAGGACTCGTTGTAGCCCTGCTGCGGGTCGTTCAAGTGTGTCCATAGCGCGTCGGCCTTCAGCCGGAAGCTGTCGCTCGGGCGCCATTCCAGATTGCCCGTCAGGCCGTAGCGCTTCTTTGTGTCGAAGATCGAGCCGAAGGTGATGCAGCAGGGCGTGGCGATGAGCGGCGTGGACCCGGGAGGCGGCGTGACCCCATCAGGGGGGTACGGATAGCTGATAGGCCCGTAGATGTTCTGATTGTAGGCGTTCAGCGAGTCGGTACGCGACTTGAGGTTCGTGTCGACGGCACCGAGCACGAATCCGAGCGTCCGGGACCGGTTGGTGTCGCTGATGAAGGCTGAGAACTTCTTGCTGGTCAGGTGCGACATATCGTTCCAGTCGCCTTCGGCGTGGGCATCCGCGTGGAACCCCGGATGCTCGAAGGCGCTGGCGGTATGCAGATTCACGGTACCGCCGATGCTGCCCTCCACCGCGGAAGCCTCTGGCGATTTGAGCACGTCGGCGCCGGTAATGAGCTCCGCCGGCAGCACGTCGAAGGCGATGTCGCGGCCGCTGTCGTCGCTCGCCAGAATGCGGTTGTCCATCGTGACGATGTTGTATTGGGAGCCGAGGCCCTGCACGGTGATTTTCTGGCCCTCGCCGCCCGTCGTGCGCGAAACGGTTATGCCCGGAAGGTGCTCCAGAGAATCGGCGACATCGGAGTCCGGGAAGCGACCGAGCTCGGTCGAGTCGATGGAATCGAGCACGACGGGCGCGAACTCCTTGGTATTGAGCGCCTTCTCGAGGTCCGCCCGGATGCCGGTCACGATCACCTCGTTGAGCTCCTCCGACGAGCTGCTGGATGACGCATTGGCCGCCTGGGCATTCGCCGCAGGGGTGGGATCCGCCGCAGCAGAGTCGGCCGCGTGCACGGCTGCGGGGCCTGCCAGCTGCAGGGCGAGGAGGAGGCTGCAGGCGCCGACTGCCGTGGCAGAGTCGGGGTACGTCTTCATGTTACGGTGCCTTCTTCGGTTGTTTGCGGATCGCAGGCCCGCGAGTAGTGAGAGAGAACGTGTCGGATATGGTGAATGACGAGATCGGTCATTCGCATGCGTATCGTCCCGGCACGTACCGCGGCATGGGCCGCGGGCAGATACTGGGAGAGCAGCGCCAGAGGCGGCTTGCCGCTCTCGAAGGCGGTACGCAAACGCCCGAGCGCGGCGACCACTGCCGGATCCGGCCAGTAGTAGCGGATACGGTCGCTCAGGCTGTACTGCAGTTGCAGGTCGAGCGTCTTACCGCTGCCGTGGTAATACTTGCGCCAGTGCCGTGGGTCGGCGCACATGGCATGGAGGATCGTGGCGCGCACGTTGGCGGAACGCGCCTCTCCGCGCCATTCCTGCTCGATGCTGTCCAGTGCCCACACGGCTTCACGCAGGGCGAACGTGACCGCGGGACCTACCTTCAGAATCGCGAAGTGGTCGTGCACCAGAGCGCGCAGAGCCGATTCCGTCTGGTAATCCGTGGAGTGTGCCTCGAACACGAGGTTCGGCAGGTTGCCGAGACACTGGCTGAGGTGTCGCGCCTTTTCCGGCCGATAGTCGATGACCCGGTCGTGATCGAACTCCACGCCGGGTTGCACCACGAGGCCCACGACCCGATCCCAGGCGCTCCGCAGACCTCTCTTCACGAAGGCCGAGCGATGAGCGGCGAGCGTCGCCAGCGCCGCGCGTGGCTCGGTGACGGCGAGCTCGTGCAGGTCCTCCTGAGCGCCGCCGGGCACTGGAACCTCCGTACCGACCACATAGACGGGCGGCTCCCCCCCGGATCTCCGCCACGCCTCCTCTGCGCGAGTGCAGAGCGCCGCAGTGCGCTCAGCCACGATCTCATCGGACAGCACGGGCGGGTCATCCGCACACGACATCGAGCAGTCGAGGTGAATCTTGCGGTAACCCGCTTCGGTATATTCGCCCACCATGACGCCCGCGCGCGCGAGCGCCTCGCCTGCGGGCAGGGCTTGCCAGGCGTTGGGACCCAAATGATCGCCGCCGAGGAGGACGCGCTCGCGCGCCAGCCCGGTCTCGTCCGCCAGACCCAACACCAGGTCGCGGAACTGCGCCGGCCGCAACCCCGTGTAGCCGCCTTCCTGGTTCACCTGATTCGAGGTGGCCTCGATCAGCGCGTAACCCTCCGTGGCGCGCGCGTGCTCGAGCGCGGCCCGCAGCGCCAGAGGATGCGCCGAACAGACGGAGTAGATCCCAACGGCCTCGCCGTTGCGGTGGCGCCGCACGAGCTCGAGGAGCGCCTTCATGCGGCCTCCTCGGGCTCGATGGCGAGCAGGGCTGCCGCGAGGAAGGCCAGCACGATGCCAATTATCTTGAGCGGCTCCGGGATCAGACCCAACAGTGCGAGCGCGAGAAGGGCGGTGATGAGAGGCGCCCCCGCATTGGTGAGCGGTGAGACGACGATCGCCTTGCCGTAGCGGAAGGCGTAGACCAGTGTGAGCGCGCCCACGGAGTTGAGAATCTGGGTGCCGGCGGCGAGGTAGGGACCCTCGATGCCATAGTTGATCGGGCGCGAGAAGTCGGTCATCCACAAAGCGACGGGCACGAGCGCGAGTCCCATGAGCGTCATGTAGAAGAAGATTCCCTCGGCGCTCATGCTGCGGTTGGCGAGCTTGATGAAAAAGGCCTGCACGCCCCAGGCCGCGAGGATGATGAGGGAGTAGAGAAACCAGGCGACGCCGTGGCCGCTCAATCCCTGGCCCGGCTGATAGTCGAAAAGCGGCAGAGCGGCCAGGGCGAGGACGATCCCGACTGCACCGATGAGGGTGGTGCGCTCCTTGAGCCAGAGCAGCGACATCGCGATCGTCACGATCGGCGACAGCGCGATGAGAGGGAAGATGAGATACGTGGGGCCAGTGTGGACCGCGTGGAAGAGGAGCATCTGCCCGCCTGCACCCGTGAGTCCGATCAGGACGCCGAGCAGCACCGACCGCCGGTCGGTGGGCAACTGCCAAGCGCTGCGGCCGAGAGCATAGAGCGCAGGCGGGATCATGGTGATCGCCCACACCACGTAGATGAGCGTCTCGGGGAAACCGTGCTCGGCGGGCATTCCTGCAAACGCGCCCCACACGCCCCAAAAGAGCGTGGTAACGAGCGCGTAGAAGAGCCCTGCGCGGCGGCTCACCGGCAGAACCTGGGCCACTGGATTCAAGGTCCCCCTACCCTGTAACCAAAAGAAAGCTGAGGCCGAATCAGAACCCTGTTAATTATTTCGGGTACTTACGTATTGGTCAAGACTCGGCGAGTGGACTTCTTGATTCGAAAGCGTATATTGCTTAAATCGAAAGTTTACGAAAGTCAGGTACCGGAGCTGGGGAGGGCGCGCGACCTTGTGTAACCTTGCGTATGGAGCAGCATCGAAAGATATCTATGCACGAGCCTCATCCCCGCGATGAAGCGGGCGCCGAGTCGCGCGCGGCCGAGAGCGTGATGGAGCCGAGACTGCTGGTGGAAGAGCGGCGGCGGCGGATTTGTGACCTCCTGCAGGAGAGCGGCCGCGTGACGGTCGTGGCGCTCGCGCAGCGATTCGCCACTTCCGCGGTGACGATTCGCGCGGATCTGGCGGCGCTGGAGCGAACCGGCGCAGTCGTCCGCAGTCACGGCGGTGCCCTCTTGCCGCGCGAAGGTCTCGATCAGCCGCTCACCGTAAAAGAGACACTCCATCACACCGAGAAGGTACGCATAGCGCGCCTCGCGGTCTCGCTCATCCGGGACGGCGAGACCATCATTCTCGACTCGGGAACGACCACTGCGGAGATCGCCAAGCAGATCCGCGAGGCGCCGCTGCAGTCGATCAATGTCATCACCAACGCGCTCAACGTGGCCATGCTGCTCGCGAGCGCGCCGACAGTGCGGCTGATCATGCCGGGCGGGATCCTGCGGCGCGAGTCCAACTCTCTCTCCGGCCACATCGGCGAGGCCGCGCTCGGGGAGCTCAGGGCCGATCGGCTGTTCCTCGGCGCCGACGCCATTGACCCCACGCTCGGGGTGATGACTCCGCACCTGCCGGAAGCGCAACTCAATCTGAAGATGATCGCGATCGCACGCCAGGTGGTCGCGGTGGCGGATTCGTCGAAACTCATGCGCCGCAACATCTCGGTCATTGCGCACGTGGAGCAGCTCGACATGCTCATTACCGACTCCGCGGCGCCACCCGCGGTCGTCGATGAGCTTCGCCGCCGGGGAGTGGAAGTTCTTCTGGCTTGATCGCGCGGGCGATTGGTCAGCGCGGCGGGCTGAGCCGCCGGAAGCTCGATGGCACAAACACCGAGGACATGTAGCCGGTCGTCCGTACGTCGGTTTCCTTCTGGGACGTCTTGCCGTCAAGGCCGGTCGCCACTACCCGAACGTGGTAGTCGCCGGGTTCTGTCCAAGTGTGCGCGATACGTGGGCCCGTTGCCGATACTCCATCGCCAAACGTCCAAGCGTACGTCAGTACAGGCTCTGCGCCCTGCGTTTTGGCCGAGCAAACCAGCGCTGATCCGGTTCGGCCGCTCGCGGGACACTGGATTTCGAAAGCCGGCGAGGATGCCGGAACGCTATCGTCGATGATCTTGAGCACACGAACGGAGTGTGGCGGCAGCGCGAGGCGAACCGCACCCGCGGTTGCCGGCACCGAGGCCTGCGGCTCGAGGACATCCGTCAGTCTGTAAGAGCGTTCCGCACGGAGCCCGAGATCGGCGAGCTTGATGACGTGCTGCGTCGGCCGCTCGGTCCAGTTGAAGACGGTCAGGATGCTCTGGCGCGCGGACTCCGGCAGGAAGAACACGCTCGGCTGCAGATCGGTGGTCGAGTAGCTCATCAGATCCTGCGGAATCGACGCCTTGCCGAGTCGCACCATGTCGATGAGATCGCGGTTTTCGATGAGCGCGACCCGCTGCGGCGAGCCCTCGAGTGAGGTCAGGTTGTCCCCGATCTCGAGCATGCCGCCGGAAACTGCGGCGAGCGCGAAGGACACCTGCGCTTCGCTCAGCGTCAGCGGCTGCTTCCCTTCGTGCCAGATCTGGTCGGTGATTCTCTGCTCGGACACCGTGAAGGCATCCGGATCGGAAACGAAGTAGTTCCGGTCCATGTAGTAGCGGGCGGCGATACCGGTGGCCGCATCGCGGCTCGCCTCGAAGGCGTGGCCGGTGTCCTGCGAGATCCGGCCGTAGTCGACATAACCTACGGGATTCAGCATCACGCTCCCGTCCTTGTCGAGGTACACGTCATCTCCCACGGCCTCGCGGATGATGCTCAAGCCGATGCGCTGTGCCTCCATGGCCGTCGTGTGCGGCTTGTAGTAATAGCCTTCGATCGCGCTATCGTCCATGAAATCGAGCTTGATGTAGTGAATGCCCCATTGCCGCACGAGCGTGCGGTATGTCGTGCGCAGATACGCCTGGGCGCCGGGATTGGTGGTATCCAGCATATAGAGCTGGTCCTTGCCGTCCACCACGCTGCCGGCGTGAATGGGCTGGCCGTGTGCGTTCTTGATGAGCCAGTCCGGATGCTGTCGATAAATCGAGGACCGCTCCGACACCTCGAATGGAGCAGTCCAGATGCCGGGAGTGAGGCCGAGGCCGCGGACCTGGTATTCGAGTGGGCTCATGCCCTCCGGGAAGAGCGTCGCGTTGGGGCTGATGTACTCGCCGCGGGCGAACTGATAGCCCTCATCGATATGGAAGAGGTCGTAGCCGTATGCCTTCAGGTGCTGCGCCTCCCACGCGGCATTGGTCAACGCGGCACCGGAGTTGAGCCCGAAGTAATACGCGGTCCAGCTCCACCAGCTCATGAGAGGCGGCGCATCGACTCGCGCATGATGGATTTGGCGGATGAGATGGGCGTAGGTCTCGAGCTGGTCGTGGTAATCGCGGCTGACACTGACGACGATCGTCTCCGAGTCCAGGCGCTCGCCCGGCGCAACCGGCAGGGACAAGGTAACCCGGTCTGCCGCCGGCGAATCAGCCAGGGAATTCTCTTCTTCCAGCTCCGTGGTGCCGGTGGAGTCCACCTGGTATTGGTCGATTCGCCGTGTGCGGGCGGCTGAGGCGAGCTTCAGGCGCAGGACCGTCAGGAATCGCGTCGAGGTCAGCGCGCCGATGAAGAGGCTCGCATGGCTGTCGCGGTTGTAGATCAGCTGGCTGCCGACGCCGCGAGCCATCCCGTGGTCGATCCGATCGAAGTCGTGGATCCGCATTGCCGGCCGGTCTTCGCTGAAGCTGTCGGAGAGGACACGGTCTGCATTGACGTTCCCGCCGAGGTTGACGACCTGTCCACCGGACGCGGACACCAGCCGGATGGATTCGACATTGATGGGCTTGCCGGTGGAGTTCACGATAGCAGCCCGCAGATCCGCGAACGGCTGGGTTGCGTAGACGCGGAGCCAGTAAGCGAGGTTGGGTTTCCCTCTCGAGCCCGAGCAGGTCACCTGCCATTGGGCTGCCTGGCCGAGATACCCCTGGGTCTGCGAGCGCGCGACGTCGCAACGCGGATAGTCCGTCGTTCGTATCCACCGGCCGTCGACTTCCGCCGCCACGGTGGAAACGATCGCCGGATGGTTCTCGCCGGGCGCGCTGACGCTGTACATGCCCTGTGCATTCACCGCGATGCTCAGCGGCGAGGCCCGTGCGCCATCCATGCCCAGGCATAGAAGCGACCCGATGAACAGCGTGGCCACGGTGGCGTGCCGCCACACCTTTCCCGCCCGCGATGCATGGATGTAGCGTTTCTCCATTTTGTGGAAAATTACTACATCAGATCGCGGTTCGCAACAGCGCCATCGATGAGGAGACAACGCCCCTGTAACGGCTCGCGATCGATGAGCAGGATGTTTGCACGGGCGTTCTCGCCGAGGCGGCCGTAGTTCGCGTCCAGGCCTGCCGCACGAGCCGGAATCGAAGTCACCATGGCCAGTGCCGTCTCCAACGGCAGATCGACATGGCGCACCAGCCGGCGAAGCGTACCGATCATGTCGATGTGCACACCGGCCAGTGAGCCCCGCGCATCGATCAGCTTGCCTTCACGCAGGCGGATCTTCGCGCCGTACAGCTCGAACTCCGGCGGGCCGTGCACTGTGGGCATCGCATCGGTCACCGCGAAGAGGGTCCCGGGCGAGCGCTTGGCGCGCACGGCCAATCGCAACATCGTGTCGGCGACGTGCCATCCGTCGGCGATGACTCCACACCACGCATCACTGTCGAGGGCGACGCCCGTCATCCCGACCTTCTTGGTGTGCAGGGGTGGCATCCCATTGAATAGATGCGTGAAAAGGCTTGCGCCTTCCGCAAGCGCTGCACGGGTCTCACGCTCGCTCGCGCCGCTATGGCCGATCGACACACGTACCCCCATTGCGACCAGCTCACGGAGCACGCCGGACGGCAGGCGCTCGGGAGCCACCGTGAGGATCACTTGAATGTTGCGGTCGCGCAGCCGGCGCAGGAGCCCGCGCGTGTGCTCATCGTAGGGCCTGATGAGCTCGAGCGCGTGCGCTCCACGAAAGTCCGGTGAGATGTGCGGGCCCTCGATGTGCATTCCCGCGACACCGTGCCGTCCGTGCACGGCAATCACCGCCTCGACGGCCTGTTCCATGATCGCCGGCGGGCTGGTGAGAAGCGTCGGCATCCAGGCGCCCGTGCCTCCCAGCCGGTGCGCCGCCGCAATGGCGATGAGCGCCTCCGGAGTGGGCTCGTTGTTGAAGAGCCGCCCGCCGCCACCGTTGATCTGGCAGTCGACGAACGCGGGACAGGCGATACAGTCGCTCTGCCAACATGGCGCGGTGTCCGCACGCGATTCATCCACAGGACGCATGGCCGTGATCCGATCTGCTTCGATCCGCAGGGCCATGCCGCTGTGCATCCGCTCACCGTCGAAGAGCATTGCCGGCTCGAGCCACCACGGGCCGCTGCTTGGCGGCTCGGCGTGGGCCGCTGTCGGGTCCGGGTCCGGCGGAGAGAGTATTCTCATGCGCGCCGGTGCGTGAGCTCAGGAATGAGTCAACAGCATCGCTGCGCCTCGAGTTCCGCTGGCATCGCCGAAGCGCGCCACCGCAAAGCGCGTCTCGCGCCCCGCGATCTGGCGCCCACGGTAGGCGTCGGCCAGCATTCGAGCCACATCGGGTATCTGCGAAAGGCCACCGCCCAGCACCACACAGTCCATGTCTATAGTGCACTGAGCAGTGTGAATCAGCTCGGCGAGCAACGTCAGCCATTCGCGCATCGTCGCAGCCATGGCCTCATCCCCTGTCCTGGCAAGCTGCGCGATGTCCTCCGGTGAGCGGCCCGCGCCACGATGCCGGCTGGCCAGGCGCATGAGCCCGGGTCCCGACACCAATGTCTCGTAGCACCCGATCCGCCCGCAGCCGCACGGCAGCATCGGCAGCGCCGATTCCACGGCGACGCGTCCCGGTATCCCCAAGTGTCCCAGCTCACCCGGCAGGTCGTTGTGCCCGAGTACCAGCCTTCCCCGCCGGGTCACGCCGCCGCCGACACCCGTTCCCAGGATCAGACCGAGAGTGATCTCGGAGCCATCGCCTGCGCCGCCGTTCGCTTCGGAAAGCGCAAAGCACTTGCAGTCGTTTGCCATGGCCACGCTGCGGCCGAGCTTCGCGACGAGATCCGCGCGCAGTGGGCGTCCGGTCGCCGGAAGGTTCGAAGTCAGGGCGCGCCCCGAGTGATCGACGAGTCCCGGAAGCCCGATACCGAGATCGACCGCGCCGCCGGCGCGCGAATCGAGCCAGCGCGCCTCGCCAACGATGCGGTCCAGAAGCTCTTCATAAGTCGTGCACGCCGTTTCGACGCGCCGCCGCTCGAGCGGGCGAAACCGGTCGTCGAACAGGCAAGTCTCGATTTTGCTGCCGCCAACGTCCATTCCACCAAACAGCTGACTCCTTCGGGCCAACGGCGGTTCAGGCGTCTGCATGTCCAGCCTTACCGTTGGGCTTTGCGCCGCCCGACGGCGCGCTGCCCGGTGTGGGCATCGACGCAGTGGACCGCGATCCCGAGGCTCTCCAGCTGCTGCACGAGCGCGGGGTCCACGTCCGTGTCGGTCACTATGACATTGACTTTGCGGATGTCGCATATGCGATGCAGGCTCGGCGTACCGAACTTCGATGAATCGGCCAACACCACCACGCGATCGCTGGCGCGGATCATGGCCGCGTTCTTCTGCGCCTCCTCCTCGTTGAACGTGCTCAGTCCCAACCGCAGGTCTATCGAGTCCGCGCCGAGGAAAAACGTGTCGAAATGCAATTCCGCGAGGAAGCGCTCGATGAACCGCCCGCCGACCGTCATGGTGTCATAGCGGATCGTGCCGGCCGGGAGGATGACTTCATGCTGCTTGTAGCGGCTGAGGAGGTTTACCACCTCGAGGTCCGCAGTGAGGATGGAGAGGCCGCGCGCCTCGCCGAGCTGGGTGGCAAAGGTGCGCAGCGTCGAGCCCGAGTCGATGATGATCGCACGCTCGCGCTCGATGAGACCCGCGGCGTAGCGCGCAATCGAGCGCTTCTTGCTGACGTTGACCTGCTCCCGATCGGAGATGTTGGGTGCGATCAGGTTCAGGCGAAATTCCGGCAGCTCGCGCGCCAAAGATTTCGCGAGCTCGATCCGGAACTCGGGAACGCCTCTGCAGCCGTAGCTCTTGCAGTAGCGCACGATGCTCGGCTCGCTGACACCGGCTCCGGCTGCAATGGTCCGCAGGGGGGCGTGCATGAAGGAGTCCGGGTCTGCGACCAGGTACTTCGCGATGCGGCCGAACGCCTTCGAGAGATGCCCCATGTCCGAGCGGATGCGCTCGAGAAGGTCTCCCGGTGCTCGCTGCGATGACCGAGCATCCGGTGGCGGCGTCGCAGCCGCGCCGGATCGGTCTCGTCGTGGGTTGCGGCTCATGAGC
>Ga0134128_10009619_pt1 | contig 11597 bp, 8 predicted proteins | sample KB31754_FD_96462 | JGI IMG/M metagenome (GOLD analysis project Ga0134128, IMG submission 96462) | Terrestrial soil microbial communities with excess Nitrogen fertilizer from Kellogg Biological Station, Michigan, USA - KB3-175-4 | ecosystem: Environmental > Terrestrial > Soil > Unclassified ...
CTCGCGTTTGGCTAGTTCCTTGAGCCACCAGTCCTCGTCGTACGGGCCGGCGTCCGCGAGCGGCTTTCCGCGGCCCGGCAACTCGTCGAAGGAACCGCGTGCGGCGGCTTCGCGGATCTTCTTCTCGATCAGCGTCTCGAAGCGGGTTTCGAAGCCACTCATCTCTCCATGGTCGCGGGGGAGCGCGAGATAGGCAAGATCAGTCAGATGCCGGTACGTCGCCAGCTGCGCCACCACAGGCGTTCGCGAGCGTGATGCGCATACGCGGTGACGACGAGCGGCTGGAGGTACGGCATGGTCTTCGTGCCGATTCGGCGGCGTACGGAGAGGCCGGCGAATTCCGGCAGGCGCTGGTAGGCCGGGTGACAGGCCGCTGCGAAGGCGACGAGTTCGTCGACGGGGACCTGCTCGGTGCGGCCGCGGTCGTAGGCGCGCGCGGCCCGCCAGAGGGCCTGGCGGGCGAGCTTGCGGTTCACGGTGGCGGCGAGGCGGTCGCGGTCGGCGGCCGGCAACTGCGCGGCATGTTCGAGTACTGCGTCGTAAGCGGCCTTGCGCTGGCGAAGGTCGTCGAGCTGACCGGAGAAGTCCGTCTGGGACATGCTCGCGCTGTGCACGCGGTAGTACGCCTGGTCGACGCCCTTGAGGTAGCCGACGTCCGCGTGCGACGCGAACCGCATCCACATCTCGATGTCGCCGGAGTGCGGCAGGCGCGGGTCGTATCCGCCGAGCTTGCGCTGCAGGTCCGTGCGGACCACCACCTCGGGGGAGGTGATGCAGCCGTGGCCGGCTTTGAAGCGTCGCTCAAGCCACCACTTGCCCGGCCAGACGGACCAGCCCCCGCCCTCCGTTCGCGCGGGAGGCAGGGGCTGGTCCGCTGCAAAACGCAGCGGATGGCCGTACACGAAGCTGACGTTGGGATGCGCGTCGAGAAGGGCGGCGGCGCGGACGAGGGCGCCCGGGGTCAGTCTGTCGTCGGCGGACAACAGCACGGTGTAGTCGCCGTCCGCCCACTCCAGCAGGCCCTCGTTGTAGGTCGCCAGGTGGCCCTTGTTGCGTTCGTGGACCAGGACCTCGACCCGCGAGTCCGCCTTGGCCAGCCGGTGGGCGGCTTCGGCGGAGTCGTCGGGCGAGGCGTCGTCGATGATCAGGACTTTGACGTCGACCCCGTCCTGCTCGGTCAGCGCGCTGCCCACGGACTGCTCCAGGAAATGCCCGTAGCGGTAACAGGGGATGACGACGCTGACCGAGCTCATAGGGCGGGGCCTCCTGCTCCTAATCTGACACTGTCTTCGTGTTCTTATCGGTTAGACATCGGTCGGGGGCACCGGGTCGGTGCGCCGCCAGCTGTCGCCCTCGGTGCTGAGCGCGACGACCTGCGGCACCTGGCCGTTCGGCGGGATCTTCGGCAGGTGGGCCGGAGCCGCGCTGCCCGGGACCGCCTGGCGGAAGGTCCAGTCGATCGGCGCGATCGCCTTGCCGGTCAAGCCGTTCGCCGTCGCCACCGCCCGGTAGATCGCACCGGGACGCAGCGGCGCGTCCGGCCGGAACGAAGCCGTCTGAGTCGCTGGGTTGTAAGACAGCGTACCGGCTACCGACGTGCCCGCAGGCGATTCAGTGCCCTGCGTTCCCTCGGTGGTGACCACCTTGATCCGCAGGCTCTGCGGCGCGATCGGCTCCGCGAACGTCACCGTCGGCGGGTGTACGGCGTCTGCGACACCCGTCGTAGAGGTGACGATGTCGTCCTTGTCCGGGCCGAGCGCATCTACCGCCGGGGTCACCGAGCCGTCGGACGTTGCCGCCGCCGTCGAGGCACCACCGCTGGAACCGCTGGGCGGCGTCGTCGTGAAGCTCACGTCCACCCAGTAGTTCGTGGCGTTGAAGCTGTTGCTCGGCGGCTGAGTCGAGCCGGCCTCGTACAGGTAGAGACCGTTGCCCGAAGTCGACGTGGACTGCAGGGCGGTCAGCGGATAGGAGGTGATGGCCGAGGTGAAGTACGCGCCGCTCGACGAGTAGTAGCCGACCGGTGCGTGGTAGGACGCGATGTAGGTCGTGTTGGCCGTGATCGCGACCGGCGAGGAGAACGTGAGCGTCTGCCAGCCGGAGGCCGACTCACCGGTGAAGGTGCCGCTCGCCAGCAGGCTGCCGGAGGCGCTCCACAGGCTGCCGGTGTGCGTGCCGGTGTTCTTCGAGCCCTTATAGAAGTTCACCCCGGTCACGTAGCCGGCGACCGCGGACTGGAACTTGACGCCCACCTCGACCGACTTGGCATCGCTGGTGTTCACGTTCGCCGGGGCCCCCGCGCCGTTGAAGATCGAGCACGGGCAGGTGAAGGCCGGCGGCGTGTTCGCCGTGGTGAAGGACCACGTGTACGGGCTCGTCATCGCGTTGCCCCACAGGTCCGTGGCGCTCACGGTGGCCGTGTACGTGGTGCTCATCGCCAGTTGGCCGTTCGGCGTGAAGGTCGCCACGTGCCCGACCGGGTCGTAGCTGGCCGAGCCGGACTGCGTCACGCCGTTCTGGTCCTTGAGCGTGAACTTCAGCGTACTGGCGTTGATGCCCTCGCTCAGCGACGCGGTGATCGGGGCGTTGACCGGGACCGCCGTGGCGCCGGAAGCCGGCTGTGTCGAGGTCACCGTCGGCGGGGTGGTGCTGGTGACGTTCGACTGGAACACCGCGTCTACGTAGTAGTTCGTGTTGTTGAACCCGGTGCTCGGGAACGCCGTGCCGGCGCCGTACTTGTAGATGCCGTTCGGTGACGGGCCGGTGGCCTGGAGCGCCGTGATGGGCGCGAGGCCGGCGTTCTGGTTGCTGAAGTAGTTCGCGTCGGCGGAGTAGTGCCCGCTGGGCGCGAGGTAGGAGACCACGTACGTGGTGTTCGCGCTGACCGGGATCGGCTGCCCGAACGAAGCGGTCTGCCAGCCGGAGGCCGTCTCGTTGCTGAACGTCACGCTGCCGAGCAGGGTGCCGGTGGAGGTCCACAGGCTGCCGGTGTGCGTGCCGACATTGGTGCTCGCCTTGTAGAAGCGCACACCTGTCACCGCGCCAGACACGGTGGTCGCGAACTTCACGCCGACGTTGACCGAGGTCCCGTCACCACTGTCCGGCTTGGTCGGCGTGGCGGAGTTCGGGAAGATCGAGCACGGGCAGCTCTGCGGGCCGACGGTCACCGGGATGTTGACCGTGCTGCCGACGTTGTCGCTGTCGTCCTCGGCGCGTACCTGGATGGTGAAGTTGCCGGTCTGGGTCGGCGTCCAGCTGTAGCTCCAGTTGCCGAGACCGGTGGCCGGCAGCCAGGTGGTGCCGTTGTCGACGGAGACCTCGACCCGCGCGACCACGCCGCCGCCGTTGTCGGTGGCGGTGCCGCTGACGGTAACCGGAGACATCGCCGGGACGGTGGAGCCGGAGCTCGGCGAGGCCACGTTGACGGTCGGGCCGGAGGTGTCAGCGGACTGGCTCGCCCCGACCAGAGTGGATTGCAAGGTGACCGGCTGCACGCCCATGTCGGCGAGCAGGTTCACGGTCGCCTGCTCCTGCACCGGGTCCTCGTTAGTGGCGAGGTCGAAGTGCGTCGTGCCCAGACCCCAGGCCCACTGCACGGTGCCGGAGCTGAAAACCAGGGCGCCGGACGGATCACGGTACTCGGTCAGGCTGTGCGTCGCGGTGCCGTTGCCGTAGACGTTGCCGTAGTCCTTCAGCAGCGTGCCGTTGGTGAGGTTGACCGTCGTCGAGGACATGTCGATCTCGCCGGACGGCCGCACCGAGTTCTGTACGTCGCTGTCCCACTCGTAGCCCAGCGTTCCGGTCTGCATCGTGTAGGTCTGACCTGGCTGGAGCGACGCGGCCTGCGTGTTACGCCACAACCGGTCGGTGCTGTACGGGTAGGCGACCGTGATCGCCTCGGCGTTGTAGCCGTTCACGTCGAACAGCGTGCCGGTCAGCTGGTTCTGCGGCAGGTTGCCGCCGATGCCCGCCCCCGCCGGGTCCATCCAGGTTCCGGTCCACTGGCCGCTGGGGTCCGCGATGCCGTCCGGCTGCGGGAACTCCATCTTGGTCATCTTGTACGAGACCACGGTGCGGTTGGCCGCGCTGTCCACGTTGCTGGCCGCGAGCCTGGTCTTCCAGAAGACGTCGTTGCCGGCGAAGAAGGCGAGGTTGACCCCGGCGTGCTTGGCCGCGGTCACCGCGTCCCACTGCGCCTGGTTCCAGTACTCGTCGTGGCCAGAGGACATGAAGACCTTGTGGTTGAGCAGCAGACTGCCCTGCGTGGACACGTCGACGCCGCTCAGGTAGCTCACGTCGTAGCCGTTGCGCTCCAGCCACTGCAGCATCGGGTACTCGGACCCGAAGATCCCGTTCGAGCCGGAGACGTTCAGCGGCCGGTTGTAGCTGACCGCGTACGCGCGGCCGTCGGGCGCCGGGCCGTTGCCCTGGTACAGGTCGTCGCCGCCGTACATGTTGTACGCCTGCCACGTCTGGTCCGAGGTCTGCACCACGATGTTGGAGTGGCTGCTGGGGTTCGTGACCACGAACGGGTACGGCATGAGGCCCTTGCCGTCGGTCTGGTCGAGTTCAGCCAGGTACACCCCGGAGACCGCGTCGGATGGCACGTTCCATGTCGCGGTTACGGTCCAGTTGGCGCAGTCGGTCAGCCCGGTGGCGGACTCGCGGGCGCAGGTTGGCTGGGTGATCGCCGGGAAGGCCGTGGTGGGCGAGGACGGCATGAGCCTGGCCCCGTCGCCGCCGTACCAGCCGAGCCGGAAGATCTCCACCTGGTAGCTGGCCGGCGAGCTGACCTTGAAGCTGATGGTCTGCCCCGGCTGCACACTCTCGGCGGTCGAGAAGCCCTGGATGTCGCCATACGCGCTGGGGGAGTACCACTGGCTCATCGGCGTGCCCGGCTGCGAGTTCTCGCAGACGATCGGGTTCGAGCCGGAGCCGCAGGGGTCCGTCGCCTGCGCCACGATCGCGGGTCCGGCCAGCGCGGCCAGCACGCCGAGGATCACCGCGGGAATCAGAATTCTGTTTCTGGCCCTTGCGCGACGGTACTTTTCGAAGAATACTGATAATAGCTTAGCGTGCATTGCCCACCCCGGGCCTAGAAAAGATGAATGGAAGGTCCTCGCCACACACATACAGTGCTAAAGATAGCGACGGTTTTCGATATTGACAGCCAAACGCGGACATTGTTGCGAGACCTTCATCTGGTGCTTGGATTTCGTCACCGTGGGTGTGCCCGGTGACCGTTATCAGTCGCTTTGAGTGATGAGGGCTAGGCGGGCGCTACCGCCGAGCCGTTACGGAACGTGTTGCCGGCCCACACGTTTCCGGATCCGGCGGCGTTCCAATAAGTGATGGCGCCGTAGTAGCCGCACTCCGGCCAGTACTCGTCCGAGAAGACGTTGCCGGAGACTGTGATTCGCGCCGAGCTGTTCCCGCCGGCGTACAGCGCGTACGCGCCGCCCGCCATCCAGTTGTTCTTGATGCTGGTGTCGGTCACCGCGCCGGAGTCCGAGTAAAGGCCGATGACCGAGGACGCCCCGTGGTTGACGTCGATCGGATTGAGCAGCGTGTTGTGCTCGATGCGCAGGCCGCCGGTATCGCCGCCCTCGCTGATTATCGTGTCAGTGTGCTCATAATTTCCGTTCCTGGCGATGAACGGCACCAGGTCGTGCACATAATTATCATGGATATAGCCGTGACCAACCGAAAGTGTGTTCCCCATAACCGACAGGTTGCTCCAGCCGACTTCCACGGATCCGTCACTCATGTTCGAGACCGCGTAGTCCTCGCCGCCGTTGTCAGGACCTTTTCCGGGAGTACCGGTGATGAGGGTGTGCAGAATACGCAGGCCGCTATGACCAGGGCGCAGGTTGATGCCCCACCAGTTGGTCGTGTCGATCTTGCTGTCGATGACGGTGACGTTGTCCGCGTAGATGTCCAGCGAGCCGTTCAGATTCCAGCCGCTGATGGTCGTTCCGTTGTCCCGGATCGAGATGTTGCCGGAATGCGAGGAAAACGACGCGGTGCGCGGTCCGGTGTTGGCAGCGGCCGGGAATCCGCACGCGGCGGGGCTGGTGCAGCCGGCCCCCGCTGCTTTGCCGGCGCCAAGCGTCGCCGAACCGGAAACCTTGGGCGCGGCGTGGGCGGAGGGGGATCGCGGCGAGCTCGCGCGCGGCGGGTTCGGCGTGGGCGACGAGGTGTGAGCGGCGGCCGACGCCGTCGATGCGGCGATCGGCGTGGTGCCACCGCCGCCGGAGCCGAGGGTCGCGGCGAGGGCGCCGCCGGTACCGATCAAGACGCCCGCGACGACGAGTATCAGTACTCGCTTACGCCCTAACCGCCGCCTGTGCGTACTCACCACTGCTTGTCTCCTCAGCCGATCCGATTCAGCGCGATCCAATTAGCCCAGCGCCGCCGTGAAGGCCTCGGCCACGCGTTCTTGTTGTGCGGCGGTGAGGTGCGGATGGAGCGGGAGCGAGACGATGCGTGCGGCGGCGGCTTCCGCGTTGGGGAAGCTGCCGACCGGATAACCCAGATGGGAGAAGGCCGGGGTCAGGTGCAGAGCGGCTGGGTAGTGCACGCCGGCGCCGATGCCCTGGGCGTTGAGGTTCGCGACGAGGGCGTCGCGCCGGTCGCGGTCGCCGTCGAAAGCGTCGATGCGCACGACGTAGAGGTGCCAGACGTGTTCGTTGTCTGCCAAGGTCGCCGGAAGCGCGATGCCGGGCACGTCCGCAAGCAGCTCGGCGTAACGCGCTGCGGCGGCGCGGCGGGCGGCGTTCCAAGCTGGAAGCTTGCGCAGCTTCAGGCGCAGCACGACGGCCTGGAGCGCGTCGAGCCTGCTGTTGAAGCCGACCAGGTCGTGGCTGTATTTGGTTAGGCCGCCGTGGTTCGCGATTGCCCTGACGGTCTTGGCCATGTCGGCGTCATCGGTGACGACTGCGCCGCCGTCGCCATACGCGCCGAGATTCTTGCCGGGATAGAAGCTCGTCGCGGCGATCGCGCCGGTGCCCGATCCCGCGCCCCGTCCGCCGCGGGTCGCCCCCTGGCATTGCGCGGCGTCCTCGACCACGCGCACGTTGCTGCCGGCCAGCTTCTCGGTCAGCTCTTTGACCGGCGCGTGCTGGCCGTAAAGGTGCACCGGGAGGACCGCGGCCGTGCGCGGGCCGACCGCGGCGACCGCGGCCTGCACGTCGATCAGATAGCTGTCCGGATCGCAGTCCACGAGTACCGGCACCGCACCGACCCGCGCCACCGCGCCAGCGCTCGCGATGAAGGTGTTCGCGGGCAGCACGACCTCGTCGCCCTGCCGCACGCCGGCCGCGCGCAACGCCAGCTCGACCGCGTCGGTGCCGTTGGCGACGCCGACGCAGTGCCGCACCCCGCTGAACGCCGCGAACTCCTCTTCGAAGGCCGCGACCTGCGGCCCGCCGATGAAACCGGTGGTGGCAAGCACCTTCTCGAAGCCCGCCGCGACCTCGTCGGCGATCTCGGCATGCGCCGATTTGAGATCCACCAACGGGATCGGGTCTGCCTGAGCCATCGCCTAAGCCAGCCTTTCGGGGATGTCGACCGCGATGTCGCGGAGTTTGCGTGCGGGGTTGCCGACCCACACCTGTCCGTCCGGGATGTCCTGCAGGACGACCGAACCCATGCCGACTTGTGACCAGGCGCCGATCTTGACCTGCTCGCGGATCAGCGCCCCGGAGCCGAGGTACGCCCCGCGCTGCACGCGCACGCCGCCGCCGAACCGCACGCCCGAGGCGATCGTCGCGAAGTCGTCTACCGCCACGTCGTGGGTGAGGACGGCGTGCGGCATGACGGCGACGTGCGCGCTAACAGTGACTGCGGCGGTCAACACCGCCTGAGCGAGAAGCACGCTACCGGGGCCGATGACGCTGTCGCCCGAGATATCGGCGGAAGGATGCAGAATCGTGGCATAGCGATCGGCCGGAAGACCGAGCCGTTCGACGATGCGGGCACGGGTGAGGTAGTTGCGGGGATTGCCGACGCACACGACGACGCGCGCATTCGGCAGTGAGTACACCAGATCCGTGCCACCGATCACCGGCAGCCCGTCGACCCGCCGCCCGTGCAGCAGCGGGTCGTCGTCCAGGAAACCGTGCAGCCGCCAAGTCGGCCGCACGGCGTTGATCGCGGCCACGGCCTGCGCGGTCTCCCGCGCGAAGCCGCCGGCGCCGACGATCAACAATTCACTGGTGGCGGTCATGGCCTTGATCCCTATGCCGCGTCGTCCGCGGGCTTGCGCAGCACGTCGACGACGTGTTCCTGCTGTGCCTCGGTCAGTGCGTGGAAGAGCGGCAGGATCAGCGAGTCGCGGGTCAGCCGCTCGGTGTTCGGCAGCGGGATGTGATCAGCCCCCTGATACGCGGGCTCCAGGTGCGAGGCCATGATTCCGCGCCGCGCCGAGACGCCCGCGGCCGCGAGCCGGTGCAGCGTGGCGTCGCGGCTGCCGCCCGGGAACTGCGCCGGATCGAGCAGCACCCAGAACGACTGGAAGTTGCTGCGGCCGTACTCCGGATCGCGCACCGGGCTCAGCCCCGGGATGCCGGCCAGCAGCTCGTAGTAGCGACTCGCCAGCTGGCGGCGGCGCTCGACCATGGCGTCCAGCTTCTCCAACTGCACCAGGCCGACCGCCGCCTGAATGTCCGTCATCCGGTAGTTGAAGCCGGTCTCCAGGTAGCTCTCGAACGTCGGACCCGCACTGGCGTGGCGAGCCGCGGCCGACAGATCCATGGCGTGCTCACGCAGCCGGCGCAGGCGTTGCGCCCAGTCCTCCCGATCCAGCGTCAGCATGCCGCCTTCGCCGGTGGTCAGCAGTTTGCGCGGGTGGAAAGACCAGGCCGCGATCGCCGAACCGGCGCCGACCGGCTTGCCTAGATACTGCGAGCCGATCGCGCAGGCCGCGTCCTCCACCAACTCCAGATCGTGCCGGATGCACAGCGTGCGCATCGCGTCCACGTCGGCAGGCATGCCGCCCTGATGCACCAGCAGCACGGCGCGGGAACGGTCGGTGAGCACCGGCTCGACCGTCTCCGGCGTCAGGTTGCCGGTTTCCAGGTCTACATCGGCGAAAACCGGGGTGGCGCCTACGTAGCGCACCGCGTTGGCCGTCGCGATGAACGAGAACGAGGGCACGATCACCTCGTCGCCCGGCCCGATCCCGCAAGCCACCAGCGCCAGGTGCAGCGCCGTGGTGCACGAACTGACCGCGACACCATGCCGCGCACCGACCCGCGCCGCGAACTCCACCTCGAAGCGCGCGACCCGCGGCCCCTGCGCGACCCAGCCGGAGAGCACGGCCTCAGCCGCGGCGTCGGCCTCGGCCTTGCCCAGCCAGGGGATCATCACCGGGATGCGGTCGCCCGCCGCTGCGCCGGTCATCAGGGTGTTTCCGTCGATCGCTGAGCTTCCGATGATCGCTGCGCCCGCCACCACTCGACCAGGTCACGCAGGCCCTGATCCAAACCGATCTCGGCCCGGAAGCCCAGCTTCTGCTCGGCCGCCGAGATGTCGGCCAGCCGCCGGGTCACGCCGTTGACCGCGCGCTCGGGGCCGTGCTCGACGTCGAGGCCGTCCGCGTCCATGGCGCGCAGCAGCGCGGCGGCCAGTTCCTTGAGGCTGGTCTCCTCGCCGCGGGCCACGTTGAAGACCTCGTCGGTCAGCGGGGAGCGGGCGGCCAGCAGGTTCGCCCGCGCGATGTCCCGCACGTCCACGAAGTCCATCGTCTGCTCGCCGTCGCCGAAGATCAGCGGCGGCTGGCCGGCCTCGATCCGCTCCATCCAGCGGATCAGCACCTCGGTGTACTTGCCGTGCGCGTCCATCCGCGGGCCGTACACGTTGAAGTACCGCAGCGCGAGATAGTCGAGCCCGTACATCGAGTGGAAGCTGCGCAGCATGCCCTCGTTGAAGGCCTTGGCCGCGCCGTAGAAGGTGTCGTTGTTGTAGGGGTGGTGGTTCTCGGCCGTAGGGAAGGACTCGGCGAGCCCATACACCGAGGCCGAGGACGAGGCGATCACCTTGCGCACGCCGTAGGCCGCCGCGGCCTCGAGCACGTTGAACGTGCCGTCGACCAGGACCTCGTTGGCCAGCCGCGGCTCCTGCGCGCACTGGGTGATCCGGATGGCGGCCAGGTGGAAGACCAGGTCAGCACCCTGAGTCGACTCGTGAACCAGCTTCGCGTCCCGGATGTCGCCCTCGATCACCCGCACTGAGCTGTGGTATGCCGCGCCGTTCTGCATCGCCCAGGCCAGGTTCTCCCGGCGGCCGCGGGTGAAGTCGTCGAGCACCCGGATCTCGCTGGCGCCCTCCCGGACCAGCAGGTCCACCAGGTTTGACCCGATCGTGCCCGCGCCGCCGGTCACCAGGACCCGGCCGAGCGCTTCTTGCTGCGTCACGTTGTTCTACTCCCACCCTTTGAGGCCGATCACGGCGCCCTGGAACTCCAGGCTGCGCGAGGCCGCTTCCAACACGTCAAGCACCCGCAGGCCCGCGCGGCCGTCGGTCAGCGGCCGGCGTCCGGTGCGGATCGCGGCGGCGTACTCCTCGACCATGGCGCCCAGCGCCTCGCGCTCCAGCAGCGCCGGGGCGGTCATGTCGCCGGCCCGGTACGAGATCTGCATCTCCCGCCGCGCCTCGGCGCCGATCTCGCTGACATTGGCCAGGTCCACGCCCCGGTCGAAGACCGCGACGCGCTGCGCGGGGTTCAGATCGTCCCATACCAGCGTCCGCTTCGAACCGCCGATGATCGTGGTGCGCACCTTGGTCGGCGAGAGCCAGTTGACGTGCACGTGCGCGATCGCGCCGCCGGTCAGGCGCAGCGTCAGATACGCGACGCAGGCGCGCCCGGCGCCGATCGGGTCCGCGCCGTGCGCCGCGACCGCCACCGGCTCGACGCCTTCGGGCAGCACCGAGTCCAGGATCGACAGGTCGTGCGGGGCCAGGTCCCACAGCACGTCCACGTCCCGCTGCACCAGGCCGAGGTTGATCCGCACCGAGTCGAAGAAGTGCAACTCGCCGAGAGAGCCCTCGTGAATCAGCTCCCTGATCTTGGTGACCGCGGGCGTGTAGCAGTAGGTGTGGTCGCACATCAGGGTCAGCCCGCGCCGTTCGGCCGCCTCGACCAGGATCTTGCCATCGGCGTAGGTCGCGGCGAGGGGCTTCTCGATCAGCACGTGCTTGCCGGCCTCGAGCGCGGCGAGCGCGAGATCCTTGTGCGTGGCCGCGGGTGTGGCGATAGCGACCGCGGTGACGGTCTCGTCGGCCAGCACCTTCGCGTAGTCGGCGGTGGTCTCTACCGTCGAGTAGTTGCCGAGCACCTTGCGCGCCCGGTTGATGTCCAGGTCGCACAGCCAGCGCAGCCGGAACGAGGACGAGGCCTGGAAGTTGCGCACCAGGTTCGGGCCCCAGTAGCCGGCGCCGATCACGGCGACCCCAAGCGGCTCCGGCGGCGTGTCAGATTGTCCGGTGGAACGGGTCACTAGCTTTCCCCCCAAGGATTTTGGAACAGCTCTTGAGCGTCAGAACGCGCCGGTGCCGCGCACCACCGCCGAGGTCGTGCGCAGCAGGATCTTGGCGTC
>Ga0134128_10009620_pt1 | contig 11595 bp, 6 predicted proteins | sample KB31754_FD_96462 | JGI IMG/M metagenome (GOLD analysis project Ga0134128, IMG submission 96462) | Terrestrial soil microbial communities with excess Nitrogen fertilizer from Kellogg Biological Station, Michigan, USA - KB3-175-4 | ecosystem: Environmental > Terrestrial > Soil > Unclassified ...
ATCGCCAAGACCCGCCACGCCACCCCCGGCGTGGGCCTGATCTCGCCACCCCCGCACCACGACATCTACTCCATTGAGGACCTGGCGCAGCTCGTCTACGACCTCAAGAACGTCAACCCGCAGGGGCTGGTCTCGGTCAAACTGGTGTCCGAGGTCGGCGTCGGCACGGTGGCGGCGGGCGTCGCCAAGTGCAAGGCGGACCATGTGACGATCTCCGGATATGAGGGCGGCACCGGCGCTTCGCCGCTGACCTCGATCAAGCACGCCGGCAGCCCCTGGGAGATCGGGCTTGCCGAGACCCACCAGACGCTGGTGATGAACGGGCTGCGCGCCCGCATCGCCGTGCAGGTCGACGGCGGCGTGCGCACCGGGCGCGACGTGGTGATCGGCGCGCTGCTCGGCGCCGACGAGTTCGGCTTCGCCACCGCGCCACTGATCGCGGCCGGCTGCATCATGATGCGCAAGTGTCATTTGAACACCTGCCCGGTCGGCGTCGCCACGCAGGACCCGGTGCTGCGCAAGCGCTTCACCGGCCAGCCCGAGCATGTCATCAACTTCTTCTTCTTCGTCGCCGAGGACGTGCGGGCGTTGATGGCCGAACTCGGCTATCGCAAGTTCGACGAGATGGTTGGCCAGCGCCAGATGCTCGACAAGGCCGAACTGGTGGCGCAGGCCAAGGCGCAGGGGCTCGACTTCTCCAAGCTGTTCTACAAGCCCGAGCCGTGGCCGAGCGACGGCATCCATCATTCTCAGGCCCAAGACCATCAGCTTGAGAAGGTGCTCGACCGCACCTTGATCGCCGAGGCCAAGGAGGCGTTGGAGCACGCCAGACACGTGCGGCTGGATCTGCGCATCGCCAATTCCGACCGCTCGGCCGGCGCTATGCTGTCGGGCGAGATCGCGCGCCGCTATGGCCACACCGGCCTCAAGGACGGCACGATCCACGTCAAGCTTAAGGGCGCCGCCGGCCAGAGTTTCGGCGCCTTCCTCGCCAAGGGCGTGACCTTGGAGCTCGAAGGCGAGTGCAACGATTATGTCGGCAAGGGTTTGTCTGGTGGCCGCATCATCGTCTATCCGCCCAAGGAGGCGACGAAGCTGACGCCGGAACAATCGATCATCGTCGGCAACACCGTGCTTTATGGCGCCATCGCCGGCGAGTGCTATTTCCGCGGCGTCGCCGGCGAGCGTTTCGGCGTGCGCAACTCCGGCGCCATCGCGGTGGTGGAAGGCGCCGGCGACCACGGCTGCGAGTACATGACCGGCGGCGTGGTGGTGGTGATCGGCGAGACCGGGCGCAATTTCGCCGCCGGCATGTCGGGCGGCATCGCCTATGTGCTCGACGAGGCCGGCACCTTCGCCGAGCGTTGCAATCTGTCGATGGTCGACCTGGAGCCGGTGACGGCGGAGGAGGAGGTGATGCAGCGCCACCTGCATTCCGGCGGCGACCTTCAGGGCCACGGCCGCGTCGACGTGATGGGCGACATGTCGCGCCACGACGCCGAGCGGCTGCACCAACTCATCAGCAATCACGCGCGCTATACGGGGTCGGCGCGGGCGCGTCACATCCTGGAGAACTGGGAGACGTTCCTGCCCAAGTTCCGCAAGGTGATGCCGGTCGAGTACCGCCGCGCGCTGGTGGAGTTGGCGGCGCGAAACGGCGAGGCGGTGGCGGCGGAGTAAGGAGGCGCGCGCTCGGACGGAAAGCCGTCATGGCAAGCGCGGCCAAGCCATCCATCGCCGGGAGATCGCCGGCCTGTCGGCGAAGCCCGCGTCCGCGACGTTGTCGCCCGCGCGACAGCGCCTTTGCCTGAACCGGTCGATCACACGACGGCTGGATGGCTTCGCTTCGCTCGCCATGACGCAAGGAGCGCTCGCCACAACGCGCAACGCCTCTCGCCATGACGGCGCTACCTCCGCCGCCCCTTGCCCTTCGGCTTCCAACCGCCGCCGCCCTTCGGCCGCGCCTCGCCGCCGCCGAAATTGTGCGGTCCCATGTCGGCATCGGTCGGCTTGTGGGCACGGCTCGGCATGTTCGCCGCGCGGCCGTATTTGCGCTCTCCCTCGTAGAAGCCGCCCGCCGCCTCCACCGCCGCCTGCCGCGCCAGCGGGTCGTCGCCGACGGCGAGTTCCACCGCGTTCAACCGCTTGATCTCATCGCGCAGTCGCGCGGCGGTCTCGAACTCCAGATTGCCCGCCGCCTCCTTCATGCGCTTCTCCAGATCAGCCAGCGTCGCCTGGAAATTGTGGCCGATCGCCGGCGCCGTCGCCAGACCCGTATCAACCGTCACATGGTCCTTCTCATAAACCGAGTTGAGGATGTCCTGGATGCCGCGCCTGATCGTCGCCGGCGTGATGCCGTTGGCCTGGTTGAAGGCGTTTTGTTTGGCGCGGCGGCGGTCGGTCTCCTCCATCGCGCGCTGCATCGAGCCGGTGATCTGATCGGCGTATAAGATCACGCGGCCGTCGACATTGCGCGCGGCGCGACCGATCGTCTGCACCAACGAAGTTTCCGAACGCAAAAAACCTTCCTTATCGGCGTCGAGAATAGCGACCAGCGCGCATTCGGGAATATCGAGCCCCTCGCGCAACAGGTTGATGCCGACCAGCACATCGAAGGCGCCCAGGCGCAGGTCGCGCAGGATCTCGATGCGCTCGATGGTGTCGATGTCGGAATGCATGTAGCGCACGCGCACGCCATGCTCGTGCAGATATTCCGTGAGATCTTCAGCCATGCGCTTGGTCAGCGTCGTCACCAGCGTCCGATAGCCGGCAAGCGCGACGCGCTTCACCTCGCCCAGGAGATCGTCGACCTGGGCGCGGGCGGGTCGGATTTCGACCGGCGGGTCAATCAAGCCAGTGGGGCGGATCACCTGCTCGACGAACACGCCTTCGGTGCGGGTAAGCTCCCAATCGCCGGGCGTCGCCGAGACATGCACGGTCTGCGGCCGCATCGCCTCCCATTCCTCGAAGCGCAGTGGCCGATTGTCCATGCAGGACGGCAGGCGGAAGCCGTATTCGGCCAGCGTCGCCTTGCGGCGATAGTCACCGCGATACATGCCGCCGATCTGCGGCACCGTGACGTGGCTCTCGTCGGCGAACACCAGCGCGTTGTCGGGCAGATATTCGAACAACGTCGGCGGCGGCTCGCCGGGCCGGCGCCCGGTCAGATAACGCGAATAGTTCTCGATGCCGGCGCAGGAGCCGGTCGCATCCATCATCTCCAGGTCAAACAAGGTGCGTTGTTCTAGCCTTTGCGCTTCCAGCAGCCGCCCCTGCCCGTGCAACACGTCGAGCCGCTCCTTCAACTCGCGCTTGATGCCGTCGAGCGATTGCAGCAACGTCGGCCGCGGCGTGACATAATGGCTGTTGGCGTAGACTTTGACGAACTCAAGATCGCTGGTCTTGGCGCCGGTCAGCGGATCGAACTCCGAGATCGACTCGATCTCGTCGCCGAAGAAATTGATGCGCCACGCCCGATCCTCGTAATGGGCCGGGAACAGGTCGAGCGTGTCGCCGCGCACGCGAAACACGCCGCGGGTGAAATCGCCCAGCGAGCGTTTGTAGTGCAACGCCACGAGATCGGAAATCACCTGCCGCTGATCGATCTTGTCGCCAGTCTGCAACGAGAAGGTCATCGCGGTATAGGTCTCGACCGAGCCGATGCCGTAGATGCACGACACCGAGGCGACGATGATGACGTCGTCGCGCTCCAGCAGCGCCCGGGTCGCGGCGTGGCGCATGCGGTCGATCTGCTCGTTGATCGAGGATTCCTTCTCTATATAGGTGTCAGTGCGCGGCACATAGGCTTCGGGTTGGTAATAGTCGTAGTATGATACGAAATATTCGACGGCATTGTTGGGGAAGAAGCTCTTAAATTCGCCGTAGAGCTGCGCCGCCAGCGTCTTGTTGGGGGCGAGGATGAGCGCCGGGCGCTGCGTCGCCTCGATCACCTTGGCCATGGTGAAGGTCTTGCCGGAGCCGGTGACGCCGAGCAGCACCTGATCGCGCTCGTGGCTCGCGACGCCCTCGACGAGTTGGCGGATCGCCTCCGGCTGGTCGCCCTTGGGGTCGAATTCGGAGACGATGTTGAACTTGCGTCCGCCCTCGGACTTCTCCGGCCGCGACGGCCGGTGCGGCGTCCAGGTCGGCTGGCCGCGCAGGTTGGGGTCGCCGTTCTCCAGCAACTCTTTCAGCGATTCGAGGGTGGCGGTGGCGCCGGTGAGGCCGCGCGGATGCTCGAACTGCGCCGGCGCCTCGCTTAGCCCTGGCGGGGTCTGGGCGAGACCGGGGGCCGCATTGAGCGCCGGGTTCAGCAGCGCCGCGAGATGCTCGCCGAGCGGATGGACGTCGGGGCGCGAGGCCTTGGGCCGCGCTTTCGGAGATTTCGCCATAGGCGGTAATATGGAGCGAACCGGGCCCGAAGCAAAGGCCCGGCGTTGTCGATGGTGCGCAGTGAACCGGGGGCCCGGCTGCCAAAGCGCGGGGAGACAAGCGTGTCGAAGCTGTCTGGCGAATTGCTGGTCGCCGCGTTGATCGCCTTCGGGATTTTGTTCCTGTCGCTGACGTTGTTCACCGCTCACAAGCTGTGGGATAAAATTCTGACGCTATCGAAATTCAAACGGATGGATTTGGAGTTCGCCGGCGCCGGAAGTCGTGACGGCGTCTTATATTGGCGACGCAACAAAGTGAAAATTAGTCTGTATTTGGCGCTGGAGGCTTTTTACGTCGCCATCGGAGCGACGGCAACGGTTCTGGTCGGCCTCGGCTTGATGCAGGTGTTTGGAATGCTGCGCTGAACGAAGCGTCAGGACGCCGCACGCCGCAACGCCGCCAGCCCCATCAGCGCGCAATTCTCCGGCGCCGGCGCGATCGTCACCCCGAGCCGGGCCCCGGCCTCGACATAATGCGCGGTCAACCCCGCCGAGCCAATGGCGGTCGCCTTGGCGACCCCGGCCGCGCCAGCGACGATCTCCGCGCCGATCAGCAGGCCCGACAGATATTCGCCAAGCTGGTCGGCCGGCAGCGTCTCGAACAGGCCGAAGGTGCGGGCGGCGAACATCGCATGCAACAAATCACCCGGCCGCTCCAGACCGCAGGCCGCATCGACGCCGCCCGCAAAACCCCCGCCGGGAGCGGGCGCGGCCATCATGCGGCCGAGCACGCTGTGGTCTTTGAGCACCGCGAACGTCTCGCCGGTCATGAAGGTCTCGAAGCCGAGGATGCGGCCGCCTTCGACGCGCGCCCATTTCGAATGCGTGCCGGGCAGCACATAGACGCCGTCGCCACAGCCCGCCGCCAGCGCGCCTAGAAGTTGCGTCTCCTCGCCGCGCATCACGTCCGGCATGCCGCGCGCGTCGCTCGACCGCGCGCCGGGGACGATGCGCACCGGGCCGAATGAGGTCGGAACTGACAGCAGGGCGGCGGCGATCTCGGGCAGGCCGGCGGGGCAAGCGACATAGGCCGCCTCGCGCCAGCCCTGCTTGGCCCCGACCATGCCGCAGGCGAACACCGGCAGCTTCGGCCAGCCGGCGAGCCGGCGCGCCAAATAGGCTTCGTGCTCGCCGGGCTTCAACGCCAGCGCGCCCTCGCCATGCGCGAGGGCGTCGAGGGCGCGGCCTTCGTCGTCGGCGAGATAGGCGCGGAATGAGGAGGTGCCCCAATCGATGCCGATGAATGCGGGTTCGGCCACATGCCCTCCTTCCGCCCGAGGCCGAGACCGGCCGCCGTCGGGTTTCGCTAACCCTGGGGTTCGCCGTCGATCTCCGGCGGCGGCGCGACGACGATGCGGCGGGCGGTAAAGTCTATCTCCGGCGCGACCTGGCGCGTAAACGGCAGCAGGCGCGTCTCGCCGCCATCCGGCGGCGCGATCTCCAGAATGTCGCCGGCGCCGTGATTGAGGATCGCCGTCACCCACCCCAGCGCCTCGCCCGCCGGCGTCACCGCCGCAAGGCCGACGAGGTCGCTATAGTAGAACTCGTCGGCCGCCGGCGGCGGCAATTGCGAGCGGCGGGCGTAGAGCTCGACGCCGTTCAACGCCGCCGCCGCCTCGCGAGTGGCCACGCCCTCGACGCGCGCCACGATCATGTCGTCGCGCAACGGCCGCACGGATCTGACGACGAAGCGTCGCGCCCCGTCGGCGTCGGTCAGCGGCCCATAGGCGCCGATCGCCGCCGGCGCGCCGGTGTAGGTCTTGAGGCGCAGTTGCCCGCGCACGCCCTGCGGCGCGCCGAAGCGCCCCAAGGCGATCAGCCGGTCGGCGTCCAAGGCTTACGCCGCCGCGGCGGCTTTCTCGGCGGCGGCGGCGCGCTCCTGCGCCTTCTTCTTCGGCTTGGCCTTCTCGGGGTTGTTGTGCGCCTCCCGCTTGGCGGCGCCGACGCTGTCGAGCAGGCGCAGCACGCGATCGGTCGGCTGCGCGCCCTTGGCGATCCAGGCCTTCGCCTTCTCGACGTCGAGCACGAGGCGGGCGGCGTCGTCCTTGGCCTTCAGCGGATCGAAGGTGCCGAGCTTTTCGACGAAACGCCCGTCGCGCGGCATGCGCGCGTCGGCGACGACGATGCGGTAGAACGGACGCTTCTTGGCGCCGCCGCGGGAGAGACGAATTTTCAGAGACATCAGGTTTTCCTTTTCAAACCAGGCTATTTCTTCTTGCTGAACGGGTTGCCGCCGAGGCCGGGAAGCTTCGGCAGGCCGCCCCCCAAGCCGGGAAAGCTCGGGGGAAGGTTGAAGGCGCCCGGCGGAGGCGCGCCGGGCAGGCCGGGAGCGCCGCCCGCGCCCGCCTGCTTCTGCAAGGCCGCGATCTGCTCGGGGCTCGGCATGCCGCCCATCCCCATCATCTGGCCGAGCTTGCCCATCATGCCCTTGCCGCCCTTGCCGCCCATCGCCTTCATCATGTCGGCCATCTGGCGGTGCTGCTTGAGCAGGCGGTTGACCGCCTCGACCTGCGCGCCGGCCCCCGCCGCGATGCGCTTCTTGCGGCTCGCCTTGCGCGGGTCGTCGCTGAGCAGATGCGGGTTGCGGCGCTCGCGCGGCGTCATCGAGGAGATGATGGCGCGCTGGCGCTTGACCATCTTGTCGTCGAAGCCGGAATTGGCGATCTGGTCCTTCATTTTGGCGATGCCCGGCAACATGCCGAGGATGCCGCCCATGCCGCCCATTTTCTCGATCTGCGCCAGTTGTTCGGAGAGATCGTCGAGATCGAAGACGCCCTTGCGCATCTTCTCGGCCATCTTGGCCGCTTTCTCCATGTCGAGTTGCTCGGCCGCCTTCTCGACGAGGCTGACGATGTCGCCCATGCCGAGGATGCGGTCGGCGAGGCGGCGGGGGTGGAACTCCTCCAGCGCGTCCATCTTCTCGCCGACGCCGATGAGCTTGATCGGCTTGCCGGTGACGGCGCGCATCGACAGCGCCGCGCCGCCGCGCCCGTCGCCGTCGGCGCGCGTCAACACGATGCCGGTGACGCCGACGCGCTCGTTGAAGCTCTTGGCGAGATTGACCGCGTCCTGGCCGGTCAGCGCGTCGGCGACGAGCAGAATCTCATGAGGGCGGGCGGCGTCGCGGATGTCGGCCATCTCCTGCATCAGCGGCTCGTCGATATGGGTGCGCCCGGCGGTGTCGAGGATGACGACATCATAGCCTTGCAGGCGGGCGACGCTCTCGGCGCGCCTGGCGATTTCGACCGGGCCCTGGCCGGCGATGATCGACAGCGTGTCGACGCCGACTTGGGCTCCCAGCACGCGCAACTGCTCCTGCGCGGCCGGCCGCTTGACGTCGAGCGAGGCCATCAGCACGCGGGACTTGTTGCGCTCGGTCAGGCGCTTGGCGATCTTGGCGGCGGTGGTGGTCTTGCCCGCGCCTTGCAGGCCGACGAGCATGATGGCGACCGGCGCCGGCGCGTTGAGATCGACGCCCTGGCTCTCCGTGCCCAAAGTCTCGACCAGCGAGTCATGGACGATCTTGACCACCATCTGGCCGGGCTTGATCGACTTGACGACCGCCGCGCCGACCGCCCGGGTGCGGGTGCGGTCGATGAACGAGCGCACGACTTCGAGCGCGACGTCGGCCTCCAGCAGCGCGCGGCGGACCTCGCGCATGGCGGCGGCGACGTCTTCCTCGGAGAGGGCGCCACGGCCGGTCAGCTTGTCCAATATGCCGGAGAGCTTTTCGGAGAGGCTCTCGAACATGGGGTTGCTCCAGGGTTTTCGTTTCTGCCCAGGCCAACGCGAAACGCGCCCGGGGGCGCGAAGCGCTGCCGGACGGTGACCGCCCGTCTCAACGGAAGGGTCGGCGGATCGAGTGGGCCTTAGCCGATCGAAGTGGGAGGTTGGTTAGAAGCGGGGGCGCCGATTGTCAAGGCGGCGACCGCGCGGGACAGGCCGCGACGGCGGGATTTCAGCGGCTTGGGTGGCCGTTCGTGTCCTTTGCGGTCTCGAAACTCAGTTTCACTTGTTTTACATGTTTAACTACGAACCCCTTGACCCGCCGCCCGCCTGCGCCGAACATTAGCATCGCTTTGAAAAACAATACCGATTCGGGGCAACCATTGCAAAAGCCGACCTTCGCGGCCATCGTCGCGGCCTTCGGCGCGCAGGCGCGCGCCAAGCTGGCGAATCCCGCCGTGGTCGGCGCGTCCGAGGAGCAGTTGCGCACGCCGCTGGAGCGGCTTTTCAAGGAACTGGCGGCGCTCGCCGGCCTGCCCGAGCCGATGCTCGTCGGGGAAACCCCGCTGGCGCAATTGCAGACGCGGCCGGATTATGCGGTCACCGTCGGCGGCGCGCTCACCGGCTACATCGAGATCAAAGCGCCGGGCAAAGGCTGCGATCCGCGCAAATTCACCGATCCCCACGACAAGGCGCAATGGGCCAAGCTGAAATCGCTGCCCAACCTCGTCTATACCGACGGAAACGGCCTCAGCCTGTGGCGCGACGGAGAACTGGCCGGCGAAATCGTCCATTTCGACGGCGACGTCGAATCCTCGGGCGCGAAGCTGAAGGCGCCGGAAATTTTGCGCGCGCGCGTGGTGGATTTCCTGACCTGGAAGCCGCTGCCGCCGGCCAGCGCAAGAGCGTTGGCGCAGACCGCCGCGCGCCTCTGCCGCCTCCTGCGCGACGAAGTGCTGGAGGAGATGGCCGCCGGCCACGGCAGCCTCGCACATCTCAAGGACGATTGGCGCAAGCTGCTGTTTCCCGACGCCAGCGACGCGCAATTCGCCGACGGCTACGCGCAGGCGGTGACTTTCGGCCTGCTGATGGCGCGCGCCTTCGACATTTCGCTGCAAGGCGGCGTCGAACTGGCGGCGATGAAGCTGAAGAAGTCGAACACGCTGATCGGCGCCGCGCTCAACCTGTTGACCGAGGACGACGCCAATCAGCAATCGCTGAAAACCTCGCTCGGCGCGCTGACGCGGGTGCTCAACGAAGTGAACTGGGCGACGCTGAGCAAGGACAAGCCGGACGCCTGGCTCTATTTCTACGAGGATTTTCTCGAAGTCTACGACAATCGTCTGCGCAAGCTGACCGGCTCCTATTACACGCCGCCGGAAGTCGTGGCCGCGATGACCAATCTCGTCGATCAGGCGCTGCGCGGGCCGCTGTTCGAGCGGGCGGCCGGGCTCGCCTCGGCCGACGTGACCATCGCCGATCCCGCCGTCGGCACCGGCACGTTTCTGCTCGGCGTTTTGCGGCGCATCGCCGCCAATGTCGAGGCCGACCAGGGCGCGGGAGCGGTCGGCCCGGCGATTTCGGCCGCCGCCAAGCGATTGTTCGGCTTTGAATTGCAGTTCGGCCCGTTCGCGGTCGCACAATTGCGGCTGATCGCCGAAATGCGCGCCTTGACGAAGGCGCCGACGGCGACAGAGGTCAACCTCTACATCACCGATACGCTCGGCAATCCCTTCGTCGAGGACGAGCAATTGCCGCAGATCGTCGAGCCGATCGCGAAATCGCGGCGCGAGGCCAACAAGGTCAAGCGCGGGCAGCCGATCACGGTGGTGATCGGTAATCCCCCTTACAAGGAGAAGGCGGAGGCGCGCGGCGGCTGGATCGAGAAAGGCGCCGGCGGCAAGCTTCACGCGCCGCTCGACCGTTGGAAGGCGCCGCCGCAATGGGGCGTCGGCGCGCACGGCAAGCACCTGAAGAACCTCTATGTCTATTTCTGGCGCTGGGCGACGTTGAAGGTGTTCGGCGCCGGGCGCTTCGCCGCCACCGGCCTGCCGGACACCGACGAGGAAGGCATCGTCTGTTTCATCACCGTCGCCGGCTTTCTCAACGGTCCGGGTTTCGAGAAGATGCGCGACGATCTGCGCCGTAGCTGCTCGGACATCTGGGTAATCGACTGTTCGCCCGAAGGCCATCAGCCGGACGTGCCGACGCGCATCTTTCAAGGCGTGCAGCAGCCGGTCTGCATCGTGCTGGCGGCGCGCAAGCTCGGCAAGACGGCGTTGGCGCGGGTGCGGTTCCGCGCGCTGGCGAAGGGCAAGCGGGAGGAGAAATTCGCGGAATTGGCGGCGCTGTCGCTGGGCGTGCCGGGCTGGCTCGATTGTCCTGCCGACGGCCGGGCGCCGTTCCTGCCCGAGGTCGGCGGCAAATGGGCGAATTTCACGCCGCTGCGGTCGTTGTTCGCCTACGATGGCTCCGGCGTCATGCCGGGGCGGACATGGATCATCGCGCCGGACAAGGAGACGTTGGAGAAGCGCTGGGAGCAACTGGTCAAAGAGAAGGATGAAACGAAGCGCGAGGAGTTGTTTCATCCTCACGAAGGCGGCGATAAAACATCGACCAAGTCCACCAAGGTCGGGCTTTCCGGTCACGAGTTTCGCTCATACTCCATCGCGAGTGACAAGGCGAAAGTGATCGCCCCCACGCGATATGGCTTTCGCAGCTTCGATCGCCAATGGATCATACCAGACAATCGGCTTATCAATCGTCCTAACCCGAATTTGTGGAAGACGTGGTCGAGCGAACAGGTATCTGTGACCGCGCTCGAAAGAGCATCGCCGAAATTCGGCCCGGCCATCACCCTTACAAGTCTTATCCCTGACCTTGACCACTACAACAGTCGCGGCGGCCGCGTTTACCCGCTCTATGCCGACGCCGCCGCAACCACGCCCAACATCCGCGCCGCCGTGTTGCAGGCGCTCGCCCTCGCCTATGGCGCCCCGGTATCGGCGGAGGACCTGTTCGCCTATATCGCCGCCGTGATCGCCCATCCCGCCTTCACCGCGCGCTTTCGCGACGATCTCGTGCGGCCGGGCCTGCGCCTGCCGCTGACCGGCGACAAGGCGTTGTTCGACGAAGCGGCCGAACTCGGGCGCCGCATCGTCTGGCTGCACACTTATGGCGAGCGTTTCGCCGATGCCGCCGCCGGCCGGCCGAAAGGCGCGCCGCGCCTGCCGAAAGCCAAAGCCCCGTTCATCCCCGCCGCCGGCGCCATCCCCGGCCCGCCAGAATCGCTGCCGGAAAGCCTCGATTACGACGCGGGCAAGCGCCGGTTGCGTCTCGGCAAAGGGTTTGTCGAGGACGTGCCGCCGGAAGTGCGGGCCTACGAGATTTCCGGCAAGAACGTCGTCGACCAGTGGTTCAGCTATCGCCGCCGCGACCG
>Ga0134128_10009621_pt1 | contig 11594 bp, 8 predicted proteins | sample KB31754_FD_96462 | JGI IMG/M metagenome (GOLD analysis project Ga0134128, IMG submission 96462) | Terrestrial soil microbial communities with excess Nitrogen fertilizer from Kellogg Biological Station, Michigan, USA - KB3-175-4 | ecosystem: Environmental > Terrestrial > Soil > Unclassified ...
GCCAATAACAACGAAGGACCAAGAAATCGTGCACGGCGCGGTCGTCGTATAGTAGAGCAAAGGTGTCGGTGGTCGCGTAAAGTAATGGAATGCCGGACATACCCGTCCGGTCGCTTCGTCCGGCGCAAAAAGGATGGGCCGGTCGCTTATGACGTCCACTGCGATGATACCTATGATCGCAGCTAGCAACACGATTTGAGTAATGACGTTTCTGGATTTCATTCCGGCTTATCCGGGCGGATCCGATCGGCGAGGATGATACATGGGAACCGAGCGGAACCGGTCCCTAATGCAAGAAGCGCAGCGCCATGCGCACGTAGGCAAACTGAGGAAAGTACTCCTGAATTTGCTTATGGAATAACACGCTGACGAGCAGCAATCCCAAGCTGATGATCCGGAAGAGGCGCATTTTTATCTCTGAACCGCCGATCCAGCCTGCTCATGTCAGGGCAACGCTATCTCGGCTGATTCCGCGGCAACAACATCAAGTCGGGCATGACCGGCGCGCATTTGCCGAACAGGCAGCGGATCGTTCTGCTGGTGTTGGTGTATTCGAAGGGCGATGCCATATCAGGAGGATGGCAGTTCTTAATTCTCCTCTCACGCGGGAACAGTTTGAAGCACTCCGACAAATCTCTCGGCCGGAGGGCCAGACAATTCCCACTACCCACAGGGCGCGATTACAAGAGCTTGGTTTCGCCGTGGAGAGGCTCGGGCACTGGTTTGTAACTCCCCTTGGCCAGGAGCGGCTTGCGCTGGGCAAGTGATGGCTAGGAGCCCGAGTTTTCTTTCTGTATTCGGCTCTTATGAGCCAACTCGGCGAGTTGATCGTAACAACGGGCGATAGTGAGCATCGCTTCGCGAGCTTGATCGCTGGTGAAAGTATCCGCGATCGTGCGCGCCATCTCGGCCCGCCATCGCCAATGATCGGGATCATTGCCGGCCGTTAAGCCGGTTCGCTTCTGAGATGGAATGTTCACCCTCCCACCGAATTTGGCGAAAGTCTAGGAGCCATGCGATAAGCAATAAAGCCGTGCCGCCAACGGCACAAAGTAAGTCTAGACCGTGGACCAGCCCCCAGCCGATCCATGGCAGCCATTGCCAGTACTCTGCTAACTGGGTCACCACGAACTCCAGCCACCCAAGACAGCCCGCAATAGCGAGAACCAGCCGCGCATTCCTCAAGGTCGTCTCGCGGTAGGCTTCGCAGGCCCAGTCTGTCCATCCATGGATTGGCCGATCTCTCGCGCATGGCGCATGATTGCCACCAGCTCGTCCTCGCCGGGCTTCCTACTTCGGGTCTGAGGGGTCGGTGACGTGTTCCGGCACGCGGCTTTATGAACTCGCCGCGCGAGCGGACGCAACCCTCCCTTTCGTCTTGTTCCGACGCTTCTCCCATTTACGGCTGGCTTTCAATTTCCTGTCGGCGAGGGCTTTCCCTATCCCTGCTTGGTCGGCAAGGGTGATCGCGGTGCGGTTCGACAACTCGAACAGCGGGGCTACGTCAGCATCCGCATATCGTTCGGTCGTTGACGCGCGTTTGTGACCGAGCGCCTTCCCCGTCAAGTATAGGCTTTCGCGGCTCTGAACGGCGGTGGTCGCAAAGATATGGCGCATGTCATGGATGCGGAATTTCTGCAGTCCAGCGTCTTTCCTCACGCGCTCCCATATCTTCTGCACGCCAACGATATGGCGAGTAGGCTTGATCCCGGGGAAGAGGTAGGGGTTGCCCGAGACTTCGGGAATGAGATCGATTGCCTTAATAGCGAGGTCCGGGAGCGCGACAGGCTTGTCGTCGGTTTTGGAATCGGGGAGCCACAAGCACTTGTTTTCCCGGTCGAGCCAATCCCGCTTGGCGGCAACGATCTCCATTTTCCGTGCGCCGGTCATCATCAGCACCATAAGAGCGGCAACGGCGCTGGGGTGTTCGGTCTTGAAGCGGGCGGCGAGCGCCTTTCCCAGCTTCAACATCTGGGCTCGCGTAAGCCTCGGCTTGCGCTGCTTTTCCTCGTACATCGTCACCTGAGCGCAGGGATTATCCCGCTTTGCGGCCTTGCCGGCCTTCATGGCGATATTGAGCATGTGGGAGAGAAGAGACACGGCGCGATTGGCGGCAACAGGCGTCTCGTGCAGCTTGCGGTGCATCTCGTCCACGTGCGTCGTGGTAATGTCGTCCATCTTCATCGCGCCAAGCTCGGGCATGAGATAGCGGCGTATCAGCCCGTTGTCCTCGGCGATCGTGCGGGGCTTCTTGGCCTTGTTCTTTTTCGTGCCATAGCGCTTGGCAAGGTCGTGATAGAGCGGCGCGAACTCTGACAGGGTAAGACGGTTGGCGCGAGTTTCTTCTTCCTCGGCCGCCTCTCGGTGCCTGCGTTTGATCTCCGCAGCAGGGTCAATGCCTCGGCGGGCATCATCAATGAGCTCTTGGGCACGGTCGCGTGCCTTATCCGCGGTCCATAAGGCGCCATGCTTTCCGATCGTGAAGCGCTGGAGCTTTGGGGAGCCCTTAACGCGGTATTGGGCGAGATAAACTACGTTGCCGGCGGCGGTGAGCTTGGCGCCGAAGCCAGTTAGCTTTTCGTCCCAGAGGAACTTTAGATCGAGTAGGGGCCAATCCTTGCCGCCGGCAGCAATCCTGGCCTCCCGCTCGGCTTGCTTCTGGGCGCGAAGCTCCGGCGCTTCAGCGATGAGTTTATCGATCGCGGTCTTATTGATGCGTTCGGTTGCCATGCACTCCCCTCCACGATTGCCGGGACTGATCGGGCGTATCCCTAGCAATCATGTAGCAATCAATGCACGGACACCCTCGGGAACGAATGGGACAGCACCGTTCACCAAAACCCGCGCGCCACGCCGATAAATGGCATATTCAGGAAAGCATGGGAACCCATCGGAATGCAATACCTACAGTTTCCTAAACTGTGGGTCGGGTGTTCGAGTCACCCCGGGGACGCCAACTCATACCGCCGCTCGTCACATGCGCTGCTTCACGATGCGCACGTCGCTGGCTGAGCCGGGCCAAACCTGGACGCGGTAGCGATCGTTGCCGTCGAGACCGTCCTCGGAGACCGTGTCGAGTCCGCCATAAGAGACCCGGACGCGATAAACCCCCGGCGCGAGCGCGATGCGCTTCGCATCGGGCAGATAGTCCGGGCAGCCGGCGACGACGAGCGGTCCCGACGCGACCATCAGAGTTGCTTCGACGATCTGATCCGAGGCGGCGAAATCGGCAGCCGGTTCCTGCTCGTGGATTTCGATGGTAACCGGAACTTCCGTGTTACGAACCGTGCCGATGCCGATCGTACCGGGTGCGATCGCCAGCAAGCGCGCGGTCGCCGCGTCGTCCCAGCTGTCGGACAAATCGCCGTCAGCGGCTTCGTCCTGGATATAGAACTGGTGGTCCGCGAGGAGCGAAAGCGCGAAGGATTGCATGATCGAAACGCCGCCGTCCTGCCGCCTGTTGAATCGCTTTCTACCTAAGTCGCCCTATGTTAAAACAAATCAGCCTCGGCGGGCATGCGCGCCGCGGCAAGGGGGGGAATAGCATGAACCAAAGACTTTGGCGCGCGTCGCGCGTGCGACGCACCTTGTTGGCCGGCAGCTCGGTGCTGGCGCTTCTCGCATTGGCGAGCCCCGCCGAGGCGATACCGGGCGATTGTCTCGACGCCCTGAAGACGAGCGGAGATCCGTTCCTGGTCGGCTTCGCCAATGGCATCACGCCCGTGGGCCAGTTGTTCTGCCTCGGTACCCAGCCGGGCATTACGGTCGGGATCGCCACGCCGGGGGTTCAGGAAATTTTCTTCGGCATCGGCAACGAGGTGGTGAACGGCAATGTCACAGTGCTGGAAACCACCAACCTGGGCAACGAGGGCATCGGCGTGGCGCCGGCGGCGGTGCAGGGACATTTGGTCGCCTTCAACATCGGGCATGGGCTGCCGGCGACCTTCCCCAGCGCGCAAGCCCCTGACATCCCCGGCGGGCTGGTGATCATCGGGTCGACGATCAACGGGGCCATCATCAATAACGGCACGCTGACCGGCTTGACCGAGCCGCAGGGCATCGGCGCCCTCTCTGGCCTCGTGCTGCCGGCGACCAGTGGCATGTTCATCAGCGGCACGCAGATCCTTGGACCTTCGGCCGGCATCATCAACACTGGAACGATCATCGCCACCCCGGGCGATCCGACCGTGCCCATTCTTCTCCCCGGCACGCCCATACCGACGAAACTTACCGGCATCAACTTCCAGGTTGCCGGCGTCTTTGCCGGCACGATCATGAATTCCGGCACGATCATGTCGGGTAGTAGCGTCGTCCCTGCTGCCGCGGTCGGCATCGAGGTAGACGGTGCGGGCACCGTCACTGGCAGCATTCTCAACACCGGCTCGCTCAGCGCCATCGCCCCCGCCGGCCTCAGCGGCGTCGGCATCGTGATCAAGACGCCGATCGGTGGCGGTGTCACAAACAGCGGCAGCCTGATCGGCAGCACGGCGGCGATCGACGCCACGGGTGAAGGCGGCGCCACCACCTTCACGCAGGCGGGCGGGATGATGGTCGGGAGCGTGCTCGGAAGCGGCACCGACGTGTTCCAGCTCACTGGCGGTACCCTCGCGCTGCCGACGAGCGGCAAGGTGAACGGGCTCGCGAGTTTCACGCAAGGCGCCGGGGGCACCCTGGGGCTCACTTTCACCACGAGCACCGTGCCCGGGACCTACCCCAATGTCAGTGCCGGCAGGATCAATCTCGGCGGCACGCTTCTCGTCATGCCGGTTGGCAGCTTCACGGCCTTCCTCGGCAAGACCTTCCCCAATGTCATCACCGCGACGACGTCGCTCTCCGGGAATTTCAGCAACTTCGCCAGCACCAACGGGCTGCTCGCCGCGAGCACGACGCCGGATCCGACCACACCCAACGCGCTCGATGTGACCTTCGGATTGAACCGCGCGGGCATAGCGGCGAGCGCTCAGAGCCTCGCGCAAGGTCTGCGGTTCGGCCTCGCCCAACCGCAGGTGATGATCGATACCGTGCAAAATCGGCTGCTCGGCGGCACCGCTTATGACGGCAGCGCCATGGTGGCCGCGAATCTGATCGGCCCCAATCGGCAAGCTCGGAGCGATGCCGGGCAGCTGGCGCAGGCGTCACCCGTCCCCACTACCGGCACCGGCAGCGGCGCCTCTATGTGGGCGCGCGCCTATGGCGTGATCGGCAATGCCCCCGCCGCCGGAACGGCGCCTGGCTTCTCCGAGCAGAGAGAGGGCGTCATCATCGGCGTCGACTGGCGGTTCGATCAGTTCACCGTCGGCGTTGCCGGCAACTATGGCCATACCAACGCGTCCTTTGCCGACGGGTCGCACACGTCACTCGATCCCTTCGGCGCTCTGATCTATGGCGGCTGGCGCGGTGGCCCCTGGTACGTCACCGGCGGCGCCGGCGGCGCGGCCAACAGTTACAGCTTTATCCGCAGCCTCACCGGCGTCGGCATGGCGGCCGTTGCCACCAGCAGTGTCTCGGGCCGGAGCTACAGCGCCTATGGCGAGACCGGCTTTGCCATGCCGTTCGATCGCTGGACGGTCACTCCCTATGGTCGCATCGACTTTGTCCACGCCGACACCGACGCCTTCACCGAAACCGGCCCGGAGGGCAGCCTCCGAGTCAGTTCCTCGAGCGGCAATAGCTTCGCGACAGCGCTCGGTGCACGCGCATCGACGCGGTTTGAAATCGGCAACGCGACCTTCACGCCTGAGCTGCGCGTCGGCTGGCAGCACGAATTCCTCGATTCGGCTCAACACATTACCACGCAGCTCGTCGCACTGCCGGGCACGTTCATCACCGCGACCGGCCCCGATTTCGGCCGCGACAGCGCGCTGGTGGGCCTCGGCATCACCCACGACCTTGCGCCGAATGCGCGGATCTTCATCGATTATGACGGCAAATTCACCGGCGGCTTCAATCAGCACGCCTTCACCGGCGGCGTGAAGATCTGGTTCTAGGATCTCGTTCGCCGAGGGCCTTTGGCCGCATCGGGCCACGAGCGCCGCTTGGCGTTGCCGAGAGTCCAGGCGCGCGCTTCATCGATGCGTGGGTCGCTCACCGCACCTCGTCGTCTCGCCGGCGCATGACCGCCGTCATCCACACTGAGATGATCGAGACGGCGGCGAGGTACCAGGCCGGCGACAGCGGATTGCCGGTCTCGGTCATGAGCGAGACCGCGATCATCGGAACCGTGCCGCCGAAGAGCGACATGGCGAGATTGTAGCCGACCGAAAGTCCGGAGCAGCGCACATGCTTCGGGAAAGCCTCGACCAGAAAACCCGGGCTCGCACCGATGAAGAAGCCGAGGAGAAGAGCGAAGCCGAGTTGCCCGGTGACGATCGCGACGACCGTGCCATGGCCCATCCATGCCATCAGCGGCACGGAGAACGGGATGAGCCCGACGCAGCCGATGAAGAGGATCTTCTTGCGCCCGAAGCGATCGGCCAAGCTGCCGACGATCGGCACCAGCACCATCATCTCCGCGAGGCCGATGCTGTTGAGCAGCAAAGCGCGCGGTCCTGGCACGCCCGCAACCTGGTGCAGCCAGGTCGTGGTGAAAACGAAGCAGAGATAGAAGCCAACCGCCGTCGCGAGGTTGAAGCCGATGACCTGCAGCATCGCCAGCTTCTGGGTGCGGAACGCTTCGACCAGCGGCCCGGTCTCGGTTTTCGGCGCGGTGATCACCGGCTCGGGCGGGAGCCGGCGCCGGATGAAGTAGACGATGACGCCGATCACCAGTCCGGCGAGGAAAGCGAGACGCCAGCCCCAGCTTGCTGCTTCCTCGGCGGTGATCGAGTCGGTGATCGCCCAGCCGATCGCCGAGCCGAGCAACAAGCCGCCGAACGCGCCGAAGGGCGCGAAGCTGCTGACATGGCCGCGCCGGCTCGGCAAGGCATGCTCCGCCAGCATTACCATCGAGGTCGTAAATTCGCCGCCGACCGCGAGGCCTTGCGCGAGGCGCAGCAAGATCAGCAAGAGCGGCGCGAGTACGCCGATCTGCGCATAGGTCGGCAGCAGCGCCATCAGGCAGGTCGGCACCGCCATCGAAACGACCGAGCTGATAACCGCTGTGCGGCGTCCGAGCTTGTCACCGATATGACCGAAGACCGCTGCCCCCAGCGGCCGCGCCAGGAAGCCGATGGCGAAGACACCGAAGGATGCGATCAGCGACACGGTCGGATTATGCGCGGGAAAGAATTGCGTGCCGATGGCGGCGGCGAAAAAGCCATAGACGCCGAAATCGTACCATTCGAGGATATTGCCGGCGAGACCGGCGAGCACCGTCTTGCGCTCGGCGGCGCGGAATTCGAGGTTGAGCTGCTGCGCGGCGAGCGCGATCTGCGCGCCGATGAGATCGAGGCGGCAGAGCTGCCGGATGCGGTATTGCACCTTGGCGAGCTCGGCCGGCGCGAGGATGCGCTCGAAGACGAAGCAGGCATCGGCCATGGCGATGAGAGCGACATCCTCGGGCGCAGGGATGTCGTCGCTGAACAAGAGATCAAAGATCCGCCGTTTGGTCTGAGGCGCGGCGCTGCTCGCGGTCCAGAGGTAGCGCGTTCCTTCCTTGCGCAGGACGCCGTGCTCGCAGAGCTGGCGGATCGCGGCCTCGCGCATGTCCATCGCCTTGCCGGACAGGCGGACGATCCAGGCGCGCGGATCGAGTCGCGCCGATTCGCCGCCGACATCGGCAAGGACGTTGTCGAGGACGGGGTCGCCGGTGGGATTGCGGTCGATCGCCCAAATGCCGCTGAGGTCCGAATCGAGCTTGCCGCGCAGGGAAAGGTCGATCAGGGCACCGCCGGCGACGCCGCAAACCAGGAACGCCTCGGGAACACGGTCGAATTCGCCGCCGCGATCCTCCAAGGTGAGGAGCAGCAGCTCCTCGACCAGACTAAATTTTTCCACCACCAACCCCCCAAAATTAACCACGAGCCGACGTTGTTAACCCTTTGTTAACCATAATCGCCGATTCTGTGGGCCTGACGCTAGCGCAAGCCTCCCTGCTAGCGATCCCAAGGAAACTTCTAGGCGCGCCTCAACGGCGCGCCCTTTTTTTGTACTCTGACGGCAAAGGGAGGAGCGATGGCAAGAGATTTCCGATTTGCTCGGTCGGCGGTGGCGGCGATCATATCCGGGGCGCTGTTTCTCAGCGCGGGCTCCGGGTTCGCCGCCGAAAAGCTGGTCGTCGCGCGCAGCTCGACCACCGGCTTCACCTTCGATCCGCTCAATATCGGCATCGAGAAGGGCATCTACGCCAAGAACGGCCTCGACGTGCAGATGTCGGTGCTGGAAGGCAGCGCCAAGCTGCATCAGGCGATGCTGGCCGGTGCGCTCGATATCGGTCTCGGCGCCGGCACCGATCTCGCTTTCCTGGTCAAAGGCTCGCCCGAGACCGCGGTCGGCGCGATCATGCTCGGCGCCGGCATCTATGGGCTGGTGATCGGGCCGGATTCCAAAATCCACGCCGTCGCCGATCTCAAAGGCAAGAAGATCGGCGTCTCGACCATCGGCTCGCTGACGCAATGGCTGGTGCTGCGCCTCGTGCAGCAGCAAGGCTGGCAGCGCGACGATATCACCATGGTGACGGTCGGTTCCGACCAGACCGCGCAGACAGCAGCGCTCGAAACCCGCCAGATCGATGCCGTGATGGGCGCCGCCGCGCTCGGCTGGCAGCTTGAGACACAGAATCGCGGCCGGCTGCTCATCCCGGCGTCGCAGATCGTCAGCAACTTCCTGATGAACTGCGCCTATGCCTCGAACAAGCTCGTTGCCGAGCGCCCCGACGCGATCCGCGCCTTTCTCAAATCCTGGTATGAGACCGTCGCCTATATGCGGGCGAACCGCGAGGAGACGGTGAAGCTCGCGCGCGCCATTGACGGCTTCGCGCCATCGGTCGAAGAGCGCAACTACGACGCGGTGATGCCGTTCATGTCGAGCGACGGAAAATTCCCGGCCGAAGGGCTCGAAGGCGTGCGCCGCTCGTTCGTCGATCTCGGTATCCTCCCGAGCGAGCCCGATGTCACGAAATACGTGACCGAACGCTTCCTGCCCGCATCGCCCTAATCGGGATCGCAGATCGCTTTGAGATCGCGCCAGGCGGCTTGGGTCAGCGCTTGGGCGCCGCCCGCCGGCGCCGCTTGGATCAGCTTCGCGCGCTGGTCGTTCGGCGGATGCGTGCGCAGGAACGGGATCGGAATGTCGCCGTCGCCTTTCTCGGCATTGAGCCGCGCGAAGAACGCGCCGAACGGCGCGACATCGAGACCGGCCTCGCGCATCAGCGTGACGGCTTGTGCATCGGCGGCGCTTTCGGCATCGCGGCCGAAGGACGTGACCAATAATTCCGTTCCGGCCAAGGATATCGCCGAGCCGCCGAAAATATCGCCCATCACCAGCCCGATCAGGAAGGCCGTGCCGCTTTCGCGGATCACCAGCCGCATGGGATGTTCGAGCTGCAGATGGCCCATCTCATGCCCCAGCACGCCGGCGAGCTCGTTCGGCTCGCGCGTGAAATCGATCAGGCCCTTGAAGACCAGAATCTCGTCGCCCGGCAACGCGATCGCGTTGAGCATTTTGGAATTGATCACGCGCACGCGCAGCTTGTCGCGCAGCGCGAGCTCGGCTTCGAGCGGGGCGATCAGCTGGCCGAGCGCGGCCCGGCCCCTCGCGTTCGTGCATTCGGCATGGTCTTTATCCTCGCTCGCGACCGTGAAGCGCATGATGAAATCGGCGAGCTGATCGCCGAGCTGGGTTTCGAGCCGCGGCGAGACCCACTCGCTCGCATGATCGGCGAGGAAGGGAATGAGGCCGAAGATCAAGAAGGCGAGCGCAGCCAGCGCCGCGCCCGACCAGATCGCGACTACCCGCCAAGAGGACTCGTTGCCCATGCTCTTGCGCAAGGACGCGCAATGCAATTCCAGCGCGCGCAGCGCATCGCCATCGGCAACGCTCAGCCGCGCATCGCCGCCGCGCCGGCCGAGCCGGATAGCGCCGCTCGCATCCGGGCCGTCGACGAGCCGCACCTCGTCGCGCCGCCAGTTCTCGCGCCGCGTACCGTCCTCGTCGGCAATGCTCAGCCCGTCCTCGCCGATCCGGGCTTCGACGCGGATGAACGCGGCGGTGCGGCCGTCGCTGTAACGGCCGGGCCAGGCGAGGCGCGGCGGCTCAGAAAGCGCCAAGCTCGAAACTGTCGGCGATGCCGAGTTTCTGGCGGGGCTGGGTCGATTGCGCGATATCGCTCACGGCGGCGAAATTCGTGATATCCAGCGTCGTTGCGAGATGCTTGATGATCGGAATCCACAGCCAGCAATAAGTGATGAGCTGTATCACCCAGAGGAGAATGACGTAGACCGGCAGCATCACCGCTACAGCGACCAGGCCGATCGTTTGCGGCGCGATCGTCTTGCCGACGATGGCGGCCTTAACGATCGGTACGGCGATGACGCCAAGGACGGCAAAGACGAGGCCCATCGCAATCGACAGGCCGATCATCCCGAGGCCGAAAAGCAGAACCTGGCCCACGCCGATCATGCCTCTCGCATCCGAATTCAGTTGCATCGTGCCCAGCCCGACCCGCGACGCCAGATAACGAAAAGCCTCGATGCGGTACCAGATCAGCGCGAGAACGCCCAGGATGACGCTTAGCGCTGGAAAAATGGCCAGCAGAATGGGATGCGGCAATTCCAGCATCTTCGGGGCGGCCGCCGCGCTCTTCTTTCCGGTGACCGCGATGTCGACATACGCCGGATGCAGCAGCGCCGAGAGATTGGGCACGATCGCCAGCGCCAGCGGAATCGCGATCACCGCCATCACGACGAGCCAGCGTCCGAAGAGCGCGCTGCCTTTCGCCTCGACATGCATTGAGCGATTGCCGAAGCAGGTGTTGTTGAGCTTGTAGCGCGCGAGCGCGACATGCATCCACGGCAGCGCCACGCCGAGAGTCACGACCGTCAACAAGCCGTAGCCGAGGAAGAGGCCGCAGTAATGCCAGGTCGATCCGGTCTGGCTGGCATAGATGCCGCGCCAGGTCGTACGCGACAGGCGATAGCGCCGCGACCGGAAGAGCGCGACCTGCATGAAGATGAAGAGCGCGAGGAAATAAACGCCTTGGATGCTGGCGGCTAAAACCGGACTGCCGAGCGAGAGGCGGTAGGCGAGGATATAGGCGATGCTGAGCGGCGCGAGCACCGCGAGCGCGACGAGAAAGCCGAGAAAGAGCTCGCGGCCCGTTCCGGTATACTCGAGCCCGTCACCGCCGATGCGGATATTGCTCCAGAGATAGCGCCTCAGCCGCGTCGCCGCCCAGAAGCGATAAATCCCGATCGTGATCAGCGTGAGAAAATAATTTTTCGACAGCAGGCCGACGAGACCCCGCCTGCCCTCGTAACCGACGCGCTCATGGGCAGCTGTGCCCACGACCCCAGTGAGTTCCGCCATCCGACTCCCCCAACCCCAACACCCTATCAGTGTAGCTCAGATTAGGCGACAATGTCATGACGGCGTTGACGGCGCGTAAATGGGCGATGCGGCAGCTGCGTGCTAGTTTGGTTAAAAGCGCGGATTACGAA
>Ga0134128_10009622_pt1 | contig 11594 bp, 10 predicted proteins | sample KB31754_FD_96462 | JGI IMG/M metagenome (GOLD analysis project Ga0134128, IMG submission 96462) | Terrestrial soil microbial communities with excess Nitrogen fertilizer from Kellogg Biological Station, Michigan, USA - KB3-175-4 | ecosystem: Environmental > Terrestrial > Soil > Unclassified ...
GAATTCAGCCACTGGCACACTTCCGTTCCTTCCAGATCCATCGCCAGGATCCGATATCCGCCGCCGGGGAAAACAACTACCGCGGCGCCGGTGTTATTGTCTTTCGGCTGGTAAAGCGTAATGGTCGGGTCACCAACATTTCCCAGCCGGATCACGGGTCGGCCGGCAATCAGACCATCCTTGGATGTGGTGGTGTCCTTCTCAGCGCCTGTGGTGTTCTTGGGGCCCGGAGCGCCGTTTGGCCAGATCGGAATCGCCTTATTGGCCGCCGGGAGAGGAACCGACGCGATAACGGCGCTGAATAGAAAAAGCGGAAGGATGTTTGTTCGCATGACGGAAGCGTTTGCTCTGCAATTAAATCACGACAGCGCGAAAGCTCCGCGTTCGCCGCGGCGACTGGCTGTCTTCATTGCTCCGCTCGGATTACCCGGAACCAGCGGTGATCGTAGCCTTTCAAATTCAACTGCAGGGTCTTGCCTTTCAGTGGAATATCTTTCTCACTCCGCAGCAGATCCATCAGGCGCTCGGCCTTGCAGCCGCTCAAATCGATCTTCAGCCGGCAACTCTTATCGGAGAGATTGTGAATTGCGAGCACCGTTCCCGTTGCCCACTCGACGGAGTGGGCAAAAACCGAAGGATTATTTGTCTCCATCGATTTCCACGAACCGCGGCCGAATTCCGGGCACTCTTTGCGCATACGAATGCAGCGCTCGATGAAGTTCAGCAGCGAATGAGAATCGCACCGCTGTGCGGCTACGTTGACGCGCTCGTATCCGAACTGCCCGCCGGAAATCACCGGGCGAAAGAGTTTGTTTGGACGGGCGTTGGAAAACCCGGCATTCGCGCCAGCGGACCATTGCATCGGCGTCCGAATGCTGTTGCGTTCCTTCAGCGATAGATCCTCGCCCATTCCAATTTCGTCGCCATACCGGATGACCGGCGTGCCCGGCAGCGACAGCAGTAAACTGTAGGCCATTGTCAAACGCTGCAAATCGCCATTGAACATCGACGCAAGCCGGCGCCGTAGACCGCGCCCATAAAGCTGCATGTTCCGCTGCGGCCCGAACTCATGAAACACTTCCTCGCGCTGCGCATCGCTGAGCCGCCCAAGATCGAGTTCATCATGGTTCCTCAAAAAGTTCGCCCACTGGCAATTCTCCGGAATCGGAGGCGGCTTCAGCATGCCCTCTAGCAGCGGCGCGGCTTCTTTACGGGCCAGCGCGAGAAACAGATACTGATTCAACATGAAATTGAACAGCATGTGTATTTTGTCGCCATCGCCGAAATAGTCCTCAATCGTATCCATCGTGACGTTTGCCTCGGCAAGCAGAATTGCGTCCCCGGTGCGCCACGAAAGGAATTCGCGAAACTCGCGAAGATACTGATACTGTTCCTGCGATTGCGGCGTGTCCGCGCCTTTCATCTCGATGAGGAACGGCGCGGCATCCACCCGGAAACCCGATACGCCGAGTTGCAGCCAAAGGCCGATAATCCGGCAGATCTCCTCGCGGACCGTTGGATTCGAGATGTTCAAATCCGGTTGAAAGTGATAGAAGCGGTGAAAATAGTATTGCCCTGCTGTCCGATCGAAGCTCCACGTGCTTTTCTGGATTCCGGGAAACACCGTGCCCTGATCCGCATTCTTGGGCTTGTGTTTCTCCCAAACATAAAAATCCCGATAGTAGGACTTTGCATCGCTCCGGGCGCTCTGAAACCAGGGATGTTGATTCGATGTGTGATTCACCACCAAGTCGATCATCACGCGCAATCCATGGGAATGCGCCTGATTGATGAAGGTCACAAAATCGCCTAGCGTGCCGAGGCGCGAGTCCACGCCGAAGTAATCCGTAACATCGTAGCCATTATCGAGAAACGGCGTCGGATGGAAGGGAAGCAGCCAGATCGTGGTAAATCCGAGGCCGGCGATATAAGGAAGCTGATCGGTCAGCCCGCGAAAGTCGCCGATGCCATCGCCGTTGCCATCCTTGAAAGTCTCAACCTCAACACAATAAATGACCGCATCTTTGTGCCAATAATCTCGCAAGCTGATTGCACCCCGGCGGAAGCGTTATCGGAACGGCTAGTTTCAGTTTATTGCACCGCCGCCGGCTTGCTACCGCGTGGTTTCCCAATCGGCGTACAGTGGCGATCGCTTTCCATCATTACCGTCCCACCTGCCTGCCGATCGCTTTCACGTTCGCTTGTGCCTGCGCCTGTAAGGGGCTTTTGATCGCGGCGGATTGCTGCGAGAATTTCAACGCATCCCGCAATAGCGCTCGTTTTTTTGTCGATTTGCCGAGCTCATAATTCGCGACGCCGAGATGGAACAAGCCCACGCCCAGCATCTGGTTGTCGCCCTTGATCAGCGGCAGAGCTTCGCGCAACACTTTATCGGCTTGAGTGTATTTCTTCTGCTCGCTGTAAACAACGCCTTGTATCCAGTAACCGGCGCCTAGCAGCGTTGTTTTTTTCTTTTCCCAATCGGCATCGCTCAACTCCGCCGGTTTGGTTTTCGCCTGCATCACCTCGGAAAGTTTCGCCGCGTAGGCCAGCGCCTTATCTTGATTTTGCTTCTGCATGTTGTAATCGGCGGCAATCAGCAGCACGTCCTCGTTGGTCGGATCGCGGTCGGCTTCCTTTTCCGCGGCCGTCCCGGCTTTCTCATTCTGGCCCGTTTGCCGCAGGGCATTTAAATACATTCCGTAGGACTTGCTCAAATACTCGCTCTTCGGGCTCCGCTGCTCGAGCGGTTCCACTAGCGCAATGATCTTGGCTGGATCGGTGGTCTTCAGCACCGCCGCGTAAACCGAATACTCCGTATAGGTGTCCACTTGCTTCGCGTAGTCGATCCTCGCTTTTACATCGTCGCCCAAAGGCTGCGATTGCTCGACTTTTCTCGCCAGGGCCGATGTCTCCGCCGACCACTTGGCCACTCCGTCCGGATCGTTTTTGCCCTCCGCGGCTTTCAGGTTGTTATAGGCGAGGTCCACGTTATCGGCCCCGCCGGCCAGCGCTTTCTCTCCGGCTTCCAGAACTTTGTCGTACTGCTTGTCTTGTAGATAAATGGTTTGCAGTTGCCCGTAGACCCAGGCCGCCTGGGTGCTTTGCGGGTACGTCTTCATAAAATCTTCGAGCATCGTTTGCTTGCGGGCAGCGTCCTGCTGCTGTGCAATTTCGGCAAGAGTCTTACCCTCCGCCGTGCTGGTATCGATGAGAAGCTTCTGTCCCCATGAGGACGAACACAGGCCGGCGAGCAGCGCCGCCGCCAGAATCACGTTCTTCATACATCCCCCTATGTGAGCGGCACTTTATCACAAATTTACGCTCGGCGGCTGTGGCGCACGATTCATCGTGCTGGCGGGCAGTACAGTACCCGCTCGACGTTTCCCTCTGGCTCCGGTATTACTCCGTCCAGCGCAAGAACACCTTGTCTGTCATAGGGCGCGCCCGGCTGCGCTCTGTAGCGCGTGGCGCGTCCAGTGGCTCGCGTAAGCTATCCACATGCGCGTGCTTTCTCTTTTCCTATGCCTGGTTCTGCTCACGGGTGCTCGTCCGCTGCTGGCCGCGGACGACTCCGGCCGGCCCAGTCCGGCCACCGTGCGCGAATGGCAGAGCCGCAAGTACGGGATGTTCATCCATTTCGGACTCTATTCGATGTTGGGCGGCATTTGGAACGGGAAACAATACTCGGGTAACTACAGCGAGCAGATTCAATCCGACGCCAAGATTCCCGAAGCCGAGTACGCCGCGCTCGCGGGCCAATTTCAACCTGAACGGTGGGACGCCGATGCAATTGTGCGGCTCGCGCAAGACGCCGGCATGCGGTTCATTGTGCTCACCGCCAAACATCACGATGGCTTCAGCCTTTTTCGAACGCAGGCATCGTCATTCAACGTGGTGAACGCTTCGCCGTACCGCAAGGACATTGTGAAAAGCCTGGCGGAAGCCTGCGCGCGCCATCACATGCCCTTTGGTGTCTACTATTCCACGATTGACTGGCATTTCGGCGATGTTCCCGAAGAGAAGAACGACAATCCGATTTCACCCGCGCATGAACAATTCAACGTGAACCAGTTGCGCGAATTGATGACCCAATACGGCCCTCTATCGGAGGTCTGGTTCGACATGGGCCATCCCACGAAACTGCAAAGCCAGCATTTTGCCGACACGGTACACAAGTATCAGCCCGAAACGATGGTCAGCGGTCGCGTCTGGAACAACGAAGGCGACTTCATGGAGATGGGCGACGACGAGATTCCGGATTACATTCTCGATGAGCCGTGGGAATCGCCGGCATCCATTTACAAAGAGACCTGGGGCTATCGTTCCTGGCTTCAACGGAGCGATCTTGATGGCAAGGTCCACGAACATATCCAGCGCCTGGTGGCCGTGGTCAGCCGTGGCGGCAATTACATTCTGAATATCGGACCCAAAGGCGATGGCTCAGTGGTCGGCTATGAAGCCGCCGTTCTGAGCGGCGTGGGAGCGTGGCTGAAGCGGAACAGCGAAGCCATCTACGGTACGCAGCCGCAGCCGTTCCGTAAATTGGACTTCGGCTATGCCACGGTGCGCGATAACCGGCTGTTCCTGTTCGCGGAACATATTCCGGCGGATCGACAACTCAAGCTCCCGGGCATGCAAAATCACATTCGGAAGGCTTATTTACTAGGCGACACGCGGCGGAGTCCACTTGCGTTTCACGATGAGGGGGCGGCGAAGTCCGTCGAGATGCCGGCCACCGAAGGTTTTCTTCCGGTTGTGGCGGTGGAGTTCGAGGGTTCGCTCGACGTGCGGCAACCTGCCGTACATCCGGATGTGAATGGAGCGCTGACGCTCACGCCGGAAGCGGCGGACCACTTCTATAACGCCAACGGCGAGGGTTACTATGATCCGCCGACAGTACGAAAGGAGCGCTGGAATTTCACCGTGAACCGCGCCGGCAAATACCGCGTGGACGTGGCGTACAAGCCGGGCAAGTTTGCTCGCCTGCTCGACATCGACGTCAACGGGAAAGTTCTGCGGACGCTGCTGTACGGAAGCGAGAAGTCTCCGGCGACAGCCGGCATCGTGGAATTGACGCCGTCGGAAGAGAGCGTTCTGACGATTGCCCCCGGCGCCCCGGCCGAGCGCGGCGCTGCCTTGGATATAAGCTTGGTGCATATTTCAGTGGTTCTGGTGGGGAACGCGAAGGTGTCGCGGTGACCGTCAAATCCCGGTGAGGCATGCTCGCCCCTACAACGCATTACGGCGCGCGTAATTCTGGAATTTTCGAAACTGTGCCGTGCCACGGCAGGAAACCCGCGAACAGGAAGCGATCTACGAAGTCGGCATGTGCCACTTGGTCGCCGGCAAGGAGTTTCAACCGGCCGAGTTTGGGTTCGTTTGTTCGAAAGCCGAAGCCGAGTCGCTGGTCAAGCGGAAGTGGACTCTCGAACAGGCCAACAACGCGCATAGCTGGAACTTCGACCGCGAATTCTGCGGACCCGCCCTCGCGTTTTCGACTGCTGCCTGAAAATAGGGGTATTCATTCCCAATTCCCTCCGGCTCATGCCCCGTTGGCTTCGATCGATTTAAACGTCGGCGGCGCGAAATAGGTAAAACGAATGCGTCACCGATTTCCCGAATGCTCTATCCAAATAAGCTGTAGAGTATGCCTCTTCACCTTGCGTGGGTCGATATTTTAATCCGAATCGTCTGTGCGCTCGGCGCCGGGCTCCTTATCGGTTTTAATCGTGGCGAGCACGGGCGGCCCGCTGGACTGCGGACAACAACGCTCGTGTCGCTCGCGGCTTGTCTGGCGATGATCCAGGCAAATGTGCTTTTGCCGGTGGCGGGGAAGGCTTCCGACTCATTTGTCACTCTCGACCTGATGCGGCTGCCTCTTGGAATTCTTTCCGGGATGGGCTTCATCGGCGCCGGGGCCATTCTCCGGCGGGGCAACCTGCTGATCGGCGTCACCACCGCGGCCACCCTTTGGTTTGTGACGGTGCTTGGTCTTTGCTTTGGAGGCGGACAAATTGCTCTGGGCCTTGCGGGTCTGGCAGTAGGCTTTCTGGTTCTGGCCGGCTTGAGACGGTTCGAGCTAAAAATAAAACAGGACCGGCGAGGCACGTTGACCATCCTCAGCGCGGCGGACGCTCCCAGCGACGCTGAAATCCGTTCCGGCCTTTCCGCCGCCGGTTATCGAACCAGTTCTTGCGCCATCACGTATCGACCGGGTGACGCAATGCAGGAATTGAGATGTAACGTTCACTGGCGCAGCACGAGCCCTGAAACCGAAACGCCCGCCTTCGTCGGCATTCTTGCCCGGAGAGCCGGAGTAATCAGCATTGCGTGGACGCCTGAAGCGGCGGCATCGTAAGTGGTAAGAGTCTCATGGCCCTGTATGGATCTTGTGTTTTCAGAGCTTCGCTGCGGTATTGGGAAACCCGGACGCGATGGTTTCGATGAGCAGTTGCACGGCAATGTGCTGCGTGAGTTCGGCGTGATCCAGGTAGGGATTTACCTCGACAATATCGACGCCGACGAGCCGCCCGTGTTTACTAATCCCACGGAGCAACTGTCTGGCTTGGCGGAAACTCAGACCGTCAGCTTCCGGGCTTTCCGTGCCAGGGGCAATCGAAGGATCAAGCCCGTCGATATCCAGGCTTACATAGTAGTTTCCAAGTTCGCCAATTTCATTAATAATCGCCATGATTCCATCGTCATGAACGCGATCCATCGGGAAAACGAGATTGCCATGCTCCAGACTTTCGCGGTACTCGCGATCTGTGCTTTTGATGCCTCTCACGCCAACGGTGACGATGCGTTCGACGAAAGATAACTCGTGGGCACGGCGGAAGGGGCTATTATTGCTAAATTTCAGGTCCATGGATATGTCGCGATAGTCCATGTGAGCATCCAACAAGACAATCGTCAGAGGTGCGTACTTCTCGAATGCGGCGAGAAGCGGGAAGGTAACCGAGTGATCTCCGCCAATGGAAGCCAGAAACAGACCTCTATCGATGATGGAGCGGGCATGTGCCGTGATCCGTTCTCGCGTGACGGGCGCATCGAGGCGCACGTCGACGTCGCCGGCGTCTATCAGCCGGATACCGGATAAGAACGTCGCCTGGTTCCCAATATCAAAGAATCCGGAGGAACCAGCCGCGTCCCCAAGCCAACCGAATCGCGTGGAAGCGTCACGGAGGGCTCGCGGAGCCTGGCGGCAACCGGGGCGCATGGAAGCCATGTTGTCGAACGGCACTCCGAGAATTGCCACATCTGCCTGCATTTCCGCAATCTCAAAGACATAAGGCGCCTTGCAGAAGCTTGCGATGCCAGTGTGCGGTAATGCTGCTGGCTGGCGGTGAGCGGAAGTCAAAATACGCTCCTTTACTTTCATTTTGTCACCGGCTACCTCGCCGTTCGGCGGAAAGGCGCCCCTAAAGACAGGTTGACGTTTTACCTAAGCGGGTGCATACTCGGGTTAAATGGTTACCCGGAAAAGTCCAAGCGCACAGAAGAGGGCGGCCGTTGAGCGGGATCAAGAAGAGCAGCGGCTCGAACTACTCCAAGGCACGCTCGATCTGCTGATCCTGCGAACTCTCATTTTCGGCCGTCAGCACGGGCAGGGAATTGGACGAGCGATTCAACAGAACTCCGGAGAGGAACTGCTTGTCGAGCACGGTGCGCTGTATCCCGCGCTCCAACGATTGGAGGCTCGAGGGTGGATTGCTGCGGAGTGGGGAACATCGAGTAATAACCGCAAAGCACGCTTTTACACGTTGACGAAAGCCGGGCGTAAGCAACTCGTCACCGAAACAACAAAGTGGCGGCGGCTGGCAGCAGCAATAGGGAGCATTCTGGGACCGGAGGGCGAGGGGTGAATGTATGTTCCGGCGGCATAGGAAACCCGGCGACTTCGATGCAGAGTTGGAAGCGCACTTACAGTTGGAGGCGGATCGCCTTCGGGAACAGGGACTTTCCGAAGAAGAAGCCTGGATGGCTGCCCGCCGCGCCTTCGGTAACACGGCTCGTGCGCGAGAGCAATTCTACGAATCGGGGCGCTGGCTGTCCTGGGATCTCTTTTTACGAGACGTTCGCTTCGGCCTGCGAATGCTGGCGAAGGCTCCCGGCTCAACTGCCGTCGCGGTCCTGATGCTTGCCTTGGGCATCGGAATAAACACCGCGATTTTCAGCGTGTTGAATGCCGCGCTGCTCAGGCTTCTCCCGGTTCCGAATCCAAACGAGCTGGTGATGCTCACCGACCCGAATGCCTCTCTGGTTTTGGGCGGCCTTCTGACCGGCACGCGCACCCTGCTCAGCTATCCCGAATATGCTCAACTGCGCGATCATATGACAACCCTATCGGGCGTATGCGCGTCTCAAATGGCGCTTCAGCGCTGGCCGGTTCGGGTATCGGACGGGGCGCGGGAAGAAGTTCACGGGCGTCTGGTCAGTGAAAACTACTTCTCCGTCTTCGGCGTGAATCCGGCGATTGGCCGTTTCTTTACGGAACGAGATGCCACGGGAATCGGCAAAGATCCATATGCGGTGATTAGCTACGACTACTGGCAGCGGAGGTTCGGCGGAAGCGCCGAAGCCATCGGGCAGCCAATGCACCTATACCGCACGACGCTCGTCGTCATCGGTGTCGCCGCGAAGAGCTTTCGAGGCGCAACAGTCGGGCAGGACCCCGATGTGTGGCTTCCCATGCTGATGCAGCCGCAGGTCGAACCCGGCTGGGACGGATTACACGAAGATCTAAGCCGGTCGCAAAACAAACTAATGTGGCTGCACGTCTTCGGAAGGCGGAAAGCCGGCGTGACGATTGCGCAGGTTCAGGCGGAAGTGAATGTCCGATTCAGCGGAATTCTCGAGGCTGGATACCCGACGACAATGCCGGCGCAGGCCCGGAAAGAAGCGCTCAACCAGCGGATCGTCGTGAGGCCCGTGGGCCCCGGAGCGTTTCATGGCAAGGAAGAGTTTGCAGAGCAGTGGACGATTCTGGAGGCGTTGGCAGGGGTGGTTCTGTTACTTGCGTGCGCCAACGTAGTGAACCTGTTGTTGGCGCGCGCCAAGGCCCGCTCGCGGGAAGTCGCGATTCGCCTTTCGATCGGCGCCGCCAAGGGTCGTATTATCCGCCAGTTCCTGACCGAAAGCCTACTGCTGGCGGCGCTTGGCGGCATCGCCGGTACGCTCGTCGCTGCCGTTGCGCTGCGAGGGTTGCTGCTGCTTCTATCGAACGCGAATGCTGACTTCAATCTTGCGGCAAATATCGATCCGCGCGTTCTCGCATTTACGGCCGGTGGAACTTTGCTCATTGGCGCACTCGTTGGATTGGCTCCCGCGTTTCGCGCGACGCAAGCCGGCGTGAACGAGAGCCTGAAAGAGTCGGGCCGGGGAACGACAGTCTCCCGCCGGCGCGCAGCGTTTGCCAAAGCGCTTATCGTGATCCAGATCGCGCTTTCGCTCTTGCTGGTGTTGGGAGCCGGGCTGTTCCTGCGAACTCTCTGGAATTTGCAATCGGTTGCGCTCGGCTACCCGCGAGACAATCTGTTTGCCGTAAGTGTAGACAGTCTGAATGCGGGGCGTCCGGAAGCGCGCGACGCCAATTTCTATCGCGAGCTGTCAGCGAGCATTCGAGCGATTCCGGGAGTGCGGGCCGTGACCTATTCCGTCCGCGGATTGTTCAGCGAGGAAGGCGCTTACCCGGTCACAGTGGAAGGATTCACTCCTCGGAATGCGGACGATACCGGCTCCACTGGCGACTATGTAGGTCCAGACTACTTTTCATCGATCGGGATTCCGATGCTATCGGGCCGCGAGATCGGTTCGCGTGATATTGCAAAGTCACGGCGCGTTTGCGTAATCAACGAAGCGTTTGCCAAGCGCTTTTTCGCCGGACGCAATCCGATCGGCAAGCACGTGACAACCACGCTGTCCGATGAGCAAGGGAACAGCGCACGGCGTTCCATGGAGGTGATCGGCGTCGCTACGGATGCGCGCGTACACTCGTTGCGTGGGAACATTGATCCGAAATTCTACGCTGCCTCGGATCAACTTGGCCCGCACTCCCGGATGACATTCGAGGTTCGCACGGCGAACGATCCCAACCGCATTTTCACAGCGGTCCGCAAGACCATCCTTGCCTTTGACGGAGATTTGCAGATTCGGAGCGCACAAACTGTCGATCGACTAATTGAGGCGCAGAACGCGCGGCAAAAGCTAATCGCGCAGCTCTGCGCGACGTTCGCAATTCTTGCGCTCGTTCTCGCCGCGACGGGAATCTATGGAATGCTGTCATATAGTGTCGCTCGCCGGACCAACGAAATCGGCATTCGCATGGCGCTTGGAGCCCAAAAGGGTCTGGTGACCGGTCTGATCCTGCGCGAGACGGGATTCCTGATCGCCGTTGGCGTGATCGCCGGGCTAGCTGGCGCAGCAGTGAGCGTGCGGCTGATGGCGGCGCAATTGTACGGCCTGAGCGCTGCAGTGCCTCGTTGGTCTGTGGCGCAGTATGAGCACGTCGATAACGCAATGCAGTTATACGGAATCAGCGCCATGGACCCGGTAACCATTGCGGTAACGATTGGCATACTAAGCGCTATTGGCCTGATTGCGGCCTACTTTCCGGCAGCGCGCGCCGCGCGGGTGGATCCGGTAAGCGCTCTGCGGCACGAGTAAGGCCGCGGCTAAAATCAGCATTTTATGAGTAAGCCAGCGTTCGCGATTTTGGGTTATGACAACCGGTACAGTCGTGGTTCAGTGCTGACGAGCAGATTTCGCCCTTAGGCTGCACTCCGATTTTCATTGACAACGACCGGTTCGGACATTGTAACCAGCAATAGGCTGTTCGCCTCTCCGGAAAGCTTATGACGCAGCTCCGGCGGCAAACTAATCAGCAGTCCGGGTGTCAACTCGACTCGTTCCCCACCGGCAAAGAAGATGACATGACCTTGCAGGCACTGCACAGTGATGCCTCCGCGGTTTTGATGTTCCGGAATTTCCTCCCCCTTTCGCAGATGAAGTAATATGGCGCGCAGGCCGGTCTCACGCACGAGGGAAGTCGTTCGAGGCAGAGGGCCGGCATCGTTCAACAGTGGTTGCAGGTCGGTCAGCGTCATACAGTCTCGGTCATTCTTTCGGATCTTTCGGCGACGCTCACCGGGTGATAGAGAGTAATGGCCTGTAACAATCGTTGGCCGATCATTTCGGCTCTCTCGACGAACTGGTAAGCCACGTCCTGCGAACAGTGTTCCGCGGCCGTCTCCCGCCACAAGTCGAGCCAATGCTGGAAATGGACGACAGTCAGACGCGGCGGCAATTGAAGATGCGCCATCATCGGGCTTCCTTTGTACGTCCCGGAAGCGAGAAACACCGACGACCAGAAAGCTCGCATTTTGGCGAGATGCGGCTCCCAGTCATCGCCGATGGCGTCGGTAAAGATTGGGCCGAGGAGAGAGTCGTAGCGGATCTTTCCGTAGAATTCATTCACGAGCGTGGCGATGTCCTCTTCAGTCACAGTGGGCATGGAAGTAGTGAGCGTGCAAAGATATATTTATAATACATCTTTACCATTCGCACTTATGTATTTAACGAGCCATGCCGAC
>Ga0134128_10009623_pt1 | contig 11593 bp, 9 predicted proteins | sample KB31754_FD_96462 | JGI IMG/M metagenome (GOLD analysis project Ga0134128, IMG submission 96462) | Terrestrial soil microbial communities with excess Nitrogen fertilizer from Kellogg Biological Station, Michigan, USA - KB3-175-4 | ecosystem: Environmental > Terrestrial > Soil > Unclassified ...
CTTCACGTGATCTTCTCCGGCAGATACCGCCCGCACGTGCGGAGTGTCGAAGGGGCCACCAGCCAGCAAGATCCTGCAAAGCTGTGGCATCGGACACTCCTCCGCGTCAATAGAAGAAGGAATCGAGGGCGGCCACTCATTGGACGACCGCATATGACGCTAAGCCACCCGCTCTGGCCGAGAAAGAAGCGCGCAGTATCTCGCCAAGGAATGGAGCGCACCGCGCGCGCCTGGCGCGCGGATCGGTGGAGAGGGGACGCGCTGAAATCCGTGCGCCGAGGCACGCGCCGTGCTTCACGAAACTGGCACAGCATTTTATCGGGGACGATGAGTGCGGCAATACCGCTAAGCTTTGCCGCCGGAGCGAAATCCCCCCGCAACGGAAACCTGCTGTCATTGACGCGCCGGTCTCACCCTCTCCGGGTGCGCAGCGTGGTGCGCCCTGCCAGCCTCAGGGAGGGTGGAACGTGGGGCGCGGCGCGGCGTCTCGGCACTGCGCTGTGTCCGTGGACGCGCCGCTTAGCGAAAGTGCGCCGCGCAGGGCCGCCGCTGCGCTTCCTGTCTTCCCGCATAGTTCGACGATTCGTCGGCGCACCAAGTGATTACGGACGTACGCTGAGTGCTGGTGGGCACGTCACGAGTCCCCACCACCCGCGGCGCACCAGGGGCCGACAGTCAACAGGCCGGCTACACCGGCCCAAGGCGCCGCCCTTTGATCCCGCACGACAGCCGTAGGCCAGGTGCCGGGCTTAATGCGGGATCTGTTTCGCCCCGCCGGGCGACTACCGGCGGGGCGAAACGCCATGGTTGGCGGGTGAGCCGTCCGGAGTCGTGACTTCATTGGCTTCGTCTCACGCCGCCGCTGTCGGCAGGGTCCCCATCCCCCCATCACGTCGCTACTATGGAAAAGCCGCTATGTGATGTAGCTAACATAAACAACAGATAACAACGGAGTCCAAGCGTGGCCAGGCCGCGACGAAGCGCGATCGTGCCGAGGCCAGATGCGCGTTGATCTTGCGATCGGATCACTGGCCGCGACGCGACGGACGGTCTCGACGGCAGGCCGAATAAGCATTCGACATACGCTTTGCCCTTTTTATGAGGAGGCGGCACTTGTCCTACGTCGCTGCGCTACCTAAGGTCGGCCCGTGCTCCACCTGATGTATCGGCCAACCGGGCCGGTCACCGGGGCACCCGCCGAGTTTGCTCCAGATGGGCGCGTCGCGCGCCTTTCGAGAGCGGAGCCGGGGAACCAACTTTCCCGGGGTGAATCTGCGCTCTGTATCGCTGCCACTCCTCGCAGCGCGATGGCGCGCCGTAGGGCGCCTCTTCTTCCGCCCGAACCCGTCAGCTAACCCGGTAGGCGGCAGACGAAGAGAGAGCGCCCGAGAGAAATGGCCAATCCTCCATGCCGCACCCCCCGTCATCGCCAACCCAGTCGACCCCGTAGCCGCCATCTACGCATTTCGGCGGCTGTGGTCGTCTCGACCGCCGCAGCCATCGGCGTCGCCGCGACGGTGGGAGGCACCAGCTGGGCGTCAACCCCCGAGCACGCGCCACCGAACGTGACCGTCGACTCCCTGTCCATCGCCCCATCCATGGTCACGCCGAGCGATTCGGTTACGGCCACCGCGGTGGTGCGGTCGTCGCGCACTATTTCGGTTCAAGCGCTCACCATCGCGGTGCGATCAGCAAACGGAGAGAACTACGACTTCCGTGGGGCGATCGCAACGACGATCACCGCGACGCCGCAGACGTTCACGCCGGACAGCCGTGCGTTTCCGGCCGGCACATACACCTATTTCGTCGCTTACGAGCAGAACAGCGTCTGGCACAACCTGAGCCCTGTGCAGACCTTCACGTCGGCCGTGCCGGAAGCAACGCCGAGCACGAGCGCGTCGCCGACGACTGCGACGCCCACCGCCTCGGCCACGCCGGCGGCTACGGGCACAACGCCGACGACAGCGCCGTCCTCCTCCTCGTCCCATGGCACGCTCGTCTTCTCAGACGAGTTCAGCGGCTCCAGCTTGGACAGTTCGAAGTGGACCGCGAACTGGCTCGGTGCACCCGAGTCCGTCACTGCGCCGGCCAACGGCTCCGAGACCGGGTGCTACGACCCGGCCCAGGTGTCCGTTACCGGCGGTGAGGCGGATCTGACCGCGGTTGCCAAGAGTTGCACGGTCAACGGAAAGAGCTACGCTTACCGCTCCGGCATGATCCAGACCGACGGCAAGTTCAACTTCACCCACGGATACGCCGAGGCCCGGATATGGACCCCGGCGGGCACGGGCATGTGGCCCGCGTTCTGGCTGGACGGCCAGAACTGGCCCACTGACGGGGAGATCGACGTGCTGGAGGCTTACGGCACCGACTACTCCACCTTCCATTACCACTACCCGAACGGCGCCCCGGGCGGGGGCACGAACGTCGCCGGCGCTACGGCCGGCTGGCACACGTACGCGGTGAACTGGACCGGCAGCACGACCACCTGGTACTACGACGACGTGCAGGTGTATTCCATGGCCACGCAGACGAACTCGCCGATGTACCTGATCCTGAATCTCGGCCTGAACTCCTCCTCGTCGACGGTTCCGGCCACCATGCGCGTCGATTATGTCCGGGTCTGGCAGTGATCCGCGGCTGAAGTCATCCGCGAACGGCCTCGGCGGCTGGGTTCCGCCGAGGCCGTCCACATGCGCGGCGGCAGTCACGGCATGGACTGCCACGCGCACCTTGAGCAAACGCTGATCAGCCCTTGAAGGCCGCTGAACCTCCTTCGCCGAGCCTGAGATTCAGTCGAATCTACGCGAAATGGGCGGATGAGCTATGTTCACGCGGCGCTGGACGGGCGGGGAGGCGTACACCGGACCAGAACTGCATGCTACCGCGCCGATTGCGGGCGCCGAAACGCGGAAGCGGCGAAGTGTGCTGCGCGTGCTGTATCGAGACGACCACCTGCTGTGCACTGGTCACCTGCTCACCCTCAGCTCACTGCTGACCTCGGCCATCGGGCTGCTGTACTGGGCGATCGCCACGCGGACCTACGGCCCGGAAACGGTAGGCGCTTCGTACGCCGCGGTGTCCGCGATGACCCTGCTGTCCGGCATCGGCCAGGTCAACCTAGGCAATGTCCTGATTCGTTTCGCGCCGAGCGCCGGGCCACGTCTTCTGCGGCTGGTGTGCGCGTCCTACGGTGCCGCCGTGCTCGGGACACTGGCCGCTGCGGCGATATTCGTGCTGCTCGTTCCGGCGATCTCTCCCGGCCTCGCCTTCCTCCACACGCCGGCACTGGGCGCCGCGTTCGTTCTCGGCACGGCCGCGTACGCCGTATTCGCACTGCAGGACGGCGTGCTCACCGGTCTGCGTAAATCCGGCTGGATCGTCGTGGCGAACGCCTGCTTCGCGCTCGCTAAGATCGCCCTGATCGTCGTGTTCGCCAGTACGGTGCTGCGCGGACAGGGAATCCTGCTCTCCTGGATCGGCGCGCTGGCCGCGGCGATCTTCATCACCAACGCGTTCGTGTTCACCCGGCTGATCGGACGCGGCGGCGTGCGCGGCCGATGCCGGGCCGGGGTTTCAGCGGGCCGAGCGCAGTTGCCCGGCCGCGGTTACGTGGCGGCTGACTACCTTGGGCAGCTCTTCTGGATCACGGCGATGAGCGTGCCGCCGATCATGGTTCTCAATCGGCTCGGCGCAATGCAGAACGCGTATTTCTCCCTCGCCTTCCTCATCGCGCACCTGCTGCACATGGTCAGCATCAATATGGGTCTTTCACTGGTCGTGGAGGCCGCCTGGGACGCGCACCGGATCGAACGTTTCCGGCACATGGTCAAGCACACCGGAATCCTGGTCACCGCCTGCGTGGCAGTGCTGGTGGCCGCCGCCCCGCTGATCCTGCGCGTGTTCGGCGCGCAATACGCGCAGGACGGCGCCGGCTTGCTGCGGCTGCTGGCGTTGTCAGCTCTGCCGAACCTGGTCGTCGTCGCCGCGGTCAGCGTCGCGCGCGCCAGGCAGCGCATGCGGCTCGTAGTCGTGGCCTACGCCGGCCTCTGCGTCCTGGTCCTCGGACTAACCGCGGTGCTGCTGCCAGTGATGGGCGTCAGCGGCGCGGGCGCGGCATGGCTGGCGGCGCTGACTGTCGTGGCCGCGGCGCTGCTGTGGCGACGGGATCTGTGGCTTCCCCGCCCCGCTCCGGCCAGCTCTATCGCGCCGGTCTTCCGCGTTTCCGTGCCACGGACCGTCTCAACACCGCGATGACAGGAGTCTGCATGAGAATCTCCACGCTCACACTCGCCGCTACCGGCTGGCTCGCATTGGCCTCAACGAATCTTGCGGCCCTTTCCGTACCGCGAGTCCTGCTGACGCTGGCCTTCATCCTGCTGTGCCCGGGAAGCGCCATCCTGCGGATCGCCGCCGCGACGGCACCGGAGCGCACCGACGGATATGAACCGCTGTTGCGCGCCACCTTGGCCGTCGCCGCCAGCCTTTCCCTGGTGGCGCTAGTCAGCGAGGCGTTCTTTTTGACCGGCAGCTTCACGATGCAGCGCTGCGTCATCGCCTTGGCCGCGCTCACCACCGCGCTCGCACTCGCTCCGGAATTGATCCGGGCCCGTCGAACGAGCACGGCACCGCGCCACCGAACCAGAACAGAGCACTGATCTATCGACACCGACTACTACCCACCGAAGGAGAGGGATCACCATGACCGGAAACAACGTTGACATCGCAGTGATCGGCGCCGGGCCGTACGGCCTGTCGGCCTTCGCCCACCTGAGCGGCCTCGGGCTGTGCGTGCGGATCTTCGGCAAGACCATGGATACCTGGAAGTCGCACATGCCGGTCGGCATGTACCTCAAGTCGACTCCGAGAGCCTCGAGCATCGCGGCCGGCCGTCCTGGCTACGCCCTCGCCGACTTCTGCATGACCGTCGGGACAACGCCGCTGACCGGCGACGATCCGGTGCCGCTCGACCTGTTTCTGCGTTACGGCGAGTGGTTCGCCGAACAACTCGTCCCGGCCGTCGAACCCGCCACGGTGCGCCGAGTGGACCGGGTGAACGGCGGCTTCCGGGTCGAGACGAGCACGAGGGAGCGCTTCGACGCGAAGTCGGTTCTGGTGGCCAGCGGGCTGATCGAGCACGCATACATCCCGCCCGAACTGGCTGACCTGGCCTCGGCGGACAACCCGTCCGAGGCCCCCGTGTCGCACAGTTCGCAGCATACGGATATGTCGGTGTTCGCCGGCCGGGACGTCGCGGTCGTCGGCGCGGGCCAATCGGCCCTGGAGAGCGCGGCATTGCTCTTCGAGGCCGGGGCGCGGCCGATCGTGCTCGCGCGCCGCTCCCCGGTCCAGTTCAACGCTTTGCCGGATTCCGAGCGCGGGGACGCACGACGCAGCCTCAAGCCGGACTCGCCGCTCGGTCCGGGTTGGTCGCTGTTCGCCTGCTCGCGGGCGCCGGCGCTTTTCCGCCGACTGCCGGACCACGTTCGGCTGGACATGGTCGCCAGGATCCTCGGGCCGTCCGGCGCCTGGTGGCTGCGCGAGCGTGTCCTGGACCGGATCGGAATCCACACGGGTCAGCGGATCACGCGCGCCGTGGTCGAAGGTAGCCGTGTGGCGCTACAAGTGGTCACCTCGGACGGCGCGGTGCGCGCCGTCTCCGCGGACCACGTGCTGAGCGCCACCGGCTACCGCATCGGCGCCGACAACTTCGGCTTCCTCGGCCCGGAGCTGCGCCGTTCCCTGGCCCGACTGCGCGGCTGGCCGCGACTGGGCGCCGGCTTCGAATCCTCGGTGTCCGGCTTGTTCTTCGTCGGATTCCCCGCGGCGGCGAGCTACGGCCCGCTCATGCGCTTCGTCTGCGGCACTGGGTACGCCGCTTCTCGAGTCTCGCAGGCGCTGGCTGCCAGTTCGCTTTAGCAACCGACGAAAACTCGCGGCGGATAGAGGCGGCGCGGTTGGTAGACGCCGACTTTCGTGGAGCGCCGTTGAGAAACAGGTGCGCCGAAAACCTGACGCAGCATTCTGCCATTGTCGTGCCGATCGAGCCGGCACGCGAGCGGAGCGGACGCTTCCTCGCCTTTGCAGGTAAAATGCGGCTAAATCGTGCCATTCAATTGGTTACGCCCCTTTCGCGGGGCTAGCGTGACGGCAATGCCCTGCGAAAGGAATCCAAAAACGGCCGAGTCCGCCACCGCGCTCGACTTGCCGGCCCGGACAAACCGATCCGCCGGCGTTTCCCAAGCGCGCTCAAGCGTTCAGACCTCCGTTGCGCCGGGAGCAGTCGATCTGCCGTCGCTCGCGCCGATCATGTTCGCTTTCATGGCCAGGAACATCGCCAGCGGCGGCTTCGTCTTCAGCGATCCGCAGTCGCCGGCGATGTCTCTCGCGACTCGAGGCCGGGTTGCATCATCGCCGCGCCGTCTTTCCCCGCCGACACCCCCGGCATCGATGAGGACTACGTCTTCAACTGTGCGCGCGACGGGGCCATCACCGCCATGGAGGTGGCCAAGGCCGACCTGCCCACCCGGCCCTGCGGGACGGTACAGACGCTCAACGATTATGTGCAGTTCGCCGACCTGTGTCATTCCAACGCCCAGCCGCCGTTGACCAAGGGCCACGCCTGCTTCAACATCGCCGGCGACGCCCGCCCGTGGACCGAGCAGAACGACGGACCCGCCCTGCAGTCGGTCACCATCCTCACCGCCTATGACCAGCTTGATCCAGGCATCCAGAAGCGGGCGGTCGACCTGGTGAACGCGAACGTGGCCTATCTCCTCGGCGTGTATCGGGATCCCACCACGAACCTGTGGGAGGAGCACAGCGGGTACAGCTTCTTCGCCCGGTCCGCCCAGCTGCGCTGCTTCCAGGAGATTCAGGCCTCGACGATCGCCGGCATCGACAAGCCGGCCGGATTGCAGCCGGCGATCGACTGGCTGACCCTGGCCCTCGCGGGCCACTGGGACGGCACCAAGTACGTGAGTCTGATGGCAGATCCCGGTGACGAGGTCCCGCCGTCGCCGCACGATCCGGTGGTCAGCGGTTACGACCCGAACATCGACATCGTCCAGTCGGCCGTTTACGGCGCTGTTCCGGTCACCGACTCGAAGCTGCTCGCCACGGCCGCCCAGCTGCGCTCGCAGTGGGAACAGGGCGCCGGCTTCAGTTCACACCACTTCATCACCGATGCGAGCATGAACTACTTCGGGAGTCTGCTCCTTGACGTGCCCAGCCCCGGAGCGTTCATAGCTCAGTCATCGTACTCGTCGATCGGCTATATCGCGCCGGCGGCGACCGGCGTCTGCCTGGCGAAGCGGCCCGGCCAGCGAGTAATGGTCTTCTCTGGCGGCGGCGGGTTCCAAATGACCGCATAGTGCCTTTCGACGCAGCTCGCTTCAAGCTCAATCCTATTATCTTCGTAATTAACAACGGAGTCTACGGTGTGGAGCAGTGGCTGGCCGACTCGTCGGTTTTCCATACCGACAAGCCGTTTTATGAGTCGTACAATGCGGAATGGAAGACCAAGCAGCAGGATACTCGCCTGGTTTCGTTGACGAAAGGGCAAGGATAATGCCGACGAAAGTCACCGCTATCTACGAGAACCCCAAAGACCCCGACGCCTTCGAGGCCGGTCACCGCGAGCAGCTGGCGCTGGCGAGGAAGATCCCCGGAGTCGAGCGGCTCGAGAGCGCGAAGGTCTGGCCGAAGGAGGATGGCAGCCCCACGCCGGCCTATCGCGTGCTCGACCTGTACTTCGCAGATTACGCCGCGGCCAGCAAGGCGGTGACGACCGCCGAAGCTGGGACCTTTGTCGCCAAGCTCTCCGAGTTGGCGACCGGCGGCGTGCGGCTCCTCTTCGCAGACGTCGAAGAGGCCTGAGCGCGCCGCTCAAGATCTCGGCCAGGGCCCGTCGGCTGTTCGACGGCCCTGGCCGGTTCGCCCGCCCTCGCCTGTTCAGCGTCTTAAGGGGCACCCGAGATCCCACGGCGGACGATGACAGGACTGATGGCTGATGTGATGCTAGTGGTCATCGTCCGCCGCCACGGTGCGCCGGAGCTGAGGTCTATTCCGGGTTCCGCCCGATCATCCGACTTCGCGTTTCGCGCGCGCGGAGGTTCGCCATACCTGCAACACGACCAGCGCATCCCGGACTTGCTGCTGGAGGCGATCGTTCTCGGCCTGCAACGCTGCCGTCTCGGCGCAGCTGAGCCGGGCGGATCCGGTGGCCAGGCCGGCGCCGGCCGCGAGCAGGAACTGGCGCTTCCAGTTGCCGATCGACGTGATGCTCACGCCCGCCGCGGCCGCCGCCTCCGTCAACGTCATACGGTCGGCGAGCACATCAAGAATGATCCTCGCCTTTTCTTCCGGTGAACACGCTGGTGACCGACCCATATCTTATCCCTTTGACTAACTCAAACGACGCTGACCGGTGATCCGGGGTTCGCGAACCGAAGCCGTTACTCAATCAGTAGCGCACCCTTTGTTGTTCTTCGAGCTCCGGTTGTTCGGATTCTCGAAACGAACAAAACGCCATGCCGCGCTCGGGTAGTGTGCAAAAACATAGGCGCAATGCCTGGTTCGACGCAGCGCCGGGAGGTCGTGTGGGCAGGTCGGAGCAACCGGTGCCGGACAGCCCGCTCAAGGAGTTCGCCGAGGGACTGCGGGCACTGCGACACGATGAGAAGCTGACATACCGGCAGCTGTCCCAGCGTGCCCGGTATTCGTACTCAGTGCTGTCCACCGCCGCGTCCGGCAGGGAGTTGCCGACGCTCGAGGTCACCCTCGCATACGTCACGGCGTGCGGAGGAGACGCGACGGCGTGGGAGGAAAGGTGGAAGGCCGTCGCGGCGGATCTGCGCCGCGCGAATGAGGACCCCCGCCCGAGCAAAGCGCAGGGGCCACTGCCGGGAACCGATCAGCGTGAACCCTGCGCACCGCCGCCGGCGGCCGGCGCATGTCACGCGTCGATTGAACCGCCGGGCCGTGATAGCCCGCGCCGGATCGGCGCGTTCCGGGTAGTGGGACGGCTCGGTGACGGCGCGACTGCTGAGGTGTATCTCGTTGCGGGTCCGTCGCATCGGCCTACCGCGGTGAAGGTTATCCGCGCGCAGTTCGCACGCGATCCGCTCTTTCGCCGCCGGTTCGCGAGAGAGCTCGCCGCGTGCCGCACCGTTGAAGGCAAGTACAGTGCTGCGGTGCTCGCCGCAGACGCGGAGGCCGAACGGCCGTGGATGGCGTCCGAATACCTGCCCGGACCCTCGCTCGCGCAGGTCGTCGCGACCAACGGACCGTTGTCCGCTCCAGTGGTCCTTGCCCTTGCCGCAGGGATCGCCGAGGCGCTGCGTGTGTTCCACGCGGCCGGGGTGATCCACCGCGACCTCAAGCCGGCGAACGTCATACTGACCAACGAGGGCCCGAAGGTGATCGACTTCGGTATTGCGCAGTGCTTCGACGGCACTGCGCTGACGGCGACGGGCGTGCAACTCGGCACCGCCGGATTCATGGCTCCTGAACAGGCCGAGGGAAGACAGGTAACACCGGCCGCCGACGTTTTCGCGCTCGGATGTGTGCTGGCCATAGCCGGGACCGGGCGTTCGGCATTCGGCGACGGCACGAGTGCCTCGGTGCTGTATCGGATCGTGCACAACGAGCCCGACGAACAAGCTCTCGCCTGTGCGGACAGACAACTGCGCGACCTGATCAGACGCTGCCTGTCGAAGGAGCCCGAGAAACGTCCGACGGCCGAGCAGATCGTAGCGCAGTGCGCCGGGCTCACCCTGACCGAACCGGGATGGCTGCCGGGATCGATAGCCGCGCAGGCCGCCCGGCTGGACGCGACAGCGGCAGCCCTCGTCAAGCGCGCCGTGCAACGCAGGACGGTTCGCCGCATGCAAGCCGCACCGGCCGCGCTGATCTTATGCGCCTCGCTCTTCGCGACCGTGGCGGCGATCCACGAGAGGGACGCGAATCGCCCTCAGGGCGGATCACCGGCAGCCGCCGCTCCGAGATCCAGCGCCGCCAGGCCTGGATCTACTGCACCAGGGGCGTCCTCTGGCTATGCGGGTGCTGGGCCGATCGGTCGACTTCAGGCTGCCGGCGTCCTCGGCACGCTCGGGCAGGCCAACGGCGGCGCAGGGCCGCTGCTTTCGAGCATCGCCCCGAACTCGAGCCTGAGTCCCGCCGCAAGCGAAGGTGCGCCTCCGAGGCCAGCATTTTACTCGTTCGAGGACAGCACCGACGGGTGGAGCGTTATTGGCGGCGCGAACATCATCTCGAGCCCGTTGTTCCACTTTGACAGGCGGTATTCGCTGGCGCTGATTGGCACCGTCGCGGGCGGTACCGGCCATTTCGCCGACATCGCGGTCGCAGGCCTGCCGAACGGTCCCGCAGCCGGGATTACCATCGCGGCCTGGGTCTACGTGCCGGTCAGCGTCAGCCATGAGATCCAGGCTGAGCTGTACGTCAAGGACGCACTCGGCGTCGAGCACGAGCCCGAGTACGTCCCGGTTCCGCCGGGCAGTTGGTACCGCCTGACATACGCCACGGCCGGCTACGAAGGCCGCGCGCAGGTCGTCGGCGTGAGATTCGACGAATCTAGGAGCGTGGGCGCCACGGTCTACCTCGATGCCGTGTCGTGGGGTTGACCCGATTGAGCGGAGAGCTCGCGATCGCCAGCAGCACGGCCGAGCTGGCCACTAGCGCGACCAATGCTTTGTCCGACGTCGTCGGTGTCAGATCACTGCTTTGCAGAACGGCGAAACAGGCGACCAGACCCAGCCACGCTTGAACGCGCTTTAGTGCTGCTACCGGACTGAACGGCGGGTACATGATGATCAGCAGAATGAGCATGCATTCCAGAAGGGAGCGCTGCCGGTAGAACGCCGCGCCGAAGGTGTCCAGATACGTCGCGGCGTAAGCGAGGCAGGCGAGGAGCATGGCTCGTCCCGAACGGTCCCGCCACGCGCGCCTCGCCATACCGGGCGCCAGAGCGAGGGCTGCGATCCACAGAAAGGTGCCCGGATAGAGCCAGCGTTCGGGCCCTGCGCTGCGCGACCCGAAGTCCCATGGAAACGGGCCAAGCAGGATATCGACCAGATACTGCGGGTGATCGAGGAGGTTGTGCGGGCCGTATCCGCCGCTGAACTGCAGCGGCGTCCCGTCCTGCACGGCGAGGCTCCCAACCACGCGCAGCAGCGCGGACAGCCGCGGTAGTACGAAAGCTGCGAAACCGCCGACTGCGGCAAGCAGGCCGATCAATTGCCCGCGGCGCGGCCGGATTCTTGAGACCAGTGCGACGGCGAGGAAGACCGCTGTAGCGGGACGCAGATAAAGGCACGCCTGGACGCTGGCCAGCGTGCCGAGGGCGGCGATCCAGAACGGCGCTCTGGTCTGGATCAGCAGCGTCCACAGTGCGAGGGCGGCGATCAAGCCGTCTTTGAGCCCCCAGGCGTCCCAAAGCAGCAGCGTGGGACTTGCGGCCACGGACAGCCCAGCGGCGATTGCGCGTCCGCGACCAGCGCCGCAGGAGCGCGCCAATGCGCAGGCCGCAGCCGCTCCGCTCGCGCAGATCACCGCGAGGGCCAGCTTCGCCGCC
>Ga0134128_10009626_pt1 | contig 11590 bp, 12 predicted proteins | sample KB31754_FD_96462 | JGI IMG/M metagenome (GOLD analysis project Ga0134128, IMG submission 96462) | Terrestrial soil microbial communities with excess Nitrogen fertilizer from Kellogg Biological Station, Michigan, USA - KB3-175-4 | ecosystem: Environmental > Terrestrial > Soil > Unclassified ...
GACCTATCGCGGGCTCATGCCGGACGACTTTCTCGACTCCCTGGACCGGGGCCGGTACGCCGAACGCTGGCAGCGCAGCCTCCGCGACGACACCACCCGCGTCTATGTCGCCGAGGACCATCAGGAGGTGGTCGCCTACGCCTCGTGCGGGCCGGAGCGCGCTGGCGAGAACGGCTTCGAGGGCGAGCTCTACGCCATCTACGTTCTCGAGAAGGCCCAGCGCCAGGGTCATGGCAGGGCGCTGGTTCGCGCGGCGACCGGCGGCCTGCGCGAGCTTGGATTCAGCGACATGATCGTGTGGGTCCTGCGCGACAACGAGCGGGCGCGCGCGTTCTACGAGCACCTGGGCGGGGTCTACGTTCGAACCCAGCCGATCACGATCGGCTCGGCCGTGCTCGAGGAGGTCGCTTACGGCTGGCGCTCGCTGGACGACGTCACGTCCTGAGCCGGATGCCGGCTAGAGGGTTTCCCGAGCCGGCCTGGTGACCACGCCCTTCGGCGCGAATCCAAAGACCGCGCCTAGCACGCACACGACGCTGATCGAGAGGAACGCGTAGACGGGCGAAAGGGTGAAGAGCGCGCCGCCCAGCAGGGCGCCGGCGATCTGGAGCACGGTCTGCACCGTCTGAAACACCGCCTGGGTGCGCGCGTGCTGGCCGGCCTCCGACTGCCGGCTCACCTCCGCCATGGTGCTTGGCATGCCCGAGATCGTGAAGGCGCCCTCGATCAGACCGAGCCCGATCAGCCATGGCACGGACGCGATGAATGGATAGAGGCCGGAGAAGAACGCCGTGCACACGAGCGCGGAGACGATGAGCCGGCGCGGGCCGAAGCGATCGCCCAGGGTTCCTGCGTAGCCGCTCAAAAGGGTCGCGGGGAGCGCGAACGCGACGAAGGACAGACCGACGGCGAATGTCGTCGCCCCGCGGGACGTGAGATAGATCGACCAGATCGTGTCGAACGCGCCGATCATGTACGACGTTCCGGCGCCGAGGACCAGCAGGGGCAAGAGCCGGCGTGCGATATGCATCGCGCGCGCCGGCACCACCACCGACGCCTGCGCTTTGACGTTGGGCAGCGTGATCAGCGCGAGGACCGTGATGGCAGAGAACGCTGCCGCAATCGTAAACGTGGTTCCGATGTCGATCAGGGCCACAAACCCGCCGATGGCCGGGCCGATGAGCATGCCCGCCATGTTGGTCGCCTGCATGTAGCCGAATGCGCGCCCGCGCTGCTGCACGGGTGTCACCTCGGCCACCAGGCCGTTGGCGGCCGGGAAGTAGGCGCCCTGCGCGGCCCCGTGGAGCAGGCGCAAGCCGATGAATGCGGCCAGCGGCAGCGGCAGCAGGTAGGCGAGAAAGAGAGCCGCGGTCGAAAGCATCGCCGCGACCAGGACCACCCGGGTGCCGAAGCGGTCGGCTGCCCAGCCTGCCGGGTACCGGATCAGCGCGTTGGAGGCGAGGCCGGCGGCGAACACGACACCGACCAGCGCGGCGGATCCTCCTTTGCGGCCGAGAAAGATCGGCAGCAGCGGCAGGAAGAACCACATCCCTGTCGCGTTGAGGAAGTTGACGGCGTAAACGGTCCACAGCGTCCGCCTGGGGCTCATGGCTTCGGGAATACTGGCAGAGCGGTGAACGGGCTCACGATCCACGACGCACGCTGGGATGTCATCGGACCTTCACCGTTTCCCGCGCACATGCACATGGCGCTGGACGAGGTGCTCCTCAATCGCGTCATCGCTGGACAACGCGCGCCGGCGCTGCGGATCTGGAGGTGGGTCGAGCGCGCGCTGGTCATCGGCTCCCATCAGTCGGTCGCCAATGAGATCGACCCTGACGTCGCCGCCGACCATGGGTTCGTGATCACACGCCGCATGAGCGGCGGCGGCACCATGCTGTGCGAGCCCGACCGCACCATCACCTATTCGATGTACCTTCCCGAGTCGCTGGTGGCGGGCATCAGTTTCCGCAAGTCGTACGCCGTCCTGGACGCATGGGCGGTCGACGCCTTCAGGCGGCTCGGCGTCCCTGCCTCCTACCGAGAGATCAACGACATCATCTCGCCGCGCGGCAAGATCGCCGGCGCCGCCCAGGCGCGGCGCAAGGGCTTCGTCCTCCACCACACGACGATCGCCCACACGATGCAGGTGGAGCTTCTGCCCCGCGTCATCCGGATCGGCAGGGCAAGCGTCGCGGCGCGAGGCGTGCGCAGCGCCGAGAAGGACGTGTCGCCGCTTTCGTGGTTCACATCCCTGTCATGCGACGAGGTGGCCGCGCGCCTGCGTACTCATTTCGTCGAGTCCTTTGCCTCGAGCCAGAGCGAGCTGACAAGAGAAGAGATCTCCGACGCGCAAGGGCTGGTCGCCGCGAAGTACGGAACCGCCGGCTGGATCAGCCGCCTGCCTTAGTCCCTCTCCATTCGTCGATCAGCTCGGCGGTCTGAACGACATGCTCTCGGTAGTGGTCGCTCAGCCAGCCGGCGACATCCCGTGGGCTGGTCTCGTACGGCTCGTCGCCCGGCGCGTACACGACGGCGCATTTGCGGTTCCAGTCCGTCGCCTGGAGAGTCGTCATCGCCGAGCGAGCCCTTTCGTGGAGGACTGCCATCTCCGCCAGTGAGCGCTCACGCTCGACGGCGCCTGAGAGGCCGCGCCGGGCAGCCTTCCGCGTCTCGGCCTCTTCACCAGCAGGGTCCTGGGGCCCGATCGGCTCGAAGCCGCCGGCGACGATGGCGTCGAGCACCCTTCCGTAGTGGACCAACACCCAGTTCACGTGAGCCATCAGGCCGCCCAGCGAATAGTCGTCGCCGGGCTTCAGGAAGCCCAGCGCGGCGTCCGGCACCCGCGCGAACGCTGCCTCCCATTCGGCTCGGGCGCGATCGAAATCGGCGAGCGCCTCGTGTCGCTCCATCGGACGCAACGGAGACTAGCTGAAGTAGTTGTGCTGCTCCAGGTAGGCCTTGGCGACCACGTCGGGATCCTGGTGGTCGAGGGCGACCTTGGCGTTCAGCGCGACGAGATCCGCCGTCGTCACGCCCGCGCTCACCTTGTTGAGGATCGACTTGACTTCTTCGTTTGCGACGGCCTTGCGCAAGATCGGCACGACCTGGTCCGCAGCCTGCAGGTGCTTGTCATCGTCGAGGACGACAAGACCGAGGCTGTTGAGGTCGGCGTCGGCGCTGAAGACAAGGCCAACCTGGATCGTGTTGTTCTTGAAAGCCGCGCGCGTCGCGGGTCCGTCGGTGTCGAGCGCCTTGAATGCTTTGAAGTGAATGCCGTAGGTCTTGTCCAGTCCGGGCACGCAGTAGGGCCGCGTCGGACACTCCGGGCCCGCGCCGAGCACGAGCTGGTTGGCGATGGGCGCGAGGTCCGACATCTTGGAGAGGTTGTACTTCTGCTGCGTGTCCTTGGTGACGGCGAATGCGTTCTGGTCTGCCGCGGGCGCGGGCGTCAGCGCGACGAGGCCCTGGGAGTCGATGTGACCGTTGAGCTTGGCGACCGACGCGGCCGCGTCACCGCCGGCCTCGCCGGCCTTGTTGTTCCAGTACTCGAGGTCGGAGGCGGTGTAGCCCGGATACATGTCGATGTCGCCGTTTTTCAGCGCCGGAGCCACGAGCTCACGCTGGCCGATGTTCAGCTTGTAGCTGACCTGGTAGCCCGCGTGGGCGAGCGCCTGTCCGTAGAGCTGCGCGAGGATGCTGCTCTCCGGGAACTTGAAGCCACCCACAGTGATCTTCTCTTTGCCTGTGTTGCCAGTTCCGGAGGTGCCGCCGCAGGCGGCGACCACCATGGCGAGCACGCCAAGCATTGCCGCCAGGGACAAGGTCGACCGTTTGATGCTCATCAATCCCTCCACAGACCAAAGTAGGCCTGAAGCATGCAACCCCGCTCCGCGAACCATTCTTCCAATCTTCAGCATCTATGCCACTTTGAACGTAGCCGCGCGCGTTGACGCCGGCGCGTTGAGAAGCCTCATCCCGCGCGGCACGAGGAGCCGCTGGACTCCGGCCAGCGATAGGTCGGTGGCCAGGGCGAGCAGAGCGACCAGGATGGCGCCGGCGGCCGTCGTCACATATTGCTGGGTCGCGATCCCGTCGATGATGTATCGGCCCAACCCCCCGCCGGCGATCACGGCCGCGAGCGTTGCCGTGGCGACCACCTGCACCGCCGACGTCCTCACCCCGGCCATGATCAGCGGCACAGCCAGCGGCAGCTCGACGCGAAGCACCTGCGCCAGCTCCCGATAGCCCATCCCGCGAGCCGCCTCCCGGATGTCCGGGTCTACCTCGCGGAGAGCAACGTAGCTGTTGGTGACCATGGGTGGGACCGCTAGCGCGGTCAGGGCGAGGATGACCGGTAGGTCACCGAGGCCGAAGACCTGGAAGGCGACGACGAGGATGCCGAAGGATGGCAGCGCGCGACCTGCGTTCGAGATGTTGATGGCGAGGCCCCCAAAACGTCCGTAGTGGCCGAGAACGATGCCGACCGGCAGAGCGATCAACGCGGCGACCGCGAGCGACTCGGCGGACAGGTGAAGGTGCTCGACGAGGCGGGTCGGGACGCCGTCGGCGCCCTGCCAGTGGGCCGGATCCACGAACCATCGCCAGACGCTGTCCAGAAAACTCACTCTGGGCGGGCCCAGGGGATGGCGAGGCGCTGTGCGCCTGCGATCGCAAGGTCAGCCGCGAGGGCAAGGGCGACGGTGAGCGTCGTGCCGACGACAAGTGGTGTGTGAAAGTTCTCGATCTGCCCTTCATCGATCAGGGAGCCGAGCCCGCCCATGCCGATGAGGGCCGTGATCGTGACGATGCCGATGGTGGAGACGGTGGCCACGCGCAACCCCGCGAAGATCGCGGGCAGCGCAAGCGGAATCTCGACGCGGAACAGGCGAGCTGTCGAGCGATACCCCATGCCGTCCGCAGCGTCGAGGACGTCGCGCGGCACCGCGTCCAGGCCGACCAGCACGTTGCGGACGAGGATCAACACGTTGTAACCGATGAGCGGGATCGCAGCCGTGGTCCCGCCGAGGTGCGTGAAAGGGATGAGAAGCGCGAAGAGCGCCAACGACGGGATCGTGTAGAAGGCGCCGAAGAATCCGAGCACCAACAACCGAAGTGGTTTCCTGCGGTGTGCGAGCACTCCGAGGGGAATCGAGATCGCGAGCCCGATGGCGATCGCGACGGCGGTCAGCTCGACATGCTCGGTCAGCGCATCGAGCACATGCGGGACGTGAGTCGACAGCCAGTCCCAGTTGATCCATGGGTCGACGGCGAGGAATAGACCCCCCGGCATTCGACTACGTTAGTTCAGGTTGATCGAGCTCGAAAACGTCACCAAGCAGTTCGCGTCGGGGTCCAACGCGGTGCGCAACCTGACGCTGAAAATCGGCGACGGCGAGACGTGTGTGCTGATCGGCCCGTCGGGTTGCGGCAAGACGACAATCCTGCGGATGATCAACCGGCTCCTCGACCCCGACAGCGGGCGCATCCTCGTCGACGGCGCGGACACGAGGCAGACCGATCCTGCGCGGCTGCGCCTGAAGATGGGCTACGTCATCCAGCAGACGGGTCTGTTTCCGCACATGACCGTCGGTGACAACGTGGCCACGGTTCCGCGTTTGTGGAGGTGGGACCACGCCCGCGTGGCGTCCCGAGTGGACGAGCTGCTGGAGCTGGTGGGGCTGCCCCCCGCCGAGTATCGCCGCCGATTTCCGCATCAGCTCTCGGGCGGTCAGCGACAGCGGGTCGGTTTCGCCCGCGCCCTTGCCGCCGATCCACCGATCCTTTTGATGGACGAGCCCTTTGGGGCGGTCGACCGGATCACTCGCGAGCGCCTGCAGCAGGAGTTCATCAGGATCCAGCGAACGCTGCGCAAAACCGTCGTATTCGTCACGCATGACATCGACGAAGCAGTGATGGTCGGCGACCGCATCTGTCTTCTCAAGATGCAGGCCGAGATCGCCCAGTACGACACCCCGGAGCGCATCCTGGTCAGGCCGGCGAGCGATTACGTCGCCGATTTTCTCGGGCGGGAGCGGCTGGTGCGCCGGATGTCGATCGCACACATCGACCCGCACTCACTCGAGCGATCCGGTCCTCAGCGCCCCGATGAGCCTCGGGTTGCGCTGACCAGCTCCTTGACCGAGGCCTTCGCCGCAGCGCTCGCGAGTCCGACCGAGCGCGCCGCCGTCTACGACAGAGACCGCTACGTCGGAGGGTTCACGGCCACCTCGCTGCTCGAGTCGTTGCGCAGCGAAGGGTCCGCGGGAGGAGAGCAGGTTGCCGCAGGAGTTTGATGTCGTCTGCCTGGGCGGCGGCGTGGCGGGGGAGTCGCTGGCCGGCGGCCTTGAGGGCAGCGGTCTTTCACTTGCGGTGGTCGAGCGCGAGCTGGTCGGCGGCGAATGCCCTTACTGGGGATGTGTTCCGACGAAGACATTCCTTCGCTCGGCCCAGACGATCGAGGAGGCCGGACGCGCGCGCACCCTGGCCGCCTCGCACGTCGAATGGGAAGTCGATTTCCCGAAGGTTTCCAAGCGCGTGCTGTGGATGGCTCGCGACCTCGACGACACGCGCCCGGCGGCGGCCCTGGAGAAGACCGGCGCCAGGCTCTTCCGCGGCGACGGGAAGCTGATCGACCTGCGAACTGTCGAGGTCGGAGGTGAGCAGCTCGTGGCCACGAAGGCCGTGGTGGTCGCCAACGGGGGCACCGCGTCGATTCCACCCATCGAAGGACTGGACAAGGTCAAGTACTGGACCAACCGGCAGGCCGCGGTGCCGCGGGAGATGCCCGGCCGGCTGCTGGTGCTGGGCGGCGGCGCGATCGGGGTCGAGCTCGCGCAAGGTTTCGCGCGCCTGGGCTCGAAGGTCACCATCATCGAAGCGGGCGCCCGCTTCCTCGGGCTCGAAGAACCCGAGGCCGGGGGCGCTCTGCTGCCGCACCTGAAGGCGGACGGCATCGAGGTCTTCGTCGGCGATCCGTGCGTCGCGGTCGAGGCCCAGGCCGCAGACGTCGTCGTCCACCTCAAGTCGGGGGCCCTGGTCGCCGGCGACCGGCTCCTGGTCGCCACCGGCCGGAGGCCTAACTTTGAGGCCTGGAAGCAGTCAGGCCTCGTGCAGACAGACCGCGGCTGGCTGAAGGTCGACCCTGACACGCTGCTCGCGCGAGACGGCGTCTACGGCGCCGGCGACATCACAGGGATCGGAGGCTTCACCCACCTCGCCTACTACCACGGCCAGATCGTGGCCCGCCGCCTTCGCGGCGAGGATGCGCGCGCCGACCACACCGCGGTGCCACGCGTCACCTACACCGACCCCGAGGTCGCCTCCGTCGGCTGGTCCGAACAGGCGGCTCGTGAGCACGGCGCCGACGTCATCGTCGCGTCCACGGATCCGGGCGAGGCCGCGCGCGGCTACATCGCCGACTTCCACGGCGGCGCGCTCAAGCTGGTCGGCGACCGGGCGCAAGGGACGCTGGTGGGGGCGACGCTGGTCACGCCCAGGGCCGGCGAGATCCTCGGTGAGCTGATCCTCGCGATCAAAGCCGGGACTCCGCTGCGGACGCTGGCCGACGTCATCCACCCCTACCCCGCCTTCAACCGGGTTCTGGGGGCGGCTCTGAGCGATCTGGCGAGCAAGGTGTAGCCCTCAGGCGGCGCGTTTTAGAGGTGGCCGTTCAGTTTTGTAAAGGAGGCCTTTTCTTCAAATGGTCATCTCGGTCAACGGTTCACCACTGGTCCTGAACTGGGACAACATCCTTCTATGGGTGCTGGTCGGGCTCGTCGCCGGTTTTTTGGCGAGCCACGTCGCCCTGGGTCATGGACTGGGATTGTTCTGGGACGTCGTCGTGGGCGTCATCGGCGCCTTGATCGGGGGCATCGTGCTGGCGGGCATGCTGCACTTCTCGATCGCCATCGCCGGCCATCCGATCATCAGCGCGATGATCATGGCCTTCATCGGCGCGGTACTGCTCCTGATCGTCTTCCGGCTCTTCGCCGGCAGAGGGAGCTACCGCCGGCGCGCGTTCTGAGCCTGTAACAGACGCCTGGGGGCGGTGCGCTCCCAGGCGTTCTTGACCAGGCGCTCGCCCATCTCGGCGCCGAGGCCCGCGAGCCGGACGGTGACCCATCCGAAGCGACCCGTGTAGGCGGACGCGGAGAAGGTCTTCGGATCCATCGCCAGCAGCCCGGCCTGGTCGTCGAGCGACGCCTTGATGGAGACCGAGCGGCCTTCCGGCGAGCCGATGGCGAAGATGCGTCCGCGAATCCGGAACGTGAGCTCGCCCCAGGTCTCAATCTGCTCGGCCTCGGGCATCGCGAGGCAGAGCCGTCGAAACCGCTCGAAGGTCACGGCTCTTAACGTAGCTGCGTGATACAGGTGAGCACGATTCCGCGGCTGGACGGGGCGGCGATGGAAGCGGCGCGCGAACGCCAGTCGCGGCTGACGAAGCCGGCGGGCAGCCTGGGCCGTCTGGAAGAGCTCTCGATCCGGATCGCCGGGATGACGGGGATGCTCGACCCACCGCTCGATCGCGCGGTCGTCTTCACCCTGGCCGCCGACCACGGCGTCGCGGAAGAGGGCGTCAGCGCCTACCCCGCCGATGTCACCGCACAGATGGTGGCGAACTTCCTGCGCGGAGGTGCGGCCATCAACGTGCTCGCGCGAGCGGTGAGCGCGAAGGTTGTCGTGGCGGATCTCGGCGTCAAGTCCGACCTGGCGCCAACAGACGGCCTGGTCGCGGTCAAGATCCGGCGCGGAACTGCCAGCATCATGCGCGGCCCGGCGATGACCGTGTCCGAGGCGTCGCGCGCCATCGAGGTCGGGCGGGCGCTCGTTCGTGAACAGCTGGCCGAGGGCATGGATGTCGCGATCACCGGCGACATGGGGATTGGCAACACGACCGCATCCGCGGCGCTTGTGTGCGCGCTGACGGGACGAGACCCGGATCTGATCGTGGGTCGGGGCACCGGCGTCGACGACGCGGGGCTCGAGCGCAAGCGGCACGCGGTGCGGGAGGCGCTCCGCGTCAACGCGGGCGCCATCGCCAAAGGATCGCTGGAGGCGCTGGCCGCGGTCGGCGGCCTCGAGATCGCGGGTCTGGTCGGCGTCATGCTTGAGGCGGCCGCGACACGCAGGCCGGTGATCATCGACGGATTCATCTCCGGCGCGGCCGCGCTCGCTGCGGTGAGGATGGCACCGGCCGCGGGCGACTTCATGATCGCGTCGCATCGCTCCCACGAGCTGGGTCATGGCGTAGTGCTGGATGAGCTGGGGCTGCGGCCGCTTCTCGACCTTGATCTGCGCCTGGGTGAGGGGACCGGCGGCGCCTTGGCAATGCCCATCGTGCGTGCCGCGATGCGTCTGCTCAACGAGATGGCGACCTTCGACGAGGCGGGGGTCTCCAACCGCGACGAGGCGGCGCGATAATGCTCCTCACAACCGAATAGCTCACCGGGACGCGGGAAGGCGGTAAGAATCCGCCGCTGTCGCGCAACTGTGAGTGGGGAGCGCCCGGCCAGCGGCCACCGAGGTTTCGACCTTGGGAAGGCGGCCGGAGCGTGTCGATCCACAAGCCAGGAGACCCATCCCTCTGAGCCGGTCTCTCCCACCGCGCGGATCGGTGGGGAAGCCTCCAGCGGCGAGGTCTCCCCAGCGTCGTGGGATTGGTTGCCGCAGGAGGACCGCTGCATGCACAAGCATCAGCAGCAGGCCAGCGCGAAACTGGCCGCCATCGCGATCGTCTTCGGGTTTGTCATTGCGTGCGGTGCGCCCGGGACCCCGACCGCGGTCACCACACCGCAGGCGTCGCGCTTTCCGGTGACCATCACGTCGCCGGGCGGTACGACGGTGACCCTCGACCACCAGCCGCGCCGCATCGTCTCGCTGTCGCCGACGGCCACGGAGATGCTGTTTGCAATCGGCGCTGGCTCGCAGGTGATCGCGGCCGACGACCAGTCCAACTACCCGGCCAACGCGCCGACGACCAAACTCTCTGGGTACCAGCCGAACCTCGAGGCGATCGCAGGCTACGGGCCGGACCTCGTGGTCGCGGCGGAGGACCTGGGAAGCCTGGTCCACGGGATGCAGCAGGTCGGCGTACCGATCCTTCTCGAGACGGCGGCGAAGAATCTCGACGACTCGTACCTGCAGCTCTTGCAGCTCGGCCAGGCGACAGGTCACGAGGCGGACGCGCAGGCGGTCGTCGCCAAGATGCGCAGCCAGGTCAGCGCCTTCATCGCGCTGGTCGCCAAGCCGAAGCGACAGCTCAGCGTCTACCACGAGCTCGACAACACCTATTACTCGGCGACGAGCGCGACGTTCATCGGGCAGGTGTACAAGCTGCTGGGGCTCAAGAACATCGCGGACGAGGCGAAGGCCGCCGCCAAGGACTATCCGCAACTCTCGGCGGAGTACATCGTGGCCTCGAACCCCGACCTGATCGTGCTGGCGGACACCAAGTGCTGCAAGCAGGACCTGAGCTCGGTCGCGGCGCGACCGGGCTGGGCCGGCGTCGCCGCGGTTCGCTCCGGCGCGGTCGTCGGCGTCGACGACGACATCGCGTCACGGTGGGGGCCGAGGGTCATCGACTTCATGCAGGCGATCGCCCCGCGCGTGCAGCAGCTCGAGGCCCAGGCCGCGTGATCGAAGGCGTTCAGGATCCTGCCAGGCCCGATCCAGGGCCCGAGGCTGACAGCGAGAAGCACGGTCCGCTGCGGTCCGGGCACCTTGGGCGCCGCGCTCCCCTCGCCGGCGAGCGTGGGGATCCCGAAAGGAAACGACCCGGCGAGCGCGGAGGCGAAGGGGATCGTCCTCTCCCCGGCGAGCGCGGAGGTCTGATCTCCGGACTGCCCAGGCTGCCCTGGATCTGGGCGCTGGCGGGGATCGTGATCCTTTTTGTCAGCTGCCTGGTTGGCGTGCTCGCCGGGCCGGTGCGCATCGCGCCGCTGACCGTGCTGCAGGCACTGGCCGGAGGCGCGGTCGATTCTGGGCAGGCCAACATCCTCTGGTCGATCCGGTTTCCTCGCGTCGTCCTGGGCCTGCTGGTCGGCGGCATGCTGGCCATCGCGGGCGCCGCGTACCAGGGAGTGTTCCGCAACGCGCTGGCCGATCCCTACCTCCTCGGTGCGGCGGCCGGCGCCAACCTCGGCGCCACGCTGGCGATCGCCTTCGCGCCGGGCACGACGGTGATCGGCGTCAACATCGTGCCCGTCGCCGCCTTTGCGGGCGCAGGCGCCGCCGTCGCGGGTGCTTACGCGCTGGGCAGCACCGTCGGCGGCCTGCGTTCGAGCACCGGTCTCATCCTCGCCGGGGTCGCCATCGCCGCGTTCTTCAACTCCATCCAGATGTACGTCCAGCAATCGCAGACTGGATCCATCCGGCAGGTCTACTCGTGGATCCTCGGCCGCCTCTCGACCGCAGGTTGGGACGGGGTGCTCCTGGTCCTCCCCTACGTGGTCTTCAGCGTCGCGATCATCTTTCTGCACCGCCGGCTGCTCGACGCCCTGGCGATCAGCGACAGCGAGGTGACCAACCTCGGTATCTCCGTGCGCAGGGTGAGGCTCATCGTCGTCATCGCCGCCACGCTCGGCACCGC
>Ga0134128_10009627_pt1 | contig 11590 bp, 5 predicted proteins | sample KB31754_FD_96462 | JGI IMG/M metagenome (GOLD analysis project Ga0134128, IMG submission 96462) | Terrestrial soil microbial communities with excess Nitrogen fertilizer from Kellogg Biological Station, Michigan, USA - KB3-175-4 | ecosystem: Environmental > Terrestrial > Soil > Unclassified ...
TCGACGGCCAGTGTCTGGAACAGCGATTCGTAGCGGTCGAAGGTGCTGGTGAAGTACTCGCGCAGCACCGCGCGCATGCGTGCGGGATCGGTTTCGTGCAGGTTCGGGCTGCGCGGCAGCGGCATCGTGGCGGCGGTGCCGCGGCTCGGCTCGGCAAGCGTAGAAGCGTTCAAGGCGATGACCTCTCGATCCAGGGAAATGGATGGCGTCAGGCGCAGCGGGGGGATGGCATTCTGGCACGCGACGGCAGGCACGATCCTGTCTTGCATCAGAGCGGCCCGACCCAACTACATGCGGGGAGCGGCCAACGATTCAATGCCTCACCAGCAAAAAGCCCCGCACGTGGCGGGATCTGCAGAGTTCGAAAGGCCTTCTCCCGCAAGCGGGAGAAGGGGAGAATATCCTCGCGGGAGAGCTGCGAACGGGCCATGGGCTGCACTTCAAGTGACACGTTCTGCGGCGCAATATGTTCAGAGGCTCAGCCTGATCGGCCATCGAGCCGCTGCGCCAACCAACGCCGCCCTGCATCGGTCAATCGGTAACGTTGCTTGCTGCTGCGCGGTTTATCGGGCAGCGTCATCTCGATCAGGCCAGCGGTGATGGCTGCTTGCTGGTAGCGGACGCGGAAGTGCTTTTCATCCTTGAGTCCAAGCAGCGCCATGATCTGCTCACGGCTCATATCACCTTGCAGCGTGGTCAGCAGTCGCGCGACTTCGGGGGTGACTTCGGGGGTGACTTCGGGGGTGACTTCGGGGGATGGGACGAGCGCCAACGGATGGCGCGGCAGCCGGATCACGAATGAAAGCCGGTCGTCGTCCGTCTCGAACAGCGGTGCGGGCGAGCCGTTGGCGGCCATTTCCTTCAGGATTTTCGGAATGCCGGTGGAGCGCCCTTCGGTCATCTCCAGTTCTTTCAGAAACTCGCCGATGCGCCGGTTGCGGTAGCGGCGGCTGACGGCGCGGCCCGCCTTCAGGTCTTCCATCCGGATCGAGCGATCCGGGCCGGGGAAGCTCAGGACAGCCAGCTCATCGTGGCTGATCCGCACCTCGATGGGTTCGCGCTCCTCGTAGGAACGGTGATAGACCGCGTTCACCACGGCCTCCTCGATGGCGGCGTAGGGGAAGTTCCAGACCCGCGTGGCCTCGGCCCGATCGGGGTGCTTGATGACCGTCTCGATCAGGTAGTTGCGCTGGATGTAGTTCAGGGCTTCGCGCGTCATCCGCGCCAGCGGCCCCTTGAAAATCTTCTCGTCGAAGCGGTCGCCGCCGGCACCCTCGGGAAACCACACCACATCGATCTGCACGCCGGGAAAGAACCGCTCCGGCATGTCATTGAAGAACAGCAGGCCCACGTTCTTCGGCCACGGCGATTCGGCCGGGCCGCCCGCCACGTTCATCTGCCGCCCGAGCGCCTCGGCGGAAAGCGGCGGCGCGTCCGCTGCCAGTGCGCTATCGACTTCCTCCAGGAAGCCTTGCATCAAAGGTTTGGAGAGAGCATCGACCTGTGCAGATTGATTGAAGCGGTCGTCGAACGGCACTTTCGCCGCCAGGCTCAACAGTTCCTGCTCGTTGTCACCCTTGGGCTCGACCGTGCTGCTGTAACGGCGGATGAAGTACTTCCAGATCTTGTTCTTCGCCGTCACTGCTTCCGGCGCCTTGTACGGTCGGGTTTGTCCGCCGGGCGCCCACAGCACGATCAGGTTGCGGCCTTCGACCACTTCCAGGCTCAACACCGGGAAATACGGCGGCTGGATCAACTGGCAATGCGCCAGCAGCTCGCGCTGGATCTTGTCGAGCTGGTTGGCAGGCAGGCCGACCGGCGGGAACACGGGCTGGCCATCGGCGTCGCAGTCCTGCCCGATCACCACATAACCGCCGCCCAGATTCTCGAAGTCGTTGGCGAAGGCGCACAGGGTGCGAATGATCGCGTCCGGGTTCCAGCCGGCCTTGTATTCGATGCGCTCGCCCTCGACCGTGCGCTGGCGCAGCAGGTCGTTGAGGTTGATGGGGAGTTGGCCGCCTTGCGATGTCACTTCTGCGCCTCCAGCAATGTCTGCTCAAGACGACTTATCAGCTTCTTGGCGCGGCGCACTTCTTCTTCATAGAGCGGCGTGGCGCTGCCGTGGGATGCCGGATTCAGCACGCGCTCGGTCATTTCCAACACGCGGTCAACGGCATCCACCGCCTCCATCTTCTTCCAGCCATCGTGGTTCAGAATATTGCGAAGGTCTTGGCGCTTTGACTTCAGCTTGCCCTTGTCGGCGGGCTGTAGCGTGGCGTCATTGTCCAAGTCCGTGTCGTCGGGAGAAAGCAAAAGTCCCCGGTGTTCCACAGGGGTGCTCTTCAGCACGTTGTTGTAAAGAGTGGCTGGGATGCCTTCCAGCAACTTGTTTCGTGCTGCACGCAGGTTCTCGGTCAGTGAGAAGAACTGCCCCGATGGCAAGGCCTTCCCCTCCGCCCATTCGCGGTAACGCTTGGCTGTATCTTCCGCAGCCTTGCGCAGAAACATCGCCGCCTCTTCGATGTCATGACCGTTGAGGTAGTCCTCAGCTTTCTCCAAATCGCCCTTCTCGTTCCTCGCCTCGATGTTTTGCGCGGCGTTGCCCTGCAAGCGCACGAATTGCCAGTCAGCATGATGGCCGCCGATACGGCGGCGAAATTCGCGGAAGAAGCCAAGTTCGTGGGTCAGGATGATTTTCTGATAGTTGGCGAAGGTGTCGGACAGCAGGATGTCCACCACCTTCATGCGGTTGCTCATGTCAAGGCTGACCAGCAGGTCATCCAGCACCAGCAGTTTGAGGTCGGATTCGTGCAGGTTCACCAGCGAGGCGGCGAAGCGCACGGACAGCGCCAGTTGGGTCAGCTTGGCTTCGTTGAGAAAGCTCTGCGGTTTGGTGACGGTGATGCCGTCAAGCTGTACGCCGAACTCGATGACCGGCAGGGTGAACCTGAAATCATGCTGGTTCGAGCCAGTGGCTGATGGCGGCGTGGTGACGGCCAGCTTCAGTGTGACCTTGGCGGGGTCGTCTGTGGCGAAATGGGTGTCGTAGAACTTCTGCGCCTCGGCGCTGATGCTATCCACAATGCCGGGCAGGGTGTTGGCGAACTGTTGCGTATGGTTCTTGAAGGTGTCGTAGGCATTTGTGCCTGCGATACCCGGTTGGTTGTAGGGATTGGGGTTGCCGGATTCGATTCGCTGCCACAAATCAATTGGAACCTGCCCACCGGTGCTGACACAGAACGGTAGGATTTCCTTCTCGAACAGCGGCCAAAGGTCGAACTTCTCCGAATTGCGGAAGTGCGAAAAGCCGAAGAAGAAGCGGTAGGTGATGAAATCACTGGCCAAGTCGCCTTTCAGGATCGCGGGCTGGTTGAAGGTGCCGTGGTCGGCTTGGCTGATGCGGTATGTGGTGTCGTTGCGGGTTGCGGTATCGCGCAGCGTCAGCGCGATTTCACCAGTCGTGGGCTGAGCTGCCTTCTGTTCATGCAGGTTGAGCAGGTTCTGCGGATTGGCAGGGTCGAAGTATTTTGCGATACCGTTCTTGGGTTTGCGCGCGCTTTGCAAAAAGGTGTAGATCGCCCAATACAGCGAAGACTTGCCCGCACCGTTTGCGCCATAGACCAGTAAGTGGCGACCTTCCAGTTTGAGTTGAAACTCACGGAAGGCCTTGAAGTTAGTAATGGCGATGTGATGCAGGCGCGACTTCATGCTGCACTCTCACGTTGGATGACGGCCAGCAAGTCCGGGCTGTCGGCGGAGATGCGCAGCAGGCGGTTGCGAATATTCGACGACGGCTCATTGAGCGTGCGATAAAGCCGGGTGATGAACTCGCGTTGTTGCGATTCGGGGGCGTTGGGATTGTAGGCGGCGAGGTGCGGTGCGAGGTCGTCGAGGAACAGCAGGTTGCGCTCTGCCATGTGGTCGCGGAAATAGCACTCCATTACGCAGGCGTCGATCATGTCGTCGAAGAACTCACTAATATTCGTGTCGACGCTCGATGATGCTTTGTGCGCGAGTAAAGAACTGACGAGCCTTGCGAGCGTAGCTTCGGCTGCCCGCGAGACTTCGGGTACTGGAAAGTTTTGGAGGTAGGTCGGCTTATATCGAAAGTAGCCGTTGGCCAAGACACTGCCAGTGTTCTTCAGATAGAACCAAAGAACCTTCGAATTGAGTATGGCCAATAGGAATTCGTAGGACTCCCAAACGTGCTCGTGCTTGATGTAGCCATAGAGGGTTGTCGTCGTATAGTGACTTCCGTCTCGATCAACCGAGAAATTGCCACCAAGTGAGATGTCGGGCGCGAGCAACTTCGTCCGCCCGCCCTCGTTGATACCCTGCTTCCTTCCAAACTGATACCATTCGGCCACATCGAAGCGCCCATGCTCGCGGGAGCGAAGCACATCCTCGCAACGTTTCAAATAAGCCCAGCACTTTGGGAATCGCCGCTGAATGGTGCTGGCGGACAACAGGGAGGGAAAGCCTTCGACACCATCGTCGTATGGGAACACGACCAAGTTGGTGGTGCTTATTGGCTCATAACGATGAACTTGGTCGCCCATAAGAAGCGGGCGAACTATCCATTTTTCGATTTCGATGCGCTCACCAAGTTCTGGGGACAAAGCGACCCATTTGTCGCCGCAATCCTTCGCTTGCTTCAAGAAATAGACTGAATCTTTGCTGCTTGCGATGCCTTGGAACATCTTTTCGAAAATATCGCCTGCGGTGCGTTGGTGACTTTGCAGTGCGGTCATTGGCCCCGCGCTTGCGCCTGCTGCCAGCACCCAAGGCTCTTCACCCAGCCCCGCATAAGAAATAGTAGAGAACGTATTGCCTTCTAGTCTTGTGAGCTCTTCTTCCAGAGAAACCACCTCAGATTCCTCCGGTGCGATCCGCGCATATTGAATCTCAGTCGCTGGTGCTTTGCGCATCCAGAGTAATGATGAATATGTGCAAGCGGAGAAGACTTGATGTGCACCGAAACTGATAAGCCGATGAACGAACCTATGCGATGCAACGAGCCCGCGAATTCCTTTCCCGAAGGCCGCATTCACCCATTTGTCTGGATTGATGTAGTTCAGGATTCCGCCATCACGAATCAACTGAAGCCCACGCTCTATAAAGACAACGTATAGGTCAAACGAGCCGGTAGCCGAGACATAGCTTTGCTTGTAGTAGTTTGCCGCAACGGGATTCGCCTGCTGGATGCCCTGAATGCGGAGATAGGGCGGGTTGCCGATTACGATGTCAAAACCATTGGCCAATAAGCGTCCAAACATCCAGAAAGGATCAAAAAATCCAGCAACAGCCTGCGGATCAAAAGGGTTCCAATCGGCAATGTGTTGAGCCTTCTTGGATGAACCGAGGCTCTCCGCCAGGGTTTTGCCGAGTTCTTCCCGTAGCCCGTTGATTTTCTTCTGAAGCGCGATCTTCTGGTCGCGCCGCTGGATGGCGAAGTGGCGGTGATAAAGCCCTTCGATCTCGCCTTCGATTTCATGAACCCGAGGCGGAATCAGCGCCAACTGATCCATCTCCGGTAGGCCGATGAGAGTATCGGCTGCAACGAACTTGGTTTCCAGGTTCGGCAACGGGCGGATGCCGTGGTTTTCCCGTTTGTTGCGGTTGGTACGCTGATCGCAGACGAGTGAAATGAAGAAGCGTAGCTTGGAAATTTGGATAGCGATGGGCTGGATGTCCACGCCATAGAGGCAGTTCTCGATCAGATAGAGCTTGCGCCCGTAGTCGTCTTCGTTATCGGAAAAATCACGCTCGATGGCGGCGATGGCCGCCTCACGCGCGGAAGAATCAGGAATCTTCGCGGCGGCATCAATCTGGAGTTGCTTCCAGCGCGCGTTGTCAGGGTCGAGCTTGTGGATGATGTAAACCAGCTTGTGCAGCATTCCCATCGGGAACGCGCCGGAGCCACAAGCGGGGTCGAGAATCTTGCAAGTGTGGATGGCATCCAGCAGCGTGGCGACTTCTTTTTCATTGAACGGGTGTGCCCGCTCGGTGTAGGCAAAGAGGATGCCCAGCCCCGTCTTGGCGTCCCGCTCGCTCTTGCCTGTCTTGACCAGTGCGCCGGTCAGGTGCGCCTTGAGCGATTCATCCACCATGTATTCAACGATGGGGCGCGGTGTGTAGAAAGAGCCGGTCTGCTTGCGGGCTGTGGTCTTTGTTTCTTCGTTGTAGCTGGCAAGCAGGTTCTCGAACACCTTGCCCAGCAGTTCCGGATCGAGGGCAATTTCCTGGTCGACCGGCGTGTTTTCGACGATGGTGAATTTGTAGGCGCTCAGGATATGAAGCAGGCCACGCACCTTCTCCCTCTTGTGCTTCTTGTCGCCGTAAGCACCGGAAAGGTCTTCCTCGTGCTCATTGCCGAAAAACAGGCGATTGGGGATGGTGGGACGCTCTTTCCTGTTGCGTGAGAAGCCATCGAGGTAAAGTTTCCTTCCCGTTCGGTCGTCGATTCGGTCCAGGCACTCGAACAGGCCACCATTGAGAAACGGCACATCGGCGAAGTGTTCGAGTGCGGTAGCAGGATCGTGGAAGTGGTCTTCGTAGCGGTAAAGCGTGTCCACGCCATAGGTGGTGCGGTTTTTCTGGAAGCCTTCATCCTTGGCAAAGGCGCGATAGGGCTGACCATTCTTGTCCTTGCCCATGCGCTGGTTGAGCGTGGCAAAGAAGAGGTTTTGCAGGATGGCTTCGTTGTAAGTGGAAGCGTCCGGCGACAGGTCTTTGAGAATATTCTTCAATTCGGCTTCGACAAAGAGCTTGTCGGGGACCAGTTCCTTCTCCTTGAGGAACCAGCAGAAGATGAGGCGGGTGAGCAAGCGGATCAGGCCCGTGGCGCGACGCTTCTCGTCGTCCTTCTCGATGCTGGCAGGGAAATCGACTTGCGGGAGCGCCCAGAAATACCAGTTGGCGAGTTCACGGTAGAAGCGTTTGTTGAGCAGCTCAACATTGAAGACTTCTTCCCAGGCGGCATGAAGCTGGTCGAAGTTCTGGATGACGCGGCGGCCTTCGGTCAGTTCGGCCAGCGAGAACGAAGCCAGGATGTCCAAGTGACCGGGATGCGGCCTTTTGATGGCTATGTTCCGGATCAGCGTGACCTTGCCCAGCACGTCCTTGTTGTCATCGCGCTTGTTGAGGCGGCGATTGATGACGGCAAGGGAGAGCCGCTCGCCGACCTTGAACAGCACCAAGACCGGCATCGGGAAAATGCGGTTGATCTGGCGGGCAATTCCCGCGAGCTTGCCGCGTGCATAGTCCCCATCGATCAGTTCTATGGCAATGAAGATGTAGGACTGGAGCAAGGACGCTTTGACCGACTCATCCTTGAACAGTGCGGTCGTGCCGGAAAGCTCTTCATCGGTAAGCTGGAACAGCAGGTCGGCGGACTTCCAGTTGGCGATGAGCGCAGCCGGATGCGACAGTTTCGATTCGGGGTCGAACTGCATTCGGAAGTCCGTCACCGATTTTGTTTCCACGGTGCGGCCGGATTCGTAGCCGAGCGTGGCGAACAGCGACAGCGCAGACTTTCGCAGTGGCTGGGTGGCGAAGGACTGGATGCGCTGGCTAATGGCTTGCTTGGTTTCTGCGTTACTGGACATCTTTGATTACCAGCCAAGTGATGAGGTCGAAGTCGGTGGTGGCCTTGATGGCGTTCTGGCTGCCCAGCAGCTTGCCGCCCCTCCCTGCGAACAAGTTTCCCGCGTTCTTGCGGCCAAACTGTGCGGCGATGGCTGCCACGGCCTTGTCGAGCAGTTCGCTGTAGCGGCTCATGACCTGCCCGTGACTGGTTTCTTCGTCGAACAGCTTGCACAGCCTGGCGTGCGGTTCGCTCTGTCCCTGGCAGACGGCGCGGAAGATTTCCAGCACTTGCTTGGGTGCGGTGAAGTTGTAGCGCACTTCGCCGTCGTCGCGGATGTAGACGAGGAAGTAGGGGTGCAGCGGGTTCACCGCTTCGTTGCCACTGGCGTCGATACGCTGCTTCAGACAGTAAATGATGCCGGGCTTGATGGTCTGGTATTCGGCGTGCGGCGGCACCACGGCATAGAGGCCGAAGGGTGCTTCTTCCAGCTTGTCGCGGTTGGCCTCGATGTAGGCGGCCAGCTCCATGCGGAAGTCGTCCAGCGTGAATTCGTTGAGCGCGACGGATTCGTTGAAGTCTTCCAGGTCCAGCACTTCGTCCTTCAGCCGCAGCAGTTGCTTGTCGCGGTAGCGCAGGTCCTCCTTGATGAGGTCTTGCAGATCTTCGGCTTGCAGGATGTTGTCTTCCGCCGTGGCGGCGATGTCGACCAGCGCCATGCGTGCCTCGACGCGGTTTTTCAGGTTGATGTATTTGTTGAGGTCGGGCGTGGGCCAGAAGTTGACGAGCTGGATGGCCGGGTTGGGGCTGCCGATGCGGTCGATGCGGCCGAAACGCTGGATGATGCGCACCGGGTTCCAGTGGATGTCGTAGTTGATGAGGTAGTCGCAGTCCTGCAGGTTCTGGCCTTCGGAAATGCAGTCGGTGGCGATCAGCAGGTCGATTTCGCCATCCTGCGGCATGGACTTCATCTTGACCCGCTGTTTGGCGCGTGGGGCGAAGTTGGTGAGGATGTGGGTGAAGTCGGCCTGGCCGAAGGTGCTGCGGTTGGGGCGTGTGCCACCGGACACCAGAGCGATGTGAATGCCCAGCGTGTTGCGCGCCCAGTCTTCCAGTTCTTCGTACAGGTAAGCGGCAGTGTCGGCGAAGGCGCAGAACACGATGACCTTCCGGTTTGACTCGCCCAGCGTGTTGGTGCCGGGGTGGCGAACCTTGTGTTCGATGCACTTCTTCAGCTCCGCCAGCTTGGCATCGCGTGCCGCATCCACGGCTTGCGCTGCATCGGCCAGCAACGAAAGTTGCTGCTTGTCGCGCGTCAGGTCCTGCAGCCACGTGGCGACATCCAGGTGAGCCATGTCGTATTTCAGCTTGGTGCCCACCTGGAAGGCTTCGGCCAGTTCGTCGTCGTCTTCCGGGTCGATGAAGAAATCCGATTGCAGATCGGCGGATTTGGCATCTTGATGCTGCTGGAACGCTTTCAGGCGGGCTTCCAGATCTTCGATCTTGGCGACCGTGCGTTCCATCGTGATGGCGAAGGCGTGAACCGAGCTTTCCAGCCGCTTGAGGAAATTGACCTTCATCATGCCGATGAGGAAACGTTCGCGATTTTCCTGGCTGAAGTTGCCGACCTTGTCCAGCTCATAGTGCGTCTTGAACGGTTCCAGCACGTAGCGCGATGGGCTGTAGAGGGAGAGCTGGTAGTTGTCGATTTCGTCGTTGAGCCGGTCGTAGGAGAGAAAACGGCCCTTGATGTCGATGTCGGAGAAGATGGACTCCGGTTTCTTGCGCCTGGGGAACTGGCCGATCTTTGCCATTTCGGCCCGGTAGTATTTCTGGATGTGCTTGCGTGAGCGGGCGATGGTGAGTTCGTCCAGCAAGGTGAAGAAGCTCGCCGAGAGTCGTTCCATCAGGTCGCGAGCATCCTTCTCGCCCGAGCGTTTCGCCCATTCCGTAAAGGTGCGCTGGGCGACAGTGAGCGTGTCCTTGATGCTCTGGATGCCGAAGCTCTGCGAGAACGCGGCATCCCGCCCTTCGGTGACGAAATAGATCTGATTGCGCAGGTCCTTCAGGTCGTTGTTGACCGGGGTGGCGGAAAGCAGCATCACCTTGGTCTTGACACCCGCCTTGATGATGTCGTCCATCAGGCGGTCATAGCGGCTCTTGCGGGTGAGGTTGCCATCCTCGTCGTACTTGCCCTTGGTGTTGTTGCGGAAGTTGTGCGATTCGTCGATGACGATCAAATCAAAATTGCCCCAGTTGAGCGTTGCCAGATCGACCCCATCCACGCGACCGCTGTCGCGGGACAGATCGGTATGCGAGAGCACCGTGTAGGCGAAACGATCTTTCAGGAAGGGGTTGAGTTCGCTGTTGTTCTGGGCGAGATACACCGTCCAGTTGTCGCGCAGCTTTTTCGGGCAAAGCACCAGCACCCGATGGTTGCGCAGTTCGTAATACTTGATGACAGCCAGCGCGGAATAGGTTTTTCCCAGGCCCACGCTGTCGGCCAGGATGCAGCCGTTGTGGTTGTTGATCTTGTGGATGGCGCCCTTGACGCCATCTTTCTGGAAGTCGAACAGGGTTTTCCAGATTTCAGTGTCGATGATGGCGGTCTGGTCGAACAGGACGGCGTCGGCCTCCTGCCCGGACAGGAAACGTTCGAAGACGTGATACAGCGTCTTGAAGTAGATGAACTCTGGTGCGTGATTGACGTAGAGCTGTTCCAGATAGCGCAGCACGTCTTCCTTCACGTCGGCGACGAGCGTGTCGTCGCCCCAGATGCCATCGAACCATTCCTTGAGATCGGTTCGGTCGCGATCGCTATCCACGACGAGGTTGAGTTCGATATTAGAAGTGGCTGCCAGCCCCAGGCCACGGCGCGTAAAGTTGGAACTGCCCACCAGCGCGTGTTCGCGGCGGCCATCGTCTATGTGATACAGCTTGCCGTGAAGCAAATTGGCTTGCCGGATGGAGCGGATTTCCACTTTGCCGCGTATCCAGTCCGCGCAACGGAGGGCGACTTCCTTCTGCTGAAGTCGGTTGGAGAGCTCCAGGCCTTCGTCCTCGATCTGGAATGCTTTCTTGTCGGTCTTTTCCGGATCGAGGGAGGCAACGAAGCGTGGCTCGCCAAACAGGAAATTGAGGTGTTCGACTTGATCGAGTTCACGCGAAAGCGCGTCGTAGGCGTAGATGGTGAAGTAGGCCGACACCACGGAGAGGCGGCTGCCGGATGCAATCTTGTTCGCCAGAAAACTCGCGACCTTGCCCCGGCTATGGTTATCCCGGATGCCAGAATGCTGTTTGTTGTTATCGGCCATCTTGGCTGTCCTTCCCGTTGGATTCGTCCGACCCGCCCGCCCGCACCCATTCATCGACTTCGGATGCCTTGAACTTCCACAGCCGCCCGACGCGATGCGCGGGCAGGCCCTTGCGGTCGATCCAGCGGTAGATGGAATCGCGCGTCACGCCAAGGTGCTCGGCGATCTGTTCGACGGATACCCACGGCTCGGTCACGGCTTGCTCCTGCAGCAAGGAGTTGGGCGGCACAAAGTCGCATTGAATCGGAAAGGCGCCAATCTAGCAGGTCGATGTTGGGTCGGCCATGGCGCGTGGATTTCGCACAGAACAGCGTGCCCTGCGTGATGGGCACACCTATTTGCTTGTGCCGAAAACGACAAGCCCCGGCTGTATTGGTTGGCGGCATGTCCAGCAAAGTTGGGTGCTGCAGTCATCCTCAAACGAAAAAGCCCCGCGGGGCGGGGCTTCTGCTTGAAGCCTCTCTCCCGCTTGCGGGAGAGAGGATGGGAGAGAGGGTATGGCATTTCGCGAAAAGCCGCCCTCTCCCCCAACCCCTCTCCCGCGTGCGGGAGAGGGGAGAAGTACGTTACGCCTCGACTTCTTCCTTGTACGCATCCACCGGGATGCAGGCGCACATGATGTTCTTGTCGCCGTACACATTGTCCACGCGCGCCACCGGCGGCCAGTACTTCTGCAGCTTCAGCGAGGGCA
>Ga0134128_10009628_pt1 | contig 11589 bp, 14 predicted proteins | sample KB31754_FD_96462 | JGI IMG/M metagenome (GOLD analysis project Ga0134128, IMG submission 96462) | Terrestrial soil microbial communities with excess Nitrogen fertilizer from Kellogg Biological Station, Michigan, USA - KB3-175-4 | ecosystem: Environmental > Terrestrial > Soil > Unclassified ...
CCATTGCGCGAGCGCATCGATCATCGCCAGCGAGACGCCGTGGCCGCTGCCCTGATACGCATACGTCGCGTCGGTGAAGCGGTCACAGAGCACGACGTCGCCCCGCGCAAGCGCGGGTGCGATCACGTTGACGACATGCTCGCGTCGCGCGGCGAACATCAGCAGCGCCTCGGTCTCGTGCGTCATCGTCCGGTGCAGCAGCCACTCGCGTATCGCTTCGCCGGCCGAGGTGCCGCCCGGCTCGCGCGTCGCGACGACGGGCCGGCCACGGGCCGCGAGTTGCCCGGCCAGGAAGCGCGCGTGGGTGCTCTTGCCGGCGCCGTCGATGCCTTCGAGCGTGATGAAGCGGCCGCGGGGCAGGTGATCGGGCAATGGCGTCTGACGAAACGTGTCGCGGCTCGAAGCGACGTCAGCGGCCGCCGCGCTGGTATTTTGACACGGCGCGATTGTGCTCGATCAGGTTCGCCGAGAACTCGGACGTGCCGTCGCCGCGCGACACGAAATAGAGATAGGGTGTCGTCGGCGGATTCACGACGACGTCGAGCGACGCCTGCGACGGCAGCGCGATCGGCGTCGGCGGCAAGCCGGTGCGCAGGTACGTGTTGTACGGCGAGTCGGCCTCGAGGTCGCGCTTTCGCAGGTTGCCGTCGAAGCGCTCGCCGATGCCGTAGATCACCGCGGGATCGGTCTGCAGCCGCATGCCGCGCGCCAGGCGGTTGATGAAGACCGATGCGACGAGCGGACGGTCGGCGGCCCGCCCTGTCTCCTTCTCGACCAGCGAGGCGAGAATCAGCGCTTCGTAGGGCGACGCGAGCGGCAGGCCGGGCGTGCGGCGCGACCATGCCGCGTCGAGCCGCGCGTGCAGCGCGCGATAGGCGCGCTTCAGCACCGCGAGATCGCTGCTGCCCGCCGCGAAATAGTAAGTGTCCGGAAAGAACAGCCCTTCGGGTGCCGGTTCGCTCGCGCCGAGGCGTGCCAGCAGCTCGCCGTCGGAAAGGCCGTCGAGCTGGTGCGCGACGTCGGGATTGTCGTCGAGCGCGCGCTTCAGCTCCGCGAACGTCGTGCCTTCGACGATCGTGATCGCGGTCTGCGTCACGTCGCCCTGCGTGAGCTTCGCGAGGAGACCTGGCAGCGTGATCCCCTGCTCGATTTCGTAGCTGCCCGCCTTGATCGTCCGATCGACGCGCTTCACGCGCGCGAGCACCGTCAGCAGCACCGCGTGCGGAACGACGCCGTCCGCCGCGAGCGCGCGCGCAACGCTTCCCAGCGAGGCGCCGCTTCGCACTTCGAAGTCGTACGGGCTGTGCCGCAGCGACAGCGGTTTGCGATACCATGCGGCGCCGAGTGCCGCCGCCACGGCGAGCGCGGCCGCGAGCAGCAGGACGACGACGATTGCAATCCGGGACGACGTGCGCATGCGGGACGGATCGCGCGCGATGCGCGGGGAAACGACGCAGGCGCGATGACATGCACGATTATAATGGCGCGATGATCGCGTCTGCGCCGCGCCCACGTTGCCGGGAACGCGGCGTTGCGCAGGCGGCGCAGCGAGCCGCGTCGCGTGCGGCGGGCTTCACGCTGATCGAGATCATGGTCGTCATCGTGATCCTCGGCGTGCTCGCCGCGCTCGTGGTGCCGAGCATCCTGTCGCGCACCGACGATGCCCGCATCGTCGCCGCGAAGACCGATCTCGGCGCGATCCGTCAGGCGTTGAAGCTCTACCGCCTCGACAACCAGCGCTATCCCAGCAACGAGCAGGGCCTCTCGGCACTCGTCACGAAGCCGACCGAACCGCCGATCCCTCCGAACTGGAAACCCGGCGGCTATCTCGAGAAGCTGCCGCTCGATCCGTGGGGTCGTCCGTACCAGTACCTGAACCCCGGACTCAAGAGCGACGTCGACGTGTTCACGTACGGCGCCGACGGTGCGCCGGGTGGCAGCGGCGCCGACGCCGACATCGGCTCGTGGGATTTGTAGGCGATTCGCACGCACGCGGCTCGGGCTTCACGCTCGTCGAGATCCTCGTCGTCATCGTCATCCTGGGCCTCGTCGCCGGACTCGCGGTTGCACTCGTCGGCCCCGACGAGCGCGACACGAGCGCACGCGAAGCGCGAAGCTTCGCCGGCGCGCTCGAATACGCGGCGGCGCGTGCGCAATGGCGCAACGAGATGCTCGGCGTGTCCGCCGACCATCGGATGCTGCGCTATTGGCGCCGCGACGTTGCGAACGATCGCTGGATCGTGCTCGACGACGACGACGTCCTTCGCGCGCATGAACTGCCGGTGCCGCTCGACGCGATGGCGCTCGCGTATGCAGGACGCGCAGTCCCGGCGAACGCGATCGTTCCGCTGCGCGCGTCGGGACGCAACGATCCGTTCGCGTTCGTGCTCGCGACGCCGACTTATCGGACGACGATCGCGCTCGACCCGCTGAGCCGCGCGTCGATCGTCGGACCGGAACGCAACGAGGCGCCGTGATGCGCGGCGCGCGTGCGTTCACGCTGATCGAGGTGTTGGTGGCGCTCGCGATCCTCGCCGTCGCGCTCGCCGCCGGCATGCGCGCGGTCGCGCAAAGCGCGGACGGCGCCTCGTCGCTGCGCCTTCGCACGCTCGCCCTGTGGGTCGCGCAAAACCGGCTCGCGCAGGCGCAACTCGCCGATCCGTGGCCGGCACGCGGCAGCGCCAACGGCGGCGAGACGCAGGCGGGCACGCGGCTCGTCTGGCGCGAGACCGTGAGCGATACGCCGAACCCCGCGTTCCGCCGGGTCGAGATCATCGTTGCCGATCCGGGCGCGCCCGATTACGCGCTCGCGCGGCTCGTCGGCTACATCGGCAATGCGGTGCATTGAAGAAAAAGCGGCGCGAGCCGCTGCGTCTCGCGACCGCGGCTTCACGCTCGTCGAAGCGCTGGTCGCCGTCACCATTCTCGCGATCGTCGCGCTGATCGCGTGGCGCGCGACGGCGGCGATGACCGACAGCGAGGCGCGGCTGGCCGGTGAAAGCGCACGCTGGCGGCAACTCGATGCGCTGATGGCGCGGATGGAGGCCGACATGCGCGCCGCGATACCACGCACGGTGCGTCACGGCTCGGCGCGCGAGCCCGCGTGGGTCGCCGCGACGAACGATGCGGCGGGGAACACGTCGCTCGTCTTCTCGCGTGCAGGTCCCGATGCGCTGGATGCGCCGGGCAGCGGCGGCCAGCGCGTCGGCTATCGGCTGCGCGACGGGCGCATCGAAGTGCTGTATTGGCCGCGCCTCGACAACGTCACGACGAAGGATCCCGCCGCGTACGTGCTCGCCGACGGCGTCGCGAGCTTCCGCGTGTTGCAGCTTGCCCCGAACGGCCAGTGGAGCGACCGCTGGCCGCTGCCGGACATGCAAAGGTTGGCGCCGGAGCTGCAAACGAGCCTGCCGCGCGGCGTTCGCGTCGACGTGACGCTCGCCGACGGCAGCGTCGTCGAGCGCTGGCTCGCGCTGCAATGACATCGAGGATGCGAACGCTGCGATCCGACGTGCGTCAACGCGGACTTGCGCTGATCGTCGCGATGCTGATCGCCGCGCTCGCCGCCGCCGTTGCCGTTTCGGTCGCGACCGCGCAGGCGCAGTGGTCGGCGCAGGTCGAGCACCGGCGCGACCAGGTCGAGGCACAGTCGATCGCGCTGGCAGGCGTCGCCTGGGCGCGTGCGATCGTCGCTGCCGACAACTCGCCGATCGACTCTCCCGGTTCGCCGTGGGCGTTGCCGCTGCCCGCGACGCCGGTCGAAAACGGAGCCGTCGAAGGCCGCATCGTCGACGCGCAGGCGATGCTGAACGTGAACATGCTCGCGAGCCCTCAATATGCGGCGCGGGCGCGCGACCAGTTCAAGCGTCTCTTCGCGGCGCTCGGTCTTCCGCAGTCGACGCTCGATGCCACGATCGACTGGGTCGATCGCGACAGCGCGCCCGAACCGAATGGCGCCGAGGACGCGTGGTACATCGCACAGGCCGATCCGTCGCTCGCCGCGAACGCGTCCGCCACCCGCGTCGAAGAGCTCGCGAACGTGCGCGGCATGACGCCGTCCGCGATGGCCCGCCTTGCGCCCTTCGTCACCGCGCTGCCGGAAGACGTGGCGGTCAACGTGAATACCGCCCCGCCCGAAGTGCTCGCGGCCCTTCTCGACGGCATCCAGCCGGACACGCTCGCGTCGCTCGTCGCGGATCGGAACGCGCATCCGTTCATGACACCCGACGATTTTCTCGCGCACGTTCCGAAGACCCTGCCCGCCGTCGACCGCAACCTCGTCTCGGTGAACACCGGCTATTTCCTCGTCTTCGTCCGCGCGCGGCAGGGCGAAACGGTGGCCAATGCGCGGGCGCTCATCAGGCGCGACAAGGGAACGTCGTCGATCGTCTGGCAGACGATCGAGTAGTCGCGATCCTCGATCCGCGATCCGCGATCCCTGCTTTCCATTACACTCGCGCCTCGATGCTGCGCGTCTTCCTCTCCGCCCCGCCCCGCGCCGATCGAGCCGAGCATTGGATTCGCTGCGACGCCGAGGGGCGCGCGATTGCGCGCGGGCACAGCGCAGCTGCGCAATGGCCTGCCGAGGCGACGATCGAAGGCGTCCTCGCGGCCGACCAGGTCCGGCTGGTCGCACTCGCGCTGCCGCCGATGCCGCGCGAGCGGCTGCGCGGGGCCGTCCGTTATGCGCTCGAGGATCAGATTGCGACCGCGCTCGACGACGCGTCGATCGCGATCGCCGAACCGCGCCACGGAGCGTGCATCGTCGCAGTCGCCTCCGAGGCGCTGATCCGCGCGATCGCGGCACTCGACCGGCGCGTCACGCGAATCGTTCCCGAATCGGCGCTCGCACCGCTCGCCGACGGATGGACATGGTGCACGTCGGGCGCGGGCGACGGTTTCGTGCGGCGCGCGGACGGCAGCGCGTTCGCCGTGCAACCCGTCGACGACGCATCGCTGCCGCCCGAGCTCGCCGCGGCGCTTGCGCAAGCGGCGCGGACGCGGGCGCTGCCTTCGCACGTGCACGTCGCGTTTCGCGCCGATCGTTCCCGGCTCGACGCGTGGTCGCACGCGGGCGGCGCCTCTTTCGTGAGCGCGGCTCCCTGGCACTGGGAACAGGCGTCGGCGCAGGCGCTCGCGACCGCGCCCGACTTTCTGCGCGATGTCCGGGAACGCGCGACCGGCGCGAGCGATGCACTCGCCGTCCGACGCTTTCGTCCGGCGCTTTGGTTGGGGGCCGCGGCGATCGCGCTCTACGTCGGCGGGCTCGTCATCGAATGGGCATGGCTCAACGTCGAGAACTGGCGCCTGTCGCGTTCGCTCGTGGAGACCGCAAGCGCCGCAAGCTTGCCCGATGCAACGGGTGCGGCCTCGGCCTTCCACGCGATCGCCCGGCAAAACGCGCAATTGCGCCATCGCGCGCTGCAATCGGCGCCGGCCGACGCTCTGCCGCTGCTCGCGCGCGCCGCCCCTGCGCTGGGCGCGCTTCCGTCCGCCGCACTGCGCTCCGCACGTTATGCGGGCGACGCCTGGACGCTCGAGCTCGGCAACGTCGATCCGTCGACGCTCGCGCGGATCACACGCCGGCTCGACGATGCGGGTGTCGACGCATTGACGGCAACGACGCCGGGCGGCACGCGACTGCGTCTGTCGCTCGCGACGACTGCCCGCTGATGCGCGGATGAACTGGCCTCGTCCCCTCGCTGACGCGTTCGCATCCGCGCATCCGGCGCAGCGTCGCCTGTGGCTCGCGTTGTCGGTGCTCGTCGTGCTCGTCGTTGCCGGCTTCGCCGCATTGCGCCTGCAGGATGCGATCGCACGTTCACGCGAAGACGTCGTGCGCAACCGTCTGATGCTCGACGTCGCGCGCGCACGCGCCGACGAAAACGTCGCGCTGGGGCGAACGAACGTGTCCGCGAAGAACGGCGATCCACGTGGCGCGATCGACCGTGTGCTCTCGGCGAACGGGTTGCGCTACACGGCGCTCGATGCGCAACGCGGCGACTCGACGCAGCGGATTGTGATCGAGGCGGCCCCGTTCGATGCGCTGGTTCGCGCGCTCGACACGCTGGCGCGGCAGGAGGGGTTGCGCGTCAGCGACGCGACCTTCGCGGCACGCGTCGAGCACGGAACGGTGCGAGCCGAGCTCGCGTTCACGCGATAACGCGGCGTGCGCGTCCTGCTGCGGGTCGTGCTCGGGCTCGTCGTGCTGGCGGCGGCCTTCATGCTGCTTGCACCGGCGTCGCTTCTCGACGCACCGGTCACCGCGAGCACCGGCGAGCGCCTGCGTCTGATCGACACGCGCGGTTTCTGGTGGCGCGGCCGTGGTGCGGTCGCGACGCCGGATGGCGCCGTGCGTATGCCGATCGGCTGGCGCGTCGCGTTCGCGCCGCTTTTCACCGGCGCGCTCGTCGTGTCGCTGGTCAGCAGCGACGATGCAATGCCGAGCGGCACGTTTGCCCTTCGCCACGAGACGCTCGACATTCGCGATCTCCACGTCGCCGCACCTGCGGCGCTCGTGTCCGCGCTGGTCCCGGCGTTGACGAGCGTCGCGCTCGATGGCGAAGTCGAGCTGCGTGCGCCGGCGTTCGCCTGGCGAAGCCAGGACGGAACGGGCACGATCGACGCCACGTGGCAGCATGCGCGCATCGCAGCCGGCGCACCGCTCGATCTCGGTCGCGTCGAAGTCCACGCGAAGCCGGTCGCCGACGGCGTTGCGGGCAGCGTGCGTAATGCAGGCGGCGATCTCGCGATCGACGGCAGCGTCGCACTTCACGGCAATGTCGCGAGCGCAGCGCTGAAGCTCACGCCGACAGCCGCGGCATCGCAGGCAGTCCGCGCCATGTTGCCGCTGCTCGGCGCCCCCGACCGCACCGGTGCCGTCACGCTCGCATGGCGAAGCGATCGGCGCTGAAGACGCGCGCCGGCGCGCGTGCCGCGGTGGGCGCCCCGCCCGCGCACGCGCCGCGTGTGACGTCGCCTGCACGAACCGGGCGCATCGAAAGTCTCGATGCCGCACGTGGCATCGCGATCGTGGCGATGATCGCCTATCACTTCTGCTTCGACCTCCGCTATTTCGGCGTCACGCAGTGGGATTTCGAGCATGACATCCGCTGGCTCTCCGCGCGTGCGGCGATTCTTTCGTCGTTCCTGCTGATCGCGGGCATCAGCGCGGTCCTCGCGAATCGCCAGGCGTGGCCGCTTGCGCACTGGCTGCGCCACATCGGCGTCATCGCGCTGGCGGCACTCCTCGTGACCGCCGGCAGCTATCTGATGTTTCCGGGCTCGTTCATCTGGTTCGGCGTGCTGCACGCCATCGCGCTCTCGCTGCTGCTCGCGAAGCCGCTGCTGCCGCGACCGTTGCTCGCGGCGCTTGCCGGCATTTCGATGATCGCGGCCGGCCTGGTCTATTCGAACCCGCTGTTCGACGGGCGCATGCTCGGCTGGGTCGGCTTCATGACGGCGAAGCCCGCGGCCGAGGATTACGTGCCGCTCTTTCCCTGGATGGGCGTGCTGCTGCTCGGCGTCGCGCTCGGGCATCTGCTCGTCCGTACGCGCTTTGCCGTGCTCGCTCCGCTTGCCCGCCTGCCCGCCGCGTTACGTCTGCTCGGGCGCCACAGCCTCGCGGTCTACCTGCTGCACCAGCCGCTGATGATCGGTGCACTGCGGCTCCTGCTCGGGCCGTGACGATTCGCTTCGCGCGAGCCGCATGCATGCGGCATCGCCGCAGAGACGGGTGTCAGCTGCCGGGCAGATCGTGGACTTCAGGAAAGAACACGTCCTTCCACGACGTCGGCTTGACCTTGATGAGACCGTGCGCGTACATGAAGTCGGCGTATTTCATCACGCCGGACGGCGTCAACGTATAGTCGACGCCGGGCGACGTGAGCATCCTGTAGACCTGGTCCACCGTGAGCTTCGGATGCTCCATCTCGACGTACAGCGCGGCCGCGGCCCGCTTGTCCCGGTTGACGATGTCCGTCGCCTCCTTGAATGCCGCGAGCACCGCGGCGTACGTCTTCGGGTTCTCGTCGCGGAACTTCCCCGTGCACCACAGAACCGTGAACGTGGTGGGACCGCCAGCGACATCGTAGGAGTTCAGGACGGTGTGGATCTTCGGGTCGGCCAGTTCCTGGTACTCGTAGGGCGGCGACGTGAGATGCGCGGTCACCTCGCTCGCATCCGACAAAAGCGCCTGCATGCCGTCCGGATGCGACATCGAGACGGTGAGCGGGTCGAGGCGGCCGAAATTCGCGTCGCCGAACGCCTTCGCGGCCGCCATCTGAAGCGTGATCGCCTGCTGCGATATCTTGACCGCGGGCAGCGCGATCCTGCTCTTGCTCGTGAAGTCCTTGATCGACTTCACGTCGAGCTCGCGCGTATTGAGCAGGAGCGGCATCGCGTTCATCGCGGCGAGTCCGTGCGCCTTGTAGTTGTCCCGCGTCCGCGCCCAGATCGTGATGAGCGGCGTAAGCCCGCCGGAAGCGATCTGCAGGTCGCCGGACAGCACGGCGTCGTACATGATGTTGCTGGCCGAGAACTTGTGCCACGTCACCTTCACGTCGCCGAGTCCCGTCGCCTTCGCGTGCTTGACGATCAGATGGTCGCGCTGCATGACGAGGAACTGGAGATACGCCATCCCGTATTGCTGCGCGATCGTGATCTCGCCGACCTCGGCGCGGGCGATAGCCGGCAGTGCGACGAGCGCGACGAACATCGCCGACAGGGAAACGAAGCGCTTCATGCCGATTCCTCCAATGCTCGAAGTTCGTTGACGTCTGGATCGGGCATCGTATCCGGCATGCGGACGTAGAGGAAGCCCACGGTCGATGCAGGGCCGCGAGACCGCGCCCCATGCCTGATCTTCGATCGCATGCGCTCGACCGGCGACGGCAGCGCTTCGGCCCGCGCTGCCGCCGGTGCTCGTGCGTCTACTCCAGCGCCGCGAACGTCCGGTAGTGAATGTGCAGCGCTCCATCGTGGTAGCGGTGCGTGTAGAAGCTTTTCGCGCTGACCGCGGCCCCCTTGTAGACCGACGTGTTGTCCATCGCCGCGCAGGCCTCCTCCGAGTCCCAGCCGCTCACGTAGATCACTTCGTGCTCGTGGTGCTTTTCGACGCACTCGGCGACGTAAATGAAGTGGCAGCCCGGCATCTTCCTGATCGCCGGAGCGAGCGTGGTGTTGATGAAATCGATGTACGCCGCCCGCTTCTCCGGCGGGACGGCGCCGTGCACGACGCGAAGAATCATCTGCCTGACTCCTTGGTTCAAGGCCAACGATGGATGCCCGCCGCGGAAGGCCCTTTCGAACCGTGCGACCGTTTCCGGCCGCGTTTCGCCGCCGCACGCGAGCGTGGCCGGCCATCGTAGCGAACATTCTTATCAACGCATAAGAACAAAATCGGCTGTCGTCAGACGTTTTGCTGATATGTAGAATCGGCCGTCATGAAGCTCCAGCAACTGCGCTGCCTCGTCGAGGTCGTGCACCGCGACCTCAACATCACCGAAGCGGCGCGCTCGCTCTACACGTCGCAGCCCGGCGTGAGCCACCACATCCGGCTGCTCGAGGACGAGCTCGGCTTCGACGTGTTCGTCCGCCGCGGCAAGCGCGTCGTCGCGCTCACCCGAGCCGGGCAGGACGTCCTCGCCATCGCCGAGCGAATGATCTCCGACAGCGACAACCTGCGCCGGGTCGCCGGGGACGCATCGCGAGAAGCCAGCGGCGACCTCGTCGTGGCCGCCACCTACACGCAGGCCCACCTCGCGCTGCCCGCGGTGGTCCGGCCGTTCATCGCGCGCTATCCCAAGGTGCGCCTCAGCATTCATCCCTGCAGTCCGGCCGAAGCGGCGGAGTCGGTGCGGCGCGGGGAGGCGACGCTGTGCCTGTCGACCGAAGTGGTCGCCGCGTTCCCCGACCTCGTCATGCTGCCGGGCGAGCGATGGCATCGGTGCGTCATCACGCCACCGCGCCACCCGCTGCTGCGCGTGCGCCGGCTCGATCTCGCGGCCATCGCCGAGCATCCGCTCCTGACCTACGATTTCGCGTTGAAGAAGGGTTCCAAGGTGCAGAAGGCCTTCGACGCCGCGGGACTGACGCCGCGCGTGGTGCTCACGTCGACCGATCCGCGGATCATCAAGACCTACGTCCGCGCGGGCCTCGGCATCGGCCTCATCGCGTCGATCGCGTTCGAGAACGCCGACGCCGCTCGGCTGCGGCTGCTCGATGCGAGCCGGCTCTTCGAGTCGAGCATGACGACGATCGGCATTCACTGCAACAGCTACATCACGCGCTACATGTACGATTTCATCGAACTCGTGCTGCCGTCGATGAACCGCGCCGCGGTCGACCGGATGATGGCCGGCCACCCGCCGCTCGTGCGCCGGCCGCGAAGGAGCGCTTCCGGCGCGGGCCGCGCCGCGAACGCCGCACCATGAACTCCATCCGGGAAGCCCGATGACACACGTGGACGAAGCAACGCGAATTCTCGCCGAGACGATCGTCATCGATACGCTCGGGGGTGCGGTCGTGCATCCGACGCCGCACGTCGCCGGCGGCACGTACGAGGAAAGCCTGCTCGGCCACGGCTGGAACGTGCTGCACGTCACGCTGGTCTCCGAGCCGTCGTACACGCCGACATGGGAGCAGGTGCAGCACGCGATCTACGAGAACCTGCTCAACTTCGAGATGAGCCCCGGGGTTCGCCACATCGAGCGCGTGGACGACGTGCATGCGGCCAAGCGCGACGGACAGCTCGGCGTGATCCTCGGGATACAAAGCCCGAGTTGCATCGGCAGCGAGCGCGAGCGTCTGCGCCTGCTGCACAAGCTCGGCCTGCGCTCGCTGCAGCTCACCTACATGGAGCGCAACCTGCTGGGCGACGGATGCCTCGAGCCCGAGAACAGAGGTCTCACGCATTACGGCATGCAGGTGATCCGCGAATGCAACCGGCTCGGCATCCTGGTCGACTGCGCGCACGTCGGCGTTCGAACGACGCTCGACGCGGTCGACGCATCGGCAAAGCCGATCGTCATCTCGCATACGGCGGTTCGTTCGCTGACGGACAATCCGCGTTGCGTCACCGACGCGCAGATCAAGGCGGTCGCGGCGAAGGGCGGCGTGATCGGCATCACGGCCTATGCGCCGTTCATCCGCACCGACCGGCGGCCAACGCTCGGCGACTACCTGGACCACTTCGATTACGTCATCGATCTCGTCGGTCCCGATCACGTGAGTTTCGCCACCGACTGGTTCGACGGCAAGACGAAGACCAACTGGGCGACGCCGTGGTACTACCCGGAGGTCACGCGCGGCGCCCGTTACGGCGCCCTCGGTCTCGACGGCTTCAGCGACCGCTCGCAGCTTCGCAACGTCGCCGTGGGACTTTTGGAGCGCGGCGTCGGCGCCACGGACATCGGCAAAATCCTCGGCGGCAATTACCTGCGCGTGCTCGGCGCCGCCTGGCAGCCTGCGCGAGGCGTCGGCTGAGAAGCGGCGTCAGGCCGCTCCTGCGGCAGGCCGGAACGGACGCAGGGTTTACGCCGCCGCCGCGTGGGGCGATACTAGGTCGCATCGCGATACAAATTGCGTGCC
>Ga0134128_10009630_pt1 | contig 11589 bp, 9 predicted proteins | sample KB31754_FD_96462 | JGI IMG/M metagenome (GOLD analysis project Ga0134128, IMG submission 96462) | Terrestrial soil microbial communities with excess Nitrogen fertilizer from Kellogg Biological Station, Michigan, USA - KB3-175-4 | ecosystem: Environmental > Terrestrial > Soil > Unclassified ...
ATTTTTTTGACATTGTGGATCGCATTCTTCCTGCTGGCGGGCGGCGAGTTTGGAATGGCGAATGGGCGCATGGCCGGCGGCTGGGTTGGCTTGCTTTGCGGGATTGTGGCGCTTTATTTATCGTTCGCGGAAGTAACGAATGCGGCGTGGGGCCGGGCGGCAATTCCGGTGGGCGCGCCGATCATGAAATGATTTATTCCTGTCGCCAACGCCGACACGGGATAGAAATAAGCCTTAAAATTAGGCAAGGCAGCAAGCCCATCCACTGGCTTGCTGCTTTTATTGTTTAACAGTTGCGGCAAGCTGCGCGAATGCGGCGAGCAAGCGTCCCCAATCCCCTTCCGTTTCGTATATCCGGCGCATTTCGTCGCGGCGAGCGCCATAGCGATCCAGCTTCCGATGCTCCAACTCAACGCGGGTGGCATCCTCCCCATCTGCGATAAAGCGGACCTCAATTTCCGTCTTCAACAAAGGATCATACTGCCAGTCCGCGCTGACATCCCAGGAAAGCAGGAGCCGCGAATAGGGCTCCCATGCAAGTACAGTTCCCCAGTCACAAGTGCTCCCGTCATTTCCGCGTTCATACCAGCGGCCCCCCGGATGCGGTTCGATTACGGCATCAACCGCAGGCGCTTTGCCGATTTTGTAAAACGCCAGCGGCCACCACGCCCCCATCTTTTCCGTAAATACACGCCAAGCAATTTCCTGAGGAGCTTGTACATAGACCATCTTTTTGACACTGTTGGGGTCGTTGGGCGCGTTCATCTTAAATTCCTTCCCTTCATTGCTTCTTTTTCTGCTTCCTGCTTGAAGGCCAAGAGTGTTTCGTTCCAGAATCCGTCAAGCCAGCTTCGCAGAACTTCGATGCCGTGCGGATCAACTTCGTAGAGCCGCCGCGTGCCTTCGCTTCGCACAGCTATAAGGCCGGCGGCTTTCAGCACACTGAGATGTTGCGACACTGCGGGCCGGCTCACGTTCATGCCATCGGCAACTTCGCGCACAGAACGGTTGCCTTTGCGCAGTCGTTTGAAGACCTCTCTGCGCGTGGGATCCCCGAGGGCATCCAAGGCGCGTTCAATTTGAGTCAATGTCGCCATTTGAATGTTTTGACTTAGCCTTTACTTCCTCTTGTTAAAGGAAGATACGAATGAGCTTTCGCAGTGCGCTGTCTCATCCAGCCAGCGCCGGGTAGCCAAGCCCCTTCCGAATATAGGCCAATTGTCCGACATGATAAGAGTCATGGAGCGCAAAAAATGCCAGCTCATCAGTTAGAGTCTTGAGGCCGGGAATGGGCAAGGATGCTGGTCGATTCAATTGGCCGTCGTGCAGGGAGGCCAGCTTAGAGTGCAAGCGCGGACTGATTTCGTTCATAACGCGTGCAACTTCAGCGCCGGCGGGATATTGTTTGGCATCTACGATTTTGGCGCCGCGGTCGAACAAATGACCCCAGCCAGTTTCGGCTTGTTCGCCAAGCATTTGCAGGACCGTCGCCCTGGTCTGCACAATGTGGCCAGCCACCCATAGCAAGGGGTTGGTGTGGTCATTTGGGGAGCGCCACAATTCTTCTTGCGTCAAACCATCGAGCGCTCGCAATACAAAATTGTCGTTGAAAGAGAAAATCATTGCGATCGGTGAGATTGCGGTATTTTGGGTTGTAATCAGCATTTTAGCCTCCTTTTGAATCTGCCGGTTTCGCGGAACAGAGTGGTAAGTTTTAACTAACGGTAAGTATATACTTACCTATTTATTTGTCAATCAGAGAACCATAGGGCGTGCGCTTTTTGTTTCACTCAAGATGACGAAGATTCGAGAGAACTAGGCCGACAACCATTCTGCTCAGGTTAAATTTTTGGGAGGATTCTTTTGTTCCGCTACAATCCTCCTTGGAGTTAAAAGGAAAGCTGCAGAAGAATTGTGGAGGAACGCTCGGGCATGAAGACATCGGAACTTGGCTGGACCGGCATCTTTGTTTTCTTTCTTGCGATAATTGTCATTGGCCAGGGCTTCCCCGCGGAAGGTCAGACTTTCCACCCCCGAACGCAGTCATATGCTCCCGCCTTCGTCTCGAATGTTGCCGCTCGCGATATCGCAAACTCCTCCATCATCGCGCCTATGCCGCCGATGGGATGGAATAGCTGGGACGGTTACGGCACGACGATTGATGAAGCGGAATTCAAGGCCAACGTGGACTGGATGGCGAAAAACCTCGAACCGTACGGCTGGCAATACGCCACGATTGATATGGAATGGTTCGTGACCAATCCCGTTGCCGGAGGAAATGCGAAAGACGCGCAGTACGCGTTGGATAATTTCGGCAGATTTGTTCCTGACCCGAACCGTTTTCCTTCTGCGAAGAATGGCCGTGGCTTCAAGCCGCTGGCGGACTACGCGCACGCGCACGGATTGAAGTTCGGTATTCATGTGCTGCGGGGGATTCCGAAGGAAGCCGTAGAGAAGAACCTGGCGATTTTCGGCTCGGCATACCACGCCAAAGATGCGGTCGATGCATCGCACCCATGCTCGTGGAATCCCGATAATTATGGTTTGAACGCGCAAAGCGCGGCGGGGCAGGCCTATTACGATTCCATTTTGCAGTTATATGCAGGCTGGGGAGTTGATTTCATCAAGGTCGATTGCATAGCCAGCGGTCCTTATAGAGGAGAGGAAATCCGTCTGCTGAGCGAGGCGATTGCGAAGACTGGCCGTCCGATTGTGTTGAGCCTTTCGCCGGGGCCTGCGCCGATTGAGAAATTGCCAGAGCTACGGAAATACGCGCAGATGTGGCGGGTATCGAATGATATTTGGGACATATGGCATAGCAAGTTTCCCTACCCGCAAGGCGTGGGAGACCAATTTGCCCATGTGGCGAAGTGGGCGGGCCTCGCTGTACCGGGGCATTGGCCGGACGCCGACATGCTTCCTCTGGGCTATCTTGGTCCAGCTCCCGGTTGGGGAAAGCCGCGCGAGAGCCGGCTTACGCATGATGAGCAGAGAACGCTTATAAATTTGTGGTGCATCTTCGGCTCGCCGTTAATGGTTGGAGGGAGGCTGCCTTCGATGGATGATTGGACATTATCGCTGCTGACCAATCGCGAAGTGTTGGCGGTGAACCAGCACCACCGGGACAGCAAGCCGGTTGTGACGACCGAAAAAATTATTGTGTGGCAGGCAGAGTCTGATGAGGGGAAACATTATTTGGCGGCGTTCAATGTAAGCGAAGCGCCGCAAAAAATTACCTCGTGGCAGGATCTCGGAATAAGTCCGGGCAAGCACAAGGTGCGGGACCTTTGGGAGCACAAGGATTTGGGCGTGCAGGCCTCCCCGAATGTGGAGTTGGCGCCGCATGCAAGTGTGCTATATGAGTACGAGTAAGGAACAAGGAAAATCAGCCGAGGCAGTTGCGGGAATAGCCTTGCCCGGTTCCGCCCAGTTCCTACCGCTATCGCCACGAGTTGGTCCATGAACGCCGCCTGGCGCCGCAATCTATTCCTCAGATTGCTCCAAACCAGCTAGCGCCCAAAGACCATCGCTCCACCCAGACTACCCTGATATACGAGGGCGAGCACCGCTAACAGCGCGCAAACAAGATACGCAACCGTCGGTGGGATGCCACGCTTGTGAATGCTCCACCGCCAAAGACCCAACCCAATAAAAATGAAAACGGTGGCAGTGCCTAACCATTCATGCACGGTGATGAGTTTGGCGGGAAGATTTGCTCCCAGGGAAAGCCTCCACCACCAACCGGCCGCTGCGGTAAAGGGAGTGATGCAGGCAGCGTAGACGATAGTCCAGAACGCCGCATTGTGCAGGGATTGCCGTTTGAAAATTCTGCCGAGAACATCGCTAAGAAAAGCCAAGGGCAGCAAGGCGGCGGTAAAGTTCACCAATATGGGATGGATTTCCTGCGGTAATGTCGGCGGCGTCCACTTCAGGGAGGCTGCTTTTTCGGAGCTTCCGGCAGCTCCCGCACCGGAGGTATTCGCCTCCGCGCCCCCGCCCTTCACCGTCAGTTGCGCAGTCATATTGGGATGGGGCCGGCAGTGGTACGCAATCTGCCCGGCGTGGGTGAGCGTCGTTTTCCACGACGTTCCCGGAGCGATTGGCCCCGAGTCGAAGCTGCCATCGTCGGCGGTGGCGGTGTGCGTGAATATGTCTTCGTTTTTCCACTCTACTGTGCCGCCAACTTTCACAGTGACATCGTGGGGATCAAAATGCATTTGCTTAATGATTACAACTGTGGGGCCGCTCTCAGGCTGAACGGCCGGGGCCGCAACGAGGATTTGCGGAGACATGCATGCGACAAACATCGCCAAGAGAAGTCCGAAGCAGAAAAGCAGCTTTCTTTTCTCGAGCATCATCGCGGCGGCCCTTTCATGTGAGGTCCCCTCGTTGGAGACGTTTGGTGCATCACCAGCTTTCAACTAGCTGCCGCTTTTCAGCGACTGCTCCAATTGCTTGGCATGTTCCAAGTGGCCTTGCAGAAGCGGAGCAGCACCCTGTATGGCGGATTTCAACTCAGCGTTTTTCGCATCCGGAATCAGCGTACTGGTGGCGGCATCAATTACGGTCTGGTGAAACGCCACTTCATGCGAAGCGTATTCCTGGTCGAATGCTTTTCCGCTAAGGCTGCGTAATTTCTTGCTCTCTTCCGCGGCTTGCCGCTTGAGCTGCTTTGAGGTGGCGCTCGGCTCAGGAGTCACGCCCAGTTTTTTGGCAAGATCGGCGACTGATTTCTCCAGGGCGGTATGATCGGAGATCATCTGGTTGGCGAACTCTTTTACCTGAGAATTGCTGGACTTTTTGAGCGCGAGTTTGGCCAGGTTGATATCAATCTGATTTGCTGTTTGAACGATGCCGGCGATCTGGGGATCGGTGGGAGCTTGAGCGTGGGCTCGCCCGGCGGCAGGCCCGAGAAGCATTGCTCCGGCGATTAGTCCTGCAAGAAACATGTTTTTCATACGGTTCTCTCCTTAATCAAATCTGTAAAATCACCAAACTTACGCGCGCCATAAGGACGCCGTTGTGGTGGGTGTTGCTGTAAGCCTGGTGTTGCTAAGCCTGGACGCCAAGAAAAGCACGTCAGAAAAAGCCCCCAATTGCAAGAGTCGGAAGTGGGCCAGAGGTTACACATCTGCACAGAAATTCCGCAGAGTGCCGGATGTGCTCTGGCCGCTTAGGCGAATAAGTTGTTCAGGACAACAGAGGAAGGGTCCTACGCGGCCAAGTTCAGAATAGTGCTTGCTTTCCTGGATGCGTAGAGATGCGGGATCGATTACTTAAGTTGCTCAACTTCCTGCCTCTTACTTGGCACCCGTGCCTCCAGCACAATATGGGCGTGGATTCCTCTGCTACAAGCATCGGCGGAAAAGCGGCGGTGGCGTTCCTATTCCTGTTCGGCTCGCCTTTTGCCATTTTTGGACTCTGGGCATTTTCGCAGGCGTTTCGTTTGATTGGCGCGCCTTCGGGTAGCCAGTCCTTCCTGTATCCGTTCATGTTCGGAAGCATCTTCAGCGGGATCGGTTTCGGGTTCATGTATCTCGCGATTGCTGGAAACCGGAAATACACTCATCAACTCAACATACAGGCGCTGCATCCGGCGGAGCCGTGGCTTTGGCGCGATGACTGGGCCGCCGGGCGGGTGAAGAGCAACACAAAAAGCAAGATGGTGCTCAGTTGGGTATTCGCCGTTTTCGTGAACCTGATCTCCTGGACTATGACGGTGTTTGCGTTTCCTGATGCGCTCAGACAAAAAGGTCCGGGCGCATATTTCATGTTGATTTTTCCCGCAGCCGGCATACTCCTTCTCATTTATGCGATACGCGAAACCTTAGCATTTATAGAATTCGGCAAGACTTGTTTTGAAATGGCAAGCGTTCCTGGTGTAGTGGGGTGCGACCTAAAGGGCTCTATCTATGCGCGTTTTTCGCATTCGCCCGACCACGGCGTGCGCCTGCGGCTCTCCTGTGTGCACCGGTACACAACGGGATCAGGAAATACCGCGACTACAAATGAAAACATTCTTTGGCGGGATGAAACGGAGCTGGGTTCTGGCCAGATTTATCCGGGGCCGGCCGGAACAGCAATCCCTGTCTCTTTCCATATTCCCCGCGATGCGCAACCAACCGAGAAGATCAATTCGCGCGATGAATTTCTCTGGCAGTTGGAGGCGATCGCCAATGTGCCGGGCGTGGACTATCACGATCTCTTCGAGATTCCGGTATTCCGCACGGCGCAGACTCCGACTACCGATGAGGAAGAGCAAAGCGACACGTCTGCGTTTAGGCCGCATGCGCAGGAACTTTCGCGTCCGCAGAGTTTAACAATTCGCGTGCGACCGGTTGCCGATGGAACAGAGTTCTACTTCCCGGCCGCGCGCAACCAGGGCTTTGCTGCTTCCATAACGGTATTCGCGGCGGTCTTCGGAGGGATTGGTTATGCGGTCAGCCAGTCGCGCGCGCCGATCATCTTTCCGATTGCCTTTGGCGGCTTCGGCCTGCTGCTCGGCTATATCGCCATGAAAGCGTGGTTGGGCACAAGCCGGGTGGTGATTGGACCATTTCTCACGCTGCAGTCCGGAATTTTGGGTGGAGGCAAGATGCAGAAAGTTCCGCTCGCTGAAATTGCCTCCATCACGGACAGAATTGGAGCGCAGATGGGTGGCGGCACGGGCACCCCTTATTACGACATCGAATTGCGGCTGCGCGACGGAAAAAAGCTAACCCTAGGCAGCACCCTCCGCAGCAAACACGAAGCCGAATGGCTGGCGAATGAAATGAACCGGCTGGTTAACGGCAAAGGAAAAACAATGACGGCCGGCGCGTAGGAAATTTTAGAAGCGAATTTGGGTATTCTCCGGGGCAAGCGGCAGATTGACTTATCTGCTAAACCATGGTCATCCAAAAGGAAGCTATCAGTTAGATCTCTAGGCTTCTTCTGAGAAGAACTGCGGATTCACAAGCGCCAGAGTTACTGGTATTATGCAAACGACTATCCTTAGTTAACGACCTCCCCCAATTACTGATCGTGGAAATTTCTAAAGGACTTACATGCGCCGCTTACACATGCTGGTCAAAGTACTTGCAACCTTGTTTTCTGTTTTTTACGGAGTAACTATCTTATCGGCTTCCGATGGATTTCAGGCGGGACGGTCTTATCCCGCCGGGTTGATGCCTCAGATCATGGCCGTCGCAGACTTTAACAATGACGGCAAGCTGGACGTGGTTGTGGTCAGCAGTTCTGGGACTCCCAATAATGTAAGTGTACTTCTGGGCAATGGGGATGCCACTTTCCAGCCTCCGATAAGCATGAGTGCTGGCGGGAGCCTTGACGCAGTTGCTGTAGGCGATTTCAACAAAGACGGGAATCTGGATCTCGCCGTAGCGGATAACAGCAATTCCGCTGTGATGGTTCTGCTGGGCAATGGGGACGGTACATTCGCAGCGCCAACGTCAAGCTGCTCCACTGGCGCACAGCCGGTTGCAATCGCCGTAGCAGACCTAAATGGCGATGGAAAGCTCGATTTTGTTACTGCGAACGAAGGCACACAGCCACTCGGCGCCAATTCGGTGACCGTCTGTATGGGAAACGGCGCCGGAGGCTTCTCTTCGAGTTCCACATTCGTGGCCTCGACAATTCAAGATTTTCCCAACGCTCATCCCAACGGTGTTGCCATTGCCGACGTAACCGGCGACGGCAAGCCGGATATCATTGTCTCCGTCTCGGAAGCCGCCTACAGCATTCTGCGAGGGAATGGCGACGGCACCTTCGGAGTGCCGAATACGCAACCTATCGTTTCCCCGGCTTCGGGTCCCAACTCGGTCAAAGTGGCGGACCTGAATAGCGACGGCAAGCCGGACTTGGTTTTTCCGACTGGCGATGGTACCTGCGTTTTCCTGGGAAACGGTGACGGCACGTTTCAGGCCCAGACGGTGTATCAGGGGCCTGGAAGTAATGCAGTTATCGCTGACCTGAACGGCGATGGCAGGCTGGACATAGTAACCGTGGATTTTATCGATGGGGTTGTGAGTGTGCTCGCGAACTTAGGAGGGGGGAAGTTTTCCAGCGCCATCCAATATGCCAGTGGCGATTTACCTGATTCACTGGCAGTGGCAGACCTAAACGGGGATGGCCAACCCGACGTAATCGCCGCAAACGAAAATTCCAGCATCGCTGTCTTGCTGGGCAATGGTGATACAACCTTGCGTGGGGCCCTGAATTTCCATTCGGATATTCCCGGAAGATTATCAAGCGAAGGGGCAGTTGTAACCGCTGACTTCAATGGGGATGGCGTTCCGGATGCGGCAGTCCTGAATACCGGCTCATCGAGCGTGACAATCTTCCTCGCAGACCCGACGCTTGGCTTCAAACCTGGTGAAACTTACGACAGCAGCAACGGCATTGTAGCGAACGGCGATCTCGAAATGACCGCGGGAGATGTGAATGGCGACGGTAAGACCGATATTGTGACGATCGGCGTTGGTGGAATACATATCTTGCCTGGCGAAGGGGACGGTACTTTCGGAGAGCCTTCTGCGCTACCGAATGCCGCAATTCGTCAAGGGGTGCTTGCAGTGAGTATCGTGGTAGCAGACTTGGATGGCGATGGCAATACCGATATTGCGTATACGCAGACCGGGATGATGCCGGATAAGACATTTTTCAACGAGCTCGATGTGCAATACGGTGATGGCAAAGGCAATTTCACCACGCCAGTGATATACCCAAGCACAGGGTTTTCGCCCACTGCGATACGGGCCGCTGATTTTAATATGGACGGAAAAATTGATCTAGTGACGGGCAATGCATCAGTCACTATTGGCGGCTCGACCGTAACCGTATTCTTGAACCAGGGCAGCCGCGCTTTTTCGCCGAGTACACCCTACTTTGTAGGGCCGCTAGGCGCTGCTGCCCTGACAGTAAGTCTGGAGGTCGCCGATGTGGATAACAATGGCGTCCCTGATTTGGTTGTTGCGGAAGACGGCAACGGACAGGCCAGCCAAAGCTTTGTAACTGTCTTGCGCAACGACGGTACAGGAGCCTTTACGACCGCTGCCCAATATTCCACAGGCACATTCCTTTCCGATATCGCGACCGGGGATTTTGATGGCGATGGTGAGCTTGACATCGCGGTCTCCGGTAGCTCCATGACATACGTGTTTCCCGGCTCGGGAGGAGGCGCTCTCGGTACCCCGGTGGCTTATGCAGTTGGTGGCGGCGGAGAAGGCATTGTGGCCGCTCAGTTCAATTCAGGTGGTGCGCCCGATCTGGCTGTCGCCAGCTCGGATGTGTCCGCTTTACTATTGTTGCTGAATGCCGCCGGAACTCATGCAACATTCGCATCAACGCCCAATCCCTCCGCCTACGGTCAGCCAGTTTCGATGGCGGCCGCTTTTATGCCAGAAGTAAAGTGGGCGGGACTACCCAGTGGTACCCTGAAAATTCAAGATGGCGCGGCCACGCTCGGGACTGTATCGCTTGACAACACCCAAACCGCCGAGTATTCCATTTCCAATTTGGCTGTGGGCACTCACCAGATCACGGCGACCTATTCCGGCGACAATATATTCGCTCCGCGATCCTTTTCCGTTCCCCAGATTGTAAACCGCGCTACGCCAGTCCTTGAGATTAGCTCATCCGGCAGCCCGTCGCTTACAGGAAGTCCCGTTACATTTAGTGCCGCGGTTATTCCTCCCTATGCGGGACAGCCATCCGGAACAATGACGCTCATGGAAGATCAAAATACATTGGCATCACAGCCCGTGGATGCATCCGCTCAGACACAGTTCACTTTGCCGGCGCTCTCTGCAGGACCGCACACGTTAGTTTTCGCTTATGGCGGAGACAACAACTTTAATGCAGCAACTAACAGTTTTTCGCAGGACATACAAAACGGTACCACTTTATCTCTGCAATCCTCCGCTGATTCTGGAATCGCCGGAGGGAACCTGACCTACACGGCCACAATTGCCTCGGAGGGCGCCCCGGCTCCAACCGGCACCATTAGTTTTGATTCTGATGGAACGGCGCTGGGGACAGCGGCACTCGAGAGCAATGGAAACGCTGTCCTGACCACCGCGACTCCGGGCGGCACACACGCAATCACTGCCACTTATTCTGGCGACATTTATTCAGCCGCTGCGGCGTCGAATCCAGTTTCAGTGTCCATTGCCGACTTCGGCGCCAGCGCCTCCTCCCTGAGCGCAACCGTACGGGCGGGGCAATCAACGACATTTACGATAACGGTAAAATCGCTCGCTTCATTCAGCGGCCCCGTCTCATTTGCTTGTGCTGGCGTGCCCTTGTTCGCAACCTGCAGCTTCAGTCCGGTGGCCGTTACTCCGCCCACAAATGGGAGCGCGACTGTGCAGATGACGCTCGCAACAGCGGGACCGGCAGCAACCCTGCGGCCTCCCGTAGGATCTTTGCCGAACCGCTACTTTGGTTTTATGATCTTCGGCCCAATCGGAGTCTTTGGCATTTTTATTTTGCCGGCAACGCAAAGACGCAGACGGTTGCTATGGCTGCTCACGCTCAGTATTGGACTGGCAGAAATTTGTATCGGTTGCGGAGGAGGTAATGCAGCAAGCAATCCGCCGCCGGGACCAGTTACGCCATCAGGCTCGGACCCTGTTACGGTGACCATGAGTGCCAACGTCAACGGTGTGACGCTGACTCACAACCTGCAGGTGAATTTGACCGTCACCCAGTGAAGTTCCTGCGGGAATGAACATGCGTTGCGAAGATGGGACGCCGCTCTACATGTCCGCGCCCTCTTGTGCAGGAATAGCCGGTCCCCAATGGGCAGAAGAGTTACGCACCCGGTTCACACCCGTCTGTCCCTCGCCGCAACGGCGACCGTCCAAGCGCGGTTCATAAACCTGATGTTCTAAAAATCTTTCATCCCGCTCTTGCGAATATCGAGCACCGCATTGTGGAATTTCTCTGGAACGGATAAGCACGATTAGAGGGGCTTCCATAGGGAGGGCGGAAATGAAGCCAATTCTCGATTGGGACATATTGCATCGACAACCAATGTCGCGATCTGGATGGGAATTCGGCCGCCTGTGGAGGCAGTTTAGGATCAAGATATGGTGGTGTTTAGCTTTGCGCAAAAAGCAATCCCGAGAGGAGTACGACTAAGGAAGAAATGCCAACACTGGAAATGATGATTGAACGCGGGTGCGCAGGCGGAAAATACGTGTTAAATAGCGGCTCAGTATTGAATGTTGACCTCTATTTGTTCTCCGGGATGATCCACATTTGGAAGATTTCTTATCATGCGAAGTTCTTCGACGCGAAGCTGGTCTTGCGCAAAATACGAACATCCGCGAAAGAGTAGAACGCGATCAGCAAATAAGCGAGCAAAGGAATGATGTAGGCTGCCGCAAGTCCCTTGGACGAGATCAGGCCCATCACCGGCGTGAGCACCGCTCCGCCTACAATTGACATCACGATTAACGAGCCTGCCAGCTTTGTGTTCGCCCCAAGCCCGCGAATTCCTTGCGCAAAGATCGTTGGGAACATCAGGGACATGAAGAAACTGGTAAGCACGAGCGCATAGACCCCGGGCCATCCGGGCAACAACACGCC
>Ga0134128_10009631_pt1 | contig 11589 bp, 10 predicted proteins | sample KB31754_FD_96462 | JGI IMG/M metagenome (GOLD analysis project Ga0134128, IMG submission 96462) | Terrestrial soil microbial communities with excess Nitrogen fertilizer from Kellogg Biological Station, Michigan, USA - KB3-175-4 | ecosystem: Environmental > Terrestrial > Soil > Unclassified ...
AGGGCGGCCCGCTGAATTTAAAGGTGGACGACCTGGTGTAGGTCGTCACTCAACACGTCGGGAGAACCGCCATCGGCTGTCCAGGGCGAACGTAGCTCAGAGGTTTTCTGGTCTCGCCGGGACCTCCGACGGGGAGGGGACAGATTTCAGCCGTCCTGACGGGGACGGGCATCCTAACCGCCTGCGACCGTTGAAGCGCCGGGCTACGATCAGGCGTTGCTCGGAACGCGCAATACTCCGAATCACGTACACGCAATGTGGCAAATCCCTCCACATTACTTCTTTCCACAAAGCCAGCCCCACTTTCTCCGCCACCCGACGCGAAGGAAAATTCTTCGGCCGGATGAGCGAAATCAGCCGCTCGGCGCCGAGCCGCGCGAATCCGTAGTCGCGGCACGCCCCAGCCGCCTCGGGAGCAAGCCCTCGTCCCCACAGATCGCGGCGTAGGTGATACCCGATTTCAATCTCACCGACTCCATCCACCGTCTGCCGGGTCAATCCGCAATCGCCGATCACTTCGCCGCTGGATTTCAAAACCATGGCCCAAAGCCCGTGACCGTCGTCCCGGTAGCGCCGCCGGTTGCGATCAATCCATGATCCAACTCCAACCCGGTCCAGCGCCTCGGGATAGAAGCGCATGGTCTCAGGGTCGGAAATAACCGCCAGCAGCGCATCAATGTCGGCGGGAACAAATTCACGCAGTAGCAGTCGGTCAGTTTCGAGAATTTGCATATCCTGTGCGGGGCGGGCGCCCTCGCCCGCGAAAGCCGCTAGGGAAAGTCAAAGCCGACAAGTTGGCGTCGAAAGCCGCGGGCGAGGGCGCCCGTCCCACACAATCATCAGACGAATATAATCTTTTAGTCATGCCTACTGCGACCAAGGGGATCGAAAACAGAGTCGAAGCGCTGCGCGACACAATTCGCCGCCACGAATATCTCTACTACGTACTCGATAATCCTGAGATCACGGATGCGCAATTCGACCAGCTCATGATCGAGCTGAAAAAGCTCGAAGCCGAACACCCCGAACTGGTTACGCCCGACTCGCCCAGCCAGCGCGTCGGCGGCAAGCCCCGCGAAGGGTTCCTAAAAGCGCGGCACTCGTCGCCCATGCTGTCGCTCGACAACACCTACAGCGAGGACGAACTGCGCAGTTGGGAACGGCGCGTCCGCGAACTGAGCGGCCGCGAAGACATCGAGTACGTTGCAGAGCTGAAGCTCGACGGCATGTCCCTGGCCCTGCACTACGAGAATGGCAAGCTGGTTCGCGGCATCACGCGCGGCGACGGGAGTATCGGCGAAGACGTCACCCTGAATGTGCGGACGGTCCGCTCGATCCCGCTTTCTATTCCGCTGGACAAGCTGAAGAAAGCTGGAATTCCCGCTGATTTTGAAGTCCGCGGCGAAATGCTTATGCCCATCGCCGCCTTCAGAAAAATGAATGCGGAGCGCGAACAAATGGGCCTGTCGGCCTTTGCCAACCCGCGCAACGCCACCGCCGGCACCGTTCGCCAACTCGAGCCCAGCATCACGGCGCAGCGCCGGCTCGACTATTTCGCCTATGCGCTGCTCAAGCATGGCCGCACGCACTTTGACCGTCACTGGGAAACTTTGAACGCGCTCGACGCTGCCGGCTTCAAGGTCAACAAAACCTGCAAGCTGGCGAAAACCTTCGACCAGATTTGGACATTTATCGGACAGGAGGAGCCCAAGCGCGAAAAGCTCCCCTACGAAATTGATGGCATCGTCATCAAGGTCGACCGCACCGCGCTACAGGCGGAGTTGGGTTACACCGGCAAAGCTCCGCGCTGGGCCATCGCGTACAAGTACGCCGCGCGCGGTGGCATCACAAAAATCGAAGACATCCTGGTGCAAGTCGGACGCACCGGAAAACTTACCCCGGTTGCGGCACTCAAGCCCGTGCCCGTCGGGGGTACTACGGTCAGCCGCGCCACCCTGCACAACATGGACGAGATTGAGCGCCTCGGGGTGAAAATCGGCGACTGGGTGGAAGTCGAACGCGGCGGCGATGTGATTCCCAAAGTCACGCGCGTGATCGAAGACCAAGACCACCCCCGCGGCCACAAATCTTTTCATATGCCGGAACGTTGCCCGGTGTGCGGAGGCCATGTCGTCCGCACCGAAGGCGAGGCCGACCACCGCTGCGTCAACGCCAACTGCCCCGCCAAGCTGCGCGAGACCATCCTGCACTTTGCCTCGCGCGGCGTCATGAACATTGATGGCCTGGGCGATGCCCTGGTCACTCAACTTACCGACCGCAAGCTGATCAACAACGTCGCCGATATCTACAAACTGGCTAAAGAAGACCTGCTGTCGCTCGAGCGTATGGGCGACAAATCGGCCCAAAATGTTCTCAATGAGATCGAGGGCTCAAAGAAACTGCCCCTCGAGCGTGTGATCTACGGCCTCGGCATCCGCTTCGTAGGCGAACGCACCGCGCAATTTCTGGCCGAGCATTTCGGTTCCATGGACGCGCTGATCGAGGCCAGAGAGGAAGAACTGCAGGAGGTAAACGAGGTCGGCCCGCGCATCGCCAAAAGCATCGTGGAATTCTTCCAGGAGCCAAAGAATCGCGCCTTGGTAAAGCAGCTACAGGATCTGGGTTTGCGGCTGACCGGAACCAGGAAACAGCGTGGAACGAAACTCGCCGGCAAAACCTTCGTGCTCACCGGCATGCTCCCTCACCTCACGCGCGACGAAGCCAAAAAGATGATCGAAGATGCTGGCGGCCGGGTGTCCGGCTCAGTCAGCAAGAAGACTGATTTCGTGGTGGCAGGCGACGATGCCGGATCCAAGCTGGATAAAGCCAAAGAGCTGGGCGTAAGAGTGATCGGCGAGAAAGAAATGCAGGGGCTGCTCGGCTAGCACAGGTTTCGCGGCGGGACCCGCCATGCAACTTTTCCCGGCCAAATGCGTCCTACTTAACAGAGAATAAGGCCTGGAAATCCAGTGCCGCCGGTTTGTGCGTAAACCTCTCAGGAGCTTCCCTACATGCTGATCAAGAAGGCAGCCGACATTCTTTCCTCCGAAATCACCCCGAAGAGCCTGTACGTGAACCGGCGGAAGTTTCTGGCCGGCACGGCACTGGCGGGTGCAGCCGCGTTGGCGGCTGGAGCGGGCTTGCGCGAAATTGTTTCGCCCTCGTCGCTGGCGCACGCCAACAGCAAGATTGACGGCTTGCAGAAGAGTCCGTTCTCGACCAACGAGACGATCACGCCATACAAAGACGTCACCAACTACAACAACTACTACGAATTTTCCAGCGACAAGTACGAGCCCGCCGGCCTGGCCAAAAATCTTAAGATTCGCCCCTGGACCGTCAGCATCGACGGCGCCGTCAAGAAAAAGCAAGTGCTCGACGTGGACACGATCATCAAGATGGCCGCGCCGGAAGAACGCATCTATCGCCATCGTTGCGTTGAAGGCTGGTCCATCGTGGTCCCCTGGATCGGATTCTCGCTCAGCGAATTGATCAAACGCGCCGACCCTCTGCCTAAAGCGAAGTTTGTGGAGTTCACCACACTTTTCGATTTGCAGCAGATGCCGGGTCAGCGCAGCCGGGTGCTGCAGTGGCCTTACGTCGAAGGCTTGCGGATGGACGAAGCCATGCATCCGCTGGCAGTGTTGTGTTTTGGCATGTACGGCGAAGTGCTGCCCAACCAGGACGGCGCGCCGCTGCGCATGGTCATCCCGTGGAAGTATGGATTCAAGAGCATCAAGGCGATCGTCCGCATTCGCTTTACCGGCGACCAGCCGGTCAACACCTGGAATATATCCGCGCCCAGCGAATACGGGTTTTACTCCAACGTGAATCCGCATGTGGATCACCCGCGCTGGAGTCAGGCCACGGAACGGCGGCTGGGAGAATTTCGGAAGCGTCCGACCTTGATGTTTAACGGCTACGATCAGGTAGCGTCGCTCTATTCCGGCATGGATTTGAAAAAGAACTTCTAGGTTGTGATGTGGTTTGTGTGGCCCCGGGCGAGTCGCCTGCGGCCCCACCAGACCGCCACATTCATAAGTCATGGTGAAATGGTTCAAACCCGTTGTGTTTCTTGCCTGCCTCGGGCCGCTGGCGCGGTTGGGATGGAAGGCTTACACGGGGCGGTTGGGGGCCAATCCCATCGAAGTCATCACGCATTCGACGGGCGACTGGATTTTGATTTTCCTGCTGGTGACGCTGTCGGTTACGCCGGTGCGCAAATTGACCGGACAGCTGTGGCTGATTCGTTATCGCCGCATGTTCGGGCTGTTTGCATTCTTCTATGCGGTTCTGCATTTTTTGACGTACATCTGGCTGGATAAATTCTTCGACATGCACGAGGTGTGGGCCGACGTAAACAAGCGCCGCTTCATCACGATCGGCTTCACCGGATTCGTCCTGCTGATTCCGTTGGCGCTGACTTCCACCGCGGGCTGGATACGCCGCCTGGGAGGCAACCGTTGGCGTGCTCTGCACCGTCTCATCTACGTCAGTGCGATAGCGGGTGTCATTCACTATTGGTGGCTGGTGAAGGCTGATATCAGCAAGCCGGCCCGGTACGCCTTTGTGCTGTCTTGGTTGTTGGGGTACCGGGCGGTGGCGTGGCTAGTGCAGAAAAGAAAGGCTTCGGTTGAATCGCCGAGGGTGCAGGTTGCGCCAGAGTAGGCGGCGTCTACGACGGGCGGGACGCCCGTCCTCCAGCACAATGTGACCTGGCTTTGACAACTTTCTGCAGCGGGCTGTGTTAGTGGTTGAAGGTGTTTAAGCTGCGCAATTCTCATATATGAAAATCTTATCTCTGTGCCTGGGCCTGGTTTCCCTTCTGCTTTGTGCGGGTTGTGGATCGAGTAGCGGCGGCGTTCCAGGATTCATTCCAAAGGGCGGTTTTTCCAATGCCAGCCTAAATGGGCAGTACGTCTATCAGATCGAGGGGTTCGATTTCAGCAACCCCAATAACATAGTTCCCTACCGTGAAGCTGGCGTTTTTACCGCCAACGGCAACAAACTCATCACCAGCGCGACCGACGATTTTTCCGAGGGCACAGGTGTGCTCAACACCGTCAGCACCGGTTCCTACTCCATCAACAACGACGGCACCGGCAGCATAACTTTCAACAATGCCCTGCTTGGCCCCATCACGCTCGAAGTAACGATGGTGAGTGCTTCCAAGGTCTATCTGGTGGAAGCGGACTCGGCGGTGAATGCGGGCGGGATCGCAGAGAAGCAGGATTTGACGGCGACTGCTGCCGCTCCCAACGGGACGTTTGTTTTCAGTGAGCACGACATAAATTTCAACACGGCGCAATCCTCGGCCAGCGTGGGCGCATTCACGCTCACCGGCGGCATCGCCAGCAACGGAAACAAAGACGTCAATCTGGGCGGAACGCTCAGCTCGCTGACCTTTACCGGTTCATTTAACGCTCCCGACCCCACAACCGGTCGGGGCAGTGGAACCTTTACCGACAGCGCCCTCGTCACTTCGAGCTTCAATTACTACATCGTGGACGCCAATAACATACGGCTGCTTGCCGGGGACACGAATATCGTCGGGCAAGGCCGGGCAGAGCTCCAAAGTGCCACGCCTACGTTCTCCGGGAGCTACGCCTTCGGTAGCAAGGGTGACACGGGCGCACTGGGCGGAGTCAATATGGCTGGACGCTTCACTGCCAATGGAGGAAACATCACCGCCGGCGCTCGCGACTCAGTGCAGGACGGCGGCCCTGCGACCAACGTCAGTTTTACCGGAACCTATACGCAGACCACCAACGGGCGCGCTGTGCTGAGCCTCTCCACGGCCGCCAACAGCAACTACGTGGTGTGGATGGTCAGTCCTGCACGCGGCCTTTTCCTGGTCAATGATCCCAACGCCGTACAGGACGGAAGCCTCGACCTGCAGCAGCTCTCGACGTTTTCGAATTCCACGATGAATGGACAGTTCGGGTTCATCATGGATGGGTTCGACGTTCAAAGTACAGCCAAAGACCGGGTAGGTACTTTGCAGTGGGACGGATCCGGAAAGCTGATCTTGAATGAATTCACCAACACGGACGGGACGCCCAGCACCGCCATTCTGTCTGGACATTATGCGGTTTCGGGGAATGGGCGGACCGGAGCCTCGATCAGTAATCTCTCCAGCAATCTGATTTTTTACCTGGTCTCGGGTAATGACGCCTACGTGGTACAGACCGATTCGAACGTAGAGCTCAGCGGAACCATCAGTAAGCAGCAGTAAGTGGAGCACGCGCGGAAAGCGTCAGCCTCGTTCGAAAGCGTGCTTCTGCTCCAGTTCGGCTAGGGCCACGCGCATGTCGCCTTCAAACTTCTCAGCCTGCGCCATCAGCGATGCATTGGCTGACGCCCACTCGCCTTCCAGAGTGATCAATTCCTGGCCGCGCAGTTTCTGCGCCACCTCGATCAGGTGCGCGGGCGTGGTTTCGAGAAACAGCGCTTCGGTAGGATCACCGATCCAGACCGGCCCGCCTGCGACTTTGGTCTGCCAGTAGACTTTGCGGGCCACCAACAGGGCGAGGTTCTCCTCCGTGGCTTTGCCAAACACCCACTTGCTGCGTTTGAAGTCGTAGTAGCGGCTAGAGAATTGCACCGGCACCCGCTTCCCCGACTTCAGAAATTCGATTTGCCGGCGATCGACTTCCTTGCGCAGAGCGTTGATCACCGGAGCCTCGATGTCTTTCGGCTCCAGCGACGGCATCACTTCGTAAACGGTAGCCGACAGATTGATCGACACGGGTGCATGCAGTCCTTCGGAATTTTCCAGAGCGATTTCGGCGTGCAGCACGTAAAAATCCGCTCCGGAGGTGGATTTGCGAAACGGCCACTCCAGATGGAAGGAGAGGGGCAGGCCGCTGAGGCATACATAGATCTTCTTGTCCTGCGCTTGGTCAGCTTGTAGCGGGCTGTTCATAATGAGATTTGTGTGGAATTCGTTATTCTAACCGTCGCCGCTCCACTTTGGCCTTGACACCGGCAAGAAATCGGATCGGGCCTGCCAGAAGGTTGGAGTCTTGCGCTTATTTCTACCACGATTAACTTCATTGGTTCGTACTGATTGTGATGCGGACCTAGCCGAGCCTTGTTTGGCCTGGACCGGTCGATGACCCGCCCCACACGGTCTCTGCTGCGAGCTGAGTTCGGAGTTCCACTTTATATTTCGTACTGCTCAAAAAGACACGAAAATCAAGCCTCAATCTGGGCGCTTTCCCACCTGTTTACTAGTGGGGTTCTTGTCGAAAGATGTGCCTTGGATCCTTTCTCAAAATGAAAAAGGCGGCCATTGGCCGCCTTTACTCACACCGAACGAAAAGCTATCTGCCTGAGGCGGCGCCTGCGGCTTGGGGCTCGAACGAGGCGATCTTTTCCAGCAGGGCGTTCATGCTACGGCCAGTTTCCAGGGTGGCATCGACTGCGGGATGACCTTCACCGTCAGTATGCGTGACAAGGAGGCGCGTTCTTGGCTGCGCCTTCTTGACCATGTAGGCCAGATGGTGCCGGTCGTTCTTGGTCAAGGTGGCGCCGAGAATAACCAGGTCGAACTTTTCCTTCTGGAGGATGTCCTGGACCTGCGTGCGGCCCTCTGCCTGAGTGACACCGTAGCCCGCTTTTTCAATCGTAACTGACTGTGATGCAAGGACTTCTGAATCGCCTTCGGCGTACAGGATCCTTAGCTTTGACGATGACTTCGAGATGTTTGCCATAGTGGAGTTGGGCCGGCCTTTCTCTTCCCGGCTGAGCTGCCACGTTAGCAATCCGGCGGTCTCCTGAGAACGTCACTGAAGACCAGTATGAAACGCTCCGAAGACCACGCCCGACTGGGGACGGGGCTTGCTCAAGGCACAGAAAAACCACCCCCCCGAACCGAAGCCTCAAGCAGGACACCAAATGACTGTTACAATCTGCCCGTCCCACCGGCCCATCAGGCGGGGAACCAATCCCAACCGAAAATTTAGAGGAAACATTGAGAAGAATCTGTACACTGCTGTCCGCTTTAATGTTGTTCGCTGGGATTTCGCCGGCGCAAAACGCCCCGAAAACAATGGTGTGGCAGATACGCTCAAGCCCGATGGTGGATGGGTGGGCCTGCGCGACCACTCCACTTGTCACAACGATACGCTGACCGACCGCCTTGCTCCTTAGAGCTGATGTAGGCGCGAGCATCCACGCCCGTGCTCGTTCGTGGCGCGGCCGCGCGAGCGAGGGCGATCGCGCCTACATTACTTCACTTCCGGCAGCCTTAGTTAAGCCCTTCGACCAGGTACAGGTCGGCCAGAGTTCGGTGGAATCCATAGACGAAGGTCTTGCCATCCGGAGTAACCAGAATGGGGCCGATGGTAGCGACGCCGGCGGGGTCTCCTGGCAAGAGTTGCTTCCACAGGGTTCGTTTCCCGGTAGCCAGGTCGAGGCGATACACTTTGGCGGGAACTTCGCCCGATTGATACACAAAAAGAGCTTTGTTGTCCTGGCTCCAGCTGGAGGCGAGATCTCCGGTCTGAAGTCCCGGAATCAGCCGCGGCTCGCCATGGCCGGAGATGGAATAGAGATATCCTTTCAAATCAGGTCCTATCGCTGCCACGGTCTGGCCGTCCAACGAAACCGCGAACGCGGTTCCGTTCACCCCTTCGGGAGTAATGGCGAGCGCCTTGCCGGCGTCGACATCCTGCACATACAGCCGCACTCCGTGGCCCGGTTCATTCCCTGAAAAAACAAACCTCTTTCCATCAGGGCACCAGCGCGCTGTGTTGTGGTTTATGTTGTCGTCGGTCAGGGGGCGGGACTCTCCGGCTTTCGTAGGGAGCAGACGAAATTGTGCGGGCGTGCCCGGGTTCTGAGCGATCGCCCACTTCTGGTCAGGCGACAGCGCTTCCGCCGTTCCCTCGCCCAGCCGAACCGCTGCGGAACCATCGGTGTTGCGGATGTAGAGGGTATAGGTCAGCTCCTGCATCTTGCCATAGCGGGCGCCACCACCCACACCTTCCTCGTCAAAGAGGACCGTCTTCCCGTCAGCCGAAAGGTCTCCCGGGTAGGAGTAGTCCAGCCAGGATAGATCATGTTCCTTGTCGCTGTCGGCCGAGATGCCCATCAGCTCCCTCCGCCAACTGGCGCGGCCCATCAGCATGCGCCCGTCGCGGAAAATGTCGAAAAGCATAAGCGTCCCCGGCATTCGTGCCACCAGGCGCTTTTCTCCCTTGAGGTCCACTGCCGACAAGTCTCGGTCCAGACCGGTTTCCGTGGCGGTGAAGAAGACTTCTTGCCCGTCCGCGGACCAGGCCAGGCCTTGCACGCTGTACCAATCGCCGGAAAGCTTTTTCCTGTTGCCAGAAAGGTCCACGACTGCGACGGAGCCGCTATCGTCTCCCTGCAAGGAGTGGTCAAGATAAGCGACCATATCGCCCTTGGGAGAAATACGGGGATGGCTGATCCAGCCTCCGGTCTCGTAGAGCACTTTGCCGATGGGATACTCCAGGCGATTCCGGCCACCCACGTCGCGAACGACCGCCAGACCGCTGCCGTCCGGAGCCCAGTCCGCCCACTGCACGTTTTCGAGCAGCTCTCGCGGCGCACCGCCCGCTAGCGGAGCACTGGCCAGCGTGCCCACATTGACCCAAGTGCCGGTGCGATGGCTGTTGAGGGCGACGGCCATTTCTCCCGTGGGCGAAACCGCCAGCAGTTGGGTATGATCGAGTCCCAGAGAGCGCGACTCTGCCGCGCCGGGCCGCGCGCTGAAGATTTCGACGGGATTGCCCTGCCACGCCGCGCTGTAAAGGATAGTCTGCCCGTCGGAAGCAAATCGCGCCGAGCGAATGTCGCCGCGCCGGAAGGTAATCTCGTGGTACCGCGGATTGGGAATTGTAAGCCGCCAAAATGGCTTGCCGGCGAGGAGTCCAGCCCCCGCTCCGACCAGCAGAGCGAAGCCAACCAGGGCAGCGGTCAGTTTGTTTCCGCGCCGCGCGGGCGCCGCAGCATCTTTGCTTGGTGCCGCAACGGAGGTTGGGGAGGCGGCACTGATTCCAGCGCGGGAGGAATCGGTGTCGCGCTTCAGCCGCCTGAGATCGGCTCGCAACTCGGCTGCAGTCTGGCAGCGCAACTCGCGGTCCTTCTCTAACGTCTTGTTGAGTATCGGCTCCAGCTGCGCCGGCAATCCCGGATTCAGCTGGACCGGCGATGCGGGCACCTTGTTCAGAATCGCTTCGAAGATGACGGCGGAGGTAGTCCCCGAAAAAGGCTGCCGGCCGGTTGCCATTTCGTACAGGACGACACCGAATGAGAACAGGTCTGTGCGCTGGTCCAGCGGTTCTCCCCGCGCCTGTTCCGGTGACATGTAGGCGACGGTCCCCATCGCGGTTCCAGGGTTGGTGAGCTGATAGTCGGCGGCTACCGCCGTGACGGCGGTGGCTTCATCGGGTTTGTGCTTTTGCGGCGTCAGCTTGGCCAGACCGAAATCGAGAATCTTGGCCTGCCCGCGCTGAGTGATGAAAATATTGGCCGGCTTGATATCGCGATGCACGATCCCGCTGGAATGGGCGGCGTCCAGCGCGTCCGCAATCTGGATGGCGATATCGAGCAGCCGATCAACTTTGAAAGGACGGCCCGCGATCCGGTGCTTGAGTGTCTCGCCCTCCAGCAATTCCATGGCGATGAAGGGAACGTCCTCGAATGTATCGATCTCGTAGATGGTGCAGATATGCGGATGGTTCAGCGCGGAGGCGGCACGTGCCTCGCGCTGAAAGCGCTCAATCGCCTGGAGATCGCGGGAGAAACCTTCAGGGAGGAATTTCAGGGCCACGAAACGACCGAGCTTGGTGTCCTGCGCCTTATAGACTACCCCCATGCCACCACCGCCGAGTTCTTCCACGACGCGGTAGTGAGAGATAGTGCGTCCGATCACGTTAGGCGTGCTCCCGAGCGTTGATATTAGTTTCACCGCATGGCGAAGTCAAAGACGACCTCTTTACTGTCGCAGGCCCATCCAGCGCTCCGAGAGCACGATGGAGTTTCCCGGATTGTGCGGGTCGTAGCGGACAGAGGTGGGAAGTCCGAGGCGGCAGGAGTGGAGATTGATGAGCTGGCGCAGATAGGTCACGTCCTGCGAGGCTTCGTACGAGACTCCGGCGACGTCGTACTGATAAATGAGGAAGGTGGAGGGCCGTTCGCGAGTGCCGGGCATTTCCTGAACGTCAATCACGGTGCCGTCAGTGATCCGGCCAATGCGATCGAGCCAGGCCCGCCGCTCCCGCTCGAGGTCTTCAGCGGTCTTCGGCTTGCGGCGGAGCAGAAAGTAGGCAACGGCGAGAATGGCGCCAGCCACCAGAACCAGAGCATAAAGACGAAGTGAGATCATGATTTGCGCGATGGATGCGACCGTGGTGTGCGGCGGACCCACAGACAGAATAAGGCCTGAAGAAGAATCGGGGAAGGTAATTGAATGTGGGCGCGAGCGTCGCGCTCGCACCGACATTTTCAGGCTACTGGATTGCTTAGGGTTCCGATTCCTTCGACGGTTACTTCCATGGTCTCTCCGGCGACGACCGGGCCGACGCCTTGCGGCGTTCCGGTCGGAATCAGGTCTCCCGG